>Ga0209517_10010358_pt1 | contig 10403 bp, 8 predicted proteins | sample PeaSoiMetSII2010_FD_187695 | JGI IMG/M metagenome (GOLD analysis project Ga0209517, IMG submission 187695) | Peat soil microbial communities from Weissenstadt, Germany - SII-2010 (SPAdes) (version 2) | ecosystem: Environmental > Terrestrial > Soil > Wetlands > Peat | place: Germany: Weissenstadt... | reverse complement strand
TTCGCCTTGAGGTCGGGGTCCTCCAACACCGACTCGCTCAGCAGGTCCGCGTCGGCTCCGTCCTCCGGGCGGGAAGTGTAGCGGATCCGGGACAGGGCGGCTTCGGACGCCTCGCGCGTCATTTTCTGTTGCGCCACCAGTTCCGCGGCGAAGGCGGGGATTTTCGCCTTGGCATTGTCCAGGGCTTTGGGAACGGGGTCATAGGCGACCACCTCATAGCCGAAGCGGGCGCACTGCAGGGCGATCTTCTGCCCCATGGTCCCCGTGCCCACCACGAGGATCTTGTGGATGTCATCGACTTTCATGATTTGTCCTCCTGAAGCGTTAAAACTGCCCGTAGCGCTGGGAGCGCCCCGTGACGAGGGTGGAGCGGTCCCAGCGGCCCGAGAACAGGTACGAAATCAGGCTGTCCGCCTCGTCGCCCTCGAATTCCGCGAGGGGCGTGACGCCTGCCACCCGGTTGGAATTGACGCTGTAATAAGCGCCGAGTGGCTTCACCACCGAAAGCTCCGCCCATGGGTCGTCAAGGGACTGCTCCATCTGGAGGGATTTGATGCAGGCCGGCTCCCATGACTGGTGGTCAGTGACGCTGTCGTAGTTGAGCAGTCGCATCCTGGGGAACGTCGTCTGGCCGCCAGGCCCCTGGCCGTGCTCGTATTGGAACAGCATGCAGGTGCTCCTGTCCTGATACCCCGGCCCCGCATTTTTAAACATATGTTCCATGAGCGGGTCGTTGTACGCCCCCATTTCCGCCTCGGCTGAGAAGATACGCCTGCCCTTGCTCTCGATGAGGGCGCGCGTCCAGTCGCCGTTGCGCTCGACGACGATGCGCTCGCACACCTTCTTGGGCAGGCCGGAGAGTTCGCGCCCGCTGCAAAGGCCCATCTGCGCACCCGGTCCGCTGAGCTGGAGGTTCAGGAAATAGACGCCCCCCGTCTCGCCGTATCGGCAGATCAGGCAGATGCCGCCTTCCATGTACCACGGCGCGAACGTGGGCTCGCGGATGTTGACGACGTACACCATGACAATGGGGTGCGCGGGGTCGACGAGATCGAGCGGCGGAGGCAGCACGCGTCTCGCGACGGCAGGGTCGGTCTCCCAGAAAATGTAGAGGCCCTCTTCGTTGTTCATCGCGCTGGGGTTCATGAACGGGTGAATCTGTTCACGCGGGATAAAATAACTGCCGTTTTTCATGGATCGATACCTTCCTTTTTGTCGTTCCAGGCCAATCACGCGGCCCACTCGCCGCCCGTCACGACGACGGCCTTGTCCAGGTAGTACTCGTTCGTTTCACTAATGGTGGTTTATCTCCTTCTCCTGCGATATTCGGCTTCGCAAGTTGGGGCGCCGCTGGCTTCCGGCCCGTGCACAACGGCAGGATGCCGACGCCGCTTCAACGACCTCTTCGGATATGGCTTACGGCTCGAACACGAACGCCTGCCCGTAGGCGTCCTGGGTCGCGTCCAGGATCCGCCCGCCCCGCGCCGCGTCGCCGATGACCCGCGCGTCGGGGAAGGCGGCTTTGAAGCGGTCCGCGACATCCTTGTGCGGCCGGACGCCCATCGCCAGGATCACGGTGTGCGCCGTGACGAACACGGAGCAGCCGCTTTCCAGGCATTCGAGCTCCACACCCTCCGCGGTGACCTTCAGCAGTCGGTGCGCCGGCAGATAGACTGGATCGTAGGGCTCCATGCGCTGCTTGAGGTCGAGGATCACGATGATGCTCGCTCCCGCGCCGATCTGCGGCAGCATGTCCACGACCGTCGTCTTGTGCCCGGCCCGCAGCACCACCTCCGCCGTCTCGAGGCCCGTCATGCCCGAACCGACGATCGCACAGTCGCCTTTGACCTCCGACCGCCCCAGCAGAACGTGCTCCGCGAGCACGACGTTCTTTCCGTCGATGCCGGGGACCTGCGGTATGAACGGCCGCGCGCCGCATGCGACGAACACGCCGCAGGGGGAGAGGGCCCCGATGTTCTCCACCGTCGCCTCCTCGCCGAGGCGCAGCTCCACACCGCTTTCCGTCACCTGCGCGATCAGGGAATCGACGAGCCGCGTCATCTTCTCCCTGTCGACACCCTTGTCGGCCACGTTCAGCGTGCCGCCGAGCCGCGGGGACGGGTCGAACAGCACGGCGCGGAAGCCGCGCTCCTGCAGGACCATGGCGGCCGTGATCCCCGCGGGGCCGCCGCCCACCACCGCCACCGTGCGCCCCGCGCCGTCGCGGGAGGGGCTGGCAAACTCGCGCTCGCGGCCGGTGGTCGGGTTGACCGAGCACTTGACGTGCCGGAGGTGCTCGATCTCCTCGAAGCACACGAGGCAGCCGATGCACTTGCGGATGGTCTCCCCCTTGCCGGCCTTTGCCTTGTTGCACCACTCCGGGTCGGCGAGATGCCCGCGCGCGACGCCCACCAAGTCGCAGCAGCCCTCCGTCAGGATCGCCTCCGCGACCTCCGGCTCTTTGATGTTCGCCACCGCGATGACCGGTATCCTCACGTGCTTCTTAATTTCAGCCGCCATGTATTTTTTCCATCCCTGCTCTATCGTGCCCGGCTCGATGCAGGCGTTGAACCTGGGGCTGTCCGGGATGGTGCAGCTGATGTCGAGGAAGTCGACGCCGGCCGTCTCCAGCTCCGCGGCGATCCTGCAGGTCGCGGCGAGGTCGTTCCCCCGCTCTCCCAGGAACTCCTCGGCCGAGAGGCGGACGCCGAGCGGGAAGCCCTTGCCGCAGGCCGCGCGGATCTCTGCAAGGATCTCTACCAGAAACCGCAGGCGGTTGTCGAAGCTGCCGCCGTAATGGTCATCGCGCCGGTTGAGATACGGGGACAGGAAGCTGTTGATCAGGTAGCCGTGCGCGCCGTGCAGCTCGACGCCGTCGGCGCCCGCCATCTTCGCCAGGTACGCCCCCTTCACGAACGCCTGCTGGATATTGCCGATCTCCGGGACCGTGAGTGCGCGCGGCGTCTCTCCCGTGAGGGGGTTTTCCACCGCCGAGGCGGAGACGGGCTGCTCGCCGCAGACCATGACGCTGCCCTGACGGCCGGGGTGGTGCAACTGGATGAACATCCTGGTGCCGTACTTGTGCACCGTGTCCAGGAGCCGCCCGAGCCCCTGCACGTCCGCGAAATTTCTCGCGGCGATCTGGCAGGGCTCGCTCGCGCCTGCGCCGTCCATGACCCGGCATACCCCGCTGATGATGAGCCCGATTCCGCCCCTGGCCCTGGCCTCGTAGAAAGCGATGATGTCGTCGTTGACGCCGCCCCCCGCCGCGGCGAGGACCACTCCCATGGACGTCATCACCACGCGGTTCTTGATCTCCAACCCACCGACCCGCACCGGGCTGAACAGTTTGTCGAACATTTTCATCACCTCCTGCATTTTTAATGAAGACCAGGGGGCCATAAATCACCGCGTCCCCAGCCTGATGTTAAATAACCTGTTGTTCTGCACTTGCTTGCATTCTTGTTACTTTTTGCATGAGGGAGGCCAATATGAAGAGGACGAGTCCATTTATGACGAGGATGCCCGCAATAAGCGGAAGTGAAACGAGACCCGGCAAGAGCATGGATATCCCGAAGGCTATGATCACCGAATTTAGCACCATCTGAGTCCCCGCCAGTTTTCTAACAATGGGGGGAACAACAATAGGGGCCTCCGAAGGAGTCCTGATGCCATGCGGTTTGGGGAGAAATCGTTTCATGAAAAATGCGGCTCCCCCCATGATATTCAGAAGTCCAAGGAGTATCTGAATCATTCCGGTCAGCATACCCGGAACGATACATGAGACAACTCCCAATGCCGCAAATACGATGCCTACAATTATCGTTAACAACGAGCGCTTAAACTGGCCCAGCGGGGTTTCTCCCAAGGCCATGATCTGGATGGCCGTGATAGTCAGCAGCAAACCCAATTGGCCATCCGGAGAGAACGGAAGCATGCCTAGGCTTACCGGAAAGAGCAGCAATCCAAGAAATGTGAACAGAATTCCTAACAGTATCAGTATTGCGGGCGAGAGAGAAAGAGAGGCCTCCCGGAATAATCTAAAACGTCCTTTTGAACCGGTATTATCTGAATACGGTGTACGCGGTCCAGAGCCACTTGGTTCTTGAGAAGGATATGTCCCTGCAACCTTCCGAATACACCAGGATAGATAGAAAAAACTCATTCCATAGATAATGAGAAGTACAGCAGTCTGTGGATCTGTTGCGAAGCCGGAAAAAAGTGTTATCAGGCCCAAAACAATTGCTAACGCATATACGAGGCCGCAGGCAACGGTTAGTTGTTGCAGTATTCCGGAAGTCTTCATCCACAATTTTGCCTTTTTTTTTCTGAAAGGAACATCTGTATGAGCAGGGTAATCCCGCCGGCAAAAAGGATGATTCCAACCAGTCCGCGGACAATTCTTGTAAGGTATCCCGGAATGAAACAGGCGGCCATGCCAAGAATGGCCGTGCATATTCCGACTATGGCGAGCGCCCATGACCGGCGTAGATCGCCAAAAGGGGTCTTACCCATTGTGATAATCTGAAAAGAGACAATGACCAGGAAAAGTCCGTATGTGCTGTCCGGGTTATATGGCAGACCTCCTGTGTGAATTCTAAACAGAAGCAGGCCAAAAAGGAGTGCGAATACTCCGAGAATGAGTAAGACAACAACCTCCAAAGAGAGATCGGATTCTTCCCTCATCTTTGCATAGCTGGGTTTTTTCTGAAGATCAGACGGCAAGTAAATATCCTCCTGGAATAAGTAATATCCTACGTCTGCTGATTTTTCTTTTTTCCATCACCTACCAATGAATCGACGTGTATATCTCCTTCACACCATACACGACAGGTGCTACGCAAAAAACCTGAAAAAGCGGCCTTCCATCAAGTTATCAGGTATTGAATCTTCATCGGAATGATCCTCCTCCTCCGGACTTGTCTATATGGCGGAAAGGTTGCCCGCCTTTCTGGCCGCGGCGACACGGTTGAAGTATTCGTCTACGTAAGGCTGCAGATCTGGATGGTTGGTGTTCTTCGCGGCGTCCATGTCAATGGGATCGACAAATACGATCCGCATATTGTCCTTCACCTTCTCCAGAATGGTGCTCGCCGATTCTTCGGGTTTCAATGCGCCTTTGGGAACCTGATAACCTGCAAATATCGGGGTGGCCACGGTGCCCGGTATCACCGAATGCAGGAAGATATTCTCATCCCAGAGCTCGGCCCGCAGAGCGAGCGTCAGCCCGTGCAGCGCCGCCTTGGTCGCGCTGTACATGGCCTGCATCGGCATCGGCGAAAACGCGATGCCCGACGCAGTATTGGCTATATGTCCGCCGCCGCCCTGCGCGCGCATCACCCGCCGCGCCGCCAGGGTGCCGTACAGCGCACCGTAAAAATTCACGTCAAAGGCGAATTTCCAGTCGTCCATGGTAATCTCGTCTATCGGCTTCCCCAGCGGGAGCCCGGCGTTGTTGAACATGAAATCAAGCCGGCCGCCCTTTTCCACGGCATAGTCCACGAGCGCCTCCACCTCGTTGGCTTTGCTTATATCCGTCTTTTTGCCGAAGATCTTACCCGGATACTGCTCCGCCAGCCGGGCGGCTTCATTGTTCAGCTTAGTTTCATTGATGTCCGCTATGATCACCGCGGCTCCGAACCCCAGCATCAGTTCCGTCAGCGCCAGGCCGATGCCCGACGCCCCGCCCGTCACCACCGCAACTTTGTCGGCATAGAACTCTTTCATATCCCTTGTCTCCTTCTCTTTCTTTTACGGCAAAGCTCTCGCTTCCGAGTTGACCAATATGCACCGGCCCCGACTGCGTAGGGCGTTCCCGACCTTGAGAATCGGCAACGAGGAGAGTCCCATGATGATGCGGGCTTGGATTATGTTCTCCCACCAGTCGTATTCCGTCCAGGTGATCGTGGCTTCACCATGCCACATTGCGTCCATCTGTGCTTCGGACGGATAGAGCACGGCATGGCTCAGCGCCGCTCCGCCGCCTCTGACATTGGGGATGTAGCGCCAGCCGAAGGCGTTGACGCGGCGGGTGGCGTTGTTTCTGACAGCGATCTCGTCCGCGCCGGCTGCTTCCTTATCCCAAAAGTCCAGCTTCACGAAGGTGGTACCTTCGTAGCTTGCTCGTACGAACCAGTGGTCTTCCCAGCGCCGCTCGATGGAGATGTCTGCGAACATCTTGGGCTGCCCGGTCTCTTCGCGTCCGGTGAGGATGGGCTCGGCTTTGTCTTCCCACAGGACCAGCGGATAGAGGCCCGTTAGTCCCTCGTTGTTGCCCAGATAGCGGACGGGCACGCCGAACTGCAGGATGCGGTACTCGCCGTGCGACATCCAGTCCACCCCGCGGCAGTTACTGTACTGGACTTTGACGATCGGTTCCGGAATCTCGAAATCTTTGGGCACGAACCGCGCCAGCGCATCCATCTCGGTGGTGATGTCGGCGCTGAGGACGAAAACATCGCCGTACAGCGGGTCTATAACCTTGTCAGCGGGATCCTCCCGGAAGTGTACAGGCATGTGGTAGGAGTATCCTTCCCTGAATTCAAATTTTCCTTTCACAAAATCCTCCATGTCTGGAGCGAATGTCCGGCAAAGCATTTGTTAGAACAGAGTAACGAGCCGCACCGAGAGCACGTGGGCGGCAGGCAAATCCGGACGTTCCCCGGGGTTTGGGATAAAGGTATACCCGAATACCGGAGTGAGTGACCAGAAACCGCGGCCGCCGGGCATTTTGAAGAAGAGAGTCGTCTGGTAGACGGCCTGGAACATGAACTCGCTGTCGCGAAGGTCTGCTGATCGCGATTCTACATCGGGATAGAAAAATGCGCCGGCGCCGGGCATATCGTTTAGCCGGGACGAGGCTATTCCGATGCTGAATTGATCGGCTGGACGCCCGGGCACCAGGCGGAGGCCGGTAAGACCGGCACCAACATACGTTTTGACCGCCTGGGTGTCGGCACCGGTGTGGCCGAAATTAAACCAGCCGATGATCCCGGCGTTATCCTCGTCAGGATGCAGGTACCAGAGGCGCTGATTGGCAAAGAAATAATAGCCGTCTGCACCATTCTCCTGGGTGAGAGCGGGCGTGTAGAGCTCGCCGGTCTGCCGCCACACCCCAACGCCAAACCTGCCCGGCTTTTTCTCTTCGCCGACGCGCCAGGAATAACCCAACTCCCCGATATGCAGGGCGTAGCCGTTCAGCGTCGGCAGGCAGTCAATCCCTGTCTGTACGCCACGTATGCCGTTGGCATCGAAAATGCCGTAGGAAAAGTAGAGCCAATTGGTGGGGGCAAAGTGGACCACCGCCCCGTAACCGGTGTTGTAGTAAGACGGCAGCCTGCCAAACAAGGTGGGGTTGAGGCCAACCGGTACAAACAGCAGGTTGGTAATGTCACCATCCTGAAGCCGGGGGTTGTCTATAATGACGGGCGCCTGGACAGTTCCGAAAATGCCGGGACCGTTCATCTTGCCAATTTGGAAGATCAACCTGTTGTCAAACAGGACCTGACGCCACCATAACTGCATAAGCTCCTGGCGATTGCGGGGCGCCGCGCCGTCCATGGTCGTGAATTGCTGAACTGAACCGGCGGCTTTGTCGACCGCCCCACCTGCAAATTCCAGGAATTCAACCCCGAATGTCCCGCCTGGAATGGAGAGGGCCTTGCTGGCATCGACAATCGCGTGAAGCCCCAGGGCCGTATTCACGAATGTCGAATCCGGCCTGGTCCCACCCGAGGCAATCCAGTTGAACTCGGGAATAAAAAACCCTCCCAGACGCACACCCCAGTCCTCGCTCAGCCCCAAGGCTTTTCCCAATTGGTTCCAGCCGGCAAAAGCATATGTTGCCTGAGGGTTTGAGACGATCTCACCGCCCCCTGAAAGAGTCTCAGGGGCGGTCGACTCGGCGGCGACTGAGCCAACCGAGAGCAAGAGCAACAGAAGGCAACCGGCGAGGCAACAACCCGCGAAGCGTGGTAAACCTGAAGTGACAGTAAGTTTCCGCGCATTGTTTTCGGTATCCGACAACATTGATCCGCCTTCTGCTGCTCGTGCCATGCTGCAGAGCATAAGGCGATTCCCCTTCCTATGATCAGGCTCATGGAAACTGCCGAATTAGCCGATGTTTCTTTCGTTGCTTTGGCGCCCCTTCAGGGACACCGAACTTCATTCAGGGAGATCGTAGGAAAAAAAGTTATAGGCGACTGGTTATTACGCGTAATCAGTGTCCCATAGATCCTCTTAGTTGTCAATGGTCTTTCCCCGAAAAACCGGACAGGAAGCTAAGCACCTTGTTATCCGGAGTAATGCATCAACTTCTGTGCTATGTAGCCAAGTTGCATCCAGGGATCGGATTTTTGGCAGAAAAACCTCCGCTGCGACCATGAAGTTCGTAGAAACCATACGAGTTTCAGATCGGACATGCGAGAGATATCTCTGTGAGATCCGTTTTTGCGATACAAGGACGCACCTCCATCCCTTGAGTTTATAGTCCGTTTCCCACCTGCCCGAATTGAGGGGTTAAGGCGCATAGAATCCTGTAGTACCGGGCAAGAGGGTAAGCCGCAGCAACATGGACATGCCACCTCCTTGCATGGTAGAGCACTCTGGCCCCGACCTTTACAAGCAGCCTGATAATCGAGTCTATGCACAGCTTGACGCTCTCAAAACTATATATCCAATATCGCTTCGCAAAATGGATTACAAATCGCAGAGAAAATCTCAAGCTTCCTTGCCAATGTAAGAAATCCCGATGTGGCCGGAGTGCATAACGAAAATGATTTGAATATGTTAATTCGCGATTGCTGAAAGAACAGTAAGATGCCGAGCTTCGTGTCAACGCCGCTTACTATTTTCCCATTAATTTTGAAATGCGCAGTTTACCGGATGCCTATCTGTAATATTAGGGAATAACAGCCATTTAGTTTATGTGGCCAGAAGGAACGGCACCAATCCCCCGCTTTCGAGGCAGTTTGGTAATTTTCTGCGACTGCCCGCTCCGGAGGGCGCCCAGGCAACCGAATCGCAATCCCGCCGCCAATACCCAATAACATCAGGAGCAGGAAAAAAGATTCATGAGGCACACCCTCCCAGAACGTATCGAGAAACGCGGAGAGGTGATCGCCGAAGAAGCTGGATAAGAACCGGAGCCCTGTCAGCATGTAGACATTCCGCTTCTCGCTTCCTGCTTCCCGCTTCCCGCTCCATTTTCTTCTGCCGCTTCTGGTTGCCGTTTCTGGTTGCCGTTTCTGGTTGCCGCTTCTCGTTGCCGTTTGGCAGTATTAAATCCCTTCATTGTACGATATTACCGGCTAATCGCAGGCATTGAGTGGAGTTAAGATAATTCGGCTTTTTCTGTTCGCTGTGAATTTACCCTGACCCGGAAGGGCTGTTCACCGCTCGTCGCGAAGCGATAGAGCCAAGAGGAATTATTTTCTTTTGTTTTTTCTATTCACTATTCACCATTCACTGCGGAGCCGTTGCCGTTTTGCACGACTTTCCAGTGTGTGCCAAACTGTCCTTATCGATTCACTATTCACTATTCACTATTCACTATTCACTATTCACCATTCACTCTTCACTGGAGTTAGCCATGTCACCTGAATCCAGCCTGAATTTACAGGGCGGCCGGTTCCAAAAAGGGCAATCTGGCAATCCGCAGGGCAAACCCAAAGGGACCAGAAACGCGACCACGATCCTTGCACAGAACCTCCTTGACGGCGAAGCCGAAGCTCTCATCAGAAAAGTGGTCCAGTTGGCCCTGGAGGGCGATTTGACCTGCCTTCGAATCTGCATCGAGCGCCTGGTCCCTCCGAAAAAGGACGCCCCGATCGAGATTGACATCCCTGAGGTCAGCTCCATAGCCGACATCCCAAAACTCTTTTCGGCTCTGACGGCAAAGATTCGTGCAGGAGTCACCCCTTCCGAGGCCAGGACCGTAATGGATTTAGCCGAAGGTGTTCACAAGACGCTTGCGCTGGCGGAATTGGAACAGCGTTTCACCGCCCTGGAAGAAAAAACGAGGTTTATGAATGGGTAAGCAATTTTTCCTTCGTGTCTGAAAATCGACATCTTTATCCACCCCGCTGCGCTCCTCCATCCGTGGTTCAAGAAGTTGGGTTTTTCCCTGTTCCCTGCTCACCGTTCACCTGTATTTCCCCTGTATTTACAGGAAATGAACACCTTGTGGCCGTGAAATCAATGGGTTGCGCTCGCTTCCCCCGTGCTCTTTGAAAACAGAATAGCGCTGATCGAGATTCCACGGTCTTTGGGAAATTTGGGAGGATTTGCTGCGGACATGGAACGGTTGCTGTCCCTATCGTCCCGTCTTATTCCTCCGCGCCCTCCGTATAATAATCTGTTCACTCCTTTTAGCAGGCTTTAGCCGCAGTTCCGCCTGACATCTT
>Ga0209517_10010357_pt1 | contig 10403 bp, 5 predicted proteins | sample PeaSoiMetSII2010_FD_187695 | JGI IMG/M metagenome (GOLD analysis project Ga0209517, IMG submission 187695) | Peat soil microbial communities from Weissenstadt, Germany - SII-2010 (SPAdes) (version 2) | ecosystem: Environmental > Terrestrial > Soil > Wetlands > Peat | place: Germany: Weissenstadt... | reverse complement strand
CCAAGATCGAGAGTGGTTTGCATCAATCCGACCCGATATCGTGAACGCTTCGAGTGCGGCAACGCGCAAGAAAATGATCGCCAGCCTGCGAGATTCTGACCCCGATCTCCACTCCGCCTATATGGATGCCTCCCGTACGGCTGAAGGCGAGGCGCATTTCTTGCAGAATTCTGGTCGGTATCGATTAGCCACGGGCGGCGACACGAACACTTACCCATTATTCATCGAACTGGCGGACGGACTTATCCGTGGCCGTGGAAAAATCGGCATGATTGTAAAAACCGGAATTCTTGCCGACTATTCGTTACGCGGATTCTTCCAGTACTTGATAGAAGGACAGAAGCTTTGCACGGCGTACGATTTTTCGAACAAGAAACTGATCTTTCCCGCGGTAGTAGCGAATGAAAGGTTCACACTCCTGACGCTTACGGGCAAGGAAGATCCAGCTCATCAAGCAATGCTGTCGATCTTGAACGATGACGTCAACGCGCTCTTAGCGCCCGGCGCCGTATGGCGTTTGACGGCGGAGGATATCAATCTTCTCAATCCGAATACTCGCACCGCTCCTTTGTTTCAATCGGAAAAAGACATGGCCGTGGTGAGGGAGATCTACAAGGCCAATTCCATATTCGCTCGGGTGACTGGAGGGCGGGATATTGGGCCTTGGGCGGCGAAGTATTACACGATGTTCCACATGACCAATGACTCGGGGATATTCGTGGATCTTGAGACGTTGCGGGAATTTTCCCAGCAGGAACCATCGCCGGCATGGGACACCGAGCGCGGCCGATACCTGGGACTGTGGGAAGGAAAGCTGTTCGATTCATTCGACTATCGTCATGGAACCTTTCAAGGCGTCCCCCGTACGTCACGGTTTGGAATAAAGGCCGAGCCGAATCATCCGACTTGCAAGGAATTGTTGAACCCCGACCTACGGTGCCTCCCAAGGTACTGGGTACCCGAAGAGGAAGTGCGTAAGAGGTACTCGGATCAGCTCGGCTATGTTCCCTGTGCGGTTCTCGCATTTCGCGATGTTTGCCGCGTTCACACTGATCTACGAACAGTCCGCGCGTCCGTCGTGCCTGCTTGGGGCGCTGGGAACAAGGCCCCGCTGCTGCTTTTCCCAGGTTTAACACGTCCTGAGCATAGCAGGCGAAGTCTTCTCTTTTGCACTGTTTTGAATTCATTTGTGTTTGACTACGTCACCCGGCAGAAATTTTCCGGAGGTTCTCTCAACAAATACATCCTGTTTCAACTCCCCGTCGTCAATCCACCTAGCGGCCCATGCCCCTGGAATCCCGATATTCCGCTCGATGAATGGATTCTTGACAGAGCGCTTGAGCTTTCAGCGACTGGAAGCGACCTCGTCTCTCTTTCCAGCGAAATCGGACGGGAGCATCAAATTTTCCGGCATGAGGAGGCCAGGAGATTCCTATTGGAGTGTGAGCTCAACGCTGCCTACTTTCGTCTTTATGGCATTTCTCGGGCCGACTCAGACTACATTGTCGAAACCTTCCCCATCTTCCGGCGACAGGACGAGCATCAGTTCGGCGAGTACCGCACCAAGCGCGTGATCCTCGAAATCTTCGACGCCATGGCTGAGGCCGAACGCTCTGGTGGTTCCTATCAGACCCGCCTCGATCCGCCGCCCGCCGACCCGCGCGTGGCACATCCGCCCCAGTCGGAGAAAGTGCATTGACCGAGGAACAAGCTACGGATATCTACGAGGGACTCGTCAGCTTGCTTGGCGAGCACGGTCTATCGTGGGTTATCGATGAAGTGCACGCGGCCGTGACCGAAGGAAAGACTGAGGTTAATGAGTCCAAATCGCCGCAAGACGAGGGCTTGTTGTTTGCGCACCGCCGGCGAAGGACCGGAGTCGGTTATGTTCAGCGCGATTGGACAAATCAAGAAAGGCTTGCACTATTGATCAATGCAATCGAAGCGGCAGTCTGTGGCCCTGCTTTGATCACCTCTGACTTGTTGGAAGTTGTTCCGGCATGGAGCAATCATTCGTTGGCATTCGCCGCTGATGGTCTCGACCGTGAGATAGACTTTGTTCCGCTAGACGGATCGATTCAGGATCGCGTTGCTCTCGCCCGGGGACTCGTCGGATTGCTGCAGGAGATTCGGGGGGAACTCGATGCCAATCTCGACTAACCAGATCCTGGCCGAGATCGGAACGCGACTGGGGCCTTTGGCGAAGGATGTCAGGCAGTCCACCAAACACTACGACTTGTACGAGGCACTGACTCTCGGATTGGTGGCGAAGAGCGCTGCGGATGTTGGTGCGACAGTGGGGTTCTTGGACACGAACCTCAAGCAGGCTACTGCCTATTTGTTCCGCAGCAGCCCGGGTTCTTTGGCAAACCCGGGCCAAAACTTCACCCATGCTGAGATCCGCTTCGCTAACTTGCCTCCCCTGGAAGCACATGCCGGAATCTGGATCGCTGGGAAATCCCAGGTGCCACATGAATGTGACTGCGTGGTTCTCCGGAAAGACGAAGCAGACGCTGTACGTTCGTCCGGCCGGACTCCGTTGTGGGGGCCGGTCCTGTTGCACGCGGAATGCAAGTACTACACGAAGCCCATCCCATTTTGGCAGGGCCGGAACTTCCTGGGGCTAACGCTCGATCTTGGCTGGAAGGGGGGAATACTGCTCATGAATCAGGACAGGGCCAACGTCACCCAGCTTGTGCGATCCCGGAAGATGGCGTCTGCGCTGAGGTTGCAGCCAGGAAACACCGCCGACCGACAGGATGTGCTGAAGCTGCTGAGACGAAAATTTCGACGATATCGCGAAACAGGAGATGTATGAGTTCCGCTTTTCACATCGCTTCCCGTTTTCGCTAGAGACAACGCTGCTAAGCCGCGTGTCAGTTTCGGATTTTCCCTGAAGGAGACAGATATGAAGATCGGAGTCATTCTTGATCAGATCGATTTGGGCAGCATGGCTTTGCCAGAGTTCCAGCGTGGCTACGTCTGGAACCGTGATCAGGTCCGGGGGCTGATGGAATCGCTTTACCGTAAGCACCCCGTCGGCGGTTTGCTGGTATGGCTCACCAAGAGTGAAGAGGCCCACGCTCGCGGCGACAGCTCTCTCGCACCGGGAATAGTCAAGCTACTGCTTGATGGTCAGCAGCGCATCACATCGCTTTATGGCATCGTCCGGGGAAAACCGCCGAAATTTTTCGACGGTAATGCGCAGACGTTCACTGGACTTTACTTCAACCTGCAGGAAGAAACCTTCGAATTCTATGCGCCGCTCAAGATGAAGGACAACCCACTATGGTTCAGCGTCACCGACCTGATGATGAAGGGCGTCGCGGACGGTGTGAAGCGTGTGCTGGCGTCGCCGGACCTTGCCCCCAATGTAAACGAGTACATCAATCGGCTGAACGCTATCGAGAACATAAAACAGATCGATCTCCACATTGAAGAAGTCACCGGGGAGGACAAGACCGTCGATGTTGTCGTCGGCATCTTCAACCGCGTGAACAGCGGTGGCACCAAACTCTCGCAGGGCGATCTCGCCCTCGCCAAGATCTGTGCCGAGTGGCCCTCAGCGCGAGAGGAGATGAAGAATCGCCTCACGAAGTGGAGGAATGCTGGATTCGTCTTCGATCTGGACTGGCTCCTGCGCAACATCAACGCCATCCTGCGGAACGAGTCGCGATTCGATGCCATGAAGGATGTCACCACATCAGAGTTCCACGACGGACTAAAAGCCGCTGAACGAACCACCGACACGTTGCTGAACCTGATCGCCTCACGGCTCGGGCTGGACCATGGCGACGTTCTTGGCAGCCGCTACGCCTTCCCCGTCATGGCCCGTTACGTGTTCCAAAAGAAGTACAAGATTGCCGACCACAAGGACCGCGACAAGCTCCTCTACTGGTACGTGCAAACGCTCCTCTGGGGCCGGTATGCAGGCTCCGTGGAATCCACCATGCGCCAGGATCTTACGCAGTTAGATCCTCTCGACACGGCCCTCGACAAACTCATCGGCCAGCTGCGGCAAAGCCGAGGAGATCTGAACCTTCGACCAGAAGACTTCTTCGGTTGGAGCAGAGGTGCCCGCTTTTACCCGTTGCTCTACATGTTGACCAGGGTCTGTAGGGCTAGGGATTGGGAGAGCGGCATCGAGCTTTCCAGCCATTTGCTCGGCCATCTACAAACGCTACAAGTTCACCACGTCTTCCCCAAGAAGGTCCTGTACAAGCACAACTACGACCGGCCACAGGTGAATGCCATCGCCAATTTCACCTTCCTCACGCAATCGGCAAACCTCTGGATTCTGGATCGCGAGCCAGAGGACTATTTCCCTGAAGTTGAAACGCGGCATCCGGGCGCGCTGCGATCTCACTGGATACCGATGGATAAGAGCCTGTGGAAGCCCGAGAACTATCCTGACTTTCTCACCGCCCGACGGCAGTTGCTGGCGCAGGCCGGTAATGAGTTCCTCGATACTCTTCTGAAGGGTTCGATTCCCGAGGGCAAGCCCGCTCTGTCTATCCTGGAGAAAACGGTACCGGTGGTTTCAGAAGTGGAAGAAGAAGAAAAGCTGCTCATAGAGCTAAACCAGTGGGTAGTGGGCCACGGGTTGCCTGCGGGCGTATTGAATTACCAGATGCCCGACCAATCTGGTCAGGAGTTCGAAATTCTAGACGTGGCCTGGCCTGACGGACTGCAGGTGAATCTTAGTCAGCCTGTGTGTTGCCGGACGGGCGAAACGGCGCACCTGAAGCCGCCGCTCAAGCTGGCTTCCGAGTTTTCACCAGAATTGATAAGTTCAAGTCGTATGTCACTCATGAAGTTTTGGCAATGTAGGGCTAGCTAAATGGCCCGGCACTTTTCAGCCGTTGCCCGAACTCCCAAATTCGGCCACCACCATCGCCTCCGCTCGTACCACGCCGAGGCACCGGCTTCCAGCAATGAACGGAACAAACGACCAGATGTAGCTCGACAGCATATGGCTCGGTCCTACCAAAACCTTGTGGTTTCGGAAGGAACATAGCACCTGGGGGAAATCCTTCGGTTGCTGAAGTTTGCCTTCACGGCCACCTTCGGCTTTTTGGAAGGGCCTACGAAGAAGCTTTTTCGATATCAAGGGACCACGGTACGCGCGCCGAGGTTCTTCCGAAATTTCTCGCGCCGCCCTAGGGAAGGCCTAGAGAATATAGCAACCAGAATAGGTTCCGATAATTGTTCATAACGGGTTACATCCGCGAACGGCGTTTCCCAGGAGGAATCCCTTCCGCTTTGCGGCGGCCCGTAGCGACTGGCCGCGAGTTTGCTCCGAGTAGCGCGTCATCCAGGAGTAATCTGCTGCCTGTTCGGCTACACTAAGCTGAATCAAGCACATGCCGCTATCTGCTGGCGATAAACTCGGTCCGTACGAAATCATCACTCCCGTTGGTGCAGGTGGCATGGGCGAGGTGTGGAAGGCCCGCGACACGCGCCTCAATCGCATCGTCGCCATCAAATTTTCCCAGCAGCAATTTGGTGAACGCTTTCAGCGGGAGGCGCTCGCGGTCGCGGCGCTGAATCACCCTAACATCTGCCACCTTTACGATGTAGGCCCCAATTATCTGGTGCTTGAATACGTCGACGGCGCACCGGTCGCGCCGGTGGATTCGCCACGCAAGCTGCTCGATCTGGCCGTGCAGATCGCCGACGGACTCGCCGCTGCGCACGCGGCCGGATTCATGCACCGCGACCTGAAGCCGGACAATATTCTAGTCACGGGCGCGAATTCGGCGCATCCGGGCCGCGTGAAGATTCTCGATTTCGGGCTCGCCAAGGAAACGTCATCCTCGCTGGCGAACGGGGAAGGCAAGTGGCAGGACGATACGCGGACCATCACGACGACCGATCCGGGAATGATCGTCGGCACCATTGCCTACATGAATCCCGAGCAGGCTCGGGGACTGGCCACCGACGCACGCGGTGATCAGTTTTCCTTCGGGCTGATCCTATATGAAATGGCCTCCGGCAAGCGCGCGTTCCAGCGTGCGAGCGCGGCCGAGACCATGACGGCGATCATCCGCGAGGATGCCGAACCGCTCCCACCGAGCGTTCCCGCCCCACTGCGATGGGTGATCGAACGGTGCTTGGCCAAGGACCCGGCGGAGCGTTACGATTCCACGAGCGATCTGTATCGCGAATTGCGGCAAGCGCGCGAACATCTCTCTGAAGGGTCCAGCGGAACGCACGCCCCCGCGACTGCGCCCCCGGTGAAGCGTAAACGCAGGGTTGCCGCGCTCGGGACGGCGGCGGGGCTGGCTGTGGGTTTCCTGACCGCCGCGTTGTGGCCGCTGCCTCCGTCCGATCCGCCGAAACTCACGCCTTTTGCCACCGAAGCCGAGATCCAGATCATGCCTGCGTGGTCGCCCAAAGGCGACCGCATCGCCTATTCCGCGGACGTAAACGGGATCTTGCAGATTTTCACCAAGACTCTGGGATCTTCCATTCCCACGCAGATGACACATCAGAACGAGTCGTGCTTCAGGCCCTTCTGGGCGGCGGATGGAACGCGCATCTATTTCACAAGCGGTCCGCTTCTCGGATCCCGCTCGAACCGGAGCTTATGGTCCCTCGCCGTCGGCGGCGGACAGGCTGAAAAGGTCCTGGACGGCGTCTTTGCCGCGGCCCTATCGCCCGACGGGAAAACCATGGTTGTGATGGCGCCCGACTCTCCCGGCCAATACCGCCTGGCATTCTCCTCGCCACCCGGAGCGCCACCGAAATCTTACACACGTCCGCCTCTTTCCGGCCTGCGGCCCCTCGATACCAGTTGGGCCTTGCAGTTCAGTCCCAGCGGGAAGTATGTGGGTTTCATGAGCCGCCCGCGGGGCGCGCCTGAGTTCTGGAGAATCCCGCTGAATGGCGGTCCGCCGGAAGAATTGTGGCGCGGCGCCGATATGGCTTTAGGGGATTTCACCTGGCTGCGCGACGATCAGCGGCTCATCACCACCGGCCTATTCTCAACGGGTACCTTCGCCATGCTCCGGCTCTACGATTTGCGAACACACACCAGCCGTCCGCTGACCACGGGCGTCACTCAGGACCAGTTCCCGTCGCTTTCGCCGGACGGCCGTATGCTGGCCTACGCCACCGGCGATCAAGGTTTCGACGTGATCGAGGTGCCGCTGGATGGATCCACCTCGCGCGAAGTGATCGCTACGTCGCAGAACGAAGTTGCGCCCTCCTGGGCGCCCGACGGCGTTCACTTCGCATATGTCACGAATCGAAACGGCGCCAATGAGATCTGGTTGCGCAACCGCGCGGACGGATTGGAACGGCTTATCGTGGGGCAGAAGGACTTCCCCGGCGAGTTCAGCGTCAGCTTTCTCGACTGCGCCATCTCGCCGGATGGCAGCCGCATCGCATACCGGGTCCACGGCGCGGGCTCACACCAAATCTGGATCTCGCCACTCTCCGGAGAAGCGCCGGTACGGTTGTGGGATGACCCGGCGCGGGCTTACCAGAGGGGACCGTCGTGGTCGCCCGATGGCAACTGGATCGCCTACTACTCCACGCGCGAGGGGAAAGACGCGGTTTTGAAGGCCAGAGTCGGCGCGAGCACCCCACCCGAACTCGTCGCCTACAGCAGCGTCCAGAATCCGGTCCGTTGGTCTCCGCGCGGCGATTGGATTGCGTTCAACGACAATCAAAAACTGCGAATCGTGAGTCCCGACGGAAAACAGGACCGCACCGTCAGCCGAACCGCTTGGGAGACCTACGGCTGGTCGAAGGACGGCTCAGCCATCTACGGCCTCGCGATCGGACAGGACCACCGGCTGATGCTTGGCCGCATCGACATCGCTACCGCGAAGGAGACGAAAGTGTCGGACCTGGGGCCGGCCCAAACGGCGGCGTTCGACGTTGCGGACGCTCGTTTCGATTTTTCGTTTCGCGGCTTCAGCCTGAGTCCCGATGGCAAGAGCTTTCTCACGTCGATCTTCCGGACGAAATTGCAGATTTACCTGATGGAAGACTTCGACCGCCCGACGCGGCTCGCCGACCGATGGTTGAGGCGATAGTGGGACTCGCCTCGGCGCCGTCCCTGCAATTTTTAACGAGGTCGTCCCCCGATCAGCGCGAGCGGCATGAGCTCAACCTCGCTCCTAGCCGCTGCGGGAATGTCCCAAAAACAATCTCCTCTGAGATGGGTTGACCAGATTTTGTGGACGGTTTGTCGGCCACTCTTCCACTACTGTTTTTGCGGAAGCTCAACTCTATGCCAAACGATGATTCTTAGAAAGTAAGTGACGGATGCGCCGTCATCCAGGCACAATCACGTACATCCCGCTAATCGTGTCTCCCTGCGTTAGCCCACGTGGGCGGCCACTTTCATTCAGCAATGACTTCGGAGAAGGAGTATAGTTGATAGCCACAGTCGGCCCCAGTCCGGAACCAGACTTGCCGGCTTAACGACTGATTTGCTACCGAAGAAGCACAGCATGGACTCGGTATCGCTGAAAGGTGTTCTTATTGGCCGACCAACCCGGGTCCACGGTTACTGCGGCACAGCCTCGCTCGGCCGAGGCCCCTTATCCACCCGAACGGTACGCTTGGTACGTCGTCGGCGTTCTGACCACTATTTATACGTTCTCGTTTATCGATCGCCAGATATTCAGTTTGTTAGTGGAGCCGCTCCGGCGCGATCTCCACATCAGCGATACGCAAGTTAGCCTGCTTCAGGGTCTAAGCTTTGCTCTCTTCTATGCCTGTTTCGGGCTTCCGCTGGGACATCTGGCGGATCTGCGGAGCCGCCGTGCCATCATCACCGGTGGCCTTGTGGCGTGGAGTTTGTTCACGGCGAGCTGCGGACTGGCTCGCAACTTCGTTCAGATGTTTCTGTTCCGCATGGGTGTGGGTGTGGGTGAGGCGGCCCTCAGCCCGTCTGCTTATTCCATGATCACGGACTACTTCCCGGAGACTCGACGTTCGACGGCCATTAGCGTTTATTCGGGGGCCATCTACATCGGCGGTGGGGCCGCCTACCTATTCGGCGGCATTGCCGTGAAGATTGCGTCCACAAAGGGCGCATGGATGCTGCCGCTGCTAGGAGCGATACGGCCATGGCAACTTATCTTCCTGATTGTCGGTTTGCCAGGCATTTTGTTCGCGTTGGTTCTCTTCGCCGTCCGGGAACCCATTCGGCGAGGCCTGATGGCTGACGTCCCCAAGTTACCCATGAAGGCTGTTCTTCGGTACGTTCGCAGCAACAAAGCCACCTTGTTTTGCCACCACGCCGGTTTCGGGATGATCCAGGTGGCCGGTCTTGCGGCGTGGGCGTGGATCCCGGAGATGCTCCGCCGCGATTTCCACTGGGATATCCCCACCATCGGTTTTTACTACGGCGTTATTGTTCTTGTCTTCGGCTCGGTTGGCTGCGTATCCGCTGGGCGTATCGCCGATTGGTTGCGGGCTCGCAATGTTTTGAATGCGAACATGCGCGTCGCCATGTGGGTTGCGTTGCTCAATATTCCCCTGAGCTTTGGATGGTGCCTGGCCCCGAACGGAAAGGTGGCACTGATGTGGCTGGCGCCCTGGACCATGCTTGGTGCTGCACCGTGGGGGATTGCGGCCGCCGCCGTTCAGCAGGTCATGCCCACTCCCATGCGCGGCCGAGCCTCTGCACTCTATGTGGCCGTGAGTGGCTTGATCGGGATAGGAATTGGACCCACCGCGGTTGCTGTGTGCACTCAGTATTTGTTCCGCCGCGATGATGCTGTGAATTATTCTCTGCTGTTGGTTTGCGGTGTGGCATTAATGGCCGCTGCACTCCTGCTATGGATAAGCTCGAAAGCCTTTCTTGGGAGCCTTGATCGCCTTAGAGTTTGGAGCCCGCCGAACTCCGAGGAAGGCTTAAAGACAGCGGTTTAGCCCTGGCTGATCTAATCGGCCACTCCTAAACGGGCTGTGAGCGATGATAACGGATGTATGGTCGGCCACTCGGAGAATGGTCACCTTCCTAAGCCTCGTTCGGCCATCACTCCCGTGAAGTCGCCACAGGGGAAGCTACCGATAATTGTTGTTAACGGGCGGAAGTCTCGCTCCAGATCAACTTCCCGGAACATGAACTCTTGGCCATCGCACAGGCCAATGTCCGGTTTAGGCGTTATACGGGACCTGGCCATCTTCCGGGTTGCGTGTCAGTTTAATCTATTTAATCTAATCCAGCCGCATCGGGCAGCGCCGTTCCATTTCCTTCATCACCGTTTCGTTATTGGTTAACGGTAGAGTGCGGAGTGCTGGAAGTTCTTCCCGGCGCCTACATGCTATAGTCGCCGTTGAGGTGAGACGTGACGACGCGCTTGTTGACTCGGGCAATTGTTTTGTTGTCCAGCTTCGGCTTGTCGGGGCTCGCGCAAAAAGGTATGGCAAATTCCGGC
>Ga0209517_10010356_pt1 | contig 10403 bp, 10 predicted proteins | sample PeaSoiMetSII2010_FD_187695 | JGI IMG/M metagenome (GOLD analysis project Ga0209517, IMG submission 187695) | Peat soil microbial communities from Weissenstadt, Germany - SII-2010 (SPAdes) (version 2) | ecosystem: Environmental > Terrestrial > Soil > Wetlands > Peat | place: Germany... | reverse complement strand
AAAAGAATTTGAAATACCACTTGAGGGAAGGCATGCTCAAAATACGCGGAGATATACCATATATGACCGATTTCGCTGGTGAGGCACTACATGTAGGCACGTAGACCTCCAAAACTCGGCCGAAAAAACGGCGTCAGGGAAAGAATTGCCCGAATTTGAAGTTAGTTTTGCAAGTCGTTCCCACGGTTTGCAGGAATATTTGCGCCTTTGTTTCAGTACGTTAACTCCAAAATCGGCCGTCAGCCGCACCGCCGGGGTTTAAACTGAAGTCAGAAGGTGGGGCAGGCCTTCAGCCTGTCCGGCAGCCGCAAGTCATGCTTGCGGCTTTTTTTTTGGAGATCCCTATGCTCGCCAACCCGGCACAACCCGAACCGCCAGAATATCCACAATCCAACTCTCTGAGCACATGGGAAAAACCCCGAAATTGGGTTCGTTTTGCAAAAAAGCCCGCTCACGACCGTCTCAGGCTGAACGGATCGGCCGCGCAGCACCACCCGGCATCCGGTCTGCGACAGGTGGGGCGGCCCTTCAGCCTGTCCGGCGGCCGTGAGCATGCTCGCGGCTTTTCTTTTTGGAGTTGGAGATCCCCATGCTCCCCAACCCCGCCGCTCAACCCGGATTCCACGAAATATCCACAATCCAACTCTCTGAGCACACAGGCAAAACCCAGAAATTGGGTTCGTTTTGCAAAAAAGCCTGTTCCGACCCCCGGCGCCCGCCACACAACCCCAACCCCCCTCGCCGTTGGCGAGCAAAACCCCCAATCCCCAATCCCCGGGCTCAATCCGCCGGCCCCGGCCCCCCGGCCCCGGCAACTCCTTCTGCCGTTCCAGCACCGTCACCCCCTTGCTGATCCACCCGGGCGGCGGTAGGCCACCCAGCGCGAGTCGGCGGACCAGGCAGGATCTCTGCCGAATGCCGCCACCTTGGCCCGCCCGCCCGCCGAGGGCGACACGCGCAGCTCGAAAGTCCCATCGCTGCGGGTGATGGGGTATGCCAGCCACTTGCCGTCCGGCGAGAGAACGCCCTGTCCGAGCGTTTCCCACTTGCCGTAGTCGGCCGGCGTGATCACGGGTTTAGGCTGGGTTTGGGCCGCCGCCAGCGCGGCCAGCATCAGAACGAGCGCACTGCGTTTCATCGGGCCACTCCTTCGACTGCAAATAGTATCAGGTGGTACGCTGGCGGGATGGCCGGTCCGCGGGACGGCGCTCCACCCATCCCAGCCAGGTCAGTAAGCCCGAGATCGTGACCTACCCGGTGCGGCGGCTCAGGCGCCGCGCTCCCAGGTAAGGTTGAGCGTACCGCCGAGAAATACCGCCAGGCGCTCGGCTTCCTGCCCGGCCGCGCGGCGCACCCACGCCGTCGGTGGGTGGAACGGCTCGATCGTGACGGCCACCCGGCTGCCCTGAGTCTCGTGGCGCCAGGTCCCCTCCATGCGGCCATTCACCAGGAGCACCGGTGAGACCCAGCCCTGCGGCCGATACACACGGTTGCGCAAGCCAGACATCAGGTGCTCGGCGTGGCACGAGGCCGTGACCACATACTGATCGAAGCCGGGGAGCAGGCGGACCGAACGGCGCGCTGCGGTATCGCGCACTTCGCGCGCGTGGGATGCCAGCATCCAGGCCTTGGACCCTTCCACCTCCACGGGAGTCACCTCTTCACCCAGCGCGGCGATCCACTTCCGCGCGTTGGAAATGCCGCCGGCGCCGCCCCACCAGCGCGCCAGGTCGCGGTACGTGGCCGGACCGTTCGCCGCCAGGTAGCGGCGGGTGACTTCGGCCGTCGCGGCCTGCGGATCGACCGTAGACTCCCCACGGCGCTCCGCCGCCAGCCAGGTGTCCGGCCGCGTGAAGCGAACACGCTGCCCCAGGCTGGGCCCGAAGCACAACTTTCCGGCGAACGCCGCGGGCTTCAGGATGGTGCCCCAACTGTTTTCCGCCAGCTTGGCCCCGAACGCGGCCGACCCGGTGATCCGCGCCACTTCGCCCACCAGTTCCTCGCGCGTCATCACGCGGCCGTCCAGCGCGGCGGCGATGGCCTCCGTGAGGCGGTCGAGTTCCTCCATCGTGATGCCGAAGTTCTTTTGCCACGCGGCGGGCCTGAGGTACCGCCGGCTGGTTCCCAGCGCTGCGTGCCACAAGGGCAACTCACCGGAAGGCAGCAGGTGCAGCGTGCCCCGCATGGCCCAGGTCTTGACCAGCGTGCGCTCCTCCCACAGTGCCCGCTGCACCGTCCCTCGCTCGAGCCCTTCGACCCTCGCCCACGCGGCCAGTTCGGCCGACGACAGCACTTGAGCGTGCAACCCGCACAGACGGCTGGCGACCATCAGCATGCTGCCGGCGGGCGCGCGCCGATCCAGGTGATGGCGCGCCGCACGCCACGCCGCCACCCGTGCCCAGGTAAGCTTCAACATCCCCTTACATTATGCCAGCCGGAACCGCCGGCGTTGGCATGGTGTCATAAAGGTATGCGCTACCTGCTGGTTCTGCTCCTTTGGGGGCCCATGCACGCCACGCTGATCCCGGGGCCGAACCTCGCCAGAAGGATCGCAAGCGCCGGCGCCATCGTCACCGGCAAGCTGGTTCGCGGCACGACTCTGGCTTCCGGCAGCCAGGTCTCGAGCGATTTCGTGCTGCACGTGGATCGCGTCCTGAAGGGCGACCTGATCGTGGGAACTGAGATCCCCGCACACCTGGAAGGCCGCGGCATGTTCATGGAGCCCGCGCCCAAGCACACGGCCATCCCGCCGATCTTCGGAATCTGGTTTCTGAATACGGCTGCGCAGCCGTACGGCGTGATCGCCCGCGATGGGACCATAGGCGAAATCAACTTCGCTCCGGTGATTCTCCCGGGAGAGGCGCCGCCCGGGAAGCCGGGCGCCACTCCCGCGGCCTCGGTGGCCAACGAAATGATCTCGGCGCTCGGCTGGCTCGCCGCGCAGCCCAAGGATCAAGGGCAGTTCCGTACGCTGGCGGAGGACTTCCGGACTCTGGCGCCGGTCGACACCCTGCCCGCTTACCGGCAGTTCGCGCGCGAAGACTCGCCCCGTTTGCGTGCTTTCGGAATTGCCGGCCTGATCGCGGCCAGCGAGCCGGAAGGCGTAATCCAAGCCGCCGCCCAATGGAACGATCTGGCCGCCGCGGCGGCGGACCTCAGCTTCATCACCGTCAGCCTCATAAGCTACGCCAATGAAGATCCCGTCGGGACGTTAGCGGTTGCTGCCCTGGCCCTGCGTGAAGGCGCGCCCGCAGGTCTCCGCGAGAACGCCGTCTACGCTTTGCGCGCCATCCACACCAAGGAAGCCCTTCCGGCGCTGGTAGCGCTGCTGGACGACCCGTCCGAGAGAGTACAGCCCTACGCCCTTTCCGGCCTATGCCTGTTTGTCCGCAACGCGCCGCCGGTGACTCCGCAGTCCGTGCCTTCGTTGGCGTGGCTCCAGTCCCGCCAGCCTGCGCCGCTTCTCACGCCCGAGACCGGGCGCTACTGCTCGCTCAGCGGCAAGATCGCCAACCCGGAGGCCTATGTCAGTTTTTGGAAATCCTGGTGGAACGAGCAGCGGACCGGGATCGAGGGCCGCTGATCAATCGGCCGCCGCGGCCTGTCTCACTGGCTCGGACTCTCCAAAGACGGCGGGATAAACGATCCCGGCAATCGCCGCCCCCACAATCGGCGCCACCCAGAAGAGCCAGAGTTGCTGGATCGCCCAGCCGCCCACGAACAGCGCCGGACCGGTGCTGCGCGCCGGGTTCACCGAGGTGTTGGTGACCGGGATGCCGACCAGGTGAATCAGCGTCAGGCCGAGTCCGATGGCGATGGGCGCAAAGCCCGCGGGCGCCCGGCGGTCGGTAGCGCCCAGAATGATCATGAGGAACATGAACGTGAGCACTACTTCGGCAACCAGGCACGCCACCAGGGAGTATCCGCCCGGCGAATGGTCGGCATACCCGTTGGAGGCGAATCCGGCCGACACGTCAAATCCCGCCTTGCCGCTGGCAATCACATAGAGGACCGCCGCCGCGACGATGGCGCCTGCCACCTGGGCGATTACGTAGGCCAGTAAGTCGGAAACGGGGAAGCGCTTCCCGACCACCAGGCCCACCGAAACCGCCGGGTTCAAGTGGCATCCCGATATGTGGCCGATGGCGAATGCCATGGTCAGCACCGTCAAGCCAAATGCAAAAGCCACCCCCAGGAAACCGATCCCGAGGTTGGGAAATGCGGCATCCAAAACCGCGGCGCCACATCCCCCGAAGACCAGCCAAAACGTTCCGATAAACTCCGCTGTCGCTCTTCTGCCTAAAGGCATAGAAGTATCCTCCTTTCGCTCCTCAATGATCAAAATGCCATTACTGGACGATTACGGTCTTGCCGGCCTCGATCTGGACTTTCTTCGACACCGGGCTCCCGCCGGACGTCGGCTCGATTCGGACCGTGTATTCTCCGGGCGGCAACAGCACGCCCTGGGCAAAGTTGTCGAACTCGTCGTTGTGCCCGTAATATTTGTCGTTGATGTAGACCGCTGCGTACTTATCGGAGCTGTGGGTTCGCAGCGTTCCAAAAGGACCTTTGGGTTCCGGCAGCGGCTTGAGTTTCTGGTTCACCGTGGTGGTCTTGCCCGCCACCAGGTCCACGGTTGTGATGGCTTCCTCGTAGCGCGGCTCGACCAGCTTGATTTCATGAGGTCCGGGGGGCAGTGTGTACTTTCGGGTGGCTCCGAAATTGGCAGCCGGCCCCACATACTTGCCGTCCACAAAAACGCCGGCCCGGCCGGGATCCACCTTGGCTTTGAGAAACGCCGAATCTTTCGGCTGGGCGATGAGCCCACTGCACGCGCAAATCAGCGTTGCGACGAACAGGCTTGAAGAATTGATCAATCGGTTCAGGGACATGTTGAAAAGCGCACCTTCGACCTGTACAGGCGTGGATACAAAGATAGCTCGAAAAGACGGGCGTCGGCAACTCTCCAAGAACATTTTTGCGCCGGATGTATCAAAAGCAGGAAGGGTATTGATATCATGCAGGTTGCGGCATTCTCGCGAGTGTGCCCGAAGCCCGGAACGGAGAGGCTTTGCGCGGCCTGCTTGTGGCCGCGAGTTTTGATGTATAAGCACTTCATTTTATTGGTCTTATTTCTTTCCGCGGCGGTGGCGGCAGATCCTCTTCTGCGCCTCGAAAAGAGCGCCGACGCCATGGGGTCGACCTATTCCATCGCCATCTACGGAACCGACCGGGTGGAGATGGAGGCGGCGGTGGATGCGGCCTTCGACGAGGTCCAGCGGCTGGATCAGATGCTTTCCAACTACAAGCCCGACAGCGAATGGAGCGGGGTCAACCGGCACGCCGCGGAAAAGCCCATGAAGATCTCGCCGGAGCTGTTCCAGTTGCTCTCCGATTGCGTGGAATACAGCCGGGAAAGCGAGGGGGCCTTCGACATCTCGGTAGGCCCTTTGATGAAAGTGTGGGGGTTCTACAAGGGCAGCGGCCACCTGCCGCATCGGCCCGAGGTGCTGGCGGCCCTTACCAAGGTGGGCTACCGGCACATCCACCTGGATGCCGCGGCCCAAACCGTGTGGTTCGATTGCCCCGGGGTGGAACTCGATCCGGGCGGCATCGGCAAGGGCTACGCCGTCGACCGCATGGTGGACATTCTGAAGCGGAGAGGCTTTTCGATCGCCCTGGTAGCCGGATCGGGAAGCAGTATTTACGGGATGGGCGCGCCGCCCACGGAACCTCAGGGGTGGCGGATCGAAATCCGCGACCCGCAGAGCCCCAGTAGAACGGCGGTGGAAGTCTTTCTCAAGGACGTGTCCATGTCCACATCCGGCAGCTACGAGAAGTTCTTCCGGGCGGAGGGACGCACCTATGCCCACATCATGGACCCCCGCACCGGGTACCCGGCGCAGGGCACCTCATCGGTATCGGTCGTCGCGCCGCGCACCATCGACAGCGAGGCGTGGGCCAAGCCGTATTTCGTGAACGGCCGCCAATGGGCGGCGAAACATAAGCCAAAGGACTTTCGCGTGTACTTCTGCGAAGACAGGACGGATCAGCCATGCGCGTGGCTCCAATGACAAGCCGGTTTCTGGACGCCTGCCGAAGGCGGCCCACCGATGTGCGGCCGATCTGGTTCATGCGGCAGGCGGGCCGGTATATGAGGCAGTATCGCCAGATCCGCGAGCGTCACGGCATTCTGGAAATTTGCAAGCGGCCCGACCTGGCCGCCACCGTCACGTTGCAGCCGGTGGAATACCTGGATGTGGATGCGGCCATTATCTTCGCCGATCTGCTGCTGCCCATCGAACCCATGGGCCTCAAACTGCGCTATGCCGCGGGCGAAGGGCCCATCATCGACAACCCGGTGCGCACCACCGACGACGTGGATTCGCTTTCCACCACCAATACCGACGATTTGGGTTACGTGGGGCAGGCCATCCAGCAGGTGGTGCGGGCGCTCGCCGGCAAGGTGCCGGTGATCGGGTTCGTGGGCGCGCCGTTCACCATGGCGAGCTACATGATCGAAGGCGGGGCGTCGCGCAATTTCATCCGCACCAAGCGGCTGATGTACAGCGACGAGACGCTGTGGCGGAGGCTGATGGGCAAGATCGTGGATGTGCTGGCGCCGTTCGCCCATCTGCAGGTGACCTCCGGCGCGCGCGCCATCCAGGTGTTCGACAGTTGGGTGGGCGCGCTGGGTTCGGACGATTACGTGCGTTATGCCGCGCCGTACTCGCGGGCCCTGATCGAGCGCATCCGCTCCACGGGCGTTCCGGTGATCCACTTCGGCACGGGCGCCTCGGGCTTCTTCAAGGAACTGCACGCGGCCGGCGGCGACGTCATGGGAGTGGACTGGCGCATCAATATCGACCAGGCGTGGATGGACATCAGTTACCGGTCGGCCATCCAGGGGAATCTCGATCCGGTGGCGCTGTTCGCTCCGCTCCACGAACTGCGCGGCAAGATTCACGAACTGCTGAAGCGCACGGGCACGCGGCCGGGCCACATCTTCAACCTGGGTCACGGCATCCTGCCGGAAACGCCGGTGGAGAACGTGAAGGCGGTGGTGGAGATGGTGCGGGAATTTCGCCCATGAAGCAAGGCGTTCTCCTGCTGGCTCACGGAGCGCCCGAAAGGTTGGAGGATGTCGAGAGCTACCTCTCGTTCGTGCGCGGCGGCAGGCCGGGGTCTCCGCAGATCGTGGAGGAAGTGCGCCACCGCTACGCCGCGATCGGCGGGTCGTCACCCCTACTTCGCTGGACGCGCACGCAGGCGGAGGCGCTGGAACGGTTGATGGGCATCCCGGTGTTTTTCGGGATGCGCAACTGGCATCCCTTCATCCGCGAGATCATCGAGCAGGTGCGCGGATTCGACCGTCTGGCGGCAATTTGCCTGGCACCGCAATTCTCCAAGCTGAGTGTAGGGCTCTACGCCAGGCGCACCGAGGAGGCTAAACGGGAAGCCGGAATCGCGACCGGCATCACGTGGGCCAAAAGCTTTCACGACGAGCCGCTGCTCATCGAGGCGTTTGCGGAGAGGCTGCGCGCAGCGGTAGCACGGGCCGTAGCACAGGCCGTAGCACAGGCCTCCGGGCCTGTGTCCTCTGTGTCCCGTGTCCTCTTCACCGCCCACAGCCTGCCCGAGAAAGCCCTTGCCAACGGCGACCCGTACGATCGCGAGACCCGCGCCACGGCCGCCCTGGTGGCGGCGCGCGCCGGCGTCCCCGAGTGGGACTTCGCCTACCAAAGCCAGGGAATGACGGACGACCAGTGGCTCGGCCCCACGGTGGAATCGGTCCTCGACCGCTATGCGGCCGCAGGCATCCGCGAAGTTGTCCTGGACCCCATCGGCTTCGTCTGCGATCACGTCGAAATCCTCTATGACATCGATGTGGCATTCCGGGAGTACGCCGCTGGGCGCGGGATCAGCCTGCGCAGGCCCGAGTCGTTGAACGATTCCCCGACCTTCACGCGCGCGCTGGCCGAAGTAGCGAAGCGATGCCTCGCGTAGTCATCGTCGGCGGCGGCATCTCGGGTCTTTCCACCGCCTACTACCTGGCAAAAGCGGGCGTGGCCTCGACCATCGTCGAGTCGCGGTCGCGCCTGGGCGGCGTGATCCAGACGGAGCACGTGGACGGCTGCACGGTGGAGGCCGGCCCCGACAGCTTCCTTTCCGCCAAGCCGGCCGCCATGGAGCTGATTCGCGATCTGGGCCTGGCGGGCGACGTGATCGGCTCGAACGACCATCTGCGCAAGACCTATGTGCGCAAGAACGGGCGCCTCATGCCCTTGCCCGACGGGCTGATGATGATGGTGCCGACCAAGATTCTGCCGCTCCTCACCACCGGCCTGCTGAGCTGGCATACCAAGCTGCGCATGGGCATGGAGTTGTTTCACGCGCCCAAGCCCAAGGCGGGAGACGAATCGGTGGCCGAGTTCATCGAGGAACACTACGGGGCGGAAGCGGTGGACTACCTGGCGGAACCGCTGCTGGCGGGAATCTACGGCGGATCGCCGAGCGAGATGAGCGTCTCGAGCGTGCTGCCGCGCTTCGTGGAGCTGGCGAACCGGTATGGCAGCCTCACGCGCGGCGTGCTGGCGCAGCGCGCCAAGGCGAAGTCCAGCTCGCCGGCGGCGCCGCTCTTCCGCACGCTCAAGGGCGGGCTGGGCCAGATGGTGGAGGCCATTCTGGCGGCGATCCGCGGGCAGGTGGAGGTGCGGCAGGGCCGCGCCCAAACGGTGGAACGCCGGGGCGATGGTTTCCGCGTCAGGATAGGCGGCGACTGGCTGGAGGCCGATCGCCTGGTGGTGGCTGCGGAGGCGCACAGCGCAGCGGCGCTGCTGCCGCCGGTGGACCCGCGCCTGGCGGAGCTGTTGGGCACGGTGCCCTACAGTTCCTCGATGACCGTGGCGCTGGGGTTCGACGCCGCCGGTTTCCACCCGCTGCCGGAGGGGCACGGCTTTCTGGTTCCCAAGAAGGAACGGCGGCGGCTGCTGGGCTGTACGTGGGTGGGAACCAAGTTCCCCTACCGCGTGCCGGCGGACAAGATCGTGGCGCGCTGCTTCCTGGGAGGCATGGAGGATGCCGGCGTGCTGGCGGAATCGGACGATGCCGTGGTGGCCACGGTGCTGCGCGAGTTGCAGGAAATCGCGGGCGTCACGGCGCCGCCGCGATTCACGCGAGTCTCTCGCTGGCCGCGCTCCATGGCGCAGTACCCGGTGGGACATCCCGCGCGGCTGGCGGAGATGGAAGCGCGCACGCGGGCGATTCCGGGGCTGTATCTCGCGGGGAATGCGTACCAGGGGATCGGCATTCCGGACTGCATCCGGATGGGGCGGCAGGCGGCGGTAGAGGCGCAGGGGGGAGGGTGAGGGGGGAGGGCTCGATAGAACGGTGTGTCTGGACGGACCGATTACCTTGCGCGGGTCCCGCGGGCTGAGACGGACGAACACGCGGCTGGCAGCCGGCCAATAAGGGGTCGAGTGGATCGCGGACAGTAAACTGGCAAACACCATGGAGATGTCATCACGCGACAAGGTGACGTGACGGGGACATATCGGGAGTATCGGGAGTGATCCGGTCAGGAATCGTGTTGGGAGGTGTTCCGGCACCAACTCTGCGCTCTTACTGTGGTTGCGGCGGGCGCGAGCGAAACCCCGCGCTGGGATAAATCAAAACCACTTACGGTGCGTCTGGAGAGCGTCGTTCGAAAGACGGGGCGTTTCTGCATTATCGGGATGGTAGAATAATCGCTGCCGGAGCCATAAACTCTTAACGAGCAACGTTGCTGGCGATCCGAATTGGGACGCGGTCAAGTTGAGAATGCCGACCTCGGCCGGCTTCGATATCAGAAATTCCGGCTCAAAGGCGGTAGACCACATGGAAATCCACATCGGTCAAGAGTTGTTTGGCCGCTATACCGTGGCCAAAAAGTTGGGGGAAGGGTATTTTGGGCGAGTCTACCTGGCCCAAGACAAGACAAGCACCTGCCGCGGTGCATCGCAATTAAGGAACTGAAGTCGCGTTTCCTAGGGGACAAACAGGTCATGCAGCGATTCGTGAATGACGCTCGCGCCGCTGCTGCCCTTCAACACGTCAACATCGTTACGGTTTACGACTTAGCGCCGGAAAGTAATCCTCGATTTATCCTCCTTGAGTACCTTCCGGAGACGCTTGAGCAAGTACTCGAGCGAGAAGGCCGGTTACCCGTGAACCGATCCGCCAAAATTGCCAGCGAAATCTGCAGCGCAATAGGGTTGGCGTACGCCGGTGTTCCGCACCGAGCGGCGGCGCAATGAGCAGACGGAAGCAACCTATCCCTGGCTGGTCCGTTCCACGGCCATGGTCAATCATTTCTACGTCTACTGTATGGACCGGGATTTCGGCCCCTTCTTTCTGAAGTTCTG
>Ga0209517_10010354_pt1 | contig 10404 bp, 8 predicted proteins | sample PeaSoiMetSII2010_FD_187695 | JGI IMG/M metagenome (GOLD analysis project Ga0209517, IMG submission 187695) | Peat soil microbial communities from Weissenstadt, Germany - SII-2010 (SPAdes) (version 2) | ecosystem: Environmental > Terrestrial > Soil > Wetlands > Peat | place: Germany: Weissenstadt... | reverse complement strand
CCTCGATGGCGCAATCCAACGTTTACTCGCTAAACGTCGTCGGCTACGTGAACTATCCGTTCACGATTGTGGGTGACTTCTACTTGGTCAGTAATCCCCTGGACAATACGACCAATGACTTGAACACGATCATGCCGGGAGTGCCAGACGGCACGTCGCTGGGTCTGTGGAGCACGGCCCTGCAGGACCTGAGCCCTACGATTCCTGTGTTTGGCGGTGGGAAGTGGACGCCGGACGTGTCGATCGCCCCGGGACAGGGGTTCTTCGTCATTCCCAACGGGAGTTTCACCAACACGTTTGTAGGCAACGTGCGCCAGTATCCGATCACGATGTCGTTGGTTGGCAACGGCAACTTTGAGTGCATTGGTGCGACGGCACCGTTGGGTGGCAGCGTGACCAATGTGCTGGGGCAATATCCTGCGCATGATGGAGATTCGCTGGGGATCTGGCAAGTGAGCATCCAGGACTTGAACCCGACGATTCCAGTGTATGGCGGTGGGAAATGGACACCTGACTACAACTTCAACGTTGGTGACGGGTTCTTCATGATCCGCAACGGTCCCCCTGTCACTTGGACCAACCAGTTTACCGTCCAATAATACTAAGACCAAAACCGCAACAAAATCGAAATCCTAAATAATCGAAAACAAAAACCATAGACACATGAAAAAAACACTACTAACCCTTGCTCTGGTTGGAGCGTCTGTAGCCGCTTTCGCCCAAGGCAAAGTTACCCTCGCGAATGACAGTGGGTCATTATATACACTCACGAACAGTCCTGGCGCTTTGGCGACCCCAGACGCTGCCTTAGCGGGTGCGGCTGTTCCTATTAGTGGTCCCCTGCCTAGCGGAGTGGTGCTGGAAGTTGGGCTCTACGGCGGGACCAGTTCAACCGCGCTGGCTTTGCAGAGCGAGGTCCTGATTAATCCCCAAGGCGGGGGCGGTGGAGCTATCGACGGTGAGGCCCCGTTTACTCACGTAATCACGACTTTTGCCGGCGGCACGGTTGATTACTTCCAGGTATTCGTGTGGAACAGCTTCTATAGCACCCCGCAGCTCTCGCTAGCTGCAGGTAACAACCCGGCTAATCCTGGATACTACGGAGCCAACACCATATTCCAGATGACTCCTGGGACCAGCTTCGCGTATCCGAACGTTAATAGCGGCGGTGGCACGACATGGGCTGCAGTAGGCGACGAGAACCCGCTGTATGTTTCCGTCGTCGTTGTTCCTGAGCCGACCACCTTGGCGCTGCTAGGGTTGGGCGCTGCCGGGATGCTGATCTTCCGTCGGCGCAAATAACTTGCTCCGAGCAGCTTAGTTTTTTTCACAAAGCCGCCCTTTCGGGCGGCTTTGCTTTTTTGGTGATAAGGCGGGCAAAACCGATGGGAAGCTGAGAGGTCGGGGACTTGACCTTTGCCTGAAACAACTTGCTAGGATAGCCTTAATACTCCAGCGTGTAAGCCTTGCCGGGAGTGCCGTCGGTGTCGCGCTGTTCGCTGTTAAACTCGTAACGGTTCATGGCCGAAACCGCCCACGGTTTTGTTCGTCTCGATAAACCACGGGCGCAGCCGGCTATTATCATCAGAGAGTTACGAAAGACGTCGGCGTCAACGCGTCATCCGGTCGAGACCGGGTGGCGGGCGTGGGGCCGGAGGTAAGCGGACTGATCCCGATTATCAAGGCGGTGGCTTCCATCCGCGATGCTTATGAGTTTATGCCGGAAGGCCACGGGCAGGGGCAGACCATTACGCTGACTTTGACCAGGCGGTTTTGGCCGTTCTGAAGGGGAAGAAGAAAAAAATCCGCTGTGCAAGCAGGCGGTCTGGGAGTATATTCCTTGCATGAGCTTGGTGGAAGCGGACATTTTGACGCGGGTGATTGCGCCCGAGGATGCGTCTCTGGAAAAGAAAGTGGCTGAGGCGGTCCTGGCGTTGGGGTTTAGCGCCCCGGACAGGCACCGCATGGAGGAGCTGGCCCAAAAGGCGCGCGACGGCAGCCTGAGCGACGACGAGCGCGTGGAGGCGGAGAGCTACGAGCGCGTTGGACATTTCATTTCCCTGCTCAAGTCGAAAGCTCGGCGGTCGCTGGCGTCCACCACGTGATGGATGCGGAGCTGCGACGGCTAGTTTGGAAGCGCGCGGGCAACCGCTGTGAATATTGCGGGATGAAGCAAGAATTCGATGAGTTGAGCCTTCAGATCGAGCACGTAATTCCCAGGAAGCACCACGGCTCCGACACTGCCGAGAATCTGGCTCTGTCCTGTTTTGCTTGCAATAATCACAAGGGGCCCAATCTGAGCGGCCTTGATCCACAAACGCAGGAAATGACGCGCTTGTTTAATCCGCGCAAGGACAAGTGGGAGGAGCATTTCGAATGGAAAGGCGCCTTGCTTGTGGGCCGCTCGCCTGTCGGCCGGGCGACGATTGATGTTCTGGCAATAAACTTGCCCTATAGACATACGCTACGGAAGGCGCTCATCGAAGAAGGAGTTTTCCCTTAGACGGAAGGCCGCGGCCAGAGCCAGACCATTACGCTGACGCTGATCTTATTCCCCGGGAGGTCTTTCCTGGGGCATAGCCTTAACCCTTCAGTCTCCGTTTTCTCACCGTTTGGCTGGTCCGCAGCCCCGAAATGTTTCGTGGCTGCGGACCAGCCAAACGGTGAGAAAACGGCGGGGATCCTTGGGGCGGTTTACCCAGGGTAGCCCCCCTCCACCCTCTGCAACCCTGGGCTGGTATGCACAATCCCTTCAGGATTGCAGGCGTTCCGCGTCAGCGGGGGTACCCGCCGAATTATTGGAAGGTCGGGGCAGGCGCTCGGAGGCAAGCACGAGAGGGCTCGCGGGGGCTGGGCGGCTGGGCGGGGTAGCGGGCCGATTTATTGAGCATTGAGCATTGAGCATTGAGCATTTTTCATTTCCGGCGCGTCCCAAACTTGTTCGCGCGGCACGACGGTGGTCCGCATGCGCTGGCAGAAGGTCTGTGAGCCTGAACCCGCCACTAAGTCTGCCGAGGCGCAGCCTCAGGCCAGTTTTCCGAATCCGTTGAGCATTGAGCATTTGCTATTTCTCATTGGCCGGAGCTACCCTGCTGATCGTCGGCCTGTAGCCGCAAAATGGACAACGTTCCAGCACTCCCATTATGACCCCGAACGAACTCTCCGATCGGCTTTGGCATTTCGCAGCCCGTGTGGCGAAGGTTGTGGATGCCCTCCCGGATACGCGCACGGGCCGCCATGTCGCCGGGCAACTAATCCGCTGCGGCACCGCCGCTGCGCCGAACTACGACGAAGGGCGGGTGGCGGAAAGCCGGTCGGACTTCGCGCACAAAATCAACATCGCCCTTAAGGAATTGGTGGAAACGGAAGGGTGGCTGAAATTCATAGTTATCGCAGACCTCCTGTCAAAGAAGCGACTTAGCCGGGTGGGAGATGAGTGCCGTCAGTTGTGCAAAATTCTCAGCTCGTCCGTGGCTACTTCGAAAGGACGAAAACCGACCGAATCGCCCGAGTCGCAGCAAAGAACAACAACAAACGTGCCGGGGGTTGGCGGGGCCGCGGAGCTGATTTATTGAGCATTGAGCCCGGAACTCCGAAAGCGTTCGCGAGCAGGCTCCGAAAGCGTTCGCGAGCAGGCTCCGAAAGCGTTCGCGAGCAGGCTCCGAAAGCGTTCGCGAGCAGGCTCCGAAAATCTTCGCGAGCAGGAGCGTTCGGGGTAGGAACATTGAGCATTTTCCATTTTTCATTTCTGAGATTTATGGTTCATTGCGGCTGGTAAGGAGGAGTCGAGGGATGGCTGGGTTGCTCGGGGAGGAGGTCGCGGAGGGTATGCAAGGGCCGGAGGGGAAAGAGAACAATTTTCGAGATGGTGTAAACTGGCTCGGTTTTGGGATGGGCCAGGGTGCCGGTGACTTTGTATTCAAACAATTTGGTTACGGGCCAAAAGACGGTGCTGACGATTGGTCCCACGAGCCACATGTCGCGCAAGAGGCCGGCCTCGACGCGGGCGTTGATCTGGCCTTGAAGGTCCACGGTGCCGCGGTATTGCAGGCGCATGGCGGAGGACTTGATGATCAAATCGTCGGAATGGATGACGCCGTTGGTGATGGTGAAGGTGCAGTTGGCGGCGCTGGCGCGACTGTGGCCCAAGCCGGGCACCAGACCGTTGAGCACTTCCGAAAATACCCCAAAGATGGGAATGTCCCAGATTAGTCCGTCCCGCAGATCGAGGTTGCCGTAGCCTTGGGTCCGCCGCCAATCGCCCGCGTTGGCGGCCGTGACCACCAAGGCGCCGCTGAGAAGGCCTTCCAGCTTGTTGGTGTGGGGATACACAGCGGCCATCAGGCCGTGGAGTTGGGTGTCGCGAGTGGTCAGGGAGAACAAGAAGTCCGGGTCGTGCCCAGGATGGAAATCGACCCGGACGTTGCCGGTGGCCTGGCCGCCATAGAAATCGGTGAGCACATTGCTCAAGGTCAAATGTTGGCCCAGCCAATGGATCTCCGCGCCGACATGGTGCACGTCAAACATCGTCCAGTGGAAGGGACCGCCCACCACCTGGAAGTACAAGTCCGCGTCGTCCTCATCGCGGATGGGGATGATGCCGTGGGCGTGGACCTCCGGGGGGCGTTCGAATTGAAAGGGCGCGAGGGCACGGACGATATGGGGTCCGATGGCGGCAGCTACGACCATGGGAGCCGTGGTGCTGAAGCCGTTGGTCAGATACATCGTTTGGGCCTTCACATCGACCACCAGGAAGTCCGCGCTCATGCGTTCCCCGGCCGGGCGCTCGATCTGCGGAGTCGTCAACGTCACAAAACCATTCGTGTATTCCACGCCGGAATGGAAGCCGGTAACCGACTGGCCGCGGAAAGAAAAGTTAGTCGCGGTGACGCTTCCAATGAAGCGCGTGCGCTCGGTGTTTTGGGAATTACCCCAGAGTTGGGCTTCGATGACCGGGGGCCGGCTAAAAACGAAATAATCCAAGGCACGCGCCTGGTTGTCGTGAAACAAAGGACGCAGAGCATTGGGATCGAGCGTGCTGTGAAAGTGCCAGTAAAAATCTTTGGTGGCTTCATTGGCTTCATGGGCCGCTTCGAGGCGGCCTTCGGGACGAATGACGGTGAGGTCCGGCAGGCGCCAGGTCAGGTTCGAGTAGGAAAAATGGGAGCTCGCCTCCTGGATCGGCACGGCGCCATAGGCGCCGCCGTCTTTGACGCTAAACTGGCCCTGCACGCGCAGCGTGGGCTGGACTTCGCCACGCCAGTCCGGCTGGCGATTGGTCCAGGCAGGCATGACCAAAAAGGCCTCGGCCCTGACCGCCGGCGGTTTGCTCCAGGAAAACTGTTCGAGGAAACGCCGCGTGGGTTCGGTGAGCAGCCGCTCGAGTTGGCGCGGATCGAAATTCGATTCCAAGCCGGCGTTCACTTCGCGGCTGACGACATCCAACGCGGCGTGGGCCGCGAGGGCGCCATCGTAAAGCTGGGCCTGGAGATTTGTGAGAGCGAGCGCGGGCGCGCGCCAGTTCCCCGCGGCCGCAATCGCGGTGGCTTCGAGCTGGGGCGACTGGAATTCGGCGACCTGGAAGTCCCAGTCCAGCACGTAAGGGGCGAGGCGTAAGAACACAGGCGGGAAACCGCTAAGGGCCTCGGGCGCTATGGGCGCGGGGAGGGGGGCAGTTGCCAGGCGAGTGTTGAGTTGCGGTTTTTCGAGGCGGCCCCATTCTCCTTGGGCCCGCTCGCACCGGAGCCGGCCCGTGCCGCTCAGTGGGATTGCGTTGGTTAGCGCATGAAGCCATTGGGCGTCGAAGGCGAGTTTTTCCGCGCTGCCCCAGGGGGACTCGGCCCGGCGGACCGCGAGGGACAATTGGGCCTGGACCACATTCGTTTGGCCGGCCACGGGCACGACCCGCATGGCCAGCTCGAGGTTAGTCGCGGCCCCCCAGCGGGTATGCGCGGTCGCGGCCCTTAGGTTCAGATCGGCGTTGGCGAGATTTGTCAATCCGCCAATCGAACTGACGTGGAGACCCAAAACAAAGTTGGTGACCGCGCCCCAGGGGGTTTGGGCCTCGAGGGCACTCAGTCTGAGTTCGGCACGGGGTCCGCGTCCGGCGGAGGCCGGATCGAGGCGCGCGCCCAACTTAGCCTGGGCGAGCCGGCCCCAGGGCGTATCGGCGCCGGGGACCTTCGCGTTCAGGCGCACGTGAAACGTTTCAACGTCGTGAGCGTCGCCCCGCAGGTCGAGATCGAACTCGGGCGGCACGGAGAAATGGATTTGCTGGAGGACATCGGCCAACTCGCGTAGGCGGTTTTGCCACTCGCTAAAGGGTGTTGGCTGCTCCGCTTGAAGGAATTTCCAATGACGAATTTCCGAGGCGTTGGACACGTGGCCGGAAATTTGGATTTTCGCTCCGGCGAAGTTGGCGGAGAAATCATCCAGCACCCACTGGTCACCGGGGAGGAAGCGAAGGCGGGCGCGGATGTTGTCGAGGGACAATTGGCGGGGCGCCGGGCGGTTTTCTTGGATAGGCCAGACCAGGCGTCCGCCACGCAGGGACAGGGACCCGATTTGCAGGCGCAATTTCAGCAGGGCCTTGGGGTTGAACTCGATGACTACTGAGGTCACGCTCATGTTCGGGCTGAGCGGCTCATCGGCGCGCTCAAAGAGCACATTTTCGGCCACGATGCCTTCGTCGAGGCGGAGGCGCAGGCGCGAGAAGCGCAGGTCAATGCCCTGTTCGCGCAGTTTTTCGAGCAAAGGCGTTTTGACAAAGCCCGGCAAGCCAACCTGGTTGAGATAGAGGAGCACGCCCAGGAAGAGGAGGATTGAAAGCCATACGGCGAGTCGGAGCCGCCGGAAATAAAGGCGGGTAATCCGCCAGAAACGGCTGCGGTGACGGGCGCTCATGCGAGCTCCTTCATTGTCCAGGGCCGTCCAACGGGCTGAGGAGATAGCTGAGCACGTCGCGACAGAGCAGGGGCGGGATGTCGCACACCCAGAATTCGCCATCCAGGGTGAGCCCCGCGTAGGGGTAGCCCGAGGGACCAGCGCCGCCGAACTCGATGCGGGCCTTCTCGCCGCTCTTCAAGTCGAGGGTGACCATGGCGCCGTTATCGGCGAAGCCGTAGCGGGCTCGTTCCGCGGCGCCGCGGGCGACCCAGTCCTGGGCGGAGAGGTGGCATAGGCCGCGGACGGTTTCCTCGGTGCGCAAGGGTTCGATGATGCCTTGCGAATGGGGAGCGAGCGACCAATCATAGACGCCGGTGCGAACGGCTTGGCGCACTTTGTCGTGATAACGCAGGGTGATGCCGGCTAGGTCATTGGTTGAGAAGTTCCAAATGCGCCGCTCGCGCAACTGCCAGCTTGCGGCCGGCAGGCGTTGAAAGTCAGCACGGCTGACAGCGTAAACCGCAAATTCATCGGCGCGGCGGGCGAAGACACGGTCCTTCTGATTCGAGCCAAAATCCAGTTCGGCGATGGTGGCATTGGACTGGGTGGGTGGATCGTTGAGGGAGGCGGATTTGAGGACGTATCGGCGCCGCGGGGAGGCCAATCCCCAGGTCGGCCAGTCCTGCTCGATCACGACGCCCTTGACCAGGGTGGCCGACATGCCGGTCAAGTCCGAGAGCAATTGTTCCACCGTGCTGTTGTCCGCCGGCAAATCCTGCGGCAGGACGCGCCAGTTATTTCCCTGGTGTTCCAAAGTGAAAGTGTCCTCCCCATGCACTTCGATCGCTGCGACCGGGCCACTCAGCGCCAGCAAGTGCGGGTCGTGAAAGTTTTCCAACTTGTCACGCCACGGCGCGATCAGATCGTTGGAGATGGTGACGAGAGAGTCTTGGCCGAGGCAACGGGCGAAGACCTGCCCGGCATCGTTAGTGGGGCTTTTGCCGAATTGGAGTGCGGCGGCCAGGTTCGTACCTTGGCTGAAGACCAACTGAAGGGCGGGCGGCTGCAAGCCCAGCCCTTCGAGGTCGGGCTTGGGATCTTCGGGGACAAACTGGTTGACATCGATGGTTTGGATCTTCTGCAAAGCGTCCTCGATGCGGGCGCTATTGGCCCGGGCCTCGATGGGCGGCAAGATGCGCCACAGGTGGTTGGAAGGATTGCGCTGTAGGACGAAACTGGTTGGACCGTTGGTGACCGCGATGCGGTCAAACTTCAGTGCGCTCAAATCAATGAAAGTACGGTTGCGCCAATCATTGGCGGTGCGAGGGAGGAAATTCAGCAAATCGGCATCGACCACAAACACGCCGGCGGCGCCGACGCGCTGGAGGAACACTTGGTCGCCTGGCGCGGTTTTGAAACCTACGCGAAGCTGCGCGTGATATTGGCCGTCGAGCATAATGGTGGCTTGGGGGGTGGGCATGAAGCCGAATTCCTCATCCGAATTGGGCCGGCCCCGGAGTTCGGTGCCGGCGATGTAGGTGGCCGGCGCAAGGCGATTAAGTTCGGCCAGGAAACTCTCGAGCCGGTCCGTTTGGGCCGGATAAACCTGCGCCTCGGTCATCACTTGCCAGGCGCCGTTGGTGCGCAGGGCGCGGATGGCCAAATGATTTTCCGGGCGCACCTGGATGCGAGAGACGGCACTGACGCTGAAGCCGGGCAGGATTTGCACGACTGGGGCCGGGGGAGGGCGAAGACTGTCTTTGAAGTAAAAAATGAAGGCAAAGAGCGCCCCTGCCACCGTCAACCAAAGCCACGTCGTCCTTGGACTCATTTGCGTCGTCGCAACCAAACCAGGCCACCCATCAACAGGGCAACCCCCGGCATCCCGGCCTGCAAAATCAACTCCGCGCTGCGCAACTGGCTGCGAGTCATCAAAAGTTTGTACTCCTTTACTGGCCGCGACGGTAGCGCTTCGAGCAGTTGGGTTCGGTCAAGCAACCAATTGACAGCGTAACCGACGAACGCGCGATTGTCTGCTGATTCAATGTGGTTGTTTTCCAGGAACATCGAATCGCCCACGACGACGATCCGGGTTGAGCCGCGTTCTGTAATCACATTTTTGATCGCGCCTTTTTCGACGGCAACCATGAGTGGAAAGCTCTGAGGCTTGGGTTGATCACTGGCCTGGCCTCGCGGTCCTGTGAAGGCCAACTCCTCGACGTGCGGAGCATCGGCGGCCTGCGCGGGCAACTTCCTTTGCCCAACCGAGCGTGGTGAAATCAGGTACAGGCCCGAAGCGAGCAGCGGGTTGACCAGAGGATTCTTGGGATCGAATTCGCGGACAATCATGTCGCGGCCACGCACCTCGTTGTCTGGATCCTGGACGAGGCCATGGCCGACTTCGACGCCCCAGTGCGCGAGGAGTTTGTCCAGGCCGGTCTTATCTCGGCCGGTGTCCCGGTCGAGCGAGACTACATTGAGCAAGACCAGCATCCGGCCGCCGTTGGTCAAGTACTGATCGATTTTTTCGAGCTCGAAATCGTAGATTTCCTTGGTGGGGCCGGGCAGGACGAGCAGGCTGCAATTGGTCGGCATGGTATTGGTGCCGAGGAGATCCAAGGGCAGCGGCACGATCGAGTTTTGCAGCAGAGCGGCGGCGAACTTGGTATAACCGAATTCACCCGTGCTCTCCAGGGAATGGCCGCCATGGCCCTGGAGCACATAGGCGAACAGCGGTTTGGGAGTGGTCACCGCCAGCAGCGCGGCCGTGAATTTTGTCTCACCCTCGAACATCGTGCGCCGCCGGAACTCGCGCTCGCTGCCGTTCGGCACTTGCTCGTACACATAGCGCGTGAGCGCGTCGCCATCGACGACCATGCGTTTGTTGCCTCCGGCATCGAAGATCACCAGGTTTTTTCTCACGCCTTTATCGAGGGGCACCGCCAGGTCGTAGTCGGCCCGAACTTTTACCGCCAAGCCGGGGTCACGCAAGTAATCGATAGTCTGGACCGAGATTTTGGGATTGATCAGGCTGTATTGATTAAGCAGGTCGGCCACCGTGCTGTAAAGGCCCTCGCTCTCTTTGTCATAGAACAAAATGACCTTAACCTGGTTGGTGATGGCCTGGATCGTCTTTACGGTCAACGGTGACAATTCCAGTTTCGTTCGCGTGCTGACCTGGAGGCGCAGGAAGTAATCGCGGCTGAGAAAATTGACCATGACCACGACGGCCAAGACAAAGAAAACAATGAGGAACACGTTTAGGCCGATGCTCCATCTGCGTCGCGCGGAAAAGCTGGGCTGCGGGGAGGGAGTTGGCATGGCTATTTCCAGCGGCGGCTCTCGACGATGCGCAGAGTCAAAAAGAGAAAGAACAGGGAGAGCGTGACGAAAAAAACCACCGGACGGGAGTCCACCACACCGCGCGAGAAATCGCGCATCTGTCCGAAGAAATCGAAACAGGCCAGGGCCTTGGTTTGCCAGGTGGTGGCCGGGGGATGGGCGTTGGCCAGCACAAAT
>Ga0209517_10010352_pt1 | contig 10404 bp, 5 predicted proteins | sample PeaSoiMetSII2010_FD_187695 | JGI IMG/M metagenome (GOLD analysis project Ga0209517, IMG submission 187695) | Peat soil microbial communities from Weissenstadt, Germany - SII-2010 (SPAdes) (version 2) | ecosystem: Environmental > Terrestrial > Soil > Wetlands > Peat | place: Germany: Weissenstadt... | reverse complement strand
GGCGCGAATTTCTGGGACGCGCCGGGACACTCCATGGCTGGGTCGAACGATCTGCCGACGCGCAAGACAATCTTCTCCTGGATCGAGGCACATGAAAAGACGTTCTACTTGCCGCGCACGCCGATCGATCCCATCGGCGTTTATTTTTCACCTGACACGCGGAATTTCTATGCCGACGACTTCATCGCCTCGTACCGAGGAATTCTGATTCTGCTGATGCAGAAGCATCTCGAGTTTCAGATCGTGACTCCGCGAACGCTGGCTGATTTTCGCGGCCAGACGCTAGTGTTGCCCGACGTTCGCGTTCTCGGAGACAGCGAAAAGAATTGGTTGAAGACATTCGTGGAGCAGGGAAAGAAGCTGGTGATAACCGGCACCGATGCTACCGGAATTGGCAGCGCGCAAGACGTGGTGCGCTTCCCGGTTGACCCCGGCAAGGCCTACAACGCCGCGCTGGAAAAAGACTTCGACGGCGCGTCGCCGGATTCCCAGCAAGCATTCTTCGACAGCCTGCAAGGTTCCTCCGCGGTGCGGATCAAAGCCGGACTGCAAGTAGCGACCTCCATCGCCCGCACCTCGGATGGCCACATCAACTGTTTCTTCGCCAACTTCGCCGGCCTGCGCGGAGGGTCCAATCCCATCGCAACGCCGCAAAGCGGAGTAGAAGTGAGCGTCACTTCCAAGTCTGAAGGCAAGGGCTTCTTCCTTCCCTTCCTTGGAGAAGTCCAAACGGTTAAGGGGACGCGCCACGGAGATGCGCTCAGCTTCACGCTGCCGCCGATCACCCGGGGCGCTGTGTTCTGGTATGAGCCGTAGACGGTGCGTGAGTTCAAGAACCTCAGCGCCTAAAGGCGGCACAAAGACAGCCCGCGTATCGCAGCGCTAGAAGCGCTGCGCCACCCAAAATCCGACTCTTTGCGCGGCTTGCGAAGGTTAATGGGCGACCGATCCCGATTCCCAATTCTTCGATCGCGATACCGCCTTGCTCCAACGCTCGCGCAGTGATCGGGCTTCGGATGCCGGCATGCGTGGTTCAAAGCGCCGATCCTTTCCCCCTGCTGCCGCGTCCATGTCAGTTCCCCAGAATCCAACCGCCAGTCCGGCCAGGTACGCCGCTCCCAGCGCCGTGGTTTCCGTTACGGCCGGCCGAACGACGGGGACTCCGAGAATATCGGCCTGAAACTGCATGAGGCTGTCATTGGCAGCGGCCCCGCCATCCACTCGCAATTCCTGCACCGCATCTCCGGAGTCGCGCCGCATCGCATCCAGCAAATCCGCAACCTGATACGCAATGCTCTCGACCGCGGCCCGAGCCAGATGGCCTGCGGTCGTGCCGCGCGTGAGCCCGAAGATCGAGCCGCGCGCATACGAATCCCAATGCGGCGCACCCAATCCAACGAAGGCAGGCACGAAGTACACTCCACCGTTGTTCGGCACGGACTTCGCCAGCGCTTCCACGTCCTCGGATTTGCGAATCAGCCCCAAGCCGTCGCGCAACCACTGCACCACGGCACCGCCAACAAACACGCTGCCCTCGAGCGCGTATTCGGTGGCGTCGCCAATCTTCCAGGCAACAGTCGTGACCAGCCGGTTCGACGATGGGACGGCGCGCCGGCCTGTGTTCTGCAGCATGAAACAGCCGGTGCCATAGGTATTCTTGGTCAGCCCGGGCCGTGTGCACCGTTGGCCAAACAGAGCCGCCTGCTGATCCCCGGCGATACCTGCAAGTGGAATCCGCTCCAGCCCCGGAGCGCCGGCCTCACCATAGATCTCACTGGAAGAACGCACAGTAGGCATCATCGAGGCCGGAACGCGAAACAACTCCAGAAGATCGCGGTCCCAGCCGCCAGTGTGAATATTGAAGAGCATGGTGCGCGAGGCATTGCTGGCATCGGTGGCGTGTACACGGCCCCCAGTCAGACTCCAGACCAACCAGCTATCCACCGTGCCGAAGGCAAGCTTGCCCGCTTCGGCGAGGCTGCGCACGCCGGGAACGTTGTCGAGAATCCAGGAAATCTTGCTGGCCGAAAAATAGGAATCGATCAGCAGCCCGGTGCGCTGCTGAATCATGGGAGTCTGCCCTTCGCTGCGCAGCCGTTCGCAGAAATCGGCGGTGCGGCGATCCTGCCAGACAATCGCGTTGTGGACCGGCTTTCCCGTCTCGCGATTCCACAGAATCGTGGTCTCGCGCTGGTTGGCTATGCCGATGGCCACCACATCGCCCGGCCGCGCTCCGGCTTGGGTCAAGGCTTCCTGAGCCACCGCGATCTGGGAAGAGACAATCTGCTCCGGATCATGTTCGACCCACCCCGGCTGAGGAAAGATCTGATCAAATTCGCGTTGAGCAACGGCGCGAACCGCTCCCTGCTTATCAAACAACAGGGCGCGTGAACTGGTTGTGCCCTGATCCAGCGCCAAAACGTATTGCACGTCTTCTCCTCGTGGCGAATATGCGCGATCGGCGCCCCCGGGGCTGAACAGTTTGCTGAGAAACTCGTTTCCTTGGCAATGGCATCCCGCAGCGGCTGAAGCCGGGACTGATTCTACGGCACTTACGGCATCGCTGAAGCGATGCCCTGATACGAATCGTCAGTCTTTCAGCAAACTGTGAAGCCCGAGTTTTTCCTAACCGCTTACGGCACCACTAAAGTCATGCCCTTCCCGATTCTGACAAAGTCGTGCCCCCGCTCTTGCCGCTCTGTCACTAACGAATGTTTTGCGACGGCCGCAGGAAACGGCGGACGCCGAAGTCATAAACGGCTGCGCCCGCCAAGCCTCCCAGGAGCGGCGCGACCACGGGAATCCACCACACGCGCGTTCCGTCGGTCAGGCCGTTGTTGCGAAACCCGGCCAACACGGTGAATAGCCTCGGGCCGAGGTCGCGCGCGGGATTGATCGGATAACCGTGCATCCCGCCAAAACTCATACCGATCGCGACCACGACCAATCCGATCAGCACCGGCGCCAGATTCACCCCCGGCGGAGCATTGAATTCGTCGGTAATGGCGAAGATCAGCAGCAGCAGCAATCCGGTCCCGATCATCTGGTCCAGAAAACCGGCCTGAGGCAGACCCGGAAAGGCGGGAAAGGTCGTGAACACGTTGGCCGTACGTTCGAGTTGGGGATCAACCTGCCGAAACGCGGGCAGATAATTCCAGAAGACAAGTGCGGCGGCCGCGAACGCTCCCGCGGTCTGGGCGATCGAGTACGGCAGCACTTTGCGCCATGAGAATCCGCGAAACACTGCGAGCGCGAGGGTCACCGCGGGATTCAGATGGGCTCCCGAGACCTTGCCCGCGACATAAATGCCCATGGTCACACCGAATCCCCAGCCAAAGGTGATGTTGGTGAAGCCACCGTGAATAGTCTCGCCAGGATTTTGGCTGGGAAACAACACGACCATGGCCACCACGCCCGTGCCAAACAATATCAGCACAAACGTTCCGAGGAATTCGGCGAGCAACTCCGCCAGAAATGTGGGCTTCGGATTCATCTTCTCCCGTGTTGAGGAACTTGCTTTTCTGACCGCGGAGTAGTGTACCAAGAGCGCGGACGCGGAGGCACGCGACTCTAGCTGAGTGCCTGAACCCCGTTCTCCGCGAAGCAACTGTAGACCTGAGGAATGATTCCCGTTGCTCGCCGGTAGCGCTCGGTGATCTGCGTGGCGAATTCTGCAGCGTTCTCCTGGCGCACGAGGTTGACGGTGCATCCGCCGAAGCCGCCGCCGGTCATGCGTCCGCCGCAGAAGCCGGGCAGGCCCTCGGCCGCTTCCACCATGATGTCGAGTTCCCGGCAACTGACTTCGTAAAGATCGCGCAGGCTGCGATGCGACTCGCGCATCAATTCCCCCATTCGGCCCAGATCGCCGCGGGCGAGAGCGCGCGCGGCGTCCGTGGTGCGCTGGTTTTCGCGGACAACGTGGCAGCATCGTTTCCAGATCGTTGCGGGAAGATCGCGGGCGTTCTGGTCCAGCAGATTCGGCGAAACATCGCGCAACGCGCGAATGGCGGGATCGAGCTTGGCGAAATAGCGCACTCCCTCTTCGCACTCGGCGCGGCGCGTGTTGTAAGCGCCGGTGGCCAGGTCGTGCTTCACCATCGTGTTGCACACCACGAGCCGGAGATCGGCTGGAATGGTAACAAACTGCGGTTCGAGCGAGCGGCAATCGAGGAGAATGGCGTGTCCGGCTTTGCCCATGCAGGAAACGAACTGGTCCATGATCCCGACCCGCGCTCCGACAAAGTTGTTTTCCGCCTGCCGGCAAAGCTTGGCGATTTCGGGAAGGGGCAGCTGCGTCTTGCCCAGGCTCAGCAAGGCAAGCGCGGAAGCCACTTCGATCGCCGCCGACGAACTTAGTCCCGCCCCGATTGGGACCTCCCCGTGCGCGAGCAGGTTCGCGCCGGCGAGTTCACATCCACGCTGCTGAAGAACCGTGGCCACGCCGAGCACATAATCACACCAGCTTCCGGTGCGCTGCGGCGGCAGGTGGTCGAGATCGAAATCGAAATTGCCGGCGAACTCCTCAGAGCGGATCACAAGCTTGCGGTCGGGCCGCGCAGCGATCGCGACATAGGTGGAGAAGCCGACCGCCGCCGGCATCACGAAGCCGTCGTTATAGTCGGTGTGTTCGCCGATCAGATTGACACGGCCCGGCGCGCGAAAGATCCGCGGCCGAGTGGCGAAGACTTTTTCAAAACGCTGTGCGAATTCGGATGCCTGCATCTGTGATCTTTCTTGCAGCGTGCGGCAATTCCCGCGCCGCTGGAGGACACATACCTCAGGGCGCCGGACTCAGCGTGCAACCCGCCCTGCCGTGGGTTGCGACGCGTTGGCAGCAATCTCGGCCGCGTTCTTCTGGATCTTGCCGATGGCGGCGGAATCATCTTCTGGGGACGAAGTTGTAATCTTCATTGTGACGCGCTCCCAGCCCGCCGGATAGGAGCGCAATGCATCACCGCTCCACGGGTGTACGCCAAGACCACTCGACGTGAGCGAGACTCTTATGGACGCAGTACAGTCTAGAACAAGATCGCTGGACTTACACAGGAACTTGCGGAATCCGTGGAAACGGCTTCAATTGTTCGCCGCTTCCCCGGAGTTCATTCCGAACTTCGTGTCGGAGGCTCGAAGTCAGGGCGCTAGCTGCGCCTGTCCCCACCCTTCGAAAACCGCGAAGGGTGGGGCAACCTCAGTTGGGTGGGCCGGGGGAATCGCCTGAGCCGCACACACTTCGTTATCGACACCGCGATAGCACCCCGTTCCTGGCCAGCCCTAACGCCACTGGACGATTGGCGTGTCGTGGCATGTCTTCGTAGCTGTCTGAAATATCGAACATTCCACATTCACCATCACAGGGTCGCTTCTCGACTCCATCCCATGAGCGGTGGAAACCACGGTAAACGTGTAAGCGCCCTTGCCTTTGAGCACGGCTTGTCTTTGCCCGGAATCGCCGATCAACGTGGTGGGGGTAGCCGAGTCGATCCGGACACTCTCAGCCCCTTGAGCGTCCCAGGTGAACTGCACGACTTGTCCTTGCTTGATCAGGTTCTTATCAACGCGAAGATGCGGCTTGGGAGGCGCGGTTGGCGTCGGCTCTTCCACGTGGACCATCACGGACTTGGCAGTGGGAACATTGGCAGAGTTGTAAGCGGTGAGGGTGTAGGTGTGATCCTGTTGTGGCGTATCAGTGTAGTTGCCAGTAGGAGGGACATCCCCCTGCTCGCTGAACTGAATCCGGCTGGCGCCGGTAACGTTCCATGAAATCTTGACGGTTTCTCCTTTGGTGATATGCCCACTGGAGGCGGAGAGGTCCATTTCGGCAGCTTGAATTCCGGCTGGAGCCCGGACTTCGACCGCGACTTCTCTCATGTCACTGCCAAAGAAGTTCGAGGCCACGACCGTCAGTGTGGTGGTTTGCTGGAAGCCCTTATCGATAGTGAAAGACTCTCGGACGGCCGGGATGCCGGCCTGAACGGGCCGGATCTCGATACTTCTGGCTCTCGTAGCTTTCCAGGACACGGTCACCGGATCCCCTGCCACCGGAGTCAGGGGCGAGACGAGCAGGCTCTTGATCGCCGGCTTGGCGATTCTGGGCACTATGAGCAAGATGGCCACGATCGCCAGCGGCGCCACCACCAATAGCCAGGTGGGAATAACTGCCGCCTGCAGGAATGTGGCGTCGTGGGTCTGGGGTTCGGATTGCTCCGAGGCAGTGGACTGAATTCTGAATGGGCGCGGACGGGCCTTGCCGAACCAATGCGACTTCGGAGCTTCAGCACTCAAGCGCACCGTGGTTTGGGCACCCGGCTTAAGCTCCAGCCTTGGACTACTCTCCTGATTCTGGCTCTCCGTTCGAAACAGGAATGAAAGCTCGCGCTCATCGTCCGCCGCACTCAACGTGTATGCCACTGGCCGGTTGCCCTGGTTACGGAGGGACACGGAATACTTCGCGCGCTTGCGTCCCGTGACCTTGGCGGGCATGACGCCCAGGCTGGCGCCATCGAAAGGTGCGACGATCCAGCGCACTTTAGCCTCTCCCGGTGCATCGGGATTGGCGACGGAGTTGGCGCGAATGGTCACCGAGTACTCGCCGGCGATGCTTGAGGATGCCTTGGGAACCTGGATGGACAGGACCACATCCCGTTTGTCATAGGGATTCAGTGCAATCTCAGTTCCTGTACCCTGAACCCATTCCGAAGGAATTCCTTCAACGGACACGGAGATGTGATCGACCGTGGTTCTGTGATTGGCCAGCGTGAGCCGGCATTGTGACGCCTTACCCGGCACCAGCGTCATCTCCCGGCAGGGTTTGTCGACAATGATATCGATGACGTCCTTGGTCTCGACGTCGGGAGAGGATTGTTCCACCATCAGCCAGTAGGGCCCGATGCGCGCCTGTTGGCTTCCCGGCCACTCCTGGGGCACCTGGGGCAAAAGGCGGTGCTCATCCAGAAAGGTGCTGGTCTTCGATCCCAGATCAGTCAGCGTGATGCGGTGACCATCCCAGTCAATGCGGGCGTGATGGGGAGAAACATCGGCCGATTCCAGCACGACCAGATTGTCTGGGGCGCTCCCGAAGGTTACGCCTGCACTTTGCACGAATCCGCGACGGAGCACCGCGCCGCGCTGGTCCAGAACATAAAAGCTGGGCACACCCGTGGCTGCGCTGGGGCGGTTGGGCAAAAGCACAGGGCCGGCGGGGGCAACTTCCAACCGGGGAGGCGGCGGCTGGAGAGTCGGCGGCTGGGGAGTCGGCAACGACACCGGGCGGATCGCGAGCGCTCCGCCGCCGGATGCTTCCGCAAACGTCTCGGACTCAGCAACCGCTTCACGATCGCGGATCACCGTGCGCAATGCCGCCGACAACTGGGCGGCGGAAGCGAAGCGGTCTTGCGGCTTCTTGGCCAGGCAACGCAGGATGATCGCCTCCAGTTCTGCGGGCAGGTCCGGCCGCACCTGGCACGGGCGCTGAGGAGCGACGTAGAGATGGTTGTACATTGCGCTGGCGGGAGCAGTCGCCACAAACGGTAAAGCTCCGACCGCCATCTGGTAGAGAATGACGCCGACGGCATAGAGATCGGTCCGGCCGTCCACCTCGGAGGCCTGCCATTGTTCGGGCGCCAGGTATGCGGGGCTGCCGGGAAGATCGGATGCGCCAGAATGGGCGTGATCGAGCACGGAGGCCAAGCCAAAGTCCACAATCTTGGCCAGGAAGAGGTCGGCGGCGGTTTGCTTCAGCAACAAGGTTTTGGGGTTCAGGTCGAGGTGAAACACGCCCTTCTGATGCGCACACTGCAGACCGTCCGCTACCTGCCGGATCAAGTCCAGGCGGTGCCACAAGGAGTGAGACTGCACTGCCCGGCCGGGAGCCGTCAAAGCGCTCGAAACCAGAGGACCGTCAGGCGCCAGCTCGGTGGCGATGTACACGCGGCCATCCTGCTCACCGTAGCCCTCGATGCGGGCGATGTTGGGATGCTGCAACGTGCTGACCAACTGCGCATGCGACAGCACCCGCTGTTTTGTGGACGGGTCACTCACTAACCGTGGATTCAGGAACCGGAGAGCGACGGGTTCCTGCGAGGAAATCTCCACGGCCTTGTAGATCGTTCCCATGTTGCCGGTTGTGATCAGTCCCTCGATGCGAAAACTGCCTACCAATCGGCCGACGTCGTCGCTCATGCCCGAACCTCCAACACATAGCCCACATGGGCCGGTTTATGCGCCTTGACCAACTCCTCGATGAATTGCTTGTCCGAACTGCGATCATTGCCATCCTGCGCCAGTTGGACGCTGATCTTGAGCACGAATGGGGAAGACGGACTCACGGTGATCTCCGGGGTAACACCTGCGCAGACCTCCAGCATGCGGGTCAGACCGTACTTGGTTCCCCGCCAGCGGTACAGCTGAATCAGTTCCAGAAGCAAGGCGCGGATGCGTGGCTCTGGCCAGTGGGGATCAATGGCGACATCGAACCAACTAGCAAGCCAGCGGAGGAACGAGGCCGGACAGGTGCGTGGATCGAAATACATCTCCAGATAATCCTGCCGCTGCTCCAGTTGCTCCCAGATATTTTCGAAGATCAGGAGCATCCTGCGGAACAGGTCATTGTCCTGGAAAATGATGGGCAGTTGATCGAGATACTTGCTCGGCGACGTAGTCTCCAGAAGAAACCCAGGCAGAGTCGGTCGCGGTTCTTTCGGGATGCGAGCTACAGTCTCTTGCGGCGGGTGAGGCGCCGGCTCTGACACCGGGAGGCTTTGCCGCAGTTGCTCGTCGGGATCGGCCTCCCTGGAGCGGTAGGTGAGCAGGTAGAGCCCGATCTGGATCTGGGAACCGTCGGCCAGAGCATGCGGTTGTTGCGGCAGCAAACGGACACCGTCAACGAATGTCCCGGAGGCGCTGTTGAGGTCGACCAGAACGGTGCCTTCGGCATCACTGCGAATCTGCGCGTGACGGCCGGAGACCTGCGGTCCAGCCAAGACAATCGTGTTCTCCGGAAGCCGCCCGATCGTGACGATCTGTTCGCGCAGGTCTTCCGTCTGCACGACGTCGCTGCCGAGATGTACGATCACACGTGGCTGCTTGGTCATACTCTTAAACCGGCGCGCTTAACTGGCCCGCAACATGCTGCGAGCATCCGGCTTTGCTGGTTCTATGCGATGCTTTCCCGAACAGATAACCCCGTATTTCGGCAACCGCAGACTGGGCGGAGCCGGCTTCGATGGAGTCCATTCGCCAGGCTCATTGACGTAGATATTCACCGCCTCGACAAAGTCAACCCCCGGGATTCCCTGCAGCAGCCCATAGATTTCGGAAAGATACAGGCTGCGTCCAAACGGCCATCCTTGTTTTTCCGGCCCGCCGGTGTAGGGATTCAGGTAGCGGTACAGCAGTTCTTCGCCGCGGCGAATCGCTTCCTCGCCCGCCGCAGGGTCTGTGCCTTCACGCAGATGCAGCTCGGCGCTGATGGAAACGCAGGTAATTTCCGCCAACCGCACTTCGACACCAATTCCCAGGACGGATCGTGCCGTGAGGTACTTGAGAACGTTAGTCCGGAGGGTCTCGGAGAGGAGCAATTCCGTGGGATCGGGACGCTCGACCGACTCGATCTCGGGAAGCACAATCACGAAGACCTGCCCGGGCTGAATGGCGGCAGCTTCACCAGGTTGTGCACCGGGCGTAAGACACCGGGCTCGTGCAATCCCCGGCACCTGGCAGGCGTGAAACTCGAAGTCCTCCGCCGTCACGGCGCGAGTCCGGGAGCGCAGGTGACGAGCGGCGCGCAACTTGCCGTCCTCGAGGGCTTGAGCATCGCGTCCGCCAATCGCTCTCTCCCGGTTCGTGACCCGTGCGATGTAGGGTATAGAACTCTTGAGCACGGAGATGGCGCCGATCGGCACGTTGCCCTGCACGCCGCCGCCATACTGATAGCGTGTAAAGCGAAGTAAGCTGTTTTTTGGAGGAACCGCACCGAAGCGGTACACCGAACCGTTCGGCTGGAGAAGAGACGGACCGAAGGCAATCGTGCCATCGATCTCATCCAAGGTGTAATGGCGGTCGTCTTCCCCGGAGCCGCCAAAGTCGCTCACTTCTTCCCAGGCCACGGCGGGACTCTCCGGCGCCTCCACAACCAGGCGATCGGTCGCGGAGTCACGGGGAAGAATAGGGGTGCTCTGGAGCTTAAAAACCTGGCCCGGCGTGGCGTCACTGCGACCGAGCAGTTCGTTCTTGATGGATACAGCGTGGCGCGCGGTAACCGTTCCCCCGATTGCTTCGAGGCGCATGTAGCGCTGAATGACCGGCGAGACTTCATAGTTTGGAGGCTTGATCTGAGCGTCGGTCAGGCGGCAGCGCAGCCAGTAGGCGCGCTTCTGCGCGAATTCTCCTTCCTCCATCTCGGGCAAG
>Ga0209517_10010350_pt1 | contig 10405 bp, 8 predicted proteins | sample PeaSoiMetSII2010_FD_187695 | JGI IMG/M metagenome (GOLD analysis project Ga0209517, IMG submission 187695) | Peat soil microbial communities from Weissenstadt, Germany - SII-2010 (SPAdes) (version 2) | ecosystem: Environmental > Terrestrial > Soil > Wetlands > Peat | place: Germany: Weissenstadt... | reverse complement strand
CCTGCGGAAAACCCCGATGGCGCTGACGATTACATAAAACGCATTCGTACGCTCTTGGGAACTAGTGGGTGCGTTCGCCTCAGTTTTGCGCCGGCAGACGAAAAGATGGCCCGGTCTCTGTATTCCGATCATGTTCCGATTGAAGACATTGAACACGCATTTCTATTAGGGTGCACGAGAAAGTATGTCTCGTGGCTGAATGGGCAGCCAAGCGGGCCGATCGCCAGTTTCGGGTATTTTCGAACCATTGTCGGCGAAGTTGCACAGATGGATTCGTCGCCGGGATATTGGCGCTACATCAGCGAGAGTCTTGATAAGTACGAGCGTGCCTGGCTTGCTCAGACTAATGAGCCCTGATGTGCAGTTATCTCGCGCAGCAGCGAAAGGGTACCCCCGGCTCAGGAGAGGTGCTGAGGGACACGGAATTCGGGCCCCCCACCGAGCTTCTCCTTCCCAGGTCACGCCGCGGAAGGAGGAGCCAACACCGTCTCCGGCGACTTCAGCCTGCGGAAGAGCAGCCAGAAGCAGAGCAGCAAATCGAAGGTCATCGGCGGCAACTCGTACCAGTTCGGCGAATGTATCACCCCAAATCCCGGATACAAGAGATAGGCACAGCCGCAGAACCCCTCATAAACAGCGCTCAAAACTCCCCACAACGCCAGAACCCACGGAATATACCGCGATTGAAACAGCACCCAGGCAAACAGCGCGGAACCTAGCCCATTGAATGCCAGGCCAATGTAATAGGCATCCCGGCCCGTATCCAGTTGGGTTCCGGCCAGCGCCGCCAGCCCATCCGGCCCAAACTCCCGCAGGGCGCCCGCTCCCGCCAAAAACCGCAGCGCGCCCAGCATGTCCAGGATAAAAATGAACCAGAAGACCGCGTAGATTACTCTGCTAAAGGCCGCACACAACGCCATCCCGCGGTTGACCGGCCGCAGCAGCACATACAGCGCCGTCAGCAGCACAATCATTCCAACCCCATGCACGAAGGCGCCGGCGAGATAGATGCGGATGGCCTCCTCGTGGTGCACAAAGCGACGCGCCGTCTCCTCGCCGTTCCCCCAAACCAGATAGGGCGCATAAAAGCGCGGAAACACCACCATGAGGATGGCCATGCCGAGAAGATAAGTCACCGCGAAGATCTTCGCGGCTGATCGTTGCGCTCGTTCTATCATCGTTTCCTTTCGTGCTTGGCCATGGCCAGTGTTAAAACTGGGAGATGGTGAAACCGTGCGGCCGCAGATCAGATGTGGAATGCGCGCTCGCCTCAGAGTAGATTCACACCTCGGCGATTCTGCGGTGGCCGAGGAGCGGCCTAACCGAGATACTGGCGCCTAGCGAGTTGAACTGACGTTAACGCCCGATCCACTTTCAGAATCGCTGTATTTCTGCTCCTGATCTCGCCATCGCTGCTCGTCCAGACCCCAGACCAGTAGATACAGGATCAGCGTCCCTTCGCCGATCAATCCCACGATCATCGCAAAAGGTGAAGGGGTGCGGCTCAGGCTGGGCGAAATCGTCGTCAGCCAGCTGACACCTGCGCATGCCATCAAGGCGCCAACAGTGTTTGGCATGAAACGCGAACGCACAATCAGGTAGGCGATCAACAGGCAATAAATACCGAAGAAGATGAAATTGCTGATGTGAGCTGGCAAGTAGCCCAAAATGGGCAACCATAAACCCAACATGCTGACCAACGCGGCCACTGCAGAAATCCATGGATTCACATGCCGAAATAGGTGCCATAGCAGTAGGGTGACACCCGTGTAGAGAATGGTAGAAACAATGTTGACTGCATTCCCCGCAGCTTGCATATTGCGGCTGAGCAGCCCCATCGCAGCAATTCCTGTCAGCATGTTAAAGAGGTAAAGCACCCCTGCTATGCGCGCTTCCTTTTTAGGCGAAATCATTGTTCCCTTTCGTGCTTGGCAAAGGTAATCGTCAAAACTGCGGTGATGGTGAAACCGGTAGCCGCACTCAGCGCTCAACCGTACAATAAGTGACTTACTCCTCGCGAAGCAGGATCATAGGATCCACTGACAGAGTTCGTTGTGCCGGAATCCATGTCGCCACCAGCCCGAGGAACAACATCGCCAACACCGCGCCAGCGAGCACAAGCGGGTCGCGCGGAGTTGCCTGGTACACAATGAAGGTCAACACCCGGCTGGCCAGAATTCCGAGCAACAATCCGGTCGCAGAGCCACAGACCAGCAAATTGAAAGCGCGCCCCAGCGCAGTTCGCAACACTTCCTTTCGCTTGGCTCCGAGAGCAACGCGGATTCCCAACTCCTTAAGCCGCTTGCTAACCGAGTAGGCCGCCATTCCGAAGATGCCGGTAATCGACAGCAACGCGCCCAACGCACCCAGCACTCCAAGCGAAAGGCTCGCCATCCGCGCGGGAAACATGCTGAAGTCGAGTTCGCGGGTCCACATCAGCATGTCCAGAGGCATTCCCGCATCGAGCTCGCGCAGCGCGGCTCTCACCGATTTCGCAAGCTGCCCGGGATCGCGCGCCGAACGCACCAGCATCCACTGCTCGCCAAGCGAGTCCTGCTGCGTTACAGGAACAAAGAACGCCGGCTGTTGAGCTTCCGCTACGCTCAGGTACTTCCCGTCCTCCACGATGCCCACAACCTCGATTCGCGTTCCGTCCGCCTCCCTGAAATACCTGCCTGCCGCGTTGGTAGACGACCCGAGAATCGAGATGGCAAACTGGCGATTGACCAAGGCTACCGGCGGCGCGCCCTTGTTGTCGTTCCAGGTGAACCCACGGCCTTCCAGCAGAGCCGTTCCCGCAGCGCGCAGGTAGTCCGGAGAGATAACGTACTTGAAGCTGTTCGCAGCCGCGTTGGCCGGACGCAAGTCTCTGGTTTCGTCCCGAAACACATTGGCCGTCCAGCTTCCGCCGCGTCCCAGCGGAGGAAAGCTGACCAGCCCCACATGCTCCACGCCGGGAATGGCCTCCAGCGCGTCGATCATGCGCCGCTGCGTCGGGGGAATACTAGCCGAGCTGTAGCCCGATATCTTGAGGTCGGTCTCGACCAGCAGCACTTGATTGGGGGCGATGCCGAAGTTGCCGTGCAGGGAACGCGCCAGGCCGCGAACCGCCACCAGGGACGCCGTGACCAGCACACCGCAAATGGCAATCTGCGTTACCAGCAGGATGTCTCGCGCGGTGATTCTCCGCCCCGCCTTAGCGCCCGATCCTGCCTTCACAATCTCGTAGGGATTGGCGCGGAGCACCTGGCGCACCGGAACGATGCCGAACAGAAAGCCGCTGACCACCGCCAGCAGGAGCGCCACAAGATAAACATTGGCGTCCGGCTGCACAGGCACATGAATTGGAACTCCGGAGAAAGGTTGCCAGGTATCGAGCCGGCGTAACAGTGCGATGCTGGCAGCCAGCCCGGCTGCTCCTCCCGCGAGGGAAATCAGGAGGGCCTCGGTCAGCAGTTGTCGCAGGATGCGCGTGCGGCTCGAGCCGAGCGCCAAGCGAAGAGCCACTTCTCGCGAGCGATCGCTGGTGCGCGCCGCAAACAGGCTGCCCAGATTGGCGCATGCCGCGAGCAGAATCAGGCCTGCAAGCAGCATCAGAGCCGCAACAAATGCTCGAACCGGGCGCCCCAGAACCTCTGGAAGGCTCGGCCGTCCGAGCCCGAACTTCTCACGAACATCCGTATTCGGATACGTTTTTGCAAGCGCCGCGCCCACGGTGTCGAGATCGGCAACAGCCTGCGACTCGCTCACTCCGGGCCTGAGGTGGCCCAGAATCTGGATCGTTCCGCGGTTTGCCCGGTTGTTCAGGTTGCCTTCGCCCGCCATCTGGTCGTGGTTCACCATGGGAACGTAAAAATTGGGGGCGAAAAAGATGAAGGTGCCGCGGAAATCCGGCGGCGTTACTCCCAGGATCGTATAGGGATGCCGGTTAACCCCGACCACGCGGCCCACCACTCCGCGGTCGTCATGAAAGTGGCTGTGCCAATACCCATAGGTGAGCACGATATACGGTGCGCTGTTCATCCCCCGCTCGTCGGATGGATGGAAGAGGCGGCCGAGGTACGGGTGAATCCCGAGCACGTCGAAGTAGTTGCCGCTCGCCTCAAAGCCCCAGATGCGGGATGGGTCCTTGCCCGTGTCGAGCGCAACCTGAGATAGCGCCATGGCCGCTATGTCGCTGAAGCTGTGATTGCGGGCGCGCAGGTCGAGATACTCCGGATACGATCCCCATTCCTCGTTCGTCTGAGAGATTGCGAACAGACTGCTCGCGTCACGCACGTTCACCGGCCGAAGGATCAGCGCGTTCAACACTCCGAACACCACCGCGTTCGCTCCAATCGCCAGCATGAGCGTAAAAACGGCGGTGGCTGTGAATCCAGGAGACTTGCGCAACTGCCGCAACGCGAATCGCATGTCAGCCCAGATCGACTCCAGCGTTGGCCACTGCCACACCTCGCGGCTGCGTTCCTCAAGGAGGGTTCGATTGCCAAAGGCCAGGCGCGCCTGCCGTACGGCTTCCTTCGGGCCCATCCCTTCTCCCACCAACTGTTCCGCGCGCTCTTCAATATGCAGCCGTATCTCTTCGGAGAGATCATCGTACAGCTTGCCGCGGCGAAAAATGCTCGGGATCCAGTCCATGAGAGTTGCCTCCTGTCCAGCGTATAGATCCTCACTTCTCAACTCGAATTCAATCGTCCCGCAGCAGCACCAACGGATCGACCGACAGGGCGCGCTGCGCAGGAATGAACGTGGCCAGGAGTCCGAGCAACAACATCGCCAGAACCACCCCGGCCATGACCAGCGGATCGCGGGGCGTCGCCTGGTACACGATGTACGCCAGCACCCGTGTGGCCAGGAGTCCGAGGGCCAATCCCACTGCCGAACCAAAGGTCAGCAGCTTCAATGGTCGTCCCAATGCCGCTTGCAACACTTCCCTGCGCTGCGCGCCGAGGGCCACGCGAATTCCCAGCTCGCGCAGCCGCTTGCTTACCGAATACGCCGCCATGCCAAAGATGCCGGTAATCGACAGCATGGCGCCCATCACGCCCAATACGCCCAGCGACACGGTGGCCACATGCGGGGCAAATAAACTTCCGCCCATCTCCTCGTTCCACGTTTCGATGTCAAAAGGCAGCCCTGCATCCAGCTTCCGCACTGCGCTCCGGATGGCGTCCGCCATTTGCTGCGGATCGCGCTCCGAGCGCACCACCAGGGTTGTCCAGTTGGACGGCGATTGCAGGAAGGGCAGAAACATCGCCGGTTGTGGGTTTTCGGTGAGGCTGAGATACTTTCCGTTTTCTGCGATACCCACCACTTCAACGCGCGTTCCGTCTGCCGACTTGAAATGAGCGCCCAATGCGCTTGTGACGGAGCCGAAAACCTTCCGCACAAACTCTTGGTTCACTATGGCTACACGCGGCGCATCCTTGTCGTCGCGCCACGTGAAGCTCCTTCCGGAGAGCAAGGCGGTGCCCGCCGCATGGAAGTAATCGGGAGAAATGGAGTACTTGATAGCTGTTGCGGCGGCATTCGCCTGACTCAGGTCTGTTGTTCGGTCATAATAGACATTCCCGTTTTCCACCGCCGTACTGAGCGGCGGGTAATTGACCAATCCCACGGATTCAACGCCGGGAATCGCCTGCACAGCATCGACCATGCGCCTTTGCATAGCAGGTACTCTGTCGCCGCTGTATCCGCCCATCTGCAAAACGGTATTGACCAGCATTCTGTTCCGCGGTTCAAAGCCGAAGTCGCCGTTGAGCGAGCGCGCCATTCCACGCACGGCCACCAGCGAAGACGTGACCAGCACGGCACAGATCGAGATTTGAACGACTAACAACAGATCCCGGACCGTAATACGCCTGCCGATTCTGGCGTTGGAGCCCGACTTGACGACCTCGTAGGGATTGATACGGAGTACCTGCCTTACCGGTACCGCGCCGAACAGGAATCCACTTGCTAAAGACAGCAACAAAGCAACGACATAAACTGTTGTGTCCGGATTCACTGGGATATGGATCGAGGAGAATTGGGGAACTGGCCGCCACGCGCTTAGCTCGCGCAAAAGCGTCACGCTGCCAAAGAGCCCGGCGGCGCCCCCGATCAGAGAAATCAGCACGGCTTCGGTAAAGACCTGCCGCAGAATGCGTTTGCGGGTCGATCCCAGCGCGAGCCGCAAAGCAACTTCTTTGGAACGGTCCGCGGCCCGCGCGGCAAACAAGCTGCCGAGGTTGGCGCATGCGGCCAGCAGGATCAGCCCTGCCAGGAACATCAGTCCGGTCAGAAATGCCTGTGCCGGACGGCCCATAAAGTCGCCGAGCAGGCCCGGACGCGCCAGTGTAAAGGCCATATTGGCGTCGTCCTTGGGATAGGTCTTCTTCAGGTATGAACCGATAGAGTTCAAATCCGCTACAGCCTGTGCCGGAGTGACTCCCGCTTTCAGATGCCCCAACACCATCAAGAAGCTGGGTTTTCCGCGCACGTTCATGTCATTCATCCCATCCACCTGCCCGCGGTTGACGATTGGCGTCCAGAGATCGGGGGAGAAGAACAACAACGTCCCCTGGAAATCCGGCGGCGCTACGCCGAGGATGGTGAAAGGATGCTTGTTGATCTGGACAACGTGTCCCACCACGCCGCGATCGTCCTGAAAACGGCTGTGCCAATAGGCATAACTGAGGACGATGTATGGGGCGCTGTTCGGGCCATGCTCATCGGCGAGGTGGAAGAAGCGGCCGAGAAAAGGCTGAATTCCGAGCACGTCGAAGTAGTTTCCAGTAGTTTCATAGGCCCAGACGCTGGATGGGTCCTTGCCGGTGTCGAGCCCTGCCTTGCCCAAGGTAAAACCCGCCAGACCGTCGAAGCTGCGGTTGTGGTCGCGCAGATCGAGATAGTCGGGATACGACTGGCCCGTGGTCTTCTCGCTGCCGTGCTCGATTGCGTAGAGACTGTTGGCCTGGGGTACATTCTGCGGATTCAAGATCAGCCCATTCAAGACAGCAAAGACTACGGCGTTGGCGCCGATGGCTAGCGCCAGGGTCAAAACGGCGGCGATGGCGAATCCGGGAGAGCGGCGTAACTGACGCAGGGCGAATCGCACATCGGCCCAGATCGATTCCAGCGTGGGCCACTGCCACACTTCACGGCTGCGCTCCTCCAGCAGAGATCGATTGCCGAAGGCGATCCGCGCTTGCCGTTCCGCTTCCTTTGGGCTCATGCCTTCGCCCATCAACTGCTCGGCGCGCTCTTCAATGTGCAAGCGGATTTCTTCCGAGAGGTCGCCGTAGAGCTTGCGGCGGCGGAAGATACTCGGTATCCAGTTCATTGGAGACTCCCCTATCTGGCCCCATCAGCTCGTTGTGGCTTTGCCCGGATTGAGGACCAGCGCAATGCCTTCAAACATGCGCTGGAAGCTGGAAATCTGCTGCTCCAGTTTGCGAAGGCCGGAAGCGGTGATCTGATAGGTCCTCACCTGGCGATTGGTGGCGGAAACGCCCCACTCGGCCTTCACCAGCTTTGCTTTGAGCAGTCGCTGAAGCGCTGGATAGAGCGAGCCTTCTTCCACCTGCAGCAGATTGTTGGAGCGCTGCTGGATATGCTGCACCAGCGCATAACCGTGCGCCGGCTGACGGCGCAGGGACTCGAGGATCATCATCTCAAGCGCACCGGGAAACAAGTCGCGAGTGGCAATTTCTGACATATCCTCGTTTGGCATAGGCATAGAGTAAACAAGGGAAGAGTGCTTGTCAAGAAGAATAATTGCGGCACTCTCTTGGCTGACGATTACAGACCTGATTCACCGAGGAGATTGCACCACCATCCCGCTCAGACGAGATGATGTTTCAATATACGGTGACGCCACATAGTAAAGATCGATTGGAGAATAACTTGCATGCAAAACCACCACACCGGCGGAAACACGCCTACCTATCCAGAGATCGCGACCGCAACCCTCACCGGCCCGGAAGACACAGGGACAGCCTTGCGCTACACCTTCAGCCGCGCAATCGGATCGAAGGGTTGAACCGTGTCCCGGTCCGTGATGTCAAAAGAGGCACTGGCGGCTCTATTTATCCAAAAGGCCGCAGAGCCACCTCCGGAAGCCAATCTGATTCTGGCGAGGCATCTGAAATGCAGCGAATCCTGCGATCTCGCACACGCAGTCTCAGAAGCCATGAGCCGGTATGTGGCAGCGGGCAGCCATCGGCTCCCGACGCCGCCGGATCTGCTTCCGCCGCTGGGGTAGCGACTCTCGCCCCACCCTTCGGCCAGGCGTTGCCGTCGCTCGCCGACGTTCGCACCGAGTACAGCCACGAGGTCAATGCCGAACTGGTCTACGAACTCTGCGCCGCTCTGGTGCGCGAGGGGTTGGGGACCGCGGAGACGTGGAAGCAGTCCGGCGGCAACGCCCTCGCGTTTGCTCAGCACGCTTTGATGAGCGGCATTGGCGCGGAGCGGGGCGACCTGCTTCAGCGCAATGTCGAATATCACCTTGAGGTGAGCGACGTGCTAGGACGGGCCGGCAGCGATGCGTTGCTCGAAGGCGGTCAACTCGCCGTCACCGTCGAGTGCAGCGGAGCGGGCTACCTCAAGATTGGGCCGGCAATCGAAGCGCTTGAGGCGGAAGCTAAGGGACTGGGTGCGGCATTCTATTGGGCATTGACCCATGCGCTCTATCGCGTGATGAGGATCTACAACCACGACGATGCGCTCATGTATGAGGAGCGAATGCGGGAATATGCCGACCAGGACGATGAAGAGAACAGCGGCCAGTATGAGTTCCCCGAGGTCGAAAGGGCGTTGCCGGAGTGCATCCGGAAGACGCTGAAACGCGAATGCCGTGATTGGAGGGTGCGCGACCGCGAATTGCTGCACAGGTTCTCAACGGGGAGCTATGCCACCTGGATCGAGCGCCTGCGGCGCATCCAACGCCTCTCCCGGCTTCGTCTCAAGCAGTCCAGGGATTACATCGAAGCTGGTCAATACGATGAGCCTCCATTGCCGGCCGTGCTTGTCACCTTCAAAGAGCATGACGCCATCACGGCCTGCTTCGACGAAGAGGGCCAATACATGATGGAGGGAACTGCCGAACCAACCTTGTGCGTAGTCTTCTCACCGCGGCAGGCGGATGAAGTTCGGCACGCACTGCGGATCGTGGAGCGCTTTGTTGCGCTTAACTGCGAACTATTTCAATTGGTCGAGGCGATTCAGGAGTGGGAGAAACGGTTTGAAAATCCATGTGTCGATCGGGGAGAACCATCGCTTCGAGCTGCATGAGGCTCTGCTGGTCTACCGCGACCGGCAGAACAGTTTCATTACCCGCCACGACGTGACCGCCCGCAAGGATGCGCCACCCACTCTCGGTCCGGCGCAACCGCTCACTGTGGCATTCATTGAGTCTCTGGTTCGTTCCCTCGGCGGCAGCGTCCAGACCGACGTCTTGCCGGCAAACATTCTTGCCAAGGCGGACCGGATGATCGTCTGGTGGACTCCGGCGCAACGGCGCCAGATGTTTTACGAGAACTCCGAAGGAAAGGCCGCGGAGTTGAATGGCCGCATTTTCCCGCAGCCGCCTTTGGTCTGGCGGGTCTCGAATGGCGAAGTCAATATCCGGGCGCTCGCAGAGAACACGCGGCCGGGGGCTTCTACGAAGCTCGCGGTCGCGCCGTTCTGGAACCTATCGGACGACGGACGCGTCTGCACGGGCACTATGCGGCGCCCAGACAGTGCTTCGGTGGGTGCAATTCCAGATTGGGAGCGCGGTTTCTACGAGAGCGCATTTACGCACGCAAACGTCGGCCGCCTGACGCGCCACGAAGATGGATTCGAGGGACTGTGGGCCGGCTTGGCCGGGAAGCGCCACCGGTTCCCACGCCAAACATTAATTGTCTTGCCTCAGACGCTCAGGCAGTTCGTGCGCGGAGAGAGAGGCTAACATGCGCATCGAGCATACTCTTCCACGCGACCTGCTCGGTCAGCGGGCGGTGCGCGCTCTGGTTGTCGGAGCGGGCGGGACCGGCAGCGCTATCGTCATGGGCCTTCCCTATCTCGACCAGGCGATGAGGGTCTGGGGGCGCACATCCGGATTGGAGGTGGTCATGATGGACGCCGATACGGTTTCCGAGACGAACTGCGTACGGCAGCCATTCTCTATCTCCGACATTGGGCAGAACAAGGCGACGGTCCTGATCAATCGCATCAACCTGTTCTGGGGCACGCGGTGGAAGGCCGAGCCGGCGAATTTCAATGAACGGACGCTCGACCGGGTCAATGACACCTCTCTCGACCTTCTTATTGCTTGTGTGGACACGCGCGCGGCACGAGGCATCATCGAGCGGGCGTTGACAAAGGCCAGGAACCGCACAGCGTATTGGCTCGATTTGGGCAACAATGCGGCCAGCGGCCA
>Ga0209517_10010348_pt1 | contig 10406 bp, 14 predicted proteins | sample PeaSoiMetSII2010_FD_187695 | JGI IMG/M metagenome (GOLD analysis project Ga0209517, IMG submission 187695) | Peat soil microbial communities from Weissenstadt, Germany - SII-2010 (SPAdes) (version 2) | ecosystem: Environmental > Terrestrial > Soil > Wetlands > Peat | place: Germany... | reverse complement strand
CGATGGGCAATTACATCACCATAAAGGAAGCGCTTCACAATCACGATGCTGAAACATTGCGATTATACTTCGCGATGAGCCACTATCGGAGTTTACTCGATTATCAAGAACCAAACATTAAGCAAGCCGAGGAAGTGCTTGAAAAGATACGTTCTGTCTATAACCAGTTCCGATCAATGCAAACTTCTGAAACCGCTGCTTCAGCGGAGACTGAAGTTCAGGCATTAGCATACAAGGCCAAGAACGAGTTTGATGAAGCGATGAATGATGACTTCAACACTCCGCGCGCTTTGGCTGCCATGATAGCTTTTGCTAAGAACATTGAACCTTACGGCAACAGAAAAACCGATCAGGGTTCGATAGCAAAAGTACTGGCGACGTTCGATTACTTTGGTGACGTTTTCGGAATTCTACGAATGGAAACGACCGGAAGGAGTGGAACATTCGAACGGGTTATAGATCTCTTACTCGCATTGCGGGATGACGCTAGGAGACGAAACGATTGGGCCACTTCGGACAAGATTCGCAACTCGCTCGCAGAAGTTGGGGTGGCCATCGAAGACACACCTGCAGGGGCGCTCTGGTACTTGTCAGCTTCTAAATCTGGAAAAAATCATCCTGATAGCTTGTAGCCAATATGTCTGAGAAATGATTTTCTTTCGGCAATGTCTTTTTCTGACTCGATTGCTTTCGGTGCGTAACCATCCACTACTCCCAAGATTCCTCGCCCCTGACCTGTTTGTGCTACGATAACTTGGAACGGGTTGGATGTGGCTAAGTAGATGCTGCAAACTTCAGGAGCGGATTTGACTTTGTCGAGCACGTTGATTGGATAGGCGTCGCGCATGAAGATTATGAAGCTATGGCCTGCTGATATTTCGTAGGCTGCTTTAGTGGCGAGCTGTCTCAGGCCATCATCGTTTCCGTCATGACGGACAAGACATGGGCCACTCGCTTCGCAGAATGCGACTCCAAATTTGATGGTTGGAACGGCGTTCACAAGCGCCTCGTATAAGTCCTCGACAGTTTTTATGAAATGGCTTTGCCCTAGGATGATATTGCAACCTTCGGGAACTTTTATGTCAACTATCTTGGTATCCATGAGTTAACTTACCTCTAATTCGTCTTGATGAACGGCATCCAAGATATCTACACCTTTCCCAGTAATAGCCACTGTGTCCTCAATTCTTACCCCGCCAAATCCTGGTAGATAAATGCCTGGCTCTACAGTGACGATTTGATTGTTCGTTAATCTTTCCGTACTGAGGAGCGAGAGGTAAGGACGTTCGCCAATTGTTAACCCGACGCCGTGTCCTAGTGAATGAATGAAGCCTGAGGTGACGTTTGATGTTTCTCCTCGATACAATTCTCGCAGAGTCCTATAGCCTTTCAATTCTATGACTTTGCAAGCGTTCATCATGACTTGGTTGCATGGCACAGAGTCTCTCATTGAATCAAGCGCTGCTGCCTGTGCTTCTTTGACAGTCTCAAATAGTTTGATGGTTTTCGGATCGGCTTTTCCGAGGACGAAGGTTCTGGTCAAGTCGTTCCAGTAACCTCTTTCCGATTGTGGGAAGATGTCGAAGACGATTGGTTTGCCTGTTTTGAGTTCTTGGAGAGGATTTCCGGCATTATGCGGATCGGCGCTGGCGACTCCGGGAGCGAAAATTGTTCCTTCAGGAGCGATCAGCTCTTCTTTCGCGAGGGCGATGGAAATCCATTCTTTCACCAAACTTACTGTGGCTCGGCGTTTTCCGGAGTAAAGATGCCCACGCTTATTTCGCAGATTTCGCAATAAATCGATTGTACCGTCGACGATTCTGCTGGTCTTCAATCCGATGTCACGTATGAGTGACCTCTCATTCGATGTCTTGGTTTCTCTGGCGGATTCCAATATCGTCGGCGATTTTTCACCTATGATTGTTACGTCCATTCTACGGAGCTGATCTGCCAAATATATCCCGCCTGCAAGGTCGCTTCGACCGAACAAGGCTATTTTCCCGCGAATGCCTAATTCGTCCAGTACCATTTTGATCAGTCGCGGATACGCGTTGTCGCGTCCATGTTCGGTGGTTAGTTTCTCGTAACCGAATTCAGTGAATGTTTTGATTTGTTTAACAATTCGGTATTTTCGAGCCGTTCTCACATCCAGATTACTTGTCAGCAATAGGGGATCGTTTCCGACACGTTTGAAGTAGATACCTCCACGGGCCAGAGAACCTCCAACTACGTATGTTAGGTCAGGGTTAGCCAGTGTTGTATCTCCAAGGACGATAATTCCGTCCACACCTCGGGCCTGCATTTCCTTATCGATGTCGATGAGCATATTTACTCTAGACTTCTAGCTACGTCGTCGCTTTTGTTCTGTGGCCACCATAAGAATGTCGCATGCATTGAGAGACGCTTTGGTTATTCGTAGGAATGAGCTAATTATTGCCCGTAAGGCCGTTGAGTCTTCTGCCTCGAAGTTTAGTTGTAAAGTTCGATGGTACATTTTCGCTGAGGCACGTGCACGGTGGCCTGGCGAGTTATGTAATTCAGGGATAAGTGAATTGAATACTGATTTGAGTTCTCTTGTCGATCGAAAGCGTATTTTGATTTTCGCACTTGCGTTCGACAAGTTTAGACGCCTATGTCTCTCCAGAGCAGGCGTGAAATAGTAAGGCATGGTCCTACTTCGCGTTCCATTGGAGGCGACGTTACCACGAGTCGTATTGAGTCGCCATATTGAATCAAGTGGAACGTCGCATCCACGTCAGTCGGATCCTGAGTCACTGGGATTTCGAAGACGACTGAGAGTATCTCAGAAAACTGATGAGTTGATTCCTTCACCTTACCACACGTAATTCCTTTCACGGTATATCGGCTATAGTTCTTGTATTCGCGGCTAAGTTTGATTTCGCTTAAGAAGATTGAGGGCATGAGTTTTGTAAGTCCCTTGGTTTGGACGTTGTATAGGGTTAGTCGTCCGGGGGTTCCATGCCACCGGTTTAGCGCTATAGCGTGTGTAAGATTCTCGTTCAGCAGTCTAACGGAAAGATCGTTTAGGCTTAATTTACCGCGTCTAATCATTTTGGCGTGTGGAAGGGCGTGGCAGAGATCGTTTAGCAGACTGTTCATCCGTTGGGTTGTCTGTCTGCCAGTAGTTAACCCAATCACGTAGGCTTGTCCTCAGAATCAGAAGACGCATCGTCGGCGGATGGTGATTCCACAGGAGCCGTGGTGGTTGGTTCTACTACTTTCTTGCTTATGGCGCGTCGTCGCTTTCTAGGAACTTTTACCTTCGTTTCAGCTTCTGCTTGGCGCGCTTTTTGCGCTTTGATTTCAGCGAGCATTGAGGAGGCAACGCCGGCGCGTGATGCTCTTTCAGCTATCTCTCCTAGTTTAGTTCTTGGAGCGTAGGCTCCGCCTGCAAATTTGAATCCGCATCGTCCGCATTCCCAGACTCCTACTGATAGTCGTCTTACGGCAGAGATATGGCATTGCGGGCATTCGTGGGCGGCTCTGAGGCCGGTTATGATCGTTGAATAGCGTTTCCTGGCTACTGTACCATAGCGAGCTCCGAAACTGCCCGAGGGGCCTACCTTGTAGGTTCTACCCATCTTACTTCACGCTGGCTAGAATTTTAGCTCGAATATCTCTGGCTTTGCCTATTGAGGTTGAAACGATTTGTTTTATCTCGTCCGGCGTAAATACGCCAAGCCCGCCTTTTTGCAGAGCACAGATATTGTCGTCTTTGTCTGTCGTGACGGTAAGTCTGCACGTCATAACTTGTTCTTCTTCGAGGCACGGATCGATGACTGTGGTTGAGTCGATCTTGGTTGAGGTGATAGAGACGGGATAGTTTTGTAATGGGAGCGGAATGATTGCGTCTTTTAACCTTAGTTCGCCGTTCTTGACGTCGAAGTCATGCATCTTCGCGTTCACTAAAGCGCCTAACGCCGCCATTGCGGCGGCATCGATTAGGTTTCCGTCATGGTCTAGAACGTATATGTCTACGAAAACCATGAAAACCTTCTTTCCGCTTTCTATGCAGAGTTTTTTCAAGTCAATTGCTTTTGATTCGCGAATTCCTCTGTCTACGACGCGGGCGAGTTCTATTGAGTTTTCGTCAGGCGGTCCAGATTCGAATGTTGGTGAGGCAAGTGGAACAAATTCAGAGTTGACGGTTAGTATGCCATCGTCAGGAGTGTCAGGGAATGGTGTTCCTTTCTCCACCTTTACACCAGCTACAACTTTTGTTTTTCCAAGGTGTACTTGAGCTGAGCCATTGGCTTTGTCGATTATTCCTAAGGTTATCGTGGTTGGACGGTAGTCATTCGCTCCACGGTCGTCTATTCTTTTTCCTTTGAGTATGAGGTCTACGACAGTTTTCTGTTCTAGTTTGGCTACTGGGGATAGTTGTCTTGTCGCAGACATTACGCTTTGGCCTCCACTATTTCGTTCTTCTCTTCAACGTCTCGTACGATGTGGTATTTTGTTTTGAGGGCTTCGCGTTGCATTTCGTAGATTTTTCGGCATGCTTCTGTTGCCATTTCGAATGCTTGATTGAATTCGTCTAGAGTTAATGATCCGTCCATTTGGAGGAGGCTTACGACGTTTGATCTTGCCATGAGTGCGACTGGCAGGTCTGCTTCACCCTGTTTGTCTTCAATATCTGATAAGTCTAGAACTACTTTTCCTTCAATTTTTCCAGCAGCGCACCCCGCTACAAGCTCCTTCATCGGGATCCCTGCGTCGGCGAGGGCTAATGCAGCCGAGGTTATGCCCGCACATCTTGTTCCTGCGTCTGCTTGCAGAACTTCTATGAAGATATCAATAGTAGCTCGTGGGAAGTATTCTGACATTATTGAAGGCTCCAATGATTCCCTAATCACTTTTGACAGTTCAAGTTCGCGTCGTGAGGGAGCTGGAGATTTTCTCTCTTCAGTCGAGAATGGAGCCATGTGGTAACGGCATCTTACGACCGCACGGTCGGCCAGCGCTATGTGCTTTGGATGTGCTTCTCTCGGGCCGTAAACTGCCGCTAAAATTTTGTTCTTCCCATGTTCGATGTATGCTGATCCATCTGCCTTATCGAGTATTCCGACTTCAAGTTTGATGGGACGAAGTTCATCGATTCGTCGTCCGTCAACTCGAAGCCCATTGCTGTCAATGAGTTGAGCTGTTTTCTTTTGTCCGCCCAATTATTTTCCCTTCATTTCCTCTAAGATCATTGCTCTTACGCGGTCTGTTAATCCGCTCGTGTGCGCTTCTCTCTCAATCATGTAAAGCGCTTCAACGGCAATTCTCTCCTGGTCAGGATTCTTTCCTATTGCCAAGACTACGCCGTTTTGTCCTGGCACGATATCCGTATGCGTCTCATTCTTCAACATTGTTATCATTGATCCTTGCTTTCCTATTATTCGAGGGATCTTCGCCGGTGAAATTCTTGCCACTCGTCCGGACGTAACCTTACCGAGTCCTCGGCCTTTGGTTGTCAGCAGTGGATCACGGGTACGATCGAAGGCGATAACTTGTGCGAGAACTAGATCGCCGACTCCAAAGAGGTGCCCTAGATCACGTCGTCCCATGTCACGCCCGTGTTGCATCGGTGTTTCCGATTGAGGCAACATGGCCGGATATGGAGCGCAGATATCAACTTGCCACCCTGACATTCCAATGTCAGTTATTCGACCAATTACTATGTCGTCAATGCGTGGAATGTAGGCGCCCTTGATTGGGACTACGATGAGCTTGTTTCCAATAACGTCTGCTAATCCGATTCTCGCCGAATAGATCTTGGAACCGTCACGGTATGTGTTTTCACCAGCAAAGTACGGTCCTTCAGCCAGCAGTTCTCCAGGGGCAACCAACTGCTTCTTCTCAGCGTGCACCGTCAATTGGTCCAACTCGAATTGGACTTCAACATCGAAAACTGCTACATATACTTTGGCTAAGGTGTTTGAGTTACTTGAGAATCTTCGTTTGGATCGTTCCCTGCGTGATCTTTCCCAGTCTTTCAACGAAGGGCCCGTATACACCCGCTGGCATTTCCACCACTGCCACCAGGGCTCCATCAGCCTGCCACTCTTCCTTGGTGATCGTTCCGTACCCTTTGACTGCACCGTAGCCTTTCGCAGCGTATTCAGCGAAGATCTTCACTGCGACACGCATCTGTTCCATTTTGATTGGAATTATCGATCGGAGCTCATCGATTATATCCTTAGACTGCTCCTCGGGTGGCTTGAACGGATCTATAGAGTATTTGACTTGACTCAGCGCCTGTTCAATTCGCATGGGTGGGTGAGGAGTTCCGGTGCGCGGATCAATGCAGTTTCGGCTTATGAAGGCTACAATCTGTTTCCGCTTGTCCTCAACCAGCTGCCGTCGCTGATCAGTCGTTAGCTGAAGCTCACCATGTCTCATTATGTCTTCGGCGATCTTCAGCGGATCAATTGTCCCAAACGCCTTCTCGAGTTTCTCAGTCGAGGCGCGAGTTCCTTTGCCGCCATCACTGAAAATTTCTTCGATGACTAGAAGTTGGGATATTCCCAACGGTTTGCCCATCTTGTATTCAAGGGCCGGTTCAGGTTTAACTAAAATTTCGAATTTTTCGCCGTCTCTTGAAATTCGAGCTGTAGTAAACTTATCACTCATCGGTTAACGGCCTTTTTGGACGAATCCAGCCGTTTGAGATGTTTCTCAACCTCTTCCTGTGAGAGTTTTGTGAACCGTCGTGACGACGCTGGAACTGTCGCAAGGCGAATCTTCTGAGCGTCCAATTTTTCTTCCAGAACCTTATTCATACATTTCAATGCCAGAAGAATTGCGTCCTCAAGACCCATGTTATCCTTGTATTCAGCTTCAAGTATTTCGTTCGCGCCATCGCCTCCTGCTCCAATAGCCCATGCCTTATACGCTAGGAAAGCGCCACTCGGATCGGTCCAGAAGAGACGACTACCCTTCCTGTCTATGCCTCCAAGTAGCATAGATATTCCGAATGGACGAACACCTGCATGCTGCGTGTATAATTGTTTGATCTCACCGATTCGTCTCGTCAAGATCTCGACATCAATCGGCTCATCGTACAGGAGCCGATTCGATTGAGCGTAAACTCTTGCTTGATCCACTAAGATATGCGCGTCACAACTTAGCCCTGCTACGGCCGCGCCGACATGATCGTCGATCTGAAAGATTTTCCACATGAACGAAGGGTCTTGAAGTTTGGAGGTCGCCCTTTCCTCGGCGGCGAGAACAACACCCTCGGGGCAGGCAATCCCAAGAACTGTGGCGCCTCTCTTCACTGTCTCCGAAGCATATTCGACCTGAAAGAGACGACCATCAGGCGAGAAGACAGTTATTGCTCGATCATACGCTCCGGGTACAGAGAACATTGACAATTCAAATTCCTCTAAGGGGAAGTTCTTCCCTTTCAGTAGAATTCTCGAATAAAAAGACTTACTATGCGGTTATTCGGTCAAACTGAGAACGTTTCAGAAGAATGTGGGTCAGCCCGTCGCTGAGGTCGTCATTTCTTCAGCAAAAAGATCTGACTGGGACTGGCTTCTTCATCCCCGTCCCATAAGTATGGAGTCCGAATGAAAAACGTACCTGAATCACTTCTTCGGCTTTGACAAGCTCTTTATGGTTCCGGAAATGCGAACCACGAGAAGCGAGATTGGCACTCCGTCAACCTCTCGGACAAACGTAAGCGCCGTGAGGAGTTGATCGGTCGTGGACTTCTCACACGCCACAACTGCTTCAGCTCTCTCAGGATCGTATCTTATGAGTCGGAGGTTTATAGACGCCATACCGACCTCTCCGAAGTGTTTAGCGATTGATGTGGCCATTGCTTCGATAAGACGTTGTTCCGTCAGTTGTTTCTCGAAAATTACTCGAACCATGAAGTAGCGTTTGCTCATTTTAATCCGTTCCTTCCGACAAGCCTGACGCCTTCTTCAATGTAGAGTGGCGACCTACGTTCCTTGTTTGATTGAATAATCGAGTACGGAACGGAGGACACAGCTTCGGCCGATTGAGCTTCGGATAGCCCGAGTGTAACTCCAACCGCTTTAGTTTGCATTGGGGTACGGACCATTTTCGGCGATGTGCATCCACTAGACAGAACGACTTTCACTCTATGCTCGCGTGCTACAGCCATCTGTCTCATCGCTTTGTTTAGTGCATCTCCGCTTTCTCTAATGAGCAAGAAGGATAGATTAAGTTCGAGCGCTCCGTTGAGAAGCCTCGCTAGCGTGTGTGTGAATTTCATGTTTCGATTATTTGGATCAAAGAAGACGACATCAACACGTCGATCTCGACAGGCAATTGCTGCAACATTTTGATTGGTGCACTTGACAGACACCACATCGTATTGGCTCCTGAAACGTCTCAATAGCTTTAGCAGTTCGTACCTGTTTGAACAGGCTAGATCGATTCTTGAGACGGTTTCGAGACCAACTTGATCGAAACATTGTGCCGAGGCCTTCAAATATTCATTCAATATTGCGGTTGGAATAGTAAGTGCGACTGAACGGTATCCAGCCATGCTCAGTGACTCAGCCATTTTCTTCGTCGATTGAAGATCATCTACCTTTGGAATGATATGGAGATCAACGAATTTAGTCAGAATCTTCAGCCTCCAGAAATTTCTTCACCAATACCTCCGTTTTTCCACTAAGTCGGCTGAATTTTATCTTCACTCTGATAGGATCATGTTCGGTCAGTTGCATTAGGCCTTGGAACGCAGATTGCTTGTCGACGCGGATGAATAGGTTTCCTTCGGGGTCGGTGAGTAAATTTAGGTCTCTTAGGATAATCAGCTTTTCATCGTTTGCCAGTTTGGGTACGAAGTGTTGCGTGAATATTTTGATGTCGGCGGCTTTGGTAAGTTTAGCGTTTACCGTTACGATCGGATTTCCATGGTGACCTTCCACGTATCTACGGGTGAATAACTTTCGAAGTGTGGACGGAAAGACTGTATCGAGGGCAACCTGTACTTTTCCGGGATCCTCAGTTGCATGAATGATTGTGCTTATTTCTACAGATTGAACAATCCGTTCCAAGTGTAATTGCGCTCACTTCGCCTTATCTGTCGGTGGCGAATAAGATAAGCGGAGAGTCGCTGGTGACAGAATTCAAATTCAAACTGGTAGTTGCCGTAAGGCGAGATTTGGATATGGGCAAGGGCAAAATCGCAGTACAGGTTGCTCACGCGACGATATCCGTGTCGGAAGAGGCCAAACGGCATCATCCTGACTGGTGGAGACGTTGGTATGACGAAGGTCAGTGCAAGGTTGCGGTTCGCGTAGATTCTGAGGACGATCTTCGCAAGCTTCACAGTGAAGCGGAGGAGTTAGGTTTACCCTCCGTAATAATTCAAGACCAGGGGCTGACTCAGGTAGCTCCAGGCACTGCGACTTGTCTCGGGATTGGCCCTGCTCCTGGTGAACTTGTCGATAAGGTTACGGGAAACCTGTCGTTGCTGTGAGTTTACCGGACTATCTCAGAGCATACCGTTTTGCGACCGTAGGCTAGATCAAGAAGTCTGCTAGGTTCCAGCAAGGTAACGATGAACACGGGCACATTATTCTTCAGAGCAGTTATTGACTCTGTTAATTTTCCGCTCATTCCTCCAGTTACGTCAGTCACATCTTTGTTAGTTCTTGACGTTCGGGCTACTGAGTTAACTTGAACCTTAGTAAGCAATTTCGCGGTTGCCTTTAGGTTCGGATTTGAGTCGAAAACACCGTCCACGTCTGTTCCGAAGATTAGTTTTGATGCGCTCAGTTTCACTGACAGGTAAACGGCGATTTGGTCTCCGGAGATTATTGCAAAACCATTTGCTCGGTCTGGCACTATGTCGCCACCGATCATCGGAATGCATCCAAGTCCTAGCCATCGCTTAAAGCCTTCCAGGTCACACGCCTTGATGCGCCCTTTTTGAGTCGTTATGCAATCAGAAGCTAGCATCGAGATGACTGGCAGCCCATGTTGACATAAGATTTGGTTTAGGGTCATCTCTAATTCCAGGAGTTTCGACTTCGTCTGAATTAGGCCTGCTATTTTTTTAGGATTAGTGAATCCTCTTGTCAATCCATACTTCCTAACGGGGATATGGCCGTAGCTTCCAGCACCATGCACTATGATTATTGAAAAACTCTCCTTTATGGCTACGAGCTGTTTCGCGACCATCCTTATGACGGAAATGCGGGGCGCGTAAATATTTTTCTTGTCGGTAATCGCGGCTCCGCCTAATTTGATCACAACAAGAGGTTTGTGCATCGCGCAGGGACTAACCAATTAATGATTGCAGTCGTCTAGTCTCTAGCGGATGAAGGGTTGTGTGGATCATGCATTATTGTTTCGAACCATTTGTGCATCCCGTCTTCCCACACATAATACGAGTTGAGTACTCTCAGGTT
>Ga0209517_10010345_pt1 | contig 10407 bp, 8 predicted proteins | sample PeaSoiMetSII2010_FD_187695 | JGI IMG/M metagenome (GOLD analysis project Ga0209517, IMG submission 187695) | Peat soil microbial communities from Weissenstadt, Germany - SII-2010 (SPAdes) (version 2) | ecosystem: Environmental > Terrestrial > Soil > Wetlands > Peat | place: Germany: Weissenstadt... | reverse complement strand
CACGATCACGGCGGACATCCCGCCGTCGAGTCGTTCGTGCTTGAGGCAGCCGGGAATGCCGGACGCGACGGGATCGAATCTTTCTTTGCCGGTCTGCCGATCGCGGTGTGGCGCGCCAAAGGCTTCGCGACGGTCGACGGCGAACCAATGCTGATCCAGTACACGACAGGGGGTCTCGATCTTTCGCCTGCGAAACGTCCACCCCACGAGCATCTCGTATTCATCGGACGGCAAATGGATCGCGAGGCAATTCAGCGGCGATGGCAGGCGGTGGTAGAAGCGACGAAAGAACATTGACATGTCGGTTCCGGCCCTTTCCGAGGATTTCGACGCTCGCTCGCTGGCGGAGAAGGCATACAAGCTGCTGGTCCAGAAGATCACGCGCATCGAGCTGGCGCCGGGCGAACCGCTTCTCGAAAAGGCCCTATCCGCCGAGTTGAGCATCGGTCGGACGCCATTGCGTGAGGCCCTTCAGCGCGTGGCAGCAGAAGGCCTGGTCAATCATCACCCGCATCGGGGCATGTTCGTCACCGAAATCAGCGCGACGAGTGTCCAGCAGATATACGAGTTTCGGGCGCTGATCGACGGTTACGCTGCCAAGCTAGCTGCGATGCGGGCTTCCGAAAATGATGCGCGCGGCCTCTTGCGTCTGCACGAGGAGCTGGTGCAGGCGACCGAAGACGACGATATAGATAGGTATGTCGAGCTGGATCGGCGTTTCTATGTCGCGTTGGCCAAGGCAGCCAGAAACATCTACCTGGAAGAGACCATCCCGCGAATCTTCAATTTGCATCTTCGCCTCTGGTTTCTAATCTCCAAGAAGCTGGGGGGCTGGCACGGTATCGCGCGCTCGCACGAGGAAATGACCAAGAGTTTGGCTGATGCGATTGCGCGGCACGACCCGGAAGAAGCGGAGCTTGCCGTGCGTACCTATATCTTCCGACGCCACCACGATATTCGACAGTTGCTGTAGACGCTATCCCGACAAGTAAACCGAGCCGCGGCAAAACTCAACTGCGAGGCTGCGCCCTCGATTGGACTCGGCGGTGGCCACCCAAGCCCCTCCTATCATCTTTGGTTGACCGTGCCCAGGTCATGCTGTGCGCGGTACGGCGCATCACTGTGCTGCATGGGGTGAAGCCTCGTCTGCTGCGTTTGCCCCTTGTATCATCCGACCGCTTTTCCGAGTTCCGAAGATAAAGGGAAGGAAGATACATGGCGGTCGCCCCAGCTTTGACTTTGGACGATGATTATCGACTGGCAATAATTTCCCTTTTGGAGAAGTTCTCCACCGAAACGACCCCTGTAGGTGCCACCAAGATTGCTAGCTTCCGCGACCATCTTCGGCCCGGCACCAGCGTGTTCATTACCTTTCTTCCGGGATCGGATTTCAGCGGCACCGTGGCGACTGCGCGGCGGCTACGAAATGAAGGCTTTAACCCGGTCCCCCATCTTGCCGCACGCAGCATCCCGAGCGTTCGGTTTCTGGAGGAAGGCCTTTCCCAGTTGAGCGGCGAGGCTGGTGTCACGGAAGCGCTGCTAATCGGTGGCGCGATCAGTAAGCCCGTGGGTGTTTTCGATAATTCAATGCAGGTTTTGGAGACCGGCTTGCTCGATCGGCATGGTTTTCAGCGGATTGGTGTCGCCGGCCACCCGGAAGGTAGCCCCGACATAAGAAGGGAAGATGTGGCCGCAGCCCTGGCATGGAAAAATGCCTTTGCCCGGCGCACGGGGGCGGATCTGTACATCGTTACGCAGTTTTGCTTCGAAGCCGCACCTGTCATCGCATGGGACAGGATGATTCAAGCGGAGGGAAACCGACTGCCAATCCGCATCGGGATTCCAGGTTTGGCGAGTGTGAAAACGTTGCTCAACTATGCCCGCATGTGCGGGATCGGGCCGTCGATGAATTTTCTCACCCGTCAGGCTCGCAACGTAACGAAGCTTCTCACCCTTACGGCACCCGACAGGCTTCTGGCCGACTTGGCGGCTTACCGATTGAACGATTCTCGGTGCGGCATCGTCGGCTGCCATATCTATCCGCTGGGGGGATTGGAAAAGAGCGCACGCTGGATGCAGGCCACCGTTGAAGGGAGATTTTCGCTCTCACCGCAGGGGAACGGGTTCTCGGTGGGGGTCTAATAGTCGTCAAGTTGGCCGATGGGGCGTGGCTTGTGGACTGGGCAGGCGGGATCCAGCGGAAGTCACACGGAGCGGCGTCAGGCAGGCTGCCCGAGTCCTGGCTGGTTCCAGGACCAAGGCGATAGGGGCAAAATCTGAGCATGCGCAAACAAGAAACGCCTCAAGCGCGGCCTCCCGGCGCTTGCCCAAAACCCTATCCCGATCCACTGGGGCAATATCCCTATGCGCTGTATGCATATTGACAGATTTGTGGGGTGAGTAGAGACCCTTAACCATTGCTACCCAGAACTTATGAGGGCTCGGCATCGAAGCAAATAGGCTGCCCTGCGACGATCAGCTGAAGCAGATGCTGGAGCGGACCGGAACCGAACCGGGCTCAGCTTGGAATTGGGAGCGTTAGGCGATGTCATCAAAGGACTTGGGCTCCCAACTGGCGGCGATCAAGGGCGCGAAGATCGTCAAGAGCTTCTGTTACACCTGCCCTTGGCAATGCCCGACTGAAGTCTTCGTTCGCGACGACAAGATCGTCTATCAGAAGGGGAATCCGGAGTCACCGAACAATATCGGTTCGCGCTGTGCCAAGGGCATGGCCAGCTGGTATGTGAGCCGGGATCCCGACCGCCTCAAGTACCCGATGCTCCGGAGCAACGCGAAAGGCAAGGATCCCGATTTCAAGCGCGTTTCCTGGGATGATGCCTTCAATTACGTAGCCGACAAACTTAAGTTCATTGCCGGGAAGTGGGGCCCGGAAGCCGTTGTTTTCACTTGTCACCATGACCCCAACACCGTGTTCTATCGGCATTTGTTAGGCGATCTCTACGGATCGCCCAACAACTATACCCATACGTCGGGCTGCGAGCAGGATCGGCGGTCTGCCTGTCTGACGCTGTTCGGGCATGTCTTTCCCATGCATGACTTCGCCAATTCCCGCTACGTGATGCTCTGGGGGATGAACATGCTTGGGGCCAATCAGGGCCTCTGGGAGAGTCGGGCTCTCATGGATGCCAAGGCCAAGGGCTGCCGTCTCGTCGTAGTTGACCCTTCCTTCACAGAGACTGCACAGAAGGCAGACGAGTGGGTGCCTATCCGTCCGGGCACAGACGGTGCGATGGCGTTGGCGATGTGCCGCGTGATCATCGACGAGCGTTTGCACGACGAATCGTTTGTGAACGCCTGTTGCGAGGGATTCCAGGGTTTCGCGGAGCACTTGCGCTCGAAGGACTACAGTCCCGCTTGGGCATCGAATATCACAGGCATCGCCGCGGACCGGATCGTGCGACTGGCGCGGGAGTTCGCTAAGTCCAAGCCTGCGATGTCGGCGATTTTCAAGGGGTCGGGCTACTACACGAATGGCGCCGATGCGGGGCGTGCTTGCTTCCTGCTGAACGTGCTCACGGGGCAGGTCGACAAGCCGGGGAATCTGCACCTCAAGGATTGGGCACCGATCGGCGCCCCGGTCGTGATACCGGAAGAGGCGAAAGGCAAGCCAGGCAAGCCGCCCCTGCACCTTGCCATGGGTTATCCGCTTGCTCCCGATCTGCCGAATTCGCGGCTCCCGGATGCAGTATTGAAGGGCGAGCCGTATCCCGTAAAGGGTCTGTTCGTCCAATCGACCAATCCTGTCATGAGCGATCCCAATAGGGACCGCGTCATCGAAATGATGCGCCATCTCGAGTTGGGAGTGGCGCTCGAGATTTACCTTAGCGAGACGGCGCTCGAGTGCGACATCGTCCTGCCGGAGACCTCGTTTCATGAGCAGGCGGAGATTCGTCAAGGCATGTGGCTTGGGCCGGAGATCATTCTGTGTCAGCCGGTCGTGTCCCCGGTGGGCGAAGCCAAGCCGCCTTACGAGATCGCCCAAGGCATCGCTCGCAAGATGGGTTGGGGCCAGTATTTTGACTACGAACGCTGGGAAGACTGGGGCGAGCGCATGCTGGCGGGAGGGCCGATAACGCTGGACGAGTTGAAGCGCAAGGGTTTCTGGGCCGGCGAGGTCAAGTATGACCGCGTGCCCAAGGGCCTGCCGACCCCGTCGGGCAAGATCGAGATCTATTCCAAGGCATATGCCGACGCGGGCCTGAGCGCATACCCGGTCTATACCGAGCGCAGCGTAATCCCCGACCGCGAATACCCCCTGCAGCTGACCCACTCGAAGCTCAGCATGCACTGCAACATCGTGACTCAGAACAATCCATATCTCATGGAGGTCTGCGGGGAGAACTGGGTCGAGATCAACAGCAGCGACGCGGCGAAATATGGGATCAGCGATGGCGAACCCGTGATTGTGGAGTCGCCGAAGGACAAGATCGTGATCAAGGCCAAGGTTGTTGAAGGCCTCGTTCCCGGCTGCATTTCTGTGCGCCACGGACATGGCTTTGGCCATTGGGCGATGGGTTCCAATGCCAAGGGCCATGGCGCGCATTCCAACAATCTGATGGAGACACATACCAGCCCGATCACGGGGGCCAACTGCTACAACGAGTGCAAGGTTCGGGTCCGACCGGCTCCCGCCAGCTGAATTTCCTGGCGGGTTGATTCGCGGCGATGACAGGTTCGCGGGAGGGAAACTCATGCAGCACGGGTTCTATTTCGATCACAAGCGCTGCGTGAAGTGTCACGCTTGTGAGATAGCGTGCAAAACCTGGAACGAGGTTGAAATTGGGCCGCGCTGGCGCGAGGTGGTCAAGATAGAGACGGGCACGTTTCCCGACGTCAAGGCTATGAACGTCTCTATGGCCTGCATGCATTGCGGCGACGCACCTTGCCAGAGCGCTTGCCCGGTCAGGGCAATCACGAAGCGGGCCGAGGACGGCATAGTGCTTGTTGACCAGAACAAGTGCATCGGCTGCGGCTTTTGTGCCTGGGCGTGCCCATTCAATGCACCGCAACTGTCCGCGACTGCGGGGAAGATGGAGAAGTGCAACTTCTGTCAGACGCCGGGCAAGGAACGGCCGCACGGCATGCCGCGAGCCTGCGAAGAGATCTGCCCGACCGGTGCCATTCTCTCTGGCCCCATGACGGAGTTGGCCAGGATCGGACGAGAGAACGCGGCGACACGTTTAGGCGGTGCCGACATGCGCGGCATGCCAGCCCTCATGATCGACGCCCATCGGCAGTTTGGACCGGACGGCGATGAGTAGCATGAGCTCCGCGCGGGGAGCAGTTGGCCTGGAGGGCATGCGACCGTCGCATGAGGGCATCCGCAAATGCGGACGAGGCGAGTTGCGATTGACGCCTTGACAGTCGGCGTCGAACAATGAAAGCGACGGTTGGGAGGAAGATTCCAAGAAGCGCCAAAGGACAATCCGCAAAGCCGCGTTGAGACAACGGGCGTGACGGCCCGGGCGCGGCTTTCACTCAAGCGGCACAGCAATCGGCATTCTTGGCAAGCAGCGAGTATGGGGGCTTGTTCAGTCAGCAAATCATCAGCGGCCTAGCCGCAGGAAGTCTCTACGCATTGACCGCCGTGGCTGTCGTGCTGGTGTTTCGCAACACCCGGACGATCAACGTGGCGCAAGGCGATTTTGCCATGATCGGCGCCTTCATCGGAATGGTGCTGATCAAGCGATACCACTTCGACTACCTGGCCGCACTCGCCGTAGCCGGTGCATGTTGCGTGCTGATCGCCGTGCTGGTCGAGCGCTTGATCATGCGGCCGTTGGAGAAGGCCGACTGGCTCACGCTTATGACCGCGACGCTAGGTGTGTTTTACATCTGTCACGGAGTGGCGGGATGGGTTTGGGGTCGGGACACCAAGGCGTTTCCTGCCACCTTCAATCCCACGCCTGTCCATGTGCTAGGCACGGTGATAAGCCAGGGTCACTTGATCAACATGAGCTGGGCGGTCGGCATCGCCTTTGCGCTCTATTTGTTTTTCAAGCACACCAAGCAGGGGATCGCCATGCGAGCGATGACGGACGATCCCGAAACCGCTCGACTAATGGGAATCCCCGTACGCGGATTCGTCACCCTGACCTGGGGTATGGCAGGGTTGCTTGCCGCCTTTGCTGGAATCCTCTCGGCGCCAATTCTCTATCTCTCGCCCCAGATGATGGATGAAGTTTTGATCAAGGGCTATGTGGCGGCGGTCTTTGGCGGACTCTATTCGATACCCGGCGCAATCATCGGCGCGCTGATGATCGGGGTGGCGGAGAACCTGGCGGGCGGTTATCTCGGCGCGGACTACAAGACGGCGACCGCGTTCGCGATGATCGTCGTTCTACTCGCCATACGACCTCAAGGTCTATTCGGAATCCAGAACCGGCGGATGGTCTGATGCAACAGGTTTCCGCGGTGCGCGCTGTTCCCATGCCGGCCAGTCCAGGCACCATGCGCCCTGGTCCCTCCGGGCGGGAGGCGGAAAATGAGGAAAAGAAGCAGTTCGCCAGGCAGGATCTATTTGGGATCCTGATGTTGTTTGCCGTTGCCACAGCATTCCCCTTCCTGCCGGGCATGGGTACCTGGGTCGCTTCGCAAGCGGCGCTGGTCATTGTTTTCATAATTGCGGCACAGGGAGTGAGCATTCTGACGGGTTACACGGGCCTAGTGACCGTCGGCCATGGAGGGTTTCTGGCGATCGGTGCTTACACGGCAGCGCTGTTCAGCCACGACGTCATGATGGACATTGCACTAAGCGCGATACTCAGCGCGCTGGTCGCGGGCCTGATCGGTTTTCTGCTTGGCTTCATCTTCCTCCGATTGTCCGGCGCCTTTCTTGCGATTGGTACGTTGGGATTCGCCTTCTTCGTTGGCGCGGTCATCAACAACGTTCCGATCTTCCACGGTCGTGAAGGCATATTTCTGCCAGTCAACCAAGTCTTCGGGATCGTTCTCGGCGATCGCGGATTCTACCTCACTTCGTTGGCGATTCTCGCCGCGACCACAGCGTTCATCTTCCTCCTGATACATTCTGCCGTAGGGCGCGCCCTGATGGCGCTGCGGGATTCGGAGAAGGCAGCAGAGAGCTATGGCGTCAATCGACTTCTCTATAGGACGATCGCGTTTGCCATCAGTGCTGGCATCACAGGGATGGCCGGCGCCCTTAATGCCCACTTGACCAACTACGTCTCGGCCGAGGACTACAGGAACATTTGGTACTCCGTCGATATCCTCGTTGCCACCGTCATCGGCGGCTCCAGGCAGATCATGGGACCGTTCATCGGCGGCGCCTTTATCGTCATGGTTCCGTTCTTTCTCGAGGAAATGGCGGATTTTGCCTTCATCCTCAAAGGCGTGGTTCTGATCGTTGTTCTGTTGCTTGCGCCTGCAGGGGTCGCTGACGTTCTCGCACGTCCCATTCGCGGCTGGAGACGACACAGACTTGCCCGGATCCGGGGCGCAGCCCAATCACGGCCGGCAGCGATGCCCGCCAGTGAAACAGGGGGGCGTCTGCAGTGAGTGGCCACCTGCGATGCCAGAACGTCACGGTGCGGTTCGGTGGCCTTATCGCTTGCAACAGCGTAAGCCTCGAAGTTCCGCGCGGAAAGGTCATCGGACTGATTGGCCCTAACGGCGCAGGCAAGACGACACTATTCAACGTACTCAGTGGATTCCAGTCGTTCGATGCGGGCGACATCTACTACAAAGACAAGTCGATCGGCGGGCTCAAGCCGCACCACATGGCAAAGCTCGGCATTGCTCGCACGTTTCAGAACATCAACCTGTTCTCCGATCAGACGACTCTCGCCAACATTCTGATCGGCGCGCATCACCGCGTACCTGGCGCGCTCGCCAACATGCTTCGGCTACCGGCCGCCAGCCGGTTCGAGCGTTCCTTGGTGAGTCAGGCGTCCGCTATCGCCGACCGGCTGCATCTCGGCGGGGAGCTCGACCGTCCAGTCCGTGAATTGCCCTATGGCTACCGCAAGCGCGTGGAAATCGCTCGGGCCTTGGCGGCGGAACCGGAAATCATTCTGCTGGATGAGCCGGTCGCCGGCTGCAATGACGAGGAAACGGCGGAGCTGCGGGAGCTTATCCGCAGCATAAATCGCGACTTAGGTGTCACGTTTTTGCTCGTAGAGCACGACATGTCCATGGTCATGACCCTGTGCGACTACATCTACGTGATGAACGTGGGCTCTAATCTGGCAGAGGGGACGCCCGAGGGGGTGCGACGAAATCCCGATGTCATCAGCGCTTACCTCGGTGAGGACAGCGACTGATGCTGCTCGAACTCAAAGATGTGCATGCGGGTTACGGGGCGGTGCGAGCCCTCCAAGGTTTGTCCATCGATGTGCCCGAGGGATCCATCGTCACCCTGCTTGGAGCCAACGGCGCAGGAAAGACGACGACGCTCAAGGTGATCTCGGGATTGGTGCGGTCGAGTCGGGGCGATGTCCTGTTTCGTGGGCAGTCGCTTTCGAATCTTACCACCGAGCAGATCGTCCGCCGGGGAATCGTACAAGTGCCGGAAGGGCGTCGAATCTTTCCCGACCTGACCGTCGCCGAGAATCTAAAAGTCGGCGCGTATACGCGTTCGGATCGGTCTGCCGTCGAAACGGATATCGAGGGCATCGTTGCTCTATTTCCCAAGCTCCGGGAGCGGTGGCGCCAATTGGGAGGTTTCCTCTCGGGTGGAGAACAGCAAATGCTCGCCGTCGGCCGAGCTCTGATGGCAAGGCCCGTTCTGCTGTTGCTTGACGAACCCTCGCTGGGCCTAGCGCCACGGATCGTTTCCGAGATCTTCGGCGCTTTAAAGCGGATTCAGTCGGAGCGTCGGATGACCATGCTGATGGTCGAACAGAATGCCAACCTGGCCCTGCGCAACGCCGATTTTGGGTATGTGCTGCAGCTAGGCCGGGTCGCCTTGGGCGGCCCGGCAGGCAAGCTTCGGCAGAATAGAGAAGTTGTCGATTCTTACATGGGAGTTCAACACGCCTGAGGGGTGCCGGCCGAGAAGGGACCCCGGGCAAATGGCGCCGAGAGACTCGCGGAAGAGCAACGGCAGTGCCGACTGATCGGCTCTTTCGGGGTGCGGCCCAGCAAATCGTGGGACGACCCTGAGTGGGACGGACCTGCGTTCGGCTGCTAACCGTCGAGCTGCGCGGCGGTTTGTCGGCCGGCAACCCCGGATAACCAAGGCGCACCGGCAGCGTGCCGGGCGAAGCGTGGGGTGTTGTCAAAATGCAGCGGAGAGGAGACGGTCATGAAGCGTACATTTGGCGTAGTCGCGGCTGTGCTGCTAGGAGGCATCGCTGCAATATCCGCGACGAGTTCCTTTGCGGACAACGGGCCGGGCGTAACCGACAACAGTGTCCTTGTTTGTGCGTACCAACCTATGACGGGCACGGAGTCCACGTATTTCCGAATGGGGAAGGGTGCGGATGCGTGGTTCAAGTACGTCAATGCCAATGGCGGCGTCAACGGCCGAATGATCGATTTCAAGATGGTCGATGACAGCTACCAGCCGGCCAAAACAGTTGCCATCACGAAACGCTTTATCGAGGAAGACAACTGCTTTGCCATCGTTTCGCCATTGGGTTCGGCGCCGACAGCCGCGGTAATTGACTACATCGTGGCTCAGAAGGTGCCGCTGGTCGGTGCGGGTACCGGGGCGGGTCACAATGTCTATATCAAGAGCCGCTACGTCTTCCCGCTCTATCCGCCGTACGATTTCGAAGGCAATGAGCTCGTGCATTTCGTCCACGAAATCTTCAAATCTCCCTCGGTCGCAGTTCTCTATCAGAACGACGAGTCCGGCAAGACCGAGATGGAGGGCGTGAAGAAAGGGAGTGCGACCTACGGCGTTCAAGTTCTCGACGCCGAGGGTTACGATCCGACCGAGGTCGACGTGAGCTCTCAGGTAGCGAAAATGAAGGATTCGGGTGCCCAGGCCGTGATCTGCGCCTGCGCGCCGGAATTCTCCGCCAGGTTCCTTACCGAGCGGGCGAAGCTGAGCTGGAACGTGCCGGTGGTGAACGTTTTCTTCGGTAAGAGCCCGAAGGTGGCGGAACTGGCCGGCGACCAGGCGGTCGAGGGCGTCTATTTCACTTCGATCTTCCGTGACTGGGACGATCCGGCCTCGGCCATACAGCAGGCCAAGCAAATCCTCCACCAGTACTATCCGGAGGAAACGCCGGACGCGGTCCATCTCTGGGGTTTTGCATCCGCTCAGGTTTTCACTGAGGCCCTGAAGCGGATGGGTCGCGACAACATCACCCGCGATCGGCTCCTGGATTCCCTCGAGTCGATCCAGAATTGGCAGGGCAGTGTCGTTCCGACCGTTAATATCAACAAGATGCAGGAAGGCGATGAGGCCATCCAACA
>Ga0209517_10010340_pt1 | contig 10412 bp, 7 predicted proteins | sample PeaSoiMetSII2010_FD_187695 | JGI IMG/M metagenome (GOLD analysis project Ga0209517, IMG submission 187695) | Peat soil microbial communities from Weissenstadt, Germany - SII-2010 (SPAdes) (version 2) | ecosystem: Environmental > Terrestrial > Soil > Wetlands > Peat | place: Germany: Weissenstadt... | reverse complement strand
CCCGTGCTATTTCCAGTCTTCTTCGCATTCCTCCCGAGTATTTTTTTACTTGATCCTCCTTTCTTTCTGTCAAACCAACTAGTTCCAGAGCCGCACTGATACGTTTTTCCCTAACGTCTGGTTTTACGCCATAAAGCAAGGCATGAATTTTGAGGTTTTCATATCCTGTAAGAAGGTCGTCGCTACTTGGAACCTGAAAAACAACTCCTATGCTAGACCTGACTTTTTCAGGATCTTCTAGTATGTCAAAACCATTGACTGTTGCAGACCCAGATGTTGGATTGAGCAGGGTAGCAAGCATGTGTATTACTGTAGTCTTGCCAGCCCCATTTGGCCCCAATAATCCAAAAACCTCGCTTTGTCCTATTTCCAAAGAGAGATTGTCAACGGCAATTAATTTTTCATAACGTTTTGTCAAATTACGTATCTGTATCAATTGATTCTTGGATGGATTGACCACATATTATGTTTAGATTTGAATCATTTTGTAAAAAACTAGATTTAGAATCCCCCGTCCTTGCGCTATTTTTACTCTTAGTCGACAAAAAGGACAACTCGTTGTAATGTTGTGTCTCACAAGTAGAATTCTTGGTCAAAGGTTATTCGTATAAATAAATGCAATTTTAAGAAAAAATAATCAATTTTTTAATGTTTATAGTAGCATTATTAAATACAATATGGAAAAAATAACGTTTGAAAATAGATTGTTCAAAAAAATCACATTGGTGTTCATAGCCAATCAAGTACATGATAATTGCAATGACATATGAGAATAAAAATTTCCCAAAAATTAGTGCGATAGTAATTGAAGACGATATTGAACTAAGGGAACTTTTTGTAGAACTTCTCAAAATACACAATATCCATGTAATGGGAACTGGTTCCAACGGAAAAGAAGCATATGAGTTGTATCTGGTTTATCATCCCGACATTGTGTTCACGAATTTGGATATGCAAAAATATGATGGATATTATGGAATACAGAAAATAATAGAATATGACGAAAAAGCAAAATTCATAGTAATATCAGGACCTGTTTCAAATAGGATTTTGTTAGAGGAGTGGAATGTGTTGCACATTATGGAAAAACCCATTGATATGAAGAAAATAGGTGTCATGATAAACAAAATTATGCATGATTCAATCGTAAATAAGATGAAGTGATGTAGTATGATCGCAATTACGGTCTGTTCCTACGAACGATATTTTAAAATTGTTATCTTTGTTTGGATGATTTCCTTTCAGAATTATCTGTTCCAAGGCAAGCATGTAGCAAAATGAATGAACAAAACATTCCAAGTTTAAATTGTCTAATCTAATCATATAAAATCCCCATCATTCTAAAGAATATCTCATGAAGAAAACTAAGCATTCCAAAGAGTTTATCCAGAAAAAATTTGATGAATTAATGAAAAAACGCAAGAAAGAGGAAAATAACTAGTCACAAGTTATTTTATTTTTTGATCTCTGCTCCGATTCTTTTCAATCAAATCAATTAAATTAAAATAATTTTAAATATTTTTGCAGCAAGTTTGACAAGACTAGGCTTTAATCTGGCATATTGGGTTGTCATTTCATGTCATCCGAAAAACTGGCCCTCTTTGAAGGACAAAAATATCTCTGCCTTGAGACATACAAAAAGAATGGTCAGGGAGTAAAGACACCTGTCTGGTTTGTAATGTCTAATGGGATTATCTATATTGCAACAGCCGCGTCCTCTGGCAAAGTAAAACGGTTAAACCACAACAAATCTGTCAAGATATCTCCATCAAATTTTAAAGGTGAACCAAAAGGGGAATGGATGGAAGGTCAAGCATTTTTTGGAGATGAATCTGAATTAAATCTGACCAAGTCATTGCGCAATAAAAAATATGGTCTACTATCAAAAATAATTGGCAAGTTTGTATCAAGAAATGGAAAGATTGTATCAATTGGAATTAAACTATAGATGTCATTCATAACGGAACCATTTTTATAATTGCCAACTACAAAATTATCACATGTCCTCATCTGAATCAAATTCTATTGGTTGTTCATTACTCATCGATCTTAAAGGCTGTCCTGAATTAAAAAAACTCAAGAATGGAACACAGTATGTCATAGATATTGCAAATGACCCTAGTATTGTATTCAAAGACTCGGTAGGAAATAAAAAAGAGATGAAGTTTAAAAAAAACTGTACTATTACAATAACTCTAGAAAAGATTCTCTATAACCGCGAGGATGTCACAATGAAATCTATACAATGACAATGCTTATGGCTGCCTTGGAATTAGTAGTGACATAGATGGAAAATCTACTCAACACAGAAGAGATAGACTGGCTCATCAAATTCTTGTCAGGAAAGGGTAGTAATGATGAAGTGATTGAAAAGATAGTCAGGATTACTACAAAGCTTGAAAAAATGAGACGACGATAAACTATTCTCATCTAGTAAATTAGCTCTTAAAATTTTCCAATATCTAGTATCGTTAATCATAGTTCGTGTTGGCATAAAGTTTAATTCAACAACCAAAACAAAAACAAAACATGCGAATATTGCAGTTGCACTGTGATTACGTAGAATATACTCCAGTAAAAAAGGAAATAAAATCTGCTGAAGAAATTGACCCACAATCAAAACGCCTCGAAGAGGTAGTTGTTGCATTTGTAGCAGTAGAGGAATCAGACAATGTAGATGTTGCCAAGAGGGCAATTGGTGAAATTTCAGAATCCATGAAAAAAGTAGGCTGTGCCAAATTATTGTTATATCCTTATGCTCATCTAAGCTCAAAACTTGCATCCCCGACTACTGCTTTACTATTACTCAAAGAAATGGAATCTAATGCAACAGGACTTGAGGTTCATCGAGCTCCGTTTGGTTGGACAAAGTCATACAAACTTCAAGTCAAGGGACATCCTTTGGCTGAAAATTCTAAAACAATAACTGCCGGTGAAGAAAAAGAATCATCGTCAAATGCACTAAAAGCCGAATCCAAGATACAATCATTTTGGCACATACTGACACCTGACGGTAAATTGCATGAAATTGAAAAATTCAACTTTGCAAAATATCCAAACCTTGAGGTATTGGCAAAATATGAGGCAGCTAAAAAAAGAGCTGTTGACGAACCTCCACCACATGTTAAATTAATGAAAAAATTAGCAATTGCCGATTATGAACCGGCATCAGATGCTGGCAACATGAGGTTTTATCCAAATGGAAGGTTGATGAAATCACTAATCGAAAGATATGTCACAGATAAAGTAATGGAGTATGGCGGATTTGAAGTAGAAACTCCGATAATGTATGATTCTCATCATCCTAGCATGGAAAGTTATTTCCATAGATTTCCAGCACGACAATACAGCATTGATTCTGAAGGTAAACACCTGTTCTTGAGATTTGCAGCATGTTTTGGACAGTTTCTTATGGCAAAAGACTTTCAGCTCTCATACAAGAATTTGCCATTAAAATTATACGAGCTTACAAGATATAGTTTCAGAAGAGAACAGTCTGGAGAACTTGTAGGTCTTAGAAGACTGCGTGCATTTACCATGCCGGACTGTCATGCGATGTGTGCGGACATGAATCAAGCAAAAGAAGAATTTAGAAAAAGATTTGAGCTATCTCGCGATGTTATCAAGGGACTAGGTATTGATGATATAGATTATGAAATGGCAATTAGATTTACTGAAGAGTTTTACAATGAACACAGGGACATAATTGAAGAGACTGTAGCAAAGTTGGGCAAGCCCGTTCTTGTTGAAATGTGGAAGGAGAGATTCTTTTATTTCGTACTAAAATGGGAGTTTAACTATGTTGATAGTTCTGGGAAAGCATCTGCATTATCCACTGATCAAATCGATGTGGAAAATGGAAAAAGATACAATATTGATTTTATGGATGCTGAAAACAAGCCTCAAAATCCTATAATCTTACACAACTCTCCAAGTGGTGCAATTGAGAGAGTCATATACACATTATTGGAAAAAGCTGCAACAGATCAAAGAGAGGGAAGAAAACCAATGTTTCCATTATGGCTGGCACCAACACAGGTAAGACTTATTCCTGTCAAACCAGAGTTTTTGGAACACTGTGAAAAACTTGCTGATACTCTAACTGAAAGTAACATTCGTGTTGATGTGGATGATAGAAACGAGAGTGTTGGAAAAAGTATTCGAGATGCAGAGACTGAATGGATTAGGTATATCATAGTCATAGGCGAAAAGGAAGTAAATTCTACCACACTGTCAATTCGAGATAGGAAATCAAAAGACCCTAGAAATCTCTCCGTCGCAGAATTTATTGCAGATATTCAAGAAGAGACCAAGGAAAAACCGTTTATGCGAATAAACATGGGTCGAAGTGTTGCAAAAAGGCCGCAAATTATGGTCTAATGCAAATCAAGACGCGTCTAAATCTCTTGGGTCAAGCTGTAATGATCTGTTGAAACATTCTATAGCTTCGTCATATCTGCCAAGGCCACGTAATGCAATTCCTTTTTTGTTTAATAAATCGGGATTGTTTGGTTGCATAATAATTGTTTGATCAAAGTAACTCAATGCTTCTTCAAAATTCCCATCTATGATTAACTGTGAACCTTTTTTGATTAATTCAGAAATGTCTCTTTCCACTAGATATGATATCTATCTTCTACCTTAAGTTACTTGCGGGATAGATTCATTGCAATGACTTCGGACATTAGTTTTGCTGCAACAGATGCGGTTGCACCGTTGTCATATGGAGGACATAATTCTACGATATCCATACATCGAATTGTATTTCCTTCTAATGCATATATCATGTCAAATAGTTCACGTGAGGTAATTCCCATAGCTTCTGGGTTGCCAACTCCTGGTGCAAATGCTGGGTCTAACACGTCTAAATCAATGCTTACATAGATTTTATCAAAAGTTGACATGAAATCCTTGACCATTTTAGGTCCCCTGCCTTCTCTAATGTCTTTGTCAGTAACAGTATTTACTTTATGTTCTGTCTTGAATGCAAGTTCTTCTTTTACAAATGATCTTGCACCAACATGAACAATGTTTTCTGGACCTCTTTTTTCTATAATTCTTCTAAGATAAGCTGCATGACTTAACTTGATATCCGCATATTCGTCTCGCAAATCATAATGTGCATCAAATACGATATATCCAGTTTCTTTTGGAAATGCCATGTATGTTCCATAAGTTATCAAATGCTCTCCTCCTAAAATTATCATCTGTTTGTCTCTTACAGCAAGTTCTGCGGTAATTTTTCCTATCATGTCAAGAACCTCGGTTGCAACTACAGTATGATATGTATTTCCAAGGTCTTCGATATTGACACTTTCCAAGTCTACGTTGAATCTTGTTGAGAAAATTTCTATATTGTTAAAGGCTTGTCGAACTGCATCTGGGCCAAATCTTGTACCTGGTCTAAAAGAATGAGTTGAATCAAATGGAATTCCATATACTATGGCAGATACGTCGCCGTCTTCGCTTGGACTGGTAATTAGCGGATTGCGATTCATGTATAAATCAAGAAAACTCATTTGTAACGCTCATCATTTTGTGGTAGTATAATAATATTTCAGATCCTGTTTTTGGTGTGGATTCGAAATATGGCCATATGGAAAGGAAAATCGTTTAACTAGTTTTGAAATTTTGATAACTGACTAATTTAGGACAAGTTCTCTTGTGATATGACTGCATTCCATGTGAACCTGTTCATCACTTGCTCTTCTACAGTGGGCGCAAACGAACTGGTTTACTACGTTACATACGGTGCAATGTTGAAATTCCTGCATAGTTACACCACAGTTTCTACATGAATCTTTTCGCATAGTTGTAATTTCTATAACTTTCTTTATAAATTATAGTAATGATTGTCTTGACACACAGGTGTAATGTTTTGACCAATTTACTGGTTTTATAGGTTTTCTGACAATTACCATGCCTGTAAGCATGAAGATGGAAACGTGCTCTTCCTGTCAACACATGAGATTTCATGCGTGCCTTTGAAGACTTTTAATGTCATATTTAAGATATTAGTTAACATTGTTACTGAACAAGGTGTCACAATTCTTTATATCGACTTTTCAGTAATTACGACATGAATACACAGAGCCTAGTAGCACACAAAAAGTTGCTTGCTATCATAATTGGTGTGGCAATAATTGCCACAGCGGGAATGTCAGCAGCATCTGCACAAACTACTCCGGCAAAACCAACAATCCAGGGTTCAATAAATATTGAACAGTTACTTTTGTCAAAAGCTACAGTAAGCTTCTCTGATGCTGCAAACACAGCTGCAACAGACTCAGCAATTACTGGTGGTGGCAAGGTAATCAGTGGAAGCTTGAAACCAATGCAAGGAGATCTTGTATATGCCTTCAAAGTAATCGACAGCAATAGCATGGTATATTCCGTGATTATTGATCCATCATCTGGAGCTATACTTTACACCTCACCAGGACACGCATTTCATATGGGTGGCTCTGGCATGGGTCACGCAAGAGGCATGATGCATGAACACCAAATGGGTCCAGGCGCATGGAAATCAAACAATGCTCCATCTGGAGGAACAGTTACACCAGGTGCAACTACACCGGGCACTACAACTGGTTCTGACTGGACATATCAAAGCGGATCGCAATAGCAATCCCAAAATCTTTTTCTCTTTTTTTACTCTTAAATTAATTTTAAAACCTTACGTATGACTTGATAGCAAATACAAGTTCGGTCAATTAAAATCCCCTGTGCCCTTTTATCGCCAGAATCATACTCTCAGTATTGAGAATTGAAGTTATAACAACGCATGACCAATTGGAATTTGTAACATCAATCAACAAAGCAATCTCCGATGGAAAATACGTCAAGGACGTCAAATATTCTCATAGTTTTGACAAAGACAACAATATGGTATATTCTGCCATGATTTTGTCATACGAATATCAAGAATTGGAACAAAGATAGGCCTTCTAAATCGGATGCTAGGCTATTTCCAAAAGAATTGGTCCAATCCGGTCTGCTTGGGGGCACCAATTAGGCTTGCAAAATCAAGGTCCATTGAGGATAAAATCTGGTCAAACGTACTTTCCATGAACTCCATGTATTTTGGAGTATCAATCTCATCGGGCCGTGCCATCTCCACAGGTTTTACCCCCGGCTTGTTGATGATTTTCACATATGATATGATGTCTCCTTTTTTTATTTCTCTTGTTTGTTCCAATAATTTTGCAGCTCGAATATGTTGCGGTATAGTTTTTACATATTCTGATGGCGCCTTGCTTATCATGACATTAAACGCAAGGTCTGTCAATGGAATTTGTTTTGCCTTTAATCTCTTGGCATATCCTGCTATCATATCACCAATCTTTGCCTTGGATTGTGAGAATTCTTGCTCATTTTGAACTTGGGACAATATGTCCAATATTTCATAAAACAAATGTCTGATAAATGGAGGCGTATGGGATTTTTTTCCTGTTAGGCCCTTGACATCAACTTTACCGTCTTTTTGTACTCCGAGATAATTTTTCTTTCTTGTGCTAAATACAACATAACGGTATTCTTTGTCCAAATCCAAATCAACTCCAAACTCTATCTTTGCCCAATCAACTACTAGTTGCACTTGATCTCTTGATGGTGCTTTTAAAAATAATGAATCGGTGTTGTGAAGTAATATGTTGCCCAATCCACCACAAAAGTGATGATTTTTTGTTTCCAAGTCGTACACATACCCGTTTATGTCAAATGTTTCAATTTTCTTGATAATGTCAGATTGTTTTATTCTTGTGTCTGTTTGGTCTTTGATTATTCTGAGTCTGCAAACATTTAGTTTGTCCTTTCTTATTTGTAAAGAATATTCTAATCCAAGTTGTTCGAGCATGATTACAATACCAGTCATTACTGTCTTGTGAATTTGATCAAGTATTGTTAATCCATTTATGTCAGTATGTCCATCACCTTCTAACATTCCATTAATGAATGCCTTTTTTGCTTCAATGTTGGCATTTAGTATGGATTGAGGTATGCCCTTTTGATCACCACGATAACAAAGAAATCTGAAATAATCAACAAATAATTTATGATTACCTTTAGGAACAAGCGCATATGTAGAACTACTTTTACGTATGTCCATGATGCTTGTTTCCAAAGATAAATGTTCTAGTATAATTTTCTGTGCTTTTTGTAATAATTTTTTGTTTTGATTTACAATTCTCCAGGAATTCTTTGTATTCTTTTCATATGTGTAGATACCACATGTACCTTCCGCAATAAAAAGTCCAAATAGCCAGCTCAGGTCAGGACTTACATTAACTTTAGATTCTGCTTTGAATTTAATCAGATTAATTTTATCTCCGCTTTTTAGTTCTGATGGTTTTACATTATTTCCATCTATGACAAGACTATGATCCTCTGTGCACTCTACAAACCCTTTTCTAGTAAGAACTCTGTACCCTTTTTTCTTTACCTTGTGTCTGTAGACATATTTTATTTTAGTGAATCCTTTTTCTGTTAACACTTCGACATCTCCAAATTTATCGTATCTTGAACTGGTTACAGTTTGTGGCATCAATGATTCTATAGGTATCACATCTACGACTCCTTTTCTACGAATTATGATGGGTGTGTCTGGAAGTACACTGTCTCCATACAATACCTCGATTCCAGATGATTTGCATTTTTCAATTGTTTCTAAAATTGTATATCGTCCAACTGCCGTTGTGGCTTCAGCAACTGGTAAACAATACAGTGGAAATATTTCTGCACCCATTACCCCATAGCTTGCATTTAGAATAACTTTGAGTGCTTGGCTAACCACTGTGTATAGCTGCTTTTGATCTGCAGAAAGACTTGGGTTTTTGGACAAACTCTTGTAATAGTTTACACGCAAGTCCCTCAGAGAACCAATAAGCATGGCAGTAAGTCCATTCTTTTTGGTACATACCCAGTGACTTGTTCCTGGAATGGTGTTTTTTTTGCATTCGTCATGCGTACAGCGTACTGTCTCATAGGACAAGTTTCTCACTTTTATTATACTGGGATATAGACTGGCAAAATCCATTACAGAGACATTAAAGTGAATTCCCTCTGTTGGTTCTACAACCAGCCCTCCACGATATTTTTTATCTTTTATTATTGCTTCAGTTGATGCGGCTCCTGATTTTAGATCAAGCTCATCCCTTCTTGGAATCAAAAAATTGTGCTTTCTATGTTCATAATAAAATAAACTACGAATCCACTGTGATACTCCCATTCTTGATATGTCATCAATTGGCATTCTTCCAATCCTTGTAATTACGACAAGTAGATTCATCAGAAGATCATTGTTAAAACTAGTAAGCTTTTGCGTTATTCTTGCGTCATTAAAACAATAATTTGCCAATTCATAAAATGACAAATCTTCCAATTCGCCTTCATACTCTGTCTTGGACTCTTCGATGAGTCCTTCACAGATACTGTTTAGTGAAAAATCATTATACTTGTGTGAGAATGCATAGATTTGAAATGAACGATTGGAAAATGCACGGTACAAGTCAATATGAACTCCTTTTTTGAGCGTAGCAGAATCACGCATCATTATTAGCGGAATCTCTTTTAGTGGAACACCTAGACGTTCTGCCCTGTTATACATAAAAGGCATATCAAAATCATCTCCGTTAAATGTCATAACAAATGGATAGCTTTCTAAAATTTTGAATGCGTCTTTTATCATATCTGCTTCTTTGTCTTCTTCATAAAAAGAAATTTTAACGCCTTCTGGAAGTTCGTTTGTTCCCATCGGACGCCCTGCCCTTTTTAGAACAAAGACTGCCTTGAAATCATCACTTGCACAAAATCCAATTGCTGTGATTTTTTTATCTGCAATTTTTGCATCTGGAAGTCTTCCAGTCTCAGATTCTACCTCAATATCAAAAGTAATTCGTTTTATGTTGGGTATGGGTTGGTTGAGAAGGTTTGCCCATTCACTTATGTGATTTTGAAATTCTTTGGAATCTATGATTCCCATGTTTGTTACTTTGTCAAACAGCAGACCTTTGAGTGCAAGTTGGACCTCGTCTGGTATGGGATAATTATATTCTTTGAGTTTACCCTCTTCTACACTGTAATATCTTCCAACAATTAGAGAATTATCATATAAATAATTTTCATAATATTTTATGTCAGATTCCCATGTCTCCATTATATTTCGTATGCTCTTGTCAGTCTGTGTTCCACCAATTGCAAGCGGATCTGATACTGTGATTTTTGTAACGTTGATCATCCTGTCTTTTAGCAAGTCTTGTCGTTGCACCCGTTCTAGTTTTACCACATCAGTTCTACTTGACAAAAATTTTAATTCTTCAGGATCTAATTTTGAGTAACAATATGGTTTGTGGCCGGTATTGTCATACCAGAGTTTTAGTGTCTGTGATTTTGGTTCATAAAATTTCAGTACCGCA
>Ga0209517_10010339_pt1 | contig 10412 bp, 10 predicted proteins | sample PeaSoiMetSII2010_FD_187695 | JGI IMG/M metagenome (GOLD analysis project Ga0209517, IMG submission 187695) | Peat soil microbial communities from Weissenstadt, Germany - SII-2010 (SPAdes) (version 2) | ecosystem: Environmental > Terrestrial > Soil > Wetlands > Peat | place: Germany... | reverse complement strand
GAGAATTGGACGAGATTTCTCTGGCTTACGAGATCACGATCCACAAGTGGCAGGGAGCGGAGTTCCCGGCAGTGGTGATCCCGCTGGCCACGCAGCACTATATTCGCCACAGACCTCGCCGAGTCTCCCGAAGGCGACTACCGAATGCCATTCGGTACGCTTTTCTACGTCTCCGGCCTTGTTCTTGAAAATCTCGTTAGTGGCCAGGGAAAAGCGGCAGACTGCGGTACCGGATGCGCTGTACTTAACTTCTGCGTCCTTCCCGAGATTGCCTAACAAAATCACCTTGTTCACACTCACTGAATTGCTCCTTTCGTAAAGTTGTCAAATCGAAACTTCCGTCCCACACGATCTGAGACCATGGCTTCGAGGCTTACGGCGATCCCGGTCATGCCCTCTCGAACTTTTGTCCGCAGTTCCGTTGTATTACGAATCGCATCCGTGGTCGTCCCGGCCAGTAGTTCGCGCGCCCGCTCGACCTGCTCCTTCAACTCCTGGTCGTCCACCACATTGCGCAGGTCAAAGGTCGCCAGGAAACCGCGCAGCTTCTCCAGGGTCGATTCCCGCAGACGCTGTGGCTTGCCGTCCGCCTGGTCTGCCAACCGATCGCGCAGGTGGTTGACCAGTTCAAGCAACGAGGTCCGCATAACCTGCTGAATCTCGGAACAGGCTTCGGACATCGCCACTGCGGCCTTTTCCCGTTCCTCTTGGAAGAATTGGGCTGAGATCTCTCGAAGCTGTTCCGGCACGCCATAGCTGACGTATTGCCAACTGAAGGTGAAGCGAGAGCGCACCTCGTCAACGGGCGGGTAGTCAGCCGGGTTATAGAGCGTGCGGAGTCGCCCGGCTGCCTCCTGGCAGAGGCGAGGGTAGGCGGTGAGGAACGATTCTGCCAGCTCGCTTCGTTTATCCTTGAACTCGCGCAGCCGCTCATCCACCGTTTCCACCAAGCCCAGCGGCAAGAGGTGAATGCCGACCTCGAAGGGCAGGCACATATCGTACAGGAAATGGCGGATGTCACCGTCGAGAGTGCGGATGGCTTGAAGCTCCGGAGAATCGAGCAGAGTCTTAGAGACGCGAATCAAAGCCTTGTCCGCGTCCACTTCGACCGGTGACGCGCTCACCTTTCGACTGTTGCCCAGCGAGCCGAGGTGAAGTTTGATGAAGACCGTTTGCTTAGAAAGCTCGTTGTCTGAGCTTTGAATATTCAAGATTGGCACTACTGTTGCCATTTCATCCTCCTTGTTGCAGTTGGAACTCTTAAACTCCTAATCCAGCATCAGGGCTCGCCAGAAGCCTCGTGTCATTGCGGGTTCCGGAAAATCTAGTTGCGACCCGGGTATAGCTTGGCAAGGGGTACTTAGGCCTCGGATTTGGAAGGTGGCATGACCGTAACCGGCCCACCCAGATCCCGCATCACGCGGCGAGTCGGCGCTGGCGGGTTTTCCTCGTGCTGATAAACGCCTGGCTTCGAGGCGCTGATGAACTTTCCTGACGCCATCTGCCGTAAGGATTTGACCTGCTCGGCCGCAGACCGTGAGACCGGAACAATGTACTGCGCGGCCTCTTTCAAGCTCATCTTCAACCGGTATGCCTTCCGACAGCACTCTTTGATTTCAGCCCCCGTCCAGCCTTGGTCATTCGGTAGCTCGCCAGAAACGCCGTATTTTGTCAGATAGATTTTCCAAATGGCCTCGCGTTCTTCTGCGGTGGGCAGATCAAAGAAGAAAGTTCCCGTTGTGAACCGCCTGCGCAATTCCGGCGGCAGGCTGGCGATGGAATTACACGTAGCGATAAACAGAGTCCGCCCTTGCGACACAGCCTCCACGACTTTGAGTGCGGTCCGCAGCCGGTCGCCCGAGGCTCCCACGAGCGAACTTTCCATGGCGGTCAGATCGAAGGCGATGGTAGGGATGCCCGCTGAGTTGCCGGTGGCCTTGGCCGTCGCACTCTTGGCGCTTCCAGGCGGCCCAAGAAGAATCATCCCTTCGGCCTCACGGTCTTGCATCCAGGTGAGCATCGTGCCCGCCATCTCGGTCTTAACTCCGGACAGGTCAGTGCCGGTGCCAGCGAACGCCTTCTCGATTTCATCAATGAACACAATGACGCGAGGCGGATCGATTTCAGCCAACACGGCCCGCAGGAACTGCTTTACGTTCTCCAAACCGCCGAGGTCATCAAACGTCTCGCCCCCGCGCCAGACCGAAAGGCCGGGAGTCTGCTCGATCATCTGACGCTTGCGTTCCCACAGATCATCCGTGTCGAGCTCTCCATGAACCAACGACATGGCGAGCGCTTGCTCGGCGGGAAACGTGCCAAGACCGATTAATGCATCCACGGCACGGCCCACCAAGCTGCGCTCAGGCTCACCGAGACCTGCGTCCTTGAAGGTTCCGCGCAATATACCCTCCAAGTCCTCTTTTGACGCCAAGGGCTGATCCAGAATGAACACGTCCTGCGATAGCTCCGCCGGTAACGTGGCGCCCAGGGATGCCAGGAGGACCAGCATGCGCCCGTTCGCTTTGAACGCGTCGCGAAGGTTCCAGATCCCCTGCATCACGCTCGGCTCGTTCCAGAAACGGTGTGCGTTCGCGTAGAGCAGTAAGGCGTCCTCAGAGAATTCGCGGGCCAGGACTGGCGCATCCGCCGGACTCACGCTGGCAGGGTCACGGTCGCCCAACACCCGCGCCAACTCCTCTGAACTTTCTTTCCCAATAGCCCACAGACCCCGCATCACGTCCCAGGCAATAACAGGTGGATGCCGCCGTTCTTGCGCGACGGTTTCCGTCACGAAACGAATGGTGCTGGCCGGGTCTGCTGTTCGGACTGCCACGAGAGGCGTCGAAACACTGCGGGCCGCACGAAACACGGATGCAAACTCTTCCATTGAGCTCGCCACTGGCATGCTCCTTTCCGTTGAAGAATGACCTAAGGTGGGAAAACAGTTCGGAAGGCAGGCCGCTTCACCAAGGCAAGCCGCGGATCGGGAAGCCGGTCACTTCAGTCCTGCCGGTTTCGTTGATGTGGACCTCGGTAAGTTGCTCGGCAAAGTCGGCTCTCGTGTGACGGTCGCTGAACAATCGCAGAACTTGATTCCGGCTGCTGCGGAGCGGCTCGTCACTCGGCAGGAGATAATTGAAGCGGCCTAGAACTGCAAAGTCCAGACCTGCACGGATCGCTTGCCACAGGCTGCACTTTTCCGGCGTTTCCATCTTGCGGCCCCAGACTGAGTACCGCCCTTCGTCCAACTCGCGTTCGGTGTAGCCGCTGAACATGCCAAAACTCAAGCCCGGTGTGCGACCCCGCAGCAACTGCATTAAGGCAAGCAAGCTGCCCGCTTGCTGCATGGGCTCGCCGCCGGAGAACGTGACACCTTCGAAGACTTGCTGGCCGTAGGTGTAAATCAATGCGTCCACCACGTCCTCGGGCGTGCTTTCTGCTCCCTGAAAACCATGCGTGTGAGGATTGAAGCACTTTTCACACCCGAGTGAGCATCCCTGGAAAAACACCACCGCCCGCAGGCCAGGCCCGTTGGCCCGGCTGGCGGGAAGGATCGCATGGAGAAGCATTGCCGCCTCCCTAACGTCGGACCTGCTCTTGGGCATTGGTTTGGCTGGTGAAATAGCTCGCTTTCTTCCGTTCCAGCTTGACGGCGTCGCTTCCACGAAAGTCTTCAAATGCTTTGTTGCACTCTTTCCCAGCGAAACCATTCAGATCGAGGGTTGAGTTTCCCTGTTCGTCAATAGTGATCGTGATCGTCTTCTCCTGCATCGTGGCCTACCTCCGCGCTGCAAATTGCAGCCGAACCTGCTGACCTTCCGAGGTCTGGATCACTTCACGCTTCTTCAGGATGTAACCCTTAGCACGCGCCATCGCCAGCGTTTGCTTTTCTTTGTAGACCTGCTGGACACTTCCGAGCCACTTGGCACCGTAGCCGCAGTGCTCGTCGAGCTCGTCAGCGATCAGGGTGAGCCGACCGTCCGGCTTCCGCACAAAGCCGATATCCCCGTAAGCCCCCGACAACTCCCGCCGCCGGATGACTACGTGAGCAACCTTGGCGTCTTGCTCCGAGTAGTACGAGTTCAGTTTGGCGCCCTCGGGATGAACCTTCGGGTGATAGCCCATCTCGCGAAGGGCCTCCACTAGGTATTTCTCCTCCTTTAACTCCGTGGTCGTTTGCGCATATTTGCTCATCATTTTCTCCCTGTGGCAGCGTTACTAGGCTGAAAGCTCGCGAAGTATTCGTTCAAATTCGCATTGGCATGACGACGTAGCGGTACCGATAGGTCGTCTGATCTGTCGGCCGGAATTCCGCGGTGCTTACCTCATCCTTCAAGCCGATCTCGATATCCCCGGTCTTTACGACGGCAAGCAGGTCAAGCAGGAACGTTGAGTTGAAGGCCGCTCGGATCGGCTCGCCGCTGTAAGCCGCATCCAATGATTCCGAGGCTTCGCCTGCGTCGCCGCCGGAAGTAGAAAGCGTCAGCCGACCCGACTCCAGGGCCAGGCAGACCGCGTGCGTCTGCTCGGACGCGAGCAGCGCCACCCGCCGCAGCGACTCCCGCAAAGTTGTCGCGTCGAGTGTCGCCGTGATCTTATTGCCCTTGGGCAGGACCCCTTCGTAGTTTGGGAATTGTCCAGAGATGCTGCGGACGATAAGGACGGAATCACCAGCAGAGAAGAACAAATGGCCCTCATCCTTGGCGATATGGACCGGACTATCCGCTTCCTGGGCGTCCGCCAGACGGCGCAACCCGACCACGGCGCGCTTCGGAACCAAAAGCCGCTCCTCGCTCTTTAGCCGACTAACGCTGACATCCCGCGCTGCCAGCGGCAGTCGGTGCCCATCCGTTGCGATCGTCTCCACGCCGCCCGGTTTGAGGACAAGCAGCGCGCCGTTCAGCGTGTACCGCGATTCCTCGTCCGAAATGGCGAACGCGGTGCGGTCGATCAGGCCGGCCAGCACTCCAGCAGGCACGTCACCCAACGGTTTGGGTACATCGGGCAGCGCCGGGAACTTGTCTTTGGCCAGCGCCGCCAGCTTGAAGATGGACCGGCCGGCGCTGACCTGGACCCAATAGTTCTCCAGGGCGCGAACACGGACCTCGCCCTCCCGCAGGGACCTGACGATTTCGAGGAACCGTCGTGCCGGGGCAACGACACTGCCCTGTGCCTTGACCTGCGCTGAACAAAACGTGCGAATGCCGATTTCCAGGTCGGTGGCCGCCAGTCGAAGCCCATTTGGGGAAGCTTCGACCAGTACATGAGACAGAATCGGAACTGTGGCCTTCTTCTCCACGGCCTCCTGAATCTGGTCCAAGGCTACAGCAAGCATTTTCGTATCCGCAGAAAACTCCATGGATATTCCTCCGATTGGGAGAATTCACTTGACTCGGGCCGCACCTGGAGTATTATGTGGATGGCCCATATATGGAGACTCAAGCGCCGGACATCGAGTGGAAAAAGGTCAGCGCAGAGCTACTGATCCTGTCGCTCGTCGAGCCTCGACCGCGGCACGGGTATGAAATCAGCAAGCTGATCGAGCAACGCTCCGGTGGGGCAGTGCGCTTCTATGTGGCCTCGCTCTATCCGCTGCTCTATCGCTTAGAAATGCGTGGTTGGATTAAGGGCCGATGGATAGAGAAGGCTGGGCAACGCCGGAGGCGGTATTACCGCCTGACCTCCGATGGTCGAAAGGTGCTGGCCTCGCAGCGTCGTGGCTGGCAAGCGTTTGTCGCAGCCATCAACCGCATCGTGGAGGTTGAACATGCCTGATTGGAACGAAGAAATTACCAGGCGACTTCGGTCCTTGAACCTGGCGTCGGCGCGCGAGGCGGAAATTGTTGAGGAAGTGTCGCAGCACCTGGAGGACCGCTATCAGGAATTGATGACCGGTGGGACGAAGGAAGATGAAGCACGGCGCTTGGCGCTTGAAGAACTGAGCGACGAGGACCTACTGGCGCGCGGCTTGCGGCGTGTGGAGCAAGGGGTACCGCAGGAGCTCACCGTCCCGGGCGGCGGAGAGGGAAACAGTCTTCTGGCGAGCATTAGGCAGGACATTAGGTATGGCCTGCGGATGCTGGCGAAGAGCCCCGGCTTCACGACGGTGGTAGTACTGTCGCTTGCATTAGGAATCGGAGCGAACACGGCCATCTTCAGTCTGATCGATGCTGTAATGCTTAAGATGCTGCCGGTGAGGCATCCCGAGCAACTAACGCTACTCAACTGGGCCGCGCAAGGCCCGCCGGGGATCATGCCCGCTAACGGGATCATCCACTCCCTCAGCGGGAACATGGATCAGGATAAGACTGGCCGGTTCACGAGCACGTCGTTCTCTTATCCCACCTTTGAGGAGATCCACGCCCGCAACGATGTGTTTTCCAAAGTATTTGCCTTCGCCGATCCGGACCCCGTGAACCTCAATGTGAACGGGCAGGTGGAACAGGTAGGCGCCGAACTTGTCTCTGGTGACTATTTTTCAGGGCTGGGCCTCATGGCAATTGCCGGCCGGACGATCACGGAAGCGGATGACAAGGCGGGGGCCGCGCCGGTAACGATGATCAGCTACGGTTGTTGGGAGCGGCGGTTCGGACGCGAGGCTTCCGTGGTGGGAAAGGCGATCACGATCAACAACGTGCCTTTCACCATCATTGGCGTGACACCACCCGAGTTCTTCGGGCTGCAACCTGGCCGCTCACTCGACGTCTGGCTGCCCCTCCATAGCCAGCCACAGGTTGAACCTCGATGGACCGAGGAAGGCCATTCGAAGTTCATCAGCAGTGACGACTGGTGGGTGCTCATCATGGGACGGCTGAAGCCTGGAATCAGCGAGGCGCAGGCCCAGCCGGCGCTGGAAGTAGCTTTCCATCAAAGTATGGCCGCACAGGAAGAGGCCGCGCAAAAAACGGGTCCTCCTCAAAAACCCTCTGAAAATGAAACTCTGTCAGGGGCGCAAGTAGTTCCTCACCTCGAACTCGGACCGGCAAGCAAAGGGCTTGATTATTTGCGCCAGGAGTTTTCGAAACCTTTGTTCATTCTCATGGCGGTGGTAGGGCTGGTGCTGCTGATTGCTTGCGCTAACGTGGCGAATCTGCTGCTGGCACGCGCCACGGTGCGACAGAAGGAAATCGCGGTGCGTCTCGCCATCGGCGCAGGACGGCGGCGAATCATCCGCCAGCTACTGACGGAAAGCGTGCTGGTCGCGACTTTGGGTGGCGCGGCCGGACTTGCCCTCGCTTATTGGGCTACCGGCCTCCTGGTAGCGTTCATGTCCAGCGGACGGGAACCTATCACGCTGAGCGTGCATCCGGACCTACGCGTTCTAGGCTTCAACGCAGCCGTCTCGCTCTTTACGGGCGTTCTCTTTGGGTTGGCCCCGGCGTTTCGCGGCACTCGTCTCGACTTAACCCCGGCCCTGAAGGAAAGCGCCCGAGGCGGGTCCTTGGGGGCACATCGCAGCGCCCGGGCGAGGCTGGGAAAGGCGCTGGTCATCGCGCAGGTGGCGGCCACGCTGTTGCTTCTGGTCGGCGCGGGCCTGTTTGTTCGCACGCTCCAGAATCTCGAGACCCTCAACGTCGGATTTAACCGCTACAACATCCTGCTCTTTGGAATCGATCCCACCCAGAACGGCTACAAAGGCGAGAGGCTGGAATCCTTTTACCAGGAATTACAGCGGCGCCTCGAGGCGCTACCTGGCGTGCGCTCAGCCAGCGCCTCCAATCACACGCTCATTGGCGGCGGCGTCAGCATCGGCGGTATCTCTATCCAGGGAGACGCCCCTAAGCGGACCGAGACAGGCCGTGACGCGTCGGGTGGAGTCCATTTCAACAGCGTCGGCCCAGGATTCTTTGAAACCATGGGAATTCCACTGGTGTTGGGTCGCACCCTCGGGCCCAAAGATACGCCTGCCGCGCCCAAGGTCGCTGTGATTAACGAAACGCTCGCGCACAGATACTTTGCAGACTCCAACCCGATCGGGCGGCGTATTGGCGGCGATGAGAAGACAACGGGAGACATTGAGATTGTGGGCGTGGTGGGAGACGCGAGCTACGCAGATTTGCGCCGGGAAGTCCCGCCCACCGTTTACTACCCTTACTTGCAAGGACCGGACCAGCTAGGGCCGATGCACTTCGAAGTCAGGACAGCGGGCGATCCCATGCACATGGTGACAAGCGTCCGAAACATCGTGCAATCGCTCGACAAGAACCTGCCGCTGTTTGACGTCAAAACTCAAGTCGAGCAAATCGATCAAACCCTCTTCCAGGAACGTCTATTTGCGAAGCTCTCGAGTTTCTTTGGCTTGCTGGCCCTGGCGCTCGCTTGCGTGGGTCTCTACGGCATCATGTCCTACGCCGTCGCTCGCAGGACGAACGAAATCGGCATTCGCATGGCGCTGGGAGCTGAGCGGGACAACATTCTCAGAATGGTAATGCGCGAAACGCTCGTCATGGTGGCGCTGGGTGTGGGAATAGGGATTCCGGCGGCGCTCGCGGCCACGCGGATAATCTCCAGCATGTTGTATGACCTCAAGCCAACCGATCCTTTGACCTTTATAATGTCAGCATCGGTGATGATCGTCGTGGCCGCCTTTGCGGGTTACCTCCCGGCGCGGCGAGCTTCGCGCGTCGATCCCATTGTGGCGTTGCGCTATGAATGAGGCTAAGGGGGGTGCAGCACATCAACAAGCGGTGGGCGCCCACTTTCCTAGGAGATCACTTTACAGCGCCCTTGCGCAATGCGGCGGCTTTGACGCTCTCCTTTCTCAGCTCTGGCCTTAGTCGCACCGCCCACTCATACTGCTTGCTGGCCTGATGCTCCTCCCCGAGAGCCGAGTAAATCGAACTCAATTCCAGGTGTGGGCGGTAGTCGGGGGGTTCAAGCCGCTCTGCTTCGCGAAAGGCCGATAGGGCATGAACTCGGTCCCCCTTCGCGAGCGATGCCTCTCCAACCTGATTGAGCATGCTTACGCGACGCAGGACCGGATAGCGATCGAATGTGGCAGTGGCTGCAAGGCAAACTGTGGTCAACGCGATCATCAACGGAGCCCGCAGAAGTCCAACTCCACCCACATCTGGGTATTGGCGACTCTTGCGTAAGAACCATCGCACGGCGGAGCCGGCGATTAAGCCGAATATGTGCGCCCAGTTGTCGATTCCGGGAACAATCCACCCGAAAGCAAGCGTGGCCAGGACCGTCAAGACCAGTGGTCGCCCGAGGAATGCGCGCTCGTTTTCCGAAAGGACCCTAGGGACTTGGTAGCGCGTAACGAGAAGTGCCCCGCAAATCCCAAGGACAGCCCCGGAGGCACCCGCTCCGACCTGGCGGGTCATGAGCATCGAGCCGAGCGAACCCGCCGTCCCGGCACTGACGTAAACCAGGGCCAACACTCCGCACCCGCAGAACCGTTCGAGCTCCGGACCGAAAAGGCACAACGCGTATAGGTTGAGGAGCAGGTGGACAAGGCTGAGGTGCAAGAACATTGGCATAACTGCCCGCCAGTACTCGCCTGCCAGGAAATAGGGCCGGCAGGAGGCTCCAAAGGCCAACAAAACATCAAGGTTTGCCGCACCTCCCGCCATGGTCATGAGAATGAATACGACGATCATCACAGCGAAGGCTGCGGCTGTGCCGACGGGAAGGCGGAAATGTTTCAGTTCCTCAAGCACTGCGGACGCTCTAGTCGTGCAGTCTACGTTCGAGTTCTGCGAGCGTAGCGAGCATGACTCGCCCCACCATCGCCTGGGTATCCGGGCTGCAATGATCAAGCGTATCCAGCGCGGTATGGTGGTAGCCGTGCAAGAACGGAGTGAAGTCGATGATGTCCGCTGCTGGCACGCCGGCCGCAAGAAATGGCAGATGATCATCCTCGACTGGGACTGCACCGACGCTAGGAAATGCATTGCGATAGCCCAGGCGGTCCGCGCTCGAGAAGACTAATTCCCGAAGCCAAAGCGTAGAGTTGGCTTCGGGCCTGAATTGCGGATCGCTTCCACCGACCATATCGAGCAATACCACCGCCCGAACGTCGCGCAGTTTTCCAGAGCCACGAAGCACCTCAACGAAATGCCGACTGCCATAAAGGCTGTCGCTCGCTGACCAGTCCTCGATGGCCTCCTCGCCGTCGAAGAACGCGAACCAGTATGTGAACCTATGGCTGTGTCCCGACAGGACTCGTGCAAGCTCCAAGAGTTCCGCGGCACTTGACCCGCCGTCGTTGGCACCGACAAACGTGATTCCCTTGACCCACGCCGTGTCGTAATGTCCTGCGATCATCACCACCTTCGAACTCCTGCCCGGCAGGGCGCCCACAATATCGACCATCGGGATGGGGCCATCCGGCGTGGTGGCTGTGAACGGCTCGCGCTGAATTTCGGCGCCAGTGCGGGCAAGCTGCGCAGTAATGTACTCTCTTG
>Ga0209517_10010338_pt1 | contig 10412 bp, 10 predicted proteins | sample PeaSoiMetSII2010_FD_187695 | JGI IMG/M metagenome (GOLD analysis project Ga0209517, IMG submission 187695) | Peat soil microbial communities from Weissenstadt, Germany - SII-2010 (SPAdes) (version 2) | ecosystem: Environmental > Terrestrial > Soil > Wetlands > Peat | place: Germany... | reverse complement strand
TCTCAATGAAGTTAAAAGGGAATTGGATGGTGCTGAAGAGGCCGGTGGCCACCAGCTTCCTGGCCATCTCCAGATTATGGGAGGTAATCCCCAGGTGCCGAATCTTGCCGGCCTCCCTGGCCCGCAGGGCGGCTTCCAGGGCGCCGTCTTTGGCGGTCAGGGCCTGAAAATCCTCCTCTTGAGAGACCTGGTGCAGTTGAAACAGATCCAGGTAATCGGTTTTGAGGAGCCGCAGGCTCTGCTCCAGGTCTCCTTCCAGCCCCAGCCGGTCCCGTTTAATACTCTTGGTGGCCAGGACCACGTGCGGCCGCAGGCCCTGAAAGGCGCGCCCGATCTTCTCTTCGCTTTCCAGATAGACATTGGCGGTGTCGAACAGGGTGATGCCCCGCTCCTGGGCCCGGCGCAGCACCAGGATGGCTTCGCTCATGGTCAGGCGTATGATGGGGATGCAGCCGAAGCCGACCTCGGAAACCTTCAGTCCGGTTTTCCCCAAGAGGCGATGGCGCATGGATTGCTTCCTCTCGTCCCAGGATAAACTGCTCTAGGGCGTCCTCTCTGCGGATTTTGGCATTCCTTTTATCATACAGCTTGCGGCTCCTTCTTTCAATGGGGCGCGGGCCAGCCGCGGCAAGCGGGGGTAGGCGCCGCCCCCAGATTCTTCTCCTTTTGCCGGCATCTTTGGTATGATGCTGTCAACGGGCTCCAATCCCTCGACCTCTCCTTTGGGTTCTGTTTATGGCTGAAATCCCCCTAATGGTGGTCGCTCCCCTGGAGGACGAGATCCGCCATTTGCGTGAGCGCCTGCAAAATCAAATCCGCCTGGACCCGGGCGGCCGCCTGACCCTGGGGGCCTGGGGCCGCCTGCCCCTGGCCCTGGTGCGCACCGGGGTCGGCGCCCCCGCCCTGGTCCGTACCCTGAGCCGCGCCCTAAAGCATGGTCATCCCGGTCTTTGCCTGCTGCTGGGCTATGGCGGCGGGATTCTCCGGGAATTGCGCCCCGGAGACCTGGTGATCGCCACGGACCTCATTGATTCCCAGCAGGACCGGATCTTTAAGGTGGCGCCGGAGCTGGTGGCCAGGGCCGCCAGGATTCTCGGGCAAACCGGCCTCCCCGGCCGCCTGGGTTCCCTGGTCAGCGTGCCCCGGGCCGCCCTGACCCCCGGGGACAAGGCCGCCGCCGGGCGGCGATCCGGGGCCCTGGCCCTGGACCTGGAGAGCGCCGCCTTCGCCGGGGTTTGCCAGGCCGCCGCCCTCCCCTTCCTGGTGGTGCGGGCCATCCTGGACCCGCTTAACCTGTCCCTCCCCCAGCCGCCCGGCGCCTCCCAGCCCCGGATAAAGAATTCCTGGAAAACCCCGCCCCTGCGGGAATTTGCCGACCGGGCCCGGGCCAGCCTGACGGCCTTCGCCATCGCCTGGCTGGATGACTTGGCCGGGAACTGGGACCAGCACCCTTAGCAGGTTGTTGAAAAAAGAAGGATTTGTCACCCTGAGCCGAAGGCGAAGGGTCTCAAGTATTTAAAAATACGAGATTCTTCGCTTCGCTCAGAATGACAATTCTGCTTTTTAGGGGGTTTTTCAACAGCCTGTTAGGCGGCTCGGCCGCGGCAAACCATTTTATAGGGGCGACCCCGCGGGTCCCCCCAACATTCTAAACAGGATACTTTCCATATTCGCCCATTTGGGGTAAATTTAAGCCTTATGGGCTGCCTTTTAATCCCCCCCTCTCTCAAGATCGAATCCTGGCAAGGCGCCGGCTCATTAACAGCAAAGCCAACCAGACCTGAAGCGGGTGCTTAGATGAAGAGATCAGGACCGAGCCGGGAAGAATTGTTCCGGCGGGTTGACGGGTTGGAGCAGCGCCTCCGGGAGGCGGAAGCGACCCTCGCCGCCGGTCGCGCCGCCGCCGCGGACCCGCGCCTCTGCCCAGGCGCCCGCCAGGCGCCTGGGCGGCAAATAGACTCTGGGGGGCGGGTTGGCTACCGCCCCTTTTTTTTAGGTCAGGTAGCATAGGCGTCCCGCCTGTGTAAAGTTAATTTGTGAGTTTAGTTCACACAGGCCAGAGGCCCATGCTACCAAATCCAGGCAGTCCCTCATGAGTCCTTGGTTCAATCGTAAATCATGAAAATGGGGCGCCGCCGCCCTCGGCGGCGCGGGAACCGGCTACCAGCGGGTGGGTATCCCGCATACTCAGGAACTTTATAAGGCAGAGGTGGATAATATTGCCCCTGGCCCAGGCGGGGAAGTTATGATAAACCAGCAGCATCTCATACGGGGTTTTGCCTATTTTGCCTAGTTCGCCTAGTTCGTCCAATTCGCCGCTGACGCCGCCAGTGCGGACTCGTTTCTCTCCCAGCCCCACTGGTTCCTTGCACCTGGGCGGGGCCCATACCGCCTTGTTCAACTGGCTGATCGCCCGCCATGGCCGCGGTGCCTTTATCCTGCGCATCGAAGACACCGATCGGGAGCGTTCCCAGGAGGAATTCGTCCGGGAAATCCTGGAGGCCCTAACGTGGCTGGGGCTGGATCTGGATGAAGGCCCCTTTCGCCAGTCGGAGCGCCTGTCCCTCTATCGGGAATATATTGACCGCCTGCTGGACCGGGGCGCCGCCTATTATTGCGATTGCTCCCCGGAAGACCTGAAGGCGCGGCGGGAGGCGGCCTTGGCCCGGGGCGGCAAGCCCAAGTACGACGGCCGCTGCCGTGAGCGCGGCCTCAAGCCCGGGCCCCATACCGTGGTGCGCTTCCGGGGGCCCGACACCGGCGTCACCCGCTGGGACGACCTGATCAAAGGCCCCATCGCCATCGACAACCGCGAACTCGATGACCTGGTGGTCCTCCGGGGCGATGGCCTCCCCACTTATAATTTCGCGGTGGTGGTGGATGACCTCAGCATGAGAATTACCGACGTCATCCGGGGTGAGGACCACATTCCCAACACCCCCCGGCAGATCCTCATTTACCAGGCCTTGGGGGCTGACATGCCCCGCTTTGCGCATATGCCCCTGTTGCTGGCCCCGGACCGGGGCAAGCTCTCCAAGCGCCGGGGCGCCAGATCGGTCCTGGATTACCGGCAGCAAGGCTTTCTGCCCCAGGCTCTGCTCAACTACCTGGCTCGCCTGGGCTGGTCCCACGGGGATCAGGAGATCTTTACCCGGGAAGAGCTCATCCGATACTTCAGTCTGGAGCAGGCCACCACCTCCCCGGGAGTATTCGACGAAGAGAAGCTCAAGTGGATCAACAGCCAGCATCTGATGGCCCTGAGCCCTCCCCGGCTGGCCCGGGAACTGGCTCCTTTTTTGACCGGGATCGGCATTGAGTGGCCGGATCAGGAATACTTGGCCCGGGTGGCCGCCACCCTGCAGGCCCGTTGCCGCACCCTGGTGGAGATGGCCGAGGCGGCCCGTTTCTATTTTCAGGATCCCCGCCCCTACGAAGAGAAGGGGGCCAACAAGTTCTTGACCCCGGAGACCTTGCCGGCTTTGCGAGAGGTGGCCCGGCGCCTGGATCGGCTGCCGGAGTTTTCCGAGCCCGCCTTGCACCAGCTCTTTCAAGACCTGGTCGCGGAGACCGGCCTGAAGCTGGGCAATCTGGCCCAGCCGGTGCGCCTGGCCCTTACCGGCCGCACCGCCAGCCCCGGGCTCTATGAGATCATCAGTATCCTGGGAAAGCCGGAGACTCTGCGGCGGCTCGGGCAGGCCATCAGCTTTGCGGAAGGCCACCACTGAAATCTTTCTGGATATTGGCGGCATCCGGCGTATAATTCCATCCATCTCCAAGGAGGTTTGGTCATATGGCGGGAAGCAATCAGGGTTATCGCAAAAAACAGGCCCTGCTGGTGTTGCTGGTCTTCGCTTGTCTGGCGGTCGCCATCTTCTCCGGCAGCGCCCCGGTGAGCGTGGGCGCCATCCTGGCTAGCTGCGGCCTCTGCTTCTGGGCCTCCACCCTGGAACCGAAAAAGAGCCACCACGAGGCCCATCATTGACGGGAATCTTCAAACCTTGAACTTTGAACCTTGAACTTTGAACTTTGAACTCTTCGCCGCAGAGGAGGGCTGCCATGCGCATCGCCTTGTTTGGTCAGGCGGCTTTCGGCGCCGACGTCTTGAAAGGCTTGCTGGGCCACGCTCATGAGGTGCCGGGAGCCTTTTGCCCGCCGGATCGGGGCGCCCGGCCTGACCCCCTGAAGGAGGCGGCCCAGGCCGCGGGAGCGCCGGTTTTCCAGCCCGTTCATCTGCGGGACCCGGAGGCTTACGAGGCCATGGTCTCCTTGCAGGCCGACCTGGGGGTGCTGGCCTTTGTCACCGACATCATCCCGCCCGGGGTCTTCAACGCCCCCAAGTTGGGCTCCATCTGCTATCACCCCTCCCTGCTGCCCCGCCATCGGGGCTCCAGCGCCATCAATTGGGCGGTAATCAACGGCGAAACCCACAGTGGGCTCACCATCTTCTGGGTGGACCAGGGGATCGACACCGGCGACCTCCTCCTGCAAAAGACCGTGGAGATCGCCCCCTCCGAGACCACCGGAGAGATCTATTTCAACAAGCTTTATCCCCTGGGGGTGGCGGCGCTCCTGGAAGCAGTGGAGTTGGTCGCCCAGGGCCGGGCCCCCCGGATTCCCCAGGACCATTCCCGAGGCACCTACGAGCCTCCCTGCGACGAACGGGTGGCCGGACTGGACTGGAGCCAGCCGGGTGTCGTGGTCTTCAATTTCATCCGGGGCTGCGACCCCCAGCCCGGGGCCACCACCACCTTCCGGGGCGAAAAGGTCAAGCTTTACAATGCCGCCTTTTTGGGAGAATCCCCTCAGGCCGCGGCCGGGGAGATCCTGGCGGTGAGCGACCGGGGCCTGAAGCTGGCGGTGGCCGGCGGCGCCATTTTGGTCAGCCGTTTCCGCACCAAGGAGTTGGGGAAGGTGAAGGCGCCTGAATTTATCGCCGCTAAACAGCCGCAGGTGGGAGATAAATTCGGGACCTGATGAGGGGCCAGCAGCACAGGTTTATAACCTGTGCCACCCGAAGCCGCAGGCGAGAGATAATTTCGGGACCTGATGAGGGGGGACTTCACTGAGATGAAGGAAGTAGGCGTCTTCTACCATCCCTCTTTCAGCCGCAAGAGCTATCTGACCATCGGCAACCGGCTGCGGGATTTTCCCGAGGCCCTGGAACCCCTGCTGCAAAAGGCCAACGTCAGGATGTTCCAGGCCCCCCGCGCCTCCGAGGAGCTGATCCTCAAGGTGCACGCCCCGGAAATCCTGGGCCTGGTGGCCCAAGACAGCTTCTGCGCCACCGCTTACGAGTCGGTGGGTGCGGTGGTGGCGGGGATGGAGGCCCTGGCCCGGGGAGAGCTGCAGCGGGCCTTCTGTTTCATCGGGGCCGGCGGCCACCACGCCGGCTATCGCCAGTTCTGGGGCGCCTGCTGTTTCAACGACGTGGTCATCGCCCTGACCCACCTGCGCCAGATCAGCAGCTTCCGGCGCTTCGCCATCGTGGACACCGACGCGCACCACGGCGACGGCACCCGCCAGTTGATCCGGGACGATCCGGAGGTGCTGCACATCTGCTTCTGCGGCCTCGATTACCAATCCCCGGACGGCAGCAAGGTGGACGTTAATGTGCAGGCTCTCTCAGGGCAGATGGACCCCAACACGCGCTACCTTGACCTGGTGCGGGAACAGGCGCCGCGGATTGCCCCTTTCCGGCCCGATCTGCTCATCTGGTATTACGGCTTCGACACCCACCTGGAAGATTACGGCTCCCTGGGGCTCACCGAAGACGCCTACTTCGACATCTGCGACCTGATGATCCAGACGGCGGCGGAGGCGCAGGTTCCCCTGCAGGTGGTCCTGGGGGGCGGCTCCCTCTCCCACCTGGCCACCCGCACCATCCCGGAAATCATCCGCCGCCTGGCGGAGCGTTGACCCCTGGCCAGTAGTCTCCAGCAATAAAATTCCAAAAATTATATATAGCTGTAAATTCAACGATATCATCATATTATACCGATGCAACTAATCCCCTCTCCCCTGCGAGGGGACGACACCGGGTGAGGGGTGGCTTCATCGGCCGTTCCATACCCCCCTCACCCTCCCCTCTCCCCCCAAGGGGGGAGAGGGAAATAGCTTTTAAATTCCATGAATTGTAAGGGTAAAAGTGGCACAGGCTTCCAGCCTGTGATAGGGTCGCCCGTAGCCGGGAAGAGAAGGTAAAAGGCTCGTAAATGTCTTTAAATGATTGGATAGCGGGCCTGCCTAAGTTAAAAAAATTCTCTACTGCCTGCCTCATAGCAAAAACCTGGCCGGATATAGCCCCTGGCCCCGGCCTTCGCCGCCGAGGGCGGCGGCGCCACATTTTTCCCTGGTTCCGCAGCTCCGGTGGTGAAATAATCAATCCTTCTCAGCCTCATTGCCTTGGAACGATTTTTCCATTATAATTAATCATTAAGGCTTGAAATAGACGGGGCTCCCGCCTGGTTTTAACGCCGCCAAAAATTGGCTGAACTAGACAAAGGGCCGGAGGTTTGCCGGGCCTCACCGGCCGGCGCCCCGGGTTGCGGTAATCTTATGTTGATGGCCAGACTGGAAAAACTGGAAAGTCAATATATTGACCTGGAGCAGCAGCTCTCTGATCCGGCGATCATTAGGGATCAGGAAGTTTATCAGAAATACCGCAAGGAGCACGCCGAACTCAGCCACCTGATCCAGACCTTCCGGCGCTACCGCCAGGCGCAGAAGGGGTTGCAGGAAAGTCACAGCATGCTGAAGGAAGAAACGGATGAGGAGCTAAAGTCCCTGGCCCGGGACGAGATCCTGACCCTGCGGGAGGAGGCGGCCTCCCGGGAGGATGAGCTGCGCGCCCTGCTGCTGCCCAAGGACCCCAACGACGAGAAGGACGTCCTGCTGGAGATTCGGGCCGGCACCGGCGGCGAGGAAGCGAGCCTGTTCGCCGCGGATCTCTTCCGCATGTACAGCCGCCTGGCGGAGCGCCGGGGCTGGAAGCTGGAGGTCTTGAGCCACTCCGCCACCGGCATGGGCGGCCTTAAAGAGGTGATCGCGGCCATTTCGGGCAAGCGGGTCTACAGTCTGCTGAAATACGAAAGCGGGGTGCACCGGGTGCAACGGGTGCCGGTAACCGAGTCCCAGGGACGCATCCATACCTCGGCGGTGACCGTGGCTATCCTGCCTGAGGCGCAGGAGGTGGAGGTGCAGATCAACCCGGAGGAATTGCGCATCGACGTCTTCCGCTCCTCTGGTCCCGGGGGGCAAAGCGTCAACACCACCGACTCCGCGGTGCGGATCACCCATCTGCCCACCGGCCTGGTGGTCACCTGCCAGGACGAAAAGTCCCAGCACAAAAACAAGGCCAAGGCCCTGAAGGTGCTGCGGGCCCGGGTGCTGGACCTGAAACAGCGGCAGCAGCAGCAGCTCATCGCCAAAGAGCGTAAATCCCAGGTGGGCACCGGCGACCGCAGCGAACGCATCCGCACCTATAATTACCCCCAGGCCCGGGTCAGCGACCACCGCATCGGGCTTACCCTCCACAAGTTGGAGGCCATTCTGGACGGCGACCTGGACGAACTGCTGCAAGGTTTGGCCAGCCATTACCGCACCCAGGCCCTGGAACAGGCCTAAATGAAGGCGGCTTCCCCGCCGGCCTGGACCATCGTGGAACTCCTGCGCTGGACCACCGATTACCTCAAAGATAAAAGGGTCTTGGAGCCCCGGGCCTCCGCGGAGGTGCTCCTGGCGCACGTGCTTAACCTGAGCCGCCTGGACCTCTACCTGCGCTACGACCAGCCCCTCTCCCCGGAAGAATTGGCCCGGTTCAAGGCCCTGGTGGTGCGCCGCCGCCAGGGGGAGCCGGTAGCCTACCTCACCGGCCACAAGGAATTCTGGTCCCTCGATTTTCAGGTGCGCCCCGGGGTCCTGATTCCCCGGCCGGAAACCGAAATCCTGGTGGCCTCGGCCCTGGAGGCGGCCCGAACCATAATGGGCCTGGAACCTGGGTGCCGGGAACCTCAGGAATTCGCCAGCCCCAAACCAACCGTGCTCTGGGGTCTGGAAATCGGGGTGGGCAGCGGCGCGGTGGCGGTGGCCCTGGCCAGGGAGCTGCCCCAGATGGCGTGGCTGGCCCTGGACCTCTCGGAAACGGCCCTGAGCGTGGCTCGGGACAATGCCCGGCGGCATGGCGCCGCCCACCGCCTGCGCTTTGTCCGGAGCGACCTCCTCTCCGGGCTCCACCCCGGACCGCGCTTCGCCTTGCTGGTGGCCAACCTCCCCTATGTGCCCCGGGCCCAATGGGAGCAGCTCCCCCGGGAGATCCGGGATTTTGAGCCGCAACAGGCCCTTTTGGGCGGAGAAGACGGACTGGAGCTGATCCGGGCCCTGACTCAGGAGGCCCACCGCTATTTACGGCCCGGAGGCTGCCTGGCCCTGGAAGTGGGGGAAGGCCAGGCGGGCGAGGTTCTGGAACTGTTGCGGCGCACCGGGGCCTACCAGGGGCTGGAAACCTTGGCGGATTATCAGGGGATCAAGCGGGTGCTGCGAGGCATGCGGCGCGCAGATTAGAAAGTCTGCTCATTTTTCAGCATGATGGAATAGGAGGACTGATCCTTGGGATTCTGACTCCAATACCGGGGGGTGATGTTGTAGCTGTCCCAGCCGTCGTCCTGGTTAATGCACAGGCGTGACACCCCGCCGTTATCCTTCTGTTTTTCATAGAGGACGCCGTTGCAGCCCGCCCCCAGCAAGATCAGGAGGGCCAAGGCAACGAAACCCGCCCCGTATATTTTTCTTCCGGACATCTCTTTCTTCTTGCCTAGTCGGCTGCCTAAAATTTGCCCCATAAATTGCCATAGTTACGCTAAAATGTCAACTTTTATTTGGCATGAGGCAATATTTTTCTTGCTTGCGGTTAATTAGACCAGGCGCAGGGCCGCAACGCTAGCGGCCCCCTGGTTCTACAGTTGCGCCGGGCCGCTAAGGCGCCCGGTCACCGCCGAGGCCGCGGCCACCGCGGGGTTGGCCAGATAGACCTTGGATTCCGGATGGCCCATGCGGCCTACGAAGTTCCGGTTGGTGGTGGCTACCGCGGTCTCGCCGGGCCCCAGAATGCCCATGTGACCGCCCAGACAGGGGCCGCAGGTGGGAGGCCCGATAACCGCGCCGGCCTCCAGGAAGATGGCCAACAGGCCCTGGTCCATGGCCTGCCGGTAGACCAGCGGCGTGGCAGGAATGATGATTAGACGCACCCCTTTGGCCACCCGGCGTCCTTTAATGACCTGGGCCGCCTGCTGCAGGTCTTCCAGCCGCCCGTTGGTGCAGGAGCCAATCACCGCCTGGTCGATGCTCACGTCTCCCAACTGGGATACGGGTTTGACATTACCCGGCGATGGCGGGCAGGCCACCTGGGGCTCCAGACGGGAAACGTCATAAGTCCTGGTATATTTGTACGCCGCCTCCGGGTCGCTGTAAAGATGATCAACCTTAAAAGGCCGCAGGGCCCGGCCCTGGACATACTTCAGGGTGACCGCATCCGGAGCGATGATGCCGTTCTTGGCGCCGGCCTCCACCGCCATATTGGCCATGGAAAATCGACCCGCCATGGAGAGCCGGCCAATGGCGTCCCCGGTAAACTCCATGGCCCGGTAGTTGGCCCCATCCACCCCGATATCCCCGATGGTGTGCAGGATCAGGTCCTTGCCGCCTACCCAGGGGGGCAGTTCTCCGGAGTAAACAAACTTCAAGCTTTCCGGCACCTTGAGCCAGACGCCGCCGTTGACCATGGCCGCGGCCAGGTCGGTGGAGCCCACCCCGGTGGCAAAGGCCCCCAACGCCCCATAGGTGCAGGTGTGGCTGTCGGCGCCGATGATCAGGTCGCCGGGGACCACGATGCCTTTCTCCGGGAGCAGGGCGTGTTCCACGCCCATGTCCCCGCCCTCGTAAAAGTGCAGCAGGTCCTGCTCCCGGGCGAATTGCCGCAATATCTGCACCTGGATGGCGGAGGCGATGTCTTTGTTGGGGGCGAAGTGGTCCGCCACCAGCACCAGCCGCTCCCGGTCGAAGACCTTTTTGGCTCCCACCCGGCGAAAGGCCATGATGGCCAGGGGCGCGGTGATGTCGTTGCCCAGGGCAATGTCCACCCTGGCCAGGATCAGCTCTCCGGGTTCCACGAATTCCTTGCCGGCATGGGCCGCCAGAATCTTTTCGGTTATGGTTTGAGGCTTGGACATATTAGTTTCCAGTTGTAGGGGCGACCCGCTGGGTCGCCCCTTTTTAAGTTTACGGCTTCCTTACTTACAATTTCTCCGGCTTTTTCTTGGGGCCGTGGCCCATCTCCTTCAAAAAATGAAGGCGGTTCAAGCCGTTGATATAGGCGCGGGCGCTGGCGGTGACGATATCGGGGTCCACTCCCTGGCCGG
>Ga0209517_10010336_pt1 | contig 10413 bp, 10 predicted proteins | sample PeaSoiMetSII2010_FD_187695 | JGI IMG/M metagenome (GOLD analysis project Ga0209517, IMG submission 187695) | Peat soil microbial communities from Weissenstadt, Germany - SII-2010 (SPAdes) (version 2) | ecosystem: Environmental > Terrestrial > Soil > Wetlands > Peat | place: Germany... | reverse complement strand
CGCAGACCACGCTGACGTACGGGCCGACTGCGGTCAGCCAGCCCGGGCGGCGGTTGAGCTCGGCCGGGTAGCGGATCGCGCTGTACTTCTTTCGGTAGGGCAGGTCAGCGCGGTAGATCAGCCGCTGCACCAGGTCCTCGCAGTCATCCGGCGCTGGGTCAGGGTCGAAGACGATCTGGTGGCGCTCGGGAAGGAACCCGTGATCGGAGCTGCCGTCAGCGCCGAGCTGGGCGGCCATCGCGTCGTGTGCTCCTCGACTGAGCGGTCGCCGATGAGCACGTCGCCGTAGTAACAGTCTTCGAGCAGGTCGATCGTGTCGATTAGCTCACCGCAGGTGTCCAGGCTCAGCGCCGCCACGATCTGGCCCGATGGTAGGCGGAACAGCCAGAGCCTGGCTCCGCTCACGCGGTCCGCGTGTTCCCACCGCCGGAACTTCAGCCCGCCGGTCTCCAGATCTGCGCGTTGTAAGACTCGCGGAAGCTGGTCGGCGGAGAGCCGGTAGTAGCGTTCCAGCCGCCCCATCCCCAAGTAGCTAGGCAGGTCACCATTGGCGGTGCCATCTGGCGCATGCCAGGGCGTGGCATACAGATTGGTGACCCTGATCCTCCGCCGAACCGAAGATCCGGCCACAGACTGGGTTAACTGGACCGGCTCGCGGCCGGGGTGACTAGAAGGGTTTCCAGGCACGTCCGAAATCTCCCTCTCGCAATGACTCGACACGCAGGGCAAACTCGGCGGCGATAGCCGGGTCCTCCGCGATGTTCTGCATGATCCACGTCGTCATCGTCAGCTCCCGGATCTCCCGGAGCACCGGATAGCCAGGCCAGCAGCGGACGTCGAAGCCATACGCGCCAACGAAATCCTGGTACTTATCTTCCGGAAGCCCGAACCGCTCCTGGGCGATCGACGTCGGCACCAGATCTCACTCCCGCGGGCCGACGGCGACGGCGTCGAAATCCAGGAGCACCACCTGCCCGTGATCAGTTAGGAGGTTGCCCGTGTGCGCGTCCCCGTGGATCGGCCCGACTGGCAGAGCGAACTCCAGGTCGCGGAACTGCTTGTTCAGGTCGGAGCAGCGTGCGGTCAGGAACTCGCGGTCGCGTGGAGTGACGCCGTGCGCCTTGGCCAGACGCGGTTCCGATGTCTTGAGCGGCTCGAAGCTCGCCAGCTCGCACGGGCAGCTGTCAAGTCCGTGAAATCTGGCGAGCAGGCGGCCAAGGTCGACATGAGTTGGCGCTGGCTCCCCGCCGGTCACAGCGTGCCAGAAGGAGGCCGGGTGTCGATCAGCGACGATCGGCTGATCGATCTCGTCCAACGGGCGGATCGCAGGGATTTCCGCCGCGGCCAGCCACCGGGCGACGCACAACTCCCGCTTCACGCGGCGCAGCTGGTCAGCCGAGCGGGCGATCTTGACCACGACAGGTGCGGCGGCCAGCTGGTAGATCGCGTTCTCGCCGAGCCGCAGTAACTCGGCGCCGTCGCTGCTGACGCCTGCCTGGGTGCACGCATCGCGCAGGACAGGGAGAACCGCCGACGACGAGAACCCCGCACTTGCATCCGGCACGCGACCAAGAATTCCCGTCAGGACGGATCCAGGTCAAGGGTCACCATGGTCAGGGCGATCGCCCCTGTCCTCCGCGGGTCTACAGAGCTGTCACATCAGTGGCGACCGACAGATAATCAGACTCTTCTCGCAGTCAACCTGACAGCCGACCGGCCGGGGTACGTCGCGAACCAACGGCACTCAGATGTCACGACATACGTTCTCATTTCCAGTCCTCGTCCTGGATTGCCACGTCTGCATCTAATCCGAGCCAGCCGCCCTCCCTTGAGCGGCCATTTGCCGCGATGCGCAACTGTGGCACTCCGTGATGCATTGCTCCTCGCACTGTATTGCGCCATGTACATGTCACCCAATAACCATGGATATGGAGCCGTACAGCATGGCGATGGCGCCATGTTCCACCCGTATTCTTGCCGTAGACATTTCTACCTATCTGCGTTAACTTCATAAGCTGAACACCGGTCTCTTGCTTTCCGCTGTGCAAAGTAATGATAGGCAGAACGCCAACTTCCCTCAAGTCGGCGTCATTGCCAGGCATAAACACATCTATGAAAGTGGGATGTGATTCGCTCGATCGATGGACCAAAGATGACACTCGCTACGGCAGATAAAGTGGCGCCATGGAGAAGAAGGCGATATCTCGGATCGAGTTCACATTCTGATGCGGGGCGGTCGGACGTTCAGACGTGAACGTGACGCTGACGACGTCTGGGCGGCTGCTGTTCTCGAAGAGCCCTGAGGCGATCGCGGGGGCAGCGACCGGGTCGTGGGCGACATCAGGGAACGCATCGCGCATACACCGGGACAGCCGCATATCGGAAGCGTGCCTGTGCCACAACTCGGGCTGGCTGCCATTGTGGCGTGCCGACCTGGGCATCAGTGTGCCGGGGATGCGCGTCACCCTTGAGTCTCCCTGATCTTCACCGAGGAGGGGTGCGACAACCATTGAAAGATGACCGCGCTGCAGGTCCAGCTCCGTTCATCTTCTGGCCGGCCGAAGGAATGTCCGACTGAGACTGTGAAATCAATAGCGCTGCCTAGGGACCGCGATAATGTATTGCGAATATAACCGCAGTGCCGCCTAAGGTGACGAGGCTTCCGAACAAGCAAATCATTGCCCGGTCCAGGAAGTTGTACTTCCTGGTGGCCACGTGTGCGGTTGCCCAGATTTGCCTAATAATCTCGCAGGTCAAGGCTTCCGAGTCTGCCAGGAGGACTCGCAGTTCGTCTTCGTACGCACTGCGACTGCCGGACGACCTGCGCACGATATGATCGAAGTATAGGGGACTATCTGGCGACCTGTTCCGGAGGCGCCTTGGCCAGAGCGCTCCGCAGGAAAAGGTGGCCGCCATTAAGACGAAGACACCTGAGGCAGCCGCGGCAATTGTCAGCAGAGTATCTCGATCGCTCCGGCTGGTTATGAGCCCTATGAGAGCAGCGGCTGCCACGCCGGACGCCCCAAGAACAGCGCCGGCCTTGACGTCTCCGTGCTCAATCTTCGCGTTTATAATATCGAAGACCTTCCAGGCACGGTCTGGAAGGTAGGTGTCATCCAGGCTCAGGCTGCTGACCGCCCGCATCTGCCTTCCCCGTCCCCAACTACCGACACGCATGAGCTGCTCCTGTCAATCCGGCCGAAAGTGTTCTATAGGTTTATTAACCGCTAAGTATCCGATTTCGGATTCTTGCCGGGTGTCAGGAATCGTGCGATACGAACGTCATTGAACGCCGGCGTGGCGGCGGAGGGCAGTCCAAATAAGTATAACCATGCTACTCTATTTGCAGACGGAAGGGTTGTATCAGGGGTTTCGGGAGAGCGGAGAAAGACGACTGTCGAGGGAGATCTAGGGGGGTTTATGATGGGTCACGACAAGCAGCGGGCTGGAACGCCGTCAGCTGGTGCGGCCCCGTCGATGGCATACTCGGGGTTCCTTGGCTTACTGACAAGTAATCAGTGCAGCTCCTTGCTTGAACTGGGATCAAGCCGCGTATATCAACCAGGTCAGGTCCTAATGCGCGAAGGCAATCCTGCGGACATCGTCATCGTCATCTTGAGAGGTCTTGCCAAGGTGACGGCTGTGTCTGAAGACGGTAAGGAGATCCTTCTCGGTTTCCGTGGTAGCGGTGACCTGGTTGGCGAGATGGCGGTCCTGAGTAGCACGTCCAGGTCCGCGACTGTCATCGCCGCCACTGAGCTGCAGGGCAGCGTGATAAGTGCGGCTTCCTTTGTCGCCTACCTTGAGCGTTCTCCGCAGGTTGCCAATCGGGTCTCGGACATAATGGCCGATAAACTGCGAGCGGCGAACAGGCGGCGGGTAGAGTTCAATGCTTATCCAGCCGAGGGCCGGGTGGCGCGCGTCCTCGCTGAGGTTGCCTTAGCACATGGCCACGCCGAGGGAGCGACCTGGCGGATCGGCTCGGAGATCACCCAGGCGGACCTGGCATCGCTGGCATCGGCCTCCGTTCGGACCATCGAGAAGGTCCTGCGTGTCTTCGAGCGGGACGGCATAGTGGCGCGGCGCCGCCGTGACCTCATCGTCACGGATCTTGCTGCGCTGGAGGCTCGCTGCAGGTCCCTTGGCCAAACCCGTCCTGGGCGGGATTGCTGACCCTTCGGAGACGGCAAAGTGTGAGCTGCAAGGACATATGTTGTCCGAGTAGCCGCCGGAGGTAGTTGGTGCAGCATCGTTCCCGATTTGCCCGTCGGCTGTGCGTCGCTGTTGATGCGGCGGGTTACGGCGCCCTGGACAGCGTGGCTCAATACGACGCTCAGCTTCTCCTGTCTGATGTGCTCGACGAGGCTGCCGCTGCAGCGGGCCTTGACCGCCGTGCGTGGCGGAAGCAGGCGCAGGGCGACGGTGAACTCGCGCTAGTCCCCCCTGATCAGCCCGAGCCGCGGCTCGTGGATGACTTCATACGTGAGCTCGATGCTACGTTGCAGCTCAGGAATCACGGCCGCATCCCGGCTGCTCGTCTTCGGCTGCGTGTAGCGATCGACTTCGGCGTGGCCTACGAGGCCCGTTTCGGCTTCGCCGGGGAGGCGGTCGTCGCCACCGCCCGGCTCCTGGCCAGCGATAGCCTGCATCGCGCCCTAGCTGGGGCACGTAGCGCTGACCTTGCCGTTGCTCTGTCCGCAAGGGTCTACCAGACGGTCCTGGATCGCCACACCTCACTAACAGCTACCCAGTTCTTCCGGGTCGAGGTGAACGAGAAGGAGTACAGCGGCGAGGCCTGGATACGCGTTCTAACGCGAGACGCGCCTGCGGCAGAACAGGCAGGCGAGCGGAGCCAGCCGCCTTCGCCGTCCCCTCGCGCCGACCCTCCTCGGCCAGGCAGTCGGGCGTCCGCGTCGCGCTACAGCGTGGAGAATAAATTCCAAGCTCCTGTCGACGCCGGAGTCATCGGGATCAACATCGGGGCAGCACCCGGAGACCACCCATGACCCCATCCGATTCGGCGTCAGCCCCGGAAGATCGCACGATTGCTCACGACCCCGCCGCACCGCCTCCCGGCCCGGATCTCGACGACGTTACCGGCTCCCCGGAGCCTGAGTCCCGCCCGGACGGTGGCAAGGACGAGGAGTTCAAGCAGGCGGCAGATGACGAGTACAAGCAGACAGCCTCGGTCATCAACAATTTCTATGCCGAGGTCGCCGCCCATACCGTGGGAGTTTCCGGTAGCGCCGGACAGTTCGGCAAGCCTGCCATACGCCGGGAGTCGGGGGCACTTCCAGCCACCGAAGTAAGTCACGCGCTGCGCTACTATCTCCGGCCGGCTCCTTTCAGCCAGGCGCTGAGAATATTCACCGACCGGTACCTGGTTGCGCTGTCCGGCCCGGAGGGATGCGGTAAGAAAGCAGGCACACTGAAACTCGCGCGCGTTGCCTGCCCGGATGCTGAGTCATATACCGTCCTGCCGCCCACGAGGTCGCTGCCCGAGCTGGCATCCTACAAAGGCTACCGGCCGGGCCAGGCCTACCTCGTTCACGACTGGGTACCCGTATCGACCGATTCCAGGTCTATTGCGAGCTACGACCTGGAGCAGCTTGCGGTTCGCTTGCGCACAGCGAACGCCCATATGGCCATCACCTTCGAGAGTTCCGGCCACCTGCAGATCCTCCTAGGCGAGATGTGCGTACAGTGGTCAGCGCCTGAGCCGGCTGCCTTGCTGGAGCACTGCGCCGAACGGCTCCCGGATCTGCGGCTTAGCGACTCAGAACGTCAGCAGCTGCGATCGCGTGCTGACGAGATCCGCTCGCCGCGGCTGATAATCAGGCTGGCCGAGTACGCAGTTAGCAGCGTCACGGCCGCCCTCGCTGAAGCCGATGAAACCGAGAACAGCGCTATCGCGACGTGGTTTGCGTCTAGGCCCGAACGGTGGAAGGTATGGGCCGTCGCTGCGCTCACCTTCCTGTCCGGTGTACGAGAGCGGAAGTTCGAGCGCCTGCTGGCAGCGCTCACAGTCACCAAGACAACCGGGAACGCGCAGTCTTCGGACGACGAGCACCGGGATGAGCCGGATGACGACGACCCTTTCCCGCAAGAGCGGTGGCGCCTCGCTAATGACGCCAACTTGGGAACGTTCATAAGTGAGCGAGATTCGGCGGCACCGGTCGGATCCGAACATCGGCCGGCCTTCCGCACTAAGGCTTACCGGCTGCACTTCATGATCGAGCTGAACCGCCGGTTTGGGGATGAATTGTGGGCACCTGTCCGCGACTGGCTATTCATGCTGGCTGATCAGCCATTCGGGGAAGCCCAGATCGCAGCAGGCTACGGCCTGGCCCTGCTCGCCCGCTTCGCGCTTGACGAAGTCGAATACACCTACTTGACACCGTGGTCCACCGGCGATCTGCGGCAGAGGCTCATGGCTGTCAGCGTCCTCTGGTCGATGGCGGAGGACGATCTCGTCGCCGCCGCGGCCCTGCGGATAGCAGTTAGCTGGGTCCGGTACCCGGGGCAGGAGCGGGCGATTACTGCGGCGATCGCCTTCGGCGGCCCGCTGGGCCAGCGTTATCCGTCAGAGGCGATGCGGTGGCTCTGGGCACTTGCACAGCGCGGCGAGCCGATTGGCCGGATCGCCCGCACGGCTATGAGCCAGCTCTTCGCGGTGGAGGCCGAAGCTGACCTCGAAAAGAGCACGGTCACCCGCTTCCTGCTGCAGAAAGTCAGGCCCATGTTGAAGCCAGATGTCACTGCGCGCGAGCGCCGCCTCGCCCTTGCCGTGGTTAATTCCGTGCTCGGCACGACGCAGGTCTTCTCCGATGTACCTGTTGTGGCGAGCGTCCTGCGATCCCGACCGGCAGATTTCCGCCCGATAGGAGAGTTGTGGGCCGCTGTCCTGAATAGCGTGCCACACCGCCGGATGGCAGTCAGGGCTCTCCACTTTACCTTGGCCGCACTGGCCGATGGTGCTAACTCCGTGCAGCTAGCCGCCCAGCTTGGCGCCGTCATTCTGCCCAGGCTAACAGCCAGGACACTTGACATTTTGGAGCTGACCCTCCCCGACCCGGACCGAGCCGAGGAGATCTCGGCAAGCGTCGTCGCTGCGTTCCTGGGTGCTCAGCGACAAACGATAGGAGCAGCTCGATGAGCCGCCGCGCGAGGAATTCGGCTGACGTGGAACTGGAACTGCCCTTTCCCGTGATCGAAGAGCGCTCCCTGCCGTATGTGCCCAGGAAGCTACTGCGCGGGGCCCGGCGGGAGCTCAGCGGTATACCTGCCGCCCGTCCCGGTTCGGTTCTCGTATTTCGCCATGGGTCCCGGTACGAGGCATTCCACGAAACTAAGCACCTGACCGGCGCGGAGGTACCGGTCGTCGATGCGACTTCAGTCTGCGTGGTGGACACTCGTACGCGGCAATTCACAGTCCACGTCCCCCTGCCGTCAAGGAGCCCAGCCGATGATTTCACCATCCGCGCCACCTTTCGTGCTCGGGTAACGGACCCTGAACGCGCAGCCGAAGATGGGGCTGTCAATATGACGGGCTACCTGGCGGACTACCTCGGCCAGGATCCGCGGCTCTCGAAGCTGGGCGGCGACTACTCCGTCGAGCAGATAGCGAAGGTACGGGATCTGGTTGTCAGCCGGATAGAGGCATATTGCGAGTTCAACCCTATCGAGCTGCCCGGCCTTGCAGTTGAGCTGGCCTCGGCCAGCGTTCTAACCCCGCATGAGCTGCGCCTTCACGAACGGCAAAAGCGTGACGAGCGCAGACGACAGGAGATAGACCAGCTACGGGCCGATGGCGAAGATCTAAGCATTAAACGGCACAAGGCGATGGTGAACGAAGGGCCAGCCGCCTTGACCGCGCTGGGGCTGGCGCGGGGAGAGACCGCGGTCAACGAGGCCATCGAGAACGCTCGCGACGATGAGCAGCGCCTTCAGGCAAGGTTCGCTGAAGCCTTCCGCATTCTCCAGCAGAACGGTGCCCTCGACTACATCGACATCGATCCGACCGACATGGTGAACGCCTATCTTGAGAAGCTCACTGGCCAGCCGGTCTCACGGGCCAACCGTGGCGGGCTGCGCGGGCGTGACGGCGAGGGACGCGACGCTATCGGCCCTGGTGGCGAGAACGAGGACGATGCGCCGCCGGACGAGGCTGATCTTGATGAGTGAAGAGCCCGCACCGGAGTCTGAGCCGCCTGCGAAGCCTGAGCTGCGGCCCCGTAGCGCGATCATCGCGCAGCGTATGCGCCTGCTGACCGGCGTGCGCGAGGAACTGCTAGTTAGGATTCCAGCTGAGCGGACTCGCTATACGGCGCTAGCCGCAGTGATGATCTGCACCGCATCCATCGGCGGATTCTCAATGTTCTTCGCGCTTAGCGAGATCCTGGGTAAGGCCGAGGCCTGGTTCGTCTTCCTAGCTGTCTTCTGGACGATCTTCATTTTGTGCATCGACTGCTGGCTCGTCTCCAGCACGGCAGGGTCGCGCTGGCGCACCCGGGTATCCGTGCTGTTGCCCAGGCTAGCTATCGCCGCTGTCTTCGGCGTCGTTATTGCCGAGCCGCTGGTCCTGCGCGTCTTCCAGACGGGGATAGTCAGTCATGTAAGGCAAGAGCGCCAAGATACCATCGACAACCTACGAACAGCACTGGTGGAATGCAATCCGATTCCCGGAATAGCAGCAGCTCCACATCCACCGCGAGTTGGCTGCACCGGCATGATCCTTAACATCTCCAACCCCGCGGCTGCGTCATTGGCTCGCATGCAGGCATTGCAGCGACAGGAATCTGAGCTGCAGACGCTGGTAAACACGGAGACTGCACAGCTGACGCGCCTGCAGAATATCGTCAATGACGAATGTAATGGTCACAGCGGTCTCGGGTTCACGGGTATCGTCGGTAATGGCCCTGCTTGCCACCAAGACCAGCAGGATGTCAGCGCCTATCGCGCATCGCATACCATTGGCGCGCAGAACGCCGAGCTCAACAACCTGAACGAGCAGATCAGGTCGTTGCAGGGCAGTCTGTCAGGGCAGCAGGCAGACTACCGGGCGGCAATCGCACAGGCCATAGCCCAACGCCTACGGCAAGAGACCCCGCCGAGTGCTCCGATTGGCATGGCAGAGCGATTCAAGGCGCTCACCTACCTATCGCTCTCGAATGCCTTCATCGGTGTAGCTTCGTGGTTTGTGCGAATCTTCTTCATTCTCATCGACTGCCTTCCCGTGCTGGTGAAGTTCATCAGCGGCAGCACACCATACGACAGGCTAGTGGATATCGAGATAGCCTCTGCGGAGAAGAGATTTGGTCGCGAGAATGACACAAGCAATGCGATCGCAGATGAGGAGAATGCGACGGTACTGCGGAAGGCCAAGGCGGAGGCTGCACGACGAAGAAAAGAGATTGATCTGGAGATACTGCGCCAGGACTCAGAGCGAGAAACTGATAAGGAAGACGCTGTAGATGAGCTATGGCGCAGGAAGTTCAAGGCGCGGAGTTCGGCCGGAGCGAGAGCAGATCGGTCGGAAGGCGGTCTGGATTGGTCTTCGAACCCTTCATGGAACGAATACGACCAAGCCGTCCCGCACATAAATGGATCATCGAGTCACATGGACGACGCGGCAGGAGTGGCGACCGAATAGACTCGTGATACGTATTATCTTGATGATGCGCAACGTGTCGGCGCGTAACGGTGCTGCATCTCGCGTTATGGCGCCGATGCGCACTCCAGCGTATGTCACGATACCCCAATCGTGGTCCCATGCCAGGCTGGGGGTTCACCGCGAAATGCCGGGCCGACGAAGTTTCGTTGCGGAGCAATTGGCGGATGCGGTGACTTTCGGCGGCACTATCGCTAGCCTGTCGTCGCGCTGAGTCACACTTTGGGCGCGGGTCGTGACGCGGCGGGGAAGATCCTTGCTTGCTAGGCTTGGGGGCCGGTTTGGCGCGTTCGAGTTCCTCCATGGCTGCGGAGCGGTGGCGCTGTCTTGCTGGCGTGACTTGGCATTGGCTTCGGCCAGCAGCTCGTGGGTTGCCTGGTCGAGGGCGGCCGCGCGCAGCAGGAGGGCTAGTTCGGTGATCTGCAGGCTGTGCAGGAGATGTTCGATCTGCGTGGCCTGTCCCGGTGGTGCGGGCTGCGGTTGTGCTTGCGGGAGGTTAGCGCTCGCGCAATAATTAACTCCCGTCACTCGGGCGTGTCGGTTCGCCGGGCGGTTCTGCTGGGATGGTGTAGTTCCAGTTGCCGTGGAACTCGTGGCGCTGGAGGTGCCGGGCCTCGAAGGCCTTCATGTCCTTGTCGGGGATCCTGATGCCCTTGGGGTAGATTCCGGTGTCCAGGACGGCGGTGACGGTCAGGCCGGTCCTGGTGGTGACAGCGCTGATCGTCTCGATGATGACCTCATGG
>Ga0209517_10010335_pt1 | contig 10414 bp, 6 predicted proteins | sample PeaSoiMetSII2010_FD_187695 | JGI IMG/M metagenome (GOLD analysis project Ga0209517, IMG submission 187695) | Peat soil microbial communities from Weissenstadt, Germany - SII-2010 (SPAdes) (version 2) | ecosystem: Environmental > Terrestrial > Soil > Wetlands > Peat | place: Germany: Weissenstadt... | reverse complement strand
TTCCGCCATGCGTCCGACGGGAGAACTCGCGGGCGTAGTAGCCGTTCTGCGTGTAGATGACCGATCCGTTGGCAAACTCGTTCTTGTTCATCAGGGAAAGGCCTTCCTCGAAATCCTTGACCCGCTTGATGCAGAGCACTGGACCGAAGATCTCCCGGTCTCCGATTGTCATCCCCGGCGTCACGTGATCGAAGAGGGTAGGCCCGAGATAGAACCCGTTCTCATAACCTTTTACGCAGTGCTTGCGTCCGTCCAGCACGAGCTTTGCGCCTTCCTCCACGCCTTTCTGGATCCAGTTGATGACAGACTGCCTGTGCTCTGCGTTCACCAGAGGGCCAAGCTGGCTGGTCTTCTCGTACGCAGGACCGACTCGCAGTTCCTTCATCACTTTGACCAGCGCATCGACCAATTGGTCCGCGATGGCGTCCTCCACAACTGCGACCGGTAGGGCCATGCACCTTTCCCCCGCGCAGCCGCACGCTGAGTTCACAATGCCCCGCGCGGTCCTCTCCAGAGGAGCGTCGCGGAGCACCAGCGCGTGGTTCTTGGCCTCTGTGAGCGCCTGGACCCGCTTCCCGTTGGCAGCCGCGGTGGCATAGATGTGCCTCCCAACGGAAGTTGAGCCAACGAACGTTACACCTTTGATGTCAGGATGACGGAGGAGGATTTCCGCCTCGTTTCGCGAGCAGGTCACGAGGTTGATCACTCCTTTGGGAAGCCCGGCCTCCTCCCACAGCTCCATGATCCTCACTGCAGACTGCGGGACGAAGCTTGCCAGCTTCAGGACCAGCGTGTTCCCGGTGGCGATGCACAGCGGGGCTATCCATCCCATGGGGAGCATCGCCGGAAAGTTCCACGGAACGATGCCGGCGAATACGCCTAGCGGCTCCATGTACTGCACAGTGTCGTGGCCGGAGGTTATGTTCATGACTGCCGGACCTTTCATGAGGTGAGGGATCCCACAGGCGAACTCCACGAGCTCGGTCACTTTTGCGGCGTCGCCCAACGCCTCCTCGAGGACCTTGCCATGCTCCCTGGCAACAAGCACCGTGAGCTCATCCATGTGTTTGTCCAGCAGGCCCTTCATGCGGAAGAGCACCTGCACCCGCCTGCTCGCCGGCGTGTCCGACCACCCGGGGAAAGCAGCTTTGGCAGCCTCGATAGCTTCCTCTACCTCCGAGGGAGTGCATTGGGGGGCCTGGGCTATCACCTCCCCGGTCGAAGGGTCATAGCAGTCCATGTATTTTCCTGTTTTCGACTCCTGCCATCCGCCCGCGTAGTAGCGCAGCTTCTTTACAGTCTGGGTCTGAGGCATGTCTATCTCCTTGTTCGTTTGATGTCTGGGGGAAACCATTTATGCTACCACGGGCGGCATGAGCCGTCAATGGAAACGTTTTCGGAATTTCGCTGGAAAAAAACTTGCATTCCCGGAACCCCGGCCGTATCATGGGCAGGCAGTCAAATCCAGGAATGCGGGAGGAAGTCTTATGGCCGATGTCGTGATCACACCAAAGGGCTACTCTGAGAACCCCGACCTGTTCCCGATCGCAAGGAGCCAGCAGAAATACAGTGGATGGACATGGACGCTGATGATGTTCTCCATGAACACCTGTATTCCCATGTTCTTCCTCGGACCTATCGGGATGAGCCTTGGGTTGAGCTTCTGGCAGGCGCTGTGGGGGTCGCTCATCGGCAACCTTGCCGCCGTGATCGTCATGTGGCTGAACGGAGTAGTGGGCGTGCGGCATGGCCTCAACTACCCGGTGCAGCTTCGCGCCTCCTTCGGCTTCCGCGGCGCGCATGTACCGGTCGTGCTGAGAGGGATCTCCGGCCTCATGTGGTTCGGTATCGAAGCATGGGCTGGGTCGCTCGCCATCACCATGATCATCGTCGCCATCACCGGAGTTCCCAAGGACATGGTGACTGCCGTTGCCATCAAGTACCTCATCATTTCCCTGATTTTCTACCTCGGTTCGTTCGTTCTCGTCATGCTCTTCGGCCTCCAGGGAATCGGGCAGATGGCCAACTGGGCGGGCCCGATCATGCTGATCTACTTCGTCTGGCTTGTCATTTGGCTGGCAACCCGCTCTGAGTTCGCAGGAAACGCAGCGAAGATGTGGGTAAGCAAGGCGGGCTACCTCAGCTTCCCGTTCCTCGCGTACCTTGCCGTTCAGACGAACTGGTGGGCAACCGTTGCTCTGAACATCTCTGATATATCCCGGGGCATCAACCCGCAGAAAAAAGGCGCCATGGGAATCGGCCTCTTTGTAGGGATCGTGCTTTGCCAGATCCTTGCCACGGGCCTTGGCTACGCCGCGGTCGTCCTGACCGGCACGATCCTGCCGCAGGATATCATCGTCAAGTTCAGCCCGGGAATCATCCCAGCGCTGATTGGACTTCTCTTTGCCTTCCTTGCGCCATGGTCCACGGACATGACGGCGAACTCGATCCCGCTTTTCAACATCTTGATGTCTACATTCAGGATGCGCTGGAAGCTCTCGGTCATCATCGGCTCGATCATCGCCTTCTTTGTTGTGCCGTGGTGGTCCGTATCGACCGGCCAGGCGTACCTTGACTACATTCAGGCCTGGGCGAGCAACTACGGGATTCTTCTTGGCCCCATCGCCGGCATCATGATCGCCAACTACTGGCTGGTGCACAAGCAGAAGGTCGATATCCAGGGTCTGTATACGAAGGGCTCCGGGACCTCCTGGTTCAAGAACGGCTGGAGCCTTGCCGGATTCTTTTCCCTGGTCCTGACGTGGGTGGTCTGCTACGTGATTGCAGCGCTGATCCATCAGATGGCCTACATGAACATCGGAAGCCTGAAGGTCCCCTTCCCCGGCGGCGTGATCTGGTACTTCGCCGTCGTGGTGGCTCTCCTTCTGGAATGGCTGTTTGCAGGCGTGTTCCAGGAAGCGAAGCAGTAGCACGGAATGTGCTGCTAAAAAAAGCGCCGGGATGGCCCGGCGCTTTTTTGTCAGCAGCGCCCGCGACCTCTGTGGATAGGGGCTCGCTTTCGGCCATCCGTAGCACAGCGAAGCTGTGCGGAGCCTCGCTCGCCCGCGCCCTCCGTGGCCTTTGGTCGGCCTTTCGGCCATCCTTGGCCTCGGCCGACCTCCGCCATCCCTGGCTATGGCAGCTGCTGGCCGATCTCCGTGTACAGCTCGGGGCGTCTGTCGCGGAAGAACTGCCAGCCGTCGCGGACCTCTCGGATCTGGTCGAGGTCCAGGTCAGCCACGACGACTTCGTCCTTGTCTTCTGATCCCTTGACGAGGATCTTCCCCCGCGGATCAACGAAGTAGCTCGAGCCGTAGAACTTGCCGAACTCCCAGGGTTTCTCCAATCCGACCCTGTTGTTCGCCCCGATGAAGACGCCGTTTGCAACTGCCTGGGCAGGCTGCTCTAGCTCCCACAGGTACTTCGACTTGCCTTCCGTGGTCGCCGACGGGTTGAAGAGGATCTCCGCGCCTTTGAGCGCCAAGATGCGCGCGCATTCGGGGAAATGCCGGTCGTAGCAGATGTAGATCCCGATCTTTGCGTACGCGGTCTGGAACACGGGGAAGGGAATCGTGCCAGGCTTGAAGTAGAACTTCTCCCAGAAAGCAGGGTAGGTATGCGGGATGTGCACTTTTCGCATTTTGCCGAGATACTTCCCGTCCGCATCGAGCACTGCCGCGGTGTTGAAGTAGATTCCCTCCTGCTCCATCTCGTACACCGGCAGGACCATCACCATGCGGTACTTCCTCGCCAGCGGAGCCATCCTTTCCGTGATGGGTCCGGGAACCGGCTCCGCAGTGCGGTACCACTTGATTTCCTGTTCTGCGGCGAAATAGGGCCCGTGGAAAAGCTCCTGAAGGCAGAGGATCTGGACGCCCTTGTTCCCAGCCTCATCAATGAGACCGACGTGCTTCTGGATCATCGCCTCCTTGATCTCCTGCAGGGAACCTTCATGTCGGGGGGTGGAGGCCTGGATAAGTCCGCATCGAATGACTCGAGGCATGGCGTGATCTCCTTTCTGACGGCCCATTATAGTGGAAAAAAAACTGTCGGCAACATTTTTGTTTACAAGGGGCCGAGTGGGCCGTATAATCAGATGCAAATCCTTTTGCGAAGCGCATTGATCCCCAGCTTGTCCGCGACAGGGAGAGTTTTTTTCCGCCCGGACAAGCGATGAGATTCTTTTTTTCAAGGAGGCTCCGCCGTGAGCTATGCTGAGCGCTTCCAGGAAATGGAAAAGGGCTTTGATCTGGTCCAGGCTATGGCTGAGGCCGACCGATGTCTCCTCTGCCATGAACCTCCCTGCTCAAAGGGATGTCCCGCGGAGACTGATCCTGGCACTTTCATCAGAAAGCTTCACCTGCGAAACGTCACAGGGGCAATCCGAACCGTGAAGATGAACAACCCGCTCGGGGGAGCCTGCGGAGTGCTGTGTCCCACTCCGCGGCTCTGCGAGAAGCAGTGCAGCGCCACTGGAATAGACCGTTCCGTGGAGATCGGAAAAATTCAAAGAGCCCTGATCGAGTACTCCTGGAAGACGGGCCTGCCGTCTCTCGAGAGGCCGTCGCAGCGTCCGGAAAAGGTGGCGGTCGTCGGCTCGGGACCGGCGGGCCTGTCGTGCGCTGCGGAGCTGGCCCGGTGCGGAATCAGTGTGACAGTTTTCGAAGAGCACGCAGAGCCAGGCGGCGTGATCCGCTATGGGGTCCCCGGATACCGCTTCGACGCGGCATTCTTGAAGCACGAGCTTGCCGATATCGAGTCTCTCGGCGTCAAGTTCGTGTGCGGCACTCGCATCGAAGGTGCCCGCGGCGTGGAGACGCTCCTGTCGGAGGGCTACCAGGCAGTCTTCCTTGCCCCCGGACTCTGGGGCGCGGAGAGGATTCCCGGCGGTGAGAACGCCAAAGGGGTGTTCACGTCCGTCGATTTCCTGGCGGCCCTCCGTGAAGGTCGCGCGAACGAGCTCGCCGCCCAGATCGACGGCAAGTCCGTCGCGGTGATCGGCGGCGGAAGCGTAGCCATGGATTGCATCCAGTGCGCCTTGAAACTGGGAGCGCGTGATGCGTTCCTTGTGTACCGCAGGTCCTTCTCCCAGATGCCGGCGGAAGAGAATGAGCGAGTCGCTGCCTTGCTTCTCGGCGCGCATTTCATGGCCCTGAACCAGCCGGTGAAGTATGAGACAGACGGGACGGGAAAGCTCACCGGCATCACTCTCCTTCGCACACGTCTGGGCCCGGAGGATGAAACCGGCCGGCGGGCTCCGTCGGGAATCAAGGGCTCAGAGTGGGTCCTCGAAGCAGACGTGGCAATCGAAGCCATCGGCAACAGGGTTGGTTCCGCGGATTGGTCGGGCGCAGTCAAGGTGGACCGCAAGAGATTGGTGCTGGCGGATTCCAAGACGGGCAAGACTTCCGCCAAGACCATCTATGCCGGCGGAGACATCGTGCGGGGCGCCGGCCTTGTGGTGGAGGCCGTGCAGGACGGGAAGCTTGCCGCACGCGCAATCCGGGAAGCGCTGAGCTGAGGGGGGAAATCATCATGACGACAAGACAAAAGATCGATCTTTCCGTGCGCTTCTGCGGGGTGACCTTCAAGAACCCGTTCTTGCTTTCCTCCTCGCCCGTATCCAACAGCGCGGAGATGGTGGAAAGGGCGTTCGAGCACGGCTGGGCCGGCGTTTGCTACAAGACGCTGAACTCCGACCGCATTCCGATCATCCACCCTTCGCCGCGCATGGCTGGCTACAATTACGGGGAAAAGCGTCTCGTCGGCCTTCAGAACGTCGAACAGATATCGGACCGCCCGCTGAAGGACAACCTGGCAGACTTCCTGTACTTGAAGAAGAAGTATCCCGATCGTCCCATCATCGCCAGCATCATGGGGTTCTCCAACGAGGAATGGGGCTGGCTCGCGAAGGCCGCGGAGGACCACGGGGCAGACATGCTGGAGCTGAACTTCTCCTGCCCGCACATGACCGTTGAGGGCTCGGGGCACAAGGTGGGGCAGGCGTTCCACTTGCTTGAGAAGTTCACAGCCACGGTCAAGAACGCCGTGAAGATCCCGGTCCTCGCCAAGATGACGCCGAATATCACCGATATGACGGAGCCGGCCATCTATGCGAAGAAAGGCGGCGCAGATGGCATTTCCGCCGTCAACACCTTCCGGGCCATCTCGGGGATCGGACGAGACGATCTTGTGCCCAAGCCGAATGTCTTCGGCGTCGGAGCTATGAGCGGATATTCCGGCTCGGCGATTAAACCCATCGCGCTGCATTTCATCGCGGAGATGGCGCAGTGCGCGGAGCTGGATCTGCCTCTCTCGGCAATAGGCGGAGTGGAGACGTGGATCGACGCCCTTGAGTACCTCCTGGTGGGCGCAACCACCATCCAGGTGACCACGGGAATCATTCACTACGGCTACCGGATCGTGGAGGACATGATCGAGGGGATCACCGACTACATGGCTTCCCGGGGAATCACGAGCATGGCGGACCTGATCGGCAAGAGCCTGCCGCACCTGAAGAGCACTGACCACTTCGATCTGAAGCGTCAGGGGGTGGCCCAGTACGACCTGGAAAGATGCGTGGGCTGCGGCCAGTGCTACATCGTCTGCCGGGATGCGGGTGGCCAGGCTCTCGAATGGGACGCGCAGGAGAGAAGACCGAAGCTGGACGAGGACAAGTGCCTGAGCTGCATGATCTGCAGCTTCATTTGTCCCGTGCCTGAGATGATCAGCTTCAAGGAGAAGCCAGAAGGCTGGGCCAGGAGGCAGACTCCTGTCAAAGACGAGGGCTTCCTGAAGCAGGTAAAAGTGGCGCCGTTTCACGGCGCGTGAAGGAGGGTGGATCATGAGCATACTTCTGAAGAACGGCCTCGTCGTGACGTCCACGGGCTCCTCGGTTGCAGACGTTTTCGTGGATGGAGAGAAGATCAAGTCAGTCGGTTTCGGACTATCCGCGGACGCCGATGAGACAGTGGACGCCACGGGGAAGTACATTCTCCCTGGCGCCATTGATCCCCATACTCATATCGAGATGCCCTTCATGGGCACCACCTCCTCCGATGACTGGAGGACGGGCTCCGTTGCCGCTGCCTGCGGAGGCACCACCACGATCATAGACTTCAGCCTTCAGAACAAGGGCGAGATGCTTCGTGACGCTGTGGACCGTCAAAAGGGGAAGGCGACTGGGAAGTCCGTGGTGGACTTCAGCATCCATCCGGGGGTCACCGACGCTCGTCCCGAGGTCATCGAGGAGGTGAAGAAGGCCATCCACGAATACGGCACTCCGAGCTTCAAGATATTCCTGTTCTACGATTTTCGTGTCGACGACTATACGATGATCCGACTCCTGGAGGAGACGAAGAAGCACGGCGGCCTGGTGCAAGTGCATGCGGAGAGCTTCGACATGATCCGTCGGTTGAACGAGCGGTTTGCCGAGGAAGGGAAGCTGGCGGCGCCGATCAACCACGCGTGGGCGCACGCCATGCTCGCTGAGGAAGAGGCCGTGGACAGGGCGGCCAAGGCGGTGGAGTTCACTGGCAGCCGTATCTACGTGGTCCATCTCTCTTCCAGCCGCGGCCTGTGGAAGGTACGTCAGGCCCGGGACAGAGGGGTGCGCGTATACGCGGAGACCTGCCCGCAGTACCTCACGCTGAATGAAGAGCGCTACAACGAGCCGGACTGGAACGGCGCCAAGTACGTCATGTCCCCGCCCCTGCGCCCCCAGGAAAGCAGCGACGAGCTTTGGCTGGGCCTCAGGGACGGTGACGTACAGACAATCGGCACTGATCATTGCCCCTTCAACTTCAAGGGGCAGAAAGACATGGCGGGCAAGGACGACTACAAGAAGATCCCCAACGGCGCGCCGGGCATCGAGACCATGCTCATGCTCATGCACACCGAAGGTGTGGTGAAAGGTCGCATCAGTCTGGAGCGGATGGTGGACGTGCTGTCCACCGGGACGGCGCGGATGTTCGGCCTTGCCGACAAGGGCGCCATAACGGCAGGCAAGGACGCTGATATCGTGGTGTTTGATCCGAAGAGGAAGTTCACGATCACGCAGAAGAAGCTCCATCAAAACGTCGACTACACTCCGTGGGAAGGCTTCGAGATGACAGGCATGCCTGACATTGTATATTCTCGGGGAAAGCGCGTGGCCGAGTGGGCCGGCGACCGGATGAAGTTCGTCGGCGAGCCTGGCCGCGGCAGGTTCGTGAAAAGGCAGCCTCTCTGAGGGAAACCATCTGAGGGAAACCATGGAAACAACAAAACTGAGGGTCAACGGGGCCAGGCTGCGAACCAGCCTGGAACAGATGGCACAGGTGGGCGCGACTCCTGCGGGTGGAGTTCACCGGCTTGCCCTTTCCGACGAGGACAGGCGGGCCCGCGATCTGTTTGTGAAGTGGCTGAAGGAAATCGACCTCACCGTGACAGTGGATGAGATGGGAAACATCTTTGGTCGAAAACCGGGCAGGAATGACGCGCTGGAGCCTGTCATGTTCGGTTCCCACATCGACTCTCAGCCCAAAGGGGGACGGTTCGACGGGATCCTGGGCGTGATGGGCGCTCTGGAGGCCATGCGGACGATCCACGAAAATGGCGTCCAAACCGAGCGGCCACTGATCATCGTGGATTGGACAAACGAGGAGGGGTCGCGCTTCGCGCCCGCGATGGTGTCCTCAGGCGTGTGGGCAGGCGCCCTCGAGCGGGACTGGGCATACTTGCGAACAGACATCAACGGCAAGAGGCAGGGGGAGGAGCTCGAGCGGATCGGCTACAAGGGACCGGCGCCGGCACGGAAGTGGCCGACCCACGCCTACTTCGAATACCACATCGAGCAGGGTCCCATGCTGGAAAGGCTGGGCAAGACTATCGGTGCGCCCAAGGGCATCCTCTGCCTCCACTGGTACGACGTGTATCTTCAGGGAGAAGCCAACCAGGTTGGGCCCACCCCCATGGAAGGCAGGCACGACGCCTTGTGCGCAGCCGCTGAGATGATCCTGGCCACGAATACGCTTCCGGACCGGATGAAGGGCAACCTGGTGGCAACTGTCGGCGAGATCCAAAACGGACCCAATTCCAGAAACATCATTCCTGACAAGGTTCACTTCACGGTGGACATCCGCTCCTGGGACGACAGCCACGGGATTACGGCCTGGGAGATTCTCAAGAAGGATTTCCAGGAGATCGCCGCCCGGCGAGGGACTCCAATCCGAATGGAAGAGACATGGCGATGCCCCCATGCGCCGTTCAACGAGAGGCTGGTCCAGAGGGTGCTGGACACCGCACAGGAATTGGGCTACTCCTCGCATGCCATGGTGAGCGGCGCGGGGCATGACGCGAGCTACATGAATCAAGTCTGTCCCACGGCCATGATATTCGTGCCGAGCATCGGCGGCCGAAGCCACGTTGAAGTGGAAAATACGACGTGGGAGGACTGCGAGGCCGGGGCAAACGTGCTCCTGCACTGCCTCCTGGAGACTGCAAACGAGCGCTGAGCAAGAGAGGAGATTCATTCAATGAATACAGCGGAGCTGCAGAAACTGGACCGACAGCACGTGATCTACAGCTGGAAGGCCCAGGGCGGATTTACCCCGACGGTGATCGACCACGCGGAAGGGATCTACATGTACGACACGGACGGCAAGCGCATCATGGATGGCTGCGCCGGCCTTCTGAACATCAACCTGGGGCACGGGAACAAGCATGTCTTGGATGCCATGAGGGCGCAAATGGACAAGCTCTGTTTCGTTGCCCCCGGCTTCTCCACGGAGCCGAAGGCAAAGCTCGCCGCCATGGTGGCGGAGGTCACGCCAGGGGATCTGGACTATGTCATGTTCACGAACGGCGGTGCGGAGGCGAACGAAAACGCCATCAAGTCCGCGCGCTGGTTCACCGGCCGGAACAAGATCTATGCCTCATGGAAGAGCTACCACGGCGCAACCGCTGGAGCAATCACTCTTTCGGGGGATCCTCGCCGCTGGCCGGCAGAGCCGGGCATCCCCGGTGTCGTGCACTTCTTCGGACCCTATCCGTACCGCTGCCCCTTCGGGTCAAAGGATGAGCAAGAGTGCGGCGAGAGGACGCTCGCTGTGCTCAAGGAGCAGCTCATGTATGACAACCCGAAGTCGGTTGCCGCAATCATCATTGAGCCGATCGTGGGAACAAATGGCATCATCGCTCCACCGGCAAACTACATGAAGGGGCTTCGGCAGTTGTGCGATGAGAACGGGATCCTGCTTATCGTGGATGAGGTCATGGCGGCGTGGGGCAGGTCGGGGAAGTGGTTCGGCATCGAGCACTACAACATCGTCCCTGACATCATCACGACGGCAAAGGGCATCACCTCAGGGTACGTCCAGCTTGGCGCAACGATCTGGAGCAAGAAGATCTGGGACTACTTCCAGGAGCGCAAGTT
>Ga0209517_10010329_pt1 | contig 10420 bp, 7 predicted proteins | sample PeaSoiMetSII2010_FD_187695 | JGI IMG/M metagenome (GOLD analysis project Ga0209517, IMG submission 187695) | Peat soil microbial communities from Weissenstadt, Germany - SII-2010 (SPAdes) (version 2) | ecosystem: Environmental > Terrestrial > Soil > Wetlands > Peat | place: Germany: Weissenstadt... | reverse complement strand
CTCGCTTTACATCCTGACGGCCTTTAACAAGGAGAACATCCAATCGGCCGAAGCGGCATTGAAGTACTTTCTTTTTGGGGGACTGTCGGCGGCGTTTACCCTGTTCGGCCTGAGCCTGCTGTACGGATTATCGGGAGCGACCACCCTCGGGCGCATCGCCGCGGCCATCCGGGGCCCGGCGCTCGACCCGCTGCTGATCCTGGCGATTGTGATGACGGTAGTCGGCTTTGGGTTCAAAGTCGCGGCGGTCCCCTTTCATCTTTGGGCGCCTGATGCCTACCAAGGTGCGCCGCTCCCCAGCGCAGCTTTTATCGCCTCCGGTTCGAAAGTGGCGAGCTTCTTCATCTTTGCCAAAGTCATGACGCTCGGGTTTGTCGGGGCGGAGGGGAGCGCAGCGTGGCGGGATTACGTGCCGGGCTGGCTGCCGGTGCTGGCAGTGGTGGCGGCGGTTTCCATGGTTATGGGGAACCTGGTGGCGATTGCCCAAACCAGCGTGCGCCGCCTGCTGGCATATTCTGCCATCGCCCATGCCGGCTACTTGCTGCTGGGCGTCATGGCAAGCGGCCAGAAGCTGGCGGCACTGCTCTATTATGCAATCACCTACGGCTTGACTACGCTGGGGGCGTTCGGCGTCGTCGCGCTGGTGCAGCAGCAGACGGGCGGCGACCGCTTGGTGGATTTCGCCGGACTCGGGCGGAGGGCTCCGCTGATGTCGTTTTGCATGATGATATTCATGCTCTCGCTGGCCGGGATTCCGCCGTTGGCGGGCTTTTTCGGAAAGTTTTATCTTTTTGCCTCCGCGCTGGGAACGCAGCCGAAAAGCCTGGGGCTGCTTTGGCTGGTGGTGCTGGCCATCGGAATGAGCGCCGTTTCGCTCTATTATTATCTCCAGGTGCTCAAGCAGATTTATGTCGTGGAAGTGCCCGAAGCAGCGGCTGCCGGTTCTACGCCAGGCTCCGGTTTGGCTGAGGGCGGGGCAGGGCTGGTGGCGTCCCGGCGCATCCCCGGCCAAGTGGCAGTGGCCGTGCTAGCGGCGGCGGTGGTGCTGCTGGGTTGCGCGCCTAACCTGCTCCTGTCCAAGTTGTCCAACGCTGCGGCGAGGGGCGAGACTCAGGGAGGTCGTGCGCTCACGGTCGCGAACACCACAGCCGCGGCCGGGGGCTTCCCGATGAGAAAGCGGCATCCGCCTTAAAAGGCGGAGCCTCGGCGGTGATTCCCCAGGCAACTTCCCTTTGCGCGGGATGGTGGCTTTGGGGGACTGCGGAGACGAGACGTCCCCGCCCCGGCGGGCAGGGGACTGCCCGCCCTGCCTGGCCCGGCTGCGAGCTCAGGCCGCCGGGGGTTTCTTCTGCTCGTGGCGGAGCGAATCAGCAAACTCGGTCCAGAGATCGTCGATGGTCTTGCCGGTGTACTCGTGGAACAAATCGATCTTGAGTTCGATGAGCGCCGTGGGGTGGAAGGCAGGGCAGTTGCCGCGGAGGGGGGCTGCCGTTTGGGTGCCCGCGGTTTGAGGGCTCGGATTGGCGGACTTGGCCGCCGGGTTTTCCCGGGGCACGGAAGAGCAGCCGCACACGAGCAAAAGTGCTGCCGCGCCCGGCGCGAACAGGCGCTTCACGGGTGCGGTTGCCCCTGGGCGGAAGCGGCCTTGCCGGTCGGCTTGGGAATGGGGGCGTGCTTTCGCAGCAGGTCGGCAATGAGGGCCGGGAATTTCGCGGCGTTGATGGGTTTAGCCAGGTAGTCGCTGTAACCGGCCTCGAAGGCGGCTTTGCGGACCTCCGGCGAATCGTAGCCGGTAACGGCAACGACGGGGATGTGGCGCGAATCGCTGTGGGACTTGAGTTCGCGAACCAGGCCCATGCCATCGACGATGGGCATGCGGATGTCCGCCAGGATGAGGTCGGGGGCGGCACGCACGACGGAGGCGACGGCCGACAGTGCGTGGTCGGCCTCGTCCACTTCATAGCCGGCTTCGCGGAGCAGGGCGGCCAGCATCTCCAGCAGTTTGGCGTCGTCGTCCACGATGAGGATTCGCTGTTTTTTGGTTGTGGCAGCCATAGATTTTAGGTTTGGGACCCTGAGCCTGCCAGGCACCGAGCCCTTGGGGCCGGGGTTCACATACGACGCGAGTTTATTACAATGCCTGCTGCATGTCGAGACATTAGTTTGCTGGAGGGACGGGGATGACCAAAACACCTGTAACAAAATCATGGGACCGGAGGAGTTCACCACAGAGACGCCGAGGGCACGGACGGGTGTGGCAGTTGTTGCCGCTCAGGAGCGGATGAGGAGGCCGGGTTTGGCAAGAAAATGAACTGGCAAGAATATCGGGCTCCCTCTGGGCTGTCTTGGTATGGAGCACCTCTGGGCGGTGGCAGCAGCGTCCCGGGTTGGTTTTGTCGGCCCTCGCAAGCGCCGTAAACATTGATGATCTTTGAGGCTCGATCAGTGCCAAGCGGGCGGACCGGGAATTTGAAATTTGAAGGGAGGCCGTCCTTTTGGGGCGCAGCTAAATCCAAGGAAAGGGTAAGACCCTACGGCTGGCGTAAATCATTGCAGCACAAAGGTTTAGCGTGGCCGTCGAGCCCGGGTGGGCGCACTACGCTTGACAGCTTTCCAATCAAACCTATAGTGCGCTGGCTATCGAAGGAAAAATGCACAGTGATACACCACCAGGGAACGGTGACGAGCCGCCCTCGCAACGCCTACTCTCGTCTCTGAAACAATTCACGCCCGCCGGGCGCGGCTTCTGGCGTCACATCCCCGATGCAGATTGGAACGATTGGCACTGGCAGCTCAAGCACCGGATTATGACGGTGGAGGAACTCCAGCGCCTGATGCCCACGCTCACCCCGGAGGAATACGCTGGGACTGCGCTGGCCAATCAGAAGCTGGCCCTGGCGATCACCCCGTATTTCTTTAACCTTATTGACCCGGCGGACGAGCATTGCCCTATCCGCTGGCAGGTCATCCCACGCCTGGAGGAAACCCAAACGGCGGCTTGGGAGATGAACGACCCTTGCGGAGAGGATTCGCATTCGCCCGTGCCGGGATTGGTCCATCGGTACCCCGACCGGGTGCTGATGCTGGTGACGGACCGGTGCGCTGCTTATTGCCGCTACTGCACGCGTTCCCGTCTCGTGAGCAATGCCAGCGGCTATGATTTCCATCCCCAGTTCGACCAGCAATTGGAGTACATCCGCCGGACCCCCAGCATTCGCGATGTGCTGTTGAGTGGCGGAGATCCGCTGCTTTTCAGCGATGAAAAGCTCGAGCGGCTGTTGGGCCAATTGAGGGCGATCCCGCACGTGGAATTCCTCCGGCTGGGCACGCGCATTCCCATTTTCCTGCCGCAGCGGATCACCCCGGAACTTTGCTCGATGTTCCGCAAGTTCCATCCCTTGTTTATCAGCGTCCATTCCAACCATCCCCGCGAGCTGACCACTGAAGTGCGGGATGCTCTGGGGCGTTTGGCCGATGCTGGAATCCCCCTGGGCAATCAGTCGGTCCTGCTCCGTCACGTCAACGACGACCCAATCGTTATGCTTGCCCAGGTGCAAAAGCTGCTGATGTGCCGGGTTAAACCGTATTATATTTACCAGTGCGACCTGATCGCAGGTTCGGCCCATTTGCGCACCAGCGTGCGGCGCGGCCTCGAAATCATGGAGAGCCTGCGCGGCCACACCAGCGGCTATGCGGTGCCGCAATACGTGATTGACGCGCCCGGGGGCGGGGGCAAGGTGCCCGTAAACCCCGATTACGTGCTCAGCCGAAACGCCGACCGGATTGTGATCCGCAACTACGAGGGAAAGATCTTCGAATACCCCGAAGCAGCCGATGGCTCTCTCACGACGGCGCCCGTGAGGGAGATTGAAGAGCCCGAGTTGGTCTGAGGTGGCGTTCAGAGTGGGTTCGGAGTGGTTCGGGGTTCGTGGTTGCAGGCGCGCTGCTGCGGGCCAGAGGCCCTCGCTCCGGGGGAGGAGGTTCATTGAGCATTGATCATTGAGCATTTTTGATTTGGCATTGAAGAACAGCGGTTTGGGGCCGATGGAATTTTTCGGATGCGTCGTTCCAGGGCCCGCTGCTGCCGCCTGAAGGCGGCGTTCCGTGGGGAGGGCCGGGTTTGGGCGAGCGGTGATGGGACATGGAGGGTTCGAATTGCAAATTGCAAATTGCAAACTGCAAATTGCAAATGTGAGAGCGCGCTTCCCCATGGCTACAGCCGAGCCAACGCGGTGGCGCGCACGGAGTGACGTGCCTTCGTCGAGCTACGGCGAGGCGACCGGACGGCGCGCACGGAGTGCCGCGCCTACCCTATCCTGATTGTTTTGATCTTTTTCGAGTGCGGAGTTGACACGCTCCGGCGTGGCTGGGTTACTATACTGGTTGGCCAAAGTGAAAAGATGAAACATGAATACTGCAACGAACAATAATTCAAAGAACGTGCTCAACTCGGACGTCGAACTCAAGGGCACGCTCAAGTTCTCGGGCGAACTGACGTTCGACGGGAAACTTGAGGGTGAAATCGCCTCCGAGGGTATCCTGAACCTTGGGGATGAGGCTGTCGTGAAGGGCAATATCAATGTTAACTCCGTCGTAGTACGAGGGAAAATCAACGGCAACGTGACAGCAAAAGACCGGATTGACATGAAGGCCAAGACGGAAATGTTCGGTGACATACGCGCGCCCAAGCTCGTGATTGAGGAAGGGGTCACGTTCGTAGGCAAGAGCGAGGTCAACCCGAACAAGGCATCGGCGGCGCCCTTGGGCCAGCCGAGGCCGGGCGAAACCGCCAAGTTGGGCGAGCCGACCGGCGGTATCAAAAAATAATCATCCAGCATGAGTTCAAATAATAATTCGAAAAACGTCCTCAATTCTGATGTCGAACTTTCCGGCACCCTGCGTTTTGCGGGGGAGCTGACGTTCGACGGGAAACTGGACGGCGATATCCATTCCGACGGTATGCTCAACCTGGGAGACAATGCGGTCGTCAAGGGCAACATCAATGTCCATTCGATCACTGTCCGGGGCCGGATTAACGGCAACATTACCGCCAAGGAGAAGATCGACATCAAAGCCAAGACGGAGCTCTTCGGAGACATTCGCGCGCCGCGGTTGGTGATGGAAGAGGGGGTGACCTTTGTGGGGCAGACGGAGGTTAATCCCAGCAAGGTCTCGCCGACACCGCCGCCGCAGCCTCGCCCGGGGGAAAGCCCCAAACCGGTTGGGTCCGGCAAACCTGGCGGATTTTGAACCCGTCGGAAGGATACGCGCTCGAGTCGGCGGGGTAGCGGAAGGGCCAGGGATGCCACCCGTTGGCCGGGACCTCCCACGCCGTCGCGCCGAGGTTTCAAATCGATAGGTACGTTGTGCCAAGTGCGCTTGCAATGCCCTCTGCCAAACAGCCGACGGTGCCGGTGACCTGCCCCAAATGCGGCAACGTCCAACCCGAGCCGCGCGGCGCCTACTCAACTATTTGCAAGAAATGCCGGAGCCATTTCCGGCTCGAGGAAGCACTCCGGCCAGCGGCCCCTCCCAAGGCCTCGGCGGCGCCAATCCAAAGCCGGCGGATCCGCTGCTTTCAATGCGGCACGGACCTGGAAGTGGCGTTGGCGGCAACCTCGACGATGTGCAAGCGTTGCAGTAGCCATGTGGATCTGAATGACTACCACATAACGCAGACGGTTTCGAAAAACTTCCGCACCTACGGACGGCTGGTCATCGAAGAACGGGGCTATATTCTCAATACGGACTCGCATGTGGGCGAAGCGGTCATCAAGGGGCGGGTCATCGGAAAACTCATCGCCGAGCGTTCCTTGGAGATCCACTCGAGCGCACAGATCAAGGGCACGTTTACCGCCGGCCGGCTGATCGTTCCTGCGGGAAACCATTTTCGCTGGGCCGAGATCCTGCGCGTCGGTGCGGCCGAGATCGGCGGCGAACTGGCGGCCAGCCTTCAAACCGCCGGCACGGTCCTGCTCAAGTCGTCGGCGCGGCTGTTCGGGGACGTGCAAGCCGCGCATTTGGTGGTCGAGGCCGGCGCGGTGTTTGTGGGGGCTGCACGGATTGGACGCGCAGGCCCGGGCTGAATTTTGCACGGACCCTAAGGCACCAGGAAGACGCGATAGAACCGCATCGAGTTCCCGCCTGGCGCTATCGGATCGGAGAGCTGGACACTTGAATTGGTGGCGGTGATGGTACCGCCGAGATTGGTCCAATTTGAGGGCTTCAATTTCGTGGCGTACTGCACTTGATAGGTTAAGCCCGGGAGGGCGCTCCAGGAGAACAGGAATGCGTTGCCGGCGCGGGACACGCTTTGAAAAGCCGGGGGGGCAACAGCCGTCACGCTGACGTCATCAAATCCGAGGTAGCTCGGATCATCGCGGAAGCCGAATTGGATCACTGTGCTAGAGCTGGTGGCAACCACCAGAAACTGGAGATTCGTCCAGCCGATGGCCCCGATGTCGGTTTGGTCGAATAGGGTGGAGCCGTTCCAAGCAGCGGAGAACTCATTGGGCCCTTGTCCGTCCGGGCTGTCCAACCAGCACGACAGGATGTAGGCCTGACCCGTGGTCGTCGCCAGCGTTTGGGAAAGGTAACTCTGCACGCCCGATGGCCCCATAGATGCCCCATACACTCCTGAATGCGCGTAAAGGGGTGAGGTGCTGACGATACAATCCCCGAAATTTCCCGTCTCGGTCCAGAACGAAAAATCCCCGGTCTCGAACCCGCCGTTCTCGACCAGCGGCATGGTCACCAGAACGACTTGGCGGCTCTGCACGGTGCCGTCGGTGAGATTGGTGAACCAAACTGTATTGGTGTAATTGCCGAAGGGGAGGCCGGCTGCCGCCCCGCTAAGGGTCACGGACACGGAGGCTGGCGCGCCACCGGGGGTGAGGGGGCCGCTCGCGGGCAAGGCGCTGAACCACACGGACGTGCTGGCCAGCGACCAGTTGAGCGGGGAGACCCACACGTTGGTGAGCACAAAATTCTGGCTGGCGGGACTAAAGGACCCGCCGAGGGGCCGGGTGAAGACCAGGCTAGCGAGGGGCGCGATTTGCAGCGGCTCGGGCGGGGGCTGAAGTTGCAAAGAAAATTGACGGCTCTGGACCTCGCCATTGCTAAGGTTAGTGAAGAGCACTGTGGTGTTGAAGTTGCCTGCCGGCAGGCTGGCAGCGGCAGCGGTTAGACTGAGGGTCACGTCCGCGCCGGCACCCACAGCCAACACGCCCCCGCTACTGGAGGCATTAAGCCAGGTGGAAGTGTTCGCCAGACCCCAGGTGAGGGGGCTGCTCCCCAGGTTGGTGAGGACATAAACCTGGTTGGTGATGGTGAATGGGCCGCCAACGTAGCCCGTTGAGACAATGGCCGTTGTCGGCGTGATCTGCAGCGCATCGGGCACAAGGCTCACGTCGTCCAACGCGAGAAAAAACGGGTCATCGCGGCTCCCGACCTTAAGGACGCTGTTGGTGGAGATGGCCGTGACGGTGAACTGGAAGTTCGTCCATGAGCCGAGGGGCAAATTCATGGCGTTGTAGAGGATGGAGCTGTTCCAGATGATCTGGAACTGATTGGTGATCATTCCATCCGAGCGGAACCAAAGCGAGAGTGTATAACGCGCGCCGGGCATGGTGGGCACATTCTGCGAAAGAAAGCCCAGCGAGCCGTCAGAGCCTAAGGCCGCCCCATAACTCCCCGAGTGGACGTAAAATGTGTTGGTGGTAACCTGCATCACATTGGTGTTTCCAGAAAGCGTCCAGCCGGTAAAATCGCCGGTCTCGAAATCACCGTTGATGATGAGCGGGGTGACGGAGATGGAGACCGGGCGGCTCGCCACGAAATTGTCAGTAAGGTTTGTGAACCAGAAAGTATTGGAGTAGGCGCCGAGCCCCAGAGTCAAAGCGGCGGGCGTGAGGCTCGCAGTAACGGCCGCTGAGCCGCCGGGCGGAATGACCCCACTGCTGGGGGTGACGTTAAGCCAGACGGAGGTGTTGCCTGCACCCCAACTGAGGGCGCCTCCTCCACCGGCATTGGTCAAGGTAAAGGACTGGTTGGTGGTTCCGAACGAACCGTAGATCGTGCGGGTGAACGAAACGCCTGCCGCCGGCAGGATTTGGAGGTCGTCCTGCAATTCGAGGGTAAACTGCCGGCTTTGCACTACCGCATCGGTGAGATTGGTGATCCAAACGGTGCCACTATAACTGCCTGCGAGCAGGTTGCTTGCGGCAGCATTCAGGCTGACAACGACGGAGGCGGCGGCACCGCCTGGCGTAAGCGTGCCGGCGACGGTCGAGACCTGGAGCCAAGATGAGGTCGTGCCAGCAGCCCAGCTCAGGGACGCAGCGCCGGAATTGGTTAAGGAAAAGCTCTCGCTGAGGACACTGAACGGCCCGCCGACGTAGCCGGTTGAGGTGAAACCGCCGCTGGGAACGATGACGAGGACATCGGGAGGGGCCAACGCATTAATCAACGCAGCCCCTTTGGGCGTGCCCCACCCGGTGCATAGATCGTAGCCAGGACGAGCAAAAAACCGGCTTGGGCTTGAGGGATTTGTGTTAGAGCCCGTGGTGATGTCATGGAAGGTGTAGGCATAATTATTGCGTTTGCCAATCGCGTAAATGGCGGGATTAAGGAAGCCAACTGTATTGCCGCCCGTTTGAAGGGATTGCTGGTTCACCAAGGCGGCAAAGCCAGCCCACAAGGGCGCGGCACAACTAGTGCCTCCAACGCCCCCCTCCAAGCCATTATCCGATATCACATAGACGTTATCCGCCGTTAATGCTACATCGGGCACATTGCGATAACTGGTAGAACCGCCGTTGGTCGCCATGCTAATACCTTGCTGGTAGCCCGGTATGGGCGTGTTGATCAGGCTTATGCCACCGCCGGTCGCGGCTGCGGTTCCCGTGGGCCACCAGTTCCACACGGTTTCGGAGGACCATGCACCGCCGGGTCCGGTGGTGGACAGGGTCGTCCCTCCGACGAGTGTTACATTGGTGCTGTCCTCCCATTGGCCGATGCCGGAATAATAGGCTCCGTCATCACCGCAGGCCTGAAAGAAGGATTGGCCTTGCGTGGCAAACTGCTGGTAGATTTGGGACTTAAGCGAGTCTTCGTCGATGACCCACGAAGAGCTCATCTGCTTCGCCAGGTTGTCGGCGGCCATCCGGTTCAACAGATCGTAAACGAGGTTGTCGTAGGCTGTGGTGGTCGTGGCGGAGAGGAGGTCCGCCTCATAAACGATGAGTTGGGCGAGGCCGGGAGCCATGGCCACGGCCATGTCGATGTCGAGGGCCACTTCGTCATTGGCGCCATCACCCACGGTGGCAATGCCATTGAAACCGTCCACCAGAACATTGGTCATGGGCACACGTGGCAATTTAGCCTGACCCTCGTAGTTGGTGATGTCGTTCAGGAAGTAACCGTCGCCTTCGAGCAGGCCAAGCACTTGGCCGGTGCCGTCGAGGGTTACTCCCGGAGCATAAGCCGCCCGGAAATCCTTTCCCATATACGTGCCGGAAGGCCCTGAACCGCTCAACACGTTGGTGTTAGCGCCTTGGCCCGGAGGAACGCCCTTTCGGTACAGAGGGCGAGGCAAAATCAGGTTATCCAGCCCGCCGATGAGCAACACGGGGACGGCCAAATCCAATGTCGGGTCTTTGTCTGGCGCAAAAAACGTGCGGGATTCCCTCGGGTGCTGATACGTGCGCAGCGTCACTTGGAACGCGCGTTCGATGTCCGCCACCGACCCGCTCACGTCCACGAACATGCGGTTCGGCTGTGTGCCGATAACCTTGAGTCCGTCCGAGTTGGCGAAGGAAACGACGGCTTGGTAATCCTCCGGCGCCGGCCCGAATCGCTCCGTAAATTGCTCAGCACTCAGATACTGGTGATACCTGGGACTGGCTGGATTGTACAGATCCTCGATTAACTGGTTCAACTCGTCCTGGTTGCGCAAGGGAAGTCCGATGACGAAGCTGACGCGCCGGTCGGCTTCGAGGCGACCCACCGGCGGTAACGACTTGACTGCGGCCGGTAGATGGCGCGGCACGACCTGGCGCTCGGCGCCCCGCGCCGAGGCGGCCGTTAGGACCAATAGCCCCGCCAGAGCAAGTGCGTTGCCCGAGGGGAGGATTCGTGGAGTGATGCCGAAGATGGTGTTGATAGCCCGCATAATTTGTCCTTTGCTTGCCCCGCTTGCCTCCGGCCGACCCGGGCCGGCCAGATTGGCTGCCTGCTAAAAAGAGAGCAAGCGCTTAACCGCAGCGAAAGACAGGGCTTAAACATTCGCCATTAGTTTGCACGCCGCCGCACGTTTGTCAACGCTCTCCATGAACCGACGAAACTGCCACGCGCGCAGGCGACGCTTCTCCCTCGCCCCTTCCGAAGGGGAGAGGGTCGGGGTGAGGGGTCCGTTCCTTCG
>Ga0209517_10010328_pt1 | contig 10421 bp, 9 predicted proteins | sample PeaSoiMetSII2010_FD_187695 | JGI IMG/M metagenome (GOLD analysis project Ga0209517, IMG submission 187695) | Peat soil microbial communities from Weissenstadt, Germany - SII-2010 (SPAdes) (version 2) | ecosystem: Environmental > Terrestrial > Soil > Wetlands > Peat | place: Germany: Weissenstadt... | reverse complement strand
CGATAACGCGATCATTCCGCTGAAGGAGCGCGTCGTGGACCGGTTCTTCGATCCGTTGGGCAAGCTGTTCCGGGCCTTTGGCGCAAAATAGCGCCACGGTACCATACCGAATGCTGGTATCGAGTATGGTATCCTTTAAGCGCCATGGGAGCCGTTAGAAAGATCACCGTTGAAGTACCGGCAGATCTTCTGGAGAAAGCTCAGCAAGCCACTGGCGCCGGCATCACTGAAACCATCCGTACTGGTTTGCAGCTGGCGGCAGCGTCGCGGGCGTATGCCCAGTTGCGCCGGGCTCGCGGTACGTATCGGTTCTCGCGGGCTCTGGCTGAATTGAAAGAAGACCGTTGATTGCGGCTGATACAAGCACTTGGATCGCTTTCATTCAGGGCGATAACGGCAGGGATGTACAACTCTTGGATGCCGCCTTGCAGGACCGGCAAGTTCTTATGCCGCCAGTCGTCATCGCCGAACTCCTCAGCGATGCAAAGCTTCCTAAAACGATAGCGGGCTCTCTCTCTGACATTCCGATGATCGAGATCGCGGATGGCTATTGGGAGCGGGTGGGCGCGCTACGTGCCAAGGTGCTGGGCAAAGGCCGCAGAGCTCGCCTGGGAGATGCGTTGATTGCCCAAAGTTGCCTCGACCGTGGCATTTCGCTTCTGACTCGCGATCGTGACTTCACGGCGTTCACCGAGGCCGCCGGGTTGCACCTCGTGATTAGGTAGTCAATTAGGGATAATGCCAGCATGCAGTTCCAGTTCAAGCCCATTTCGGCCGCCCGGCGCCCCGAAGCCCTCGAAAGGGCCGAACGTTATCGCTTGCTAAACGAACCATCACTCGCCGAGAGCATTTGCCTCGACGTGCTCGATGTAAAACCGGAAAATCAGCGGGCCGTGGTCACATTGCTGCTCGCGCTGACGGATCAGTTCGGCCACGGCGCGGCGGCAGGCAAGGTTCGCGAGTTGGTGCCGCGGCTTAAGGGTGATTACGAACAGCGCTATTACGCCGGCATCATTTGGGAACGATCGGCACACGCGCAGCTCCGCAAAGGTCCGCCGGCAACCACGACGCGATCCTCCGCTGGAACACACTTGCGTGGGCGAATAAACCGGGAGAGTAAATCGGTTACAATCCCGGAGCCTGATATAATAGAGACATCCCGATGAAGTTTGGCGTCGTCGTGTTTCCCGGCAGCAATCGCGATCACGACGCTTGGTACGCGGTTTCGCAGGTTCTCGGGCAAGAAACCGAAATCATCTGGCACGACGCCACCAGCGTCGGCAACGTAGACGCCTTGATCCTTCCCGGCGGTTTTTCCTATGGCGACTATCTGCGCTGTGGAGCCATCGCGAAATTTTCGCCGGTGATGCAAAGCATCCGTAAGTTTGCCGCCGACGGCGGCCTGGTGCTCGGCATCTGCAATGGATTCCAGATTCTCGTCGAAAGCGGGCTGTTGCCTGGCGCGTTGGTTCGGAATCGAGGATTGAAGTTCGTCTGCAAGTACGTGCCGCTGCGTGTTGAGACCACCAATTCTCCGTTCACTTCGGAAGCTCGAAAAGGCCAGCGCTTGTTGGTTCCCATTGCTCACGGCGAGGGCTGCTATATCGCCGACGAGCGCACGCTCGATCAACTGGAGGCGGAGGATCGCGTCACGCTGCGGTATCTCGAAAATCCCAACGGATCATTGCGCGACATCGCGGGCATTTTGAATGAAGGTCGCAATGTGATGGGGTTGATGCCGCATCCGGAAGACGCCATTGAGCCGCTGATGGGATCGAGCGACGGCATCGTGATCTTTCAATCCATGGTCGCGGCATTGGTCTCGGCACGCTAGAGAATGACGCCACAAGTTATCGAAACCCATCAACTCACGGGGCCGGAATACGACAAGATTGTCTCGTTGCTCGGCCGCGAGCCCAGCTATACCGAGCTGGGCATCTTCAGCGTGATGTGGAGCGAGCATTGCTCCTATAAAAGCTCGCGCATTCACTTGAAGAAGCTGCCCACGCGCAGCAAACTGGTGCTGCAAGGGCCGGGCGAGAACGCGGGCATCATCGACATCGGCGATGGCTACGCGATCGCATTCAAGATCGAGTCGCACAACCACCCGAGTTTCATTGAGCCGTTCCAAGGCGCGGCCACCGGCGTCGGCGGCATCCTGCGCGATATCTTCACCATGGGGGCTCGGCCCATCGCGGTGATGGACGCCATCCGTTTCGGTCCGCTCGATATTCCGCGCAATCGCCGGATACTCGAAGGCGTGGTTTCGGGCATCGCGCACTATGGCAACTGCTTCGGCGTCCCCACCGTCGGTGGCGAGTGCATGTTCGAAGAATGCTACAACGGCAATCCGCTGGTGAACGCGTTCGCGCTGGGGGTCTTCCGCAAGGACGAAGTCTTCTACGGCAAGGCCAAGGGCGTCGGTAATCCGGTGATTTACGTTGGCGCGAAGACCGGCCGCGACGGCATTCACGGCGCTTCCATGGCATCCGCCGAGTTCACCGAAGAATCCAAGCAGAAGCGTCCCAACGTGCAAGTTGGCGATCCGTTTCTGGAAAAGCTCCTCCTCGAGGCGTGTCTCGAAGCCATGCAGACCGGCGCGATCGTCGGTATTCAGGACATGGGCGCGGCGGGCTTAACTTGCTCGACGTGCGAAATGGGAAGCCGCGCGGGCACAGGCGTCGAGATCGATCTGTCGTTGGTGCCCCAACGCGAGACCGGCATGACGCCCTACGAAATCATGCTCTCGGAATCGCAGGAGCGCATGCTGCTGGTGGCCGAGAAAGGCCGTGAAGACGAGGTATTCGCCGTCTTTCACAAATGGGGGCTGGACGCGGTGACCATCGGCCACGTCACGCCCGATGGCATTCTACGTGTGAAGGATCACGGCAAAGCGGTCGCTGAGATTCCGAACCGCGCGTTAGCCGATGAAGCTCCGGTCTACAATCGCCCGCACACCAAGCCCGCGCGCGTTGCGCCGCTCGAAGCGCCGCCGATCCCGGATCGTTCCGCACCCGCCGCCATTCGCGCCGACCTCATCGCGCTGCTCAGTTCCGGCGATCTTTGCTCCAAGCGCTGGATCTGGGAGCAGTACGACTACCTGGTCCGTAGCAGCACGCTCGCCGGACCCACGGCTGACGCGGCCATCATTCGCATCAAAGAAACCGGCACGTCGATCGCGATGTCGCTCGATGGCAATGGCCGCTATTGCGCGCTCGATCCGCGCGAGGGAACCAAGCTGATGGTCGCCGAGTGCTGCCGCAATGTTTCGGTCTCCGGCGCACTCCCCGTGGCTGCAACCAACAACTTGAACTTCGGCAATCCCGAGCGCCCGGAGATCATGGCGCAACTGGTGGAGTCCATTGAAGGCATGGCTGAGGCTTGCGAATTCTTCGGAACTCCGATCACGGGCGGCAACGTCAGCCTGTACAACGAGACGCTGGGCGAAGCGATTTTTCCGACGCCGGTGATGGGTATCGTCGGACTGATGAAGACCGCGCAACCGACGCCGCTTCACTTCCCGGCGCCCGGACTCGCGCTCATCTTGCTGGGTGGCTTTGGCGCCAGTGATGAAACGCATTTCGGCGGAACGCAATACTCTAAGGTGATTCTTCAGAAACTATGGGGTTTGCCTCCTGCGCTCGACATGCCGTACGAGAAGCGCGTCCATCAAGCTATCCGCGGAATTGTCGCCGGCCACCTGGCTGACGCGGCGCATGATCTGAGCGACGGCGGCCTCGTCATCGCGCTGTGCGAAAGCAGTTTCGGGCCTGCCGGGATCGGCGCGCAGATCGAAATTCCAGCCGGCTCGCGCCCGGAGTTCGCGCTGTTTCACGAAGGCCCTTCACGCATCCTGGTGGCCACGTCGCAGCCCGACAAAGTTGTGGAAATCGCGCGAAAGAATTCGGTTGAAGCACCGCGTATCGGTGTTACGATGAAAGAGCGGTTACGGATTGATGGCAATTCCGAAACCTTGCTGGATTGCGACCTGACGGAGTTGAGGCAACCTTGGGAAACTTCACTCGAACGCCTGCTGCACCAGCAGTAGCTGAAATACCTTTCGACAAATTCCGCGAAGAGTGCGGAGTCTTCGCCATCCACGGCCACAGCGAAGCGGCCAACTTGGCGTATCTGGGGCTCTATGCTTTGCAGCATCGAGGCCAGGAGAGCGCCGGCATCGCAACCAGCGATCATCGCGAGATCCGCTGTTCCAAATCGATGGGGCACGTCGCCGACATTTTCACGCCGGAACGAATCGCGAGCCTCCCGGGTAACATGGCCATCGGCCACACGCGCTATTCCACGGCCGGCGACACGGTGCTGTTGAACGCCCAGCCTTTCTTGGTGGCGTGCAACAAGGGACAGATCGCGGTCGCCCACAACGGCAACATCACTAACGCCGTGGAATTAAGGCTCGAGCTGGAGCGCGAGGGATCCATCTTTCAGGCGACCAGCGATACCGAAGTGGTTCTGCACCTGGTGGCGCGGTCGCGCGAGCGAACCCTCGCGGGTGCATTGCGGGAAGCGCTGCTCCAACTGGAAGGCGCGTTTTCATTGGTGTTTCTAGCCAAGGATCGTGTCATCATCGCTCGTGATCCGCATGGATTCCGGCCGCTCGCTCTTGGACAAATGCCGTCGCCGGAGGGCGGAACGGCTTACGTCTTCGCGTCCGAAACCTGCGCCTTCGATCTCATCAACGCCGAGTATGTGAACGACGTCGAGCCCGGTGAAATGGTGTGTGTGGGACCCGAGGGCTTAACCCGCGAACGCTACGCACCGGCTGCGCCGCAAGCGCACTGCGTCTTCGAGCACGTGTATTTCTCGCGGCCCGATTCCATCGTGTTCGGGCGGTCGGTGGGACAGTCGCGCGAAAACCTGGGGCGATTGCTGGCGCGTGAATCCGCGGTGGATGCCGACGTCGTGGTCCCGGTGCCCGACTCCGGTGTCGCGGCGGCGATCGGGTTTGCCTCGGAATCCAATATCCCCTTCCGTCAGGCGCTGATTCGCAATCACTACGTGGGACGCACGTTCATCGAGCCGTCGCAAGCTATCCGCGATTTCGGTGTGAAGCTGAAGCTCAATCCAGTGCGCCATCAGTTGGAAGGCAAGCGCGTGATTTTGGTGGACGATTCCATCGTGCGTGGAACGACCAGCCGTAAAATTGTGCGAATGGTTCGCAATGCGGGCGCGCGCGAAGTGCACCTGCGCGTCTCGTGTCCGCCCACCATTTCGCCTTGCTTCTACGGCGTCGATACGCCACGCCAGAGCGAGCTGATCGCCGCCAATAATTCGATCGAAGAGATCCGCCAGTATGTCGAGGCCGATTCGCTGGCGTACCTTTCGCTGGATTCTCTGCGTAAAGCTGTGTACGACTCCAATCACGAATACTGCTACGCCTGCTACACCGGCAAGTATCCTACCGAGTTGGTGCAGGTCGAAGAATTGGTCGCCTCTAAAGTTCGTCGCTAGACGTGTCTAGTCCGCCGCAGATCAAATCGGCCCCAATGGTCGCCGCCTCGGCGATGGCGATCCCCCATTCCCGCATTCGCGAACTGGCCGACATTGCCATGTCCATGGACGGCGTGTTGAAGCTCTACTTCGGCGAATCGAACGTCCCAACTCCCGAGTTCATCAAACGCGCCGCGCAGAAAGCCATGGCGGATGGGTATACCTTCTACACCGAAAACGCGGGCCTGCCTTCGTTGCGCAAAGCGCTGGCGCGTCATTACCAGGAGCTGCACGCGGTGGAGTTGGACCCGGCGAACGAGATCGTCATCACCGCGTCTGGCGGGCAAGCGGTGCACCTGGTGATGCGGTGCGTGCTCGACCCCGGCGACGAGGCGTTGGTGCTTACGCCCGCCTGGCCCAACGGCGCGGCCAATGTCGCCATGGCGAACGCCGTGCCCATTGAAATTGCCCAACCCCTGCTAGGCGATCGCTATGGAATCGATTTTGGCGCGATCGAGGCCGCGCTCACGCCGCGAACGCGCATGCTGTTCTACACATCGCCATCGAACCCCCTGGGCTGGGTCGCGACCATCGATGAGCAGCGGCAACTGCTCGAATTCGCTCGCCGGCATGGCCTCTGGCTGATTGCCGACGAAGTCTACGAGCGGTTGCATTACACCGGGCCGAAACCGACCACTCCAGCGCCATCGATGCTCAAGCTCGCCACTCGCGACGACGCGTTAATCGTTATACAGTCGTTTTCCAAGGCCTATTGTATGACTGGCTGGCGGCTGGGATGGCTGGTTGCGCGCCGCGATTTGGCCGCGCGAGCAACGCAACTCAACGAATTTGTCGTGTCGCATGCGCCGAGTTTCACGCAGCGAGCCGGAGAAACAGCTCTGCTCTGGGGCGAGAACGCTCTCGCCGAAATGCTGGTCCGATTGAAAGAGAATCGCGACTTCTGCCTGGCCGCTCTTGCTAAGATGCCGGGCGTCACAGTGCCGAAGCCTGACGGCGCATTCTACGTGTTTCCCAAAATCGCCGGCGTTTCCGACTCGTTCGAATTCTGCAAGCGGCTGTTGCTTGAAACCCAAGTGGGCTTGGCGCCAGGAGTTGCTTTCGGAGCCGGCGGCGAAGGTTCGGTGCGAATCTGCTACGCCGCCGACCGGCCGATCTTGGAACAAGCCATGGCCCGCCTCAGCTTGTTTCTCAAGTGAGTTACTGCGCCTGGTGCGCCGCGTTGTGTTTGTCGCGATAGATGTTGCGGCTCAGCTTATTCTGCTGCCGATTGATTTTCGCCTTCTCCTTGTTCGTCAAATTCCCGCCGTTTTGCCTTCGATCGCGGCGCGTCTCTCCATTCAATGCCGCTTCTTTATGTTCCAGGTTGGCGGTTTCCTGCGGTGTAAGGGATCCGTTGGCGACCCCGTTCGCGATACGGTCCTGCTGGTTCTCCTTGCGCTCCTGAATCTCCTGCGCCTGCACGACGCCGGCGGCGCTCATCATAATGCCGGCTACGACTAATGTTAGAAACGTTCGTTTCATAATTGGTCTCCTGAACCTGTAAACACGCCTCGGGCCTCGAACTCTCGCCTGAGTCTGTTAAGATCCGCTCACATGAAGCGTGTTTAACCGCGAAGGAAACGCCGGACTTCATGCTCCAGCCCGGGCGCGCAACCAACAGCATTGCCCGCGTAAATGCTTGAACCGCCATCCACGTTGAGATAGCGTGCGCCGGCCTCTTCCAGGATGACCTTCAGCGGCGCGAAGTCCCAGGGAGACGCCACCGGTTCAATCCAAACCTCGGCTTGACCGGATGCCACCATCATCGCGTCCGCTGCCCCGCCCATCCCACGCACCGCCCAAAAGCGCGCCATCCAATCGAGCAAACGTCCGCGGAATGGCAGTTTGGCCATCTTGTCGTAACCGTTGACGCAGAGAACGGATTCCTCCACCGATATTTTGGCGGACGCCTGAATCCGGGAACCGTTGCGATACGCTCCGGCACCGCGGCTAGCAGTATAGAGCTGGCCCAAGATTGGCAGATTCACAACGCCCACCGCCACATCGCCCTCCGCTTCAAGCGCGATAAGATTCGCCCACAGCGGATTTCCGCGCACGTAATCCCGGGTTCCATCGATAGGATCGATGATCCAACGCCGCCCGCTGCGGGAGTCGGACTGGGCGCCCTCTTCGCCCATGATTCCATCGTCTGGAAACGCATCACTCAACATGCGCGCGATCATGCGCTCGCACTCACGATCCGCTTCGGTCACCGGAGAGTTGTCAGCCTTAGTTTCCGCGACGATATTCGGCTGGTATTGCATGGCGATCCCGGCCGCTTTTCTTGCCGCTTCCACGGCCACCTCAACCTCTTTCGACCAATTGTTCGCAAGCGGGGACGTTGGCACAATCCACACCGTAGCACGTCTACAATAGGCTGATGGCTGGTCGAACTATGTACGCCGTCCTCGAAGAGACGGCCCGGAACTGTGGCGAAGCTGCGGCTTTGCACCAGCCTATTGGCAAGGGCCGCTACGAGACCTACAGCTGGCTCGATTATCAGCGCGCGGCCGAAGAAATCGCCTGCGGACTCCGCCGGATTGGAATCCGCAGAGGAGACACCGTCGCGTTGCATTCCGAAACCCGCGCCGAATTCTACCTGGCCGACCTGGGAGTGCTCGCGAGCGGTTCCATCGCCGCCGCGCTCTACACCAGCTATCCCGCGGCTGATCAAGCCGGCAAATTGCGAGCGAGCAATGCCAAAGCCGTATTCGTTGAGGATCCCAAGAGTATGCGGGCGCTGATCGCGGCCGGTCCATCGCTGGCGCAGTTGAGCTGGATTCTGCTGACTGGTGAAGCCGAGGGTGCGATCACGCTCAAACAATTGCGAGCCGAAGGCCGCAAGGCTCTGGAGGCGGACGCACGAGCGTTCGAGAAAATCCGCGACGAAGTTCGCCCTGAAGATCCCGCGGTTCTCTATCTAACCTCCGGCGCCACTGGTGAACCCAAAATGGGCCTCGTGACGCATGCCGCGCTCACAGCCAACATCGACATGGGACCGAAGGTGCTCGATCTTTCACCCAGCGACTCCACCATCGCGTTTCTTCCCTCGGCGCATATCGCGCAGCGCGTCGTCATCGAGCTGTTGCCGATTCGCATGGGCGTCCCCGTTTGGTTCTCCGAGAGTCTCGCCAAGCTCCCTCTCGAAATGAAGGCCATTCGTCCAACCTTCCTGCTCGCGCCGCCCCGCGTTTGGGAGCGCATTTTCACCAGCATTACCGCCGAGGTGAAGAAGCGAGGCGCCCTCGCGAGGAAGATGTTCTACGGCGCGGTTGGATTGGGCGTCGAGGTGGCACGGCTCCGCGAAGAAGGCAAGCCCGTTCCGAAGCTGATGCTGAGTCTGCTGAAGATCGCCGACCGTTTGGTATTTTCGAAGATTCGCGTGCGCTTGGGCGGGCAGATCCGGCTCGCAGCTTCGGGCGCCGCGCCGCTGGGCAAAGACCTGGCGCGATTCTACGCCGCCATCGGATTGCCGCTCATCGAAGGCTACGGGCTCACCGAAGGCGGCGTGGTCTGCCTGAACCCTCTCAATCGCCCGAAATCCGGCAGCATCGGCGTGAAGCTGCCCGGCGTGGAACTGCGTCTGGCGGAGGATGGCGAGCTTCTGGTGAAGAGCCCGGCTCTTTTCTCCGGCTATCATAACGACCCGGAGGCCACCGAAGCGGTCCTGCGCGATGGCTGGCTCTATACCGGAGACTTTGCCGAATTCGATGCCGACGGATACGTCTACATCACCGGCCGCAAGAAGGAGCTTATCGTTTCGTCCAACGGCAAGAAGATTTATCCCGCGCGAATTGAGCTGCTCTTCAAGACCGAACCGATCATCAATCAGGTTGTTTTGATCGGCGACCGCATGCCGTATGTCACGGCGCTTGTCACCGTAAACGCCGCGGAGGCTGCGGATTCCACTGAAGCCGACGTGAAGAAAGCCGTCGCCCGCGTCAACCGCCAGCTCGCGCCCTTCGAACAGATTCGCAAGTTCCGCATCCTGGAGCGGGAGTTTACTATCGAGGCGGGCGAGCTTACGCCCACCATGAAAGTTCGGCGGAGCCGGGTGCTTGAGAACCATCGCGCATTGGTCAGCGAATTGTACATGGGCAAAGAAGTGGACCAATAAGTCGAGAGCCAATAGTTGAATCCGCCACGAGCCAAAATCGTCCCCAAGACAATCACATTGCACGGCGACACCCGCATCGACAACTACTTCTGGCTGCGCGACCGCTCCGATCCGGATGTGGTTTCCTACCTGGAAGCAGAGAACCGCTTCACGGAAGAAGTGATGGCTCCCACGAAATCGCTTCAGGAGGGCCTATATCACGAGATTCTAGGGCGCATCCAAGAGACCGATATTTCCGTGCCCGTGAAGCGCGACGGCTACTTCTATTACACGCGTACTGAGGAAGGCAAGGCGTATTCGATTCAATGCCGCAAGTACGGAAGCCTCGACGCCACCGAAGACATTCTGCTCGATTCAAACGCGCTCGCCGAAAGCCAGGAGTATTTCCGGCTGGGAAACTTCGCCGTCAGCCCCGATCACAGGCTGCTCGCATATTCCACCGATCTGGAAGGCGACGAAACCTACACCATCCAGGTCAAGGATCTTTCAACGGGCGAGCTACTGCCCGACCGGATCGAGAACACCTACTACTCGCTCGAGTGGGCCAACGACAACCGCACCTTCTTCTACACCGTTCTCGACGCAACCAAACGGCCGTATCGGGCCCTTCGCCATGAGCTCGGCGCCACATCGGACACGCTGGTGTATCAAGAGGACGACGGCCGCTTCAACCTGGGACTTGCGAAGACACGCAGCCGAAGATTCATATTCATCGAGCTTGCGAGTGCGATTACCTCCGAGTTGCGCTACGTCGACGCTGACGATCCACACGGCCAACCGCAAGTGCTGCTTCCGC
>Ga0209517_10010327_pt1 | contig 10421 bp, 8 predicted proteins | sample PeaSoiMetSII2010_FD_187695 | JGI IMG/M metagenome (GOLD analysis project Ga0209517, IMG submission 187695) | Peat soil microbial communities from Weissenstadt, Germany - SII-2010 (SPAdes) (version 2) | ecosystem: Environmental > Terrestrial > Soil > Wetlands > Peat | place: Germany: Weissenstadt... | reverse complement strand
GCCAAGAATCCCGCACAGGATGACCACGTTGAGGATCAGCATGTATAGATCGCGAACTTCACGCTGGTCCGTCGCCTGATTCCACGTAACGCTGGCCTCGTAGTTCACCATGCCCAGCAGCGACTTGGCATCGCTGTCAGAAGCTGGTCCGCTGGTCAGGGCGATGATCGGGCCCGTGCGCTTGTAGAACAGAGAGCCTGCGTTTGCGATTGTAGAAACGCCGGCCTGCGGTTGAGCCTGCTGATGCGCCGCATCAATGCGGCGCAGATGGTCCGCGGCCAGCTGAGGCGTAGGGTAGGAAATCAAGATCAGAGTCGCCTCGCCACTCGAGGTGTTGTAGCGCCCCAGCGTCACTTCCGCACTCGTGCCGAAATCCACCAGATCGGCGGAAACCGGCACCGCCAGCGCGGCCAGCGCTTCCGGCCCCATCACGTACTTCTGCGTGTTGGCGATGTAGCCGCGATGGGGCATGAATTCGATAAAGCTCGGGAGATTGCCGGCGCTTCCCCCGGGACGCGGCAGCGCTCCAGCCAATTCCCGCAACTGCGCTACCGACATGGCCGATGCCTGGCTGAACTGCGCATCCACCAATATGTGGCCGCGATAGAAAAGCACACGCAGCCCGCCTAGAGATGCCCCCTGATCGTCAATCTTCTCCTGGCGCATTTCCGGCTGCAGATAAAACGTGTACGCCCCGAAGGCTCCCGAGACATCGGCAAAGCGCGCCGCCCGGATCTTCAGCGTGCGGCCATCTTCACGTTTGTAGGTAGACGCCGCGAAGTCGGTGAACCGGTATTCCTTGAGAACCGCGGCATTGACGGGGTCAGCGGTGGCGGGGTCCTGGCTGGTTGCGGCGGAGCCCTGCATCTGCCATCCCCCGAACTCGGCGGGCAGTAGAGTCGGGACTTGCGCGGACGCCGCTTTAGACGGCGCCTCCCCGGCCCAAACTGTGCCCAGGAAAACCCCAAGAAACACGGCGATTCCGGCAACAAAACGGGAGAAGTTCATCCTCAAGTCCATGAATCCCTGGCCCAGCACACTTCTGTGACCATTAGACCACAGCCGGCCGGGAAAAGTTTCCATTAGCTTGCAACCGCTTGATCTGGCAGGTTTTCCCGGAAGAGTGGTTACCCCTGTGCCTCGCTCCCCCACACCTCAGAGCCATTCCCAGCCAGTGCGTAAGGGGGCAAACTGTCTGTGGGTGCCAAGATGGGGTCAAGCACTGTGAATAACAATCAGCAGCGCAGCGGTAAGCGTACCAAGGCGGTGCTTCCGGTACGAGTCAAGGGCAAGGACAGCTCGGGCGTTCCTTTCGAGGAACTCGCCCACACCCTCGACGTTACTTCGGCTGGGTTGCGGTTGGGCGCGGTGCGGCGCGAGTTGAATGTGCTGGATGAGGTCACCGTTTTCTATCGGCAGCGCAGAATGCAGTGTCGCGTGGTCTGGACGAAGAAACTGAAAGGCACTTCAGAATTTCAGGTTGGGTTGCAGGCGGTTACGCAGGACGGAGACGCGTTGTGGCTCAACTCTGCGGAGTACAAGGTTCAGGCAGCCCCAGTACCAGCGGTTTCAAGCGCCCCGGGGCCTGCTTAGCAGCAAGGAAAGTTTATGCGTGATCTATTCCATCATCTCTGGTCAGACGAGCGAGGTCAGGATGTCGCCGAGTATTCGGTGATGCTGGCCGTCATTCTCGTCATTGTGGTAGGTACGGTCCGGCTCATCGGATCGAACGCCAGCGGCATCTTCTCGCAGGTGGGAAGCGCGATCCAGTAGGGCCGTAGCCCCGCTCTTTGGACCCTCGTCTCGCGGCGCTCGGGCGGCGGATTATCTCGCCGGCCGATGCCCTCCGGTTACTTGTCATCCATCCGATTCCCTAGTGCAATCGTGCCATGAGCCGCATCTTCGGTTTTCTCGGCCTCGTCATCGTGCTGGCCGCCGGCATGTACATCTATTCCCGGCAGGCGCAGAGTTCTTCTGCCGCCGCCGGAGCCAACGGCCCCAAAGCAGCCATCAACATCACCGGCGTGCGCAGCGATCTGATGGTGATCGCCCAGGCTGAGCGAGGCTACTTCGCCAGCGAAGGAAAGTACGCCTCTCTCGACGAACTGATTTCGTCGCGCTCGGTTACGGTCGCCCGCCAGCGTGCGCCCTACACCTATTCCGTCGAGACCAGTTCCGGCGGCTTTCGCGTGATCGCCACCCGCACCGCTGACGACGGCTCCGGCGCCCCGGCCCAGATTTCGGTGGATGAGAATATGGAGTTCCAGCAGTCGCAGTAGGGCGGCGGAAATGGCTAGCGTCTTTGCCTGACATGCTTCGAACCCGAACCACAGTTCACAGTCAGAGTCAGTGCGCGAAATCGGGATATTTCAGCAGCTACTTCTTTTTTTTGACTTTTTCCTCTATCAGCATCTCATGCTCGCTAGCTTTCAGAATGCCTCGTCTGGCGTTCTTACCAACTCTAAGAGACCAATACATCGTCATATCGTGGTCTAGCGTCTGAAAATCGAGAGTGTCGCCCTTAATTTCGGGTTTGGCGATTGGCATCTGAAAGGTTGTTCCGTCAGGATTGACAAACGTAACCGTTCCGCTCAAGGTCTCTCCCGTCTGGACAATGTTCACGGTGAGATTGACCTTGCCCGTGAGTGGGTTTTTTCTGATTTGCCAAGTTCCCACGAATAACTCTGATTCCGCAGCAGCGGCAATCGAGAACAGCATGAAGACGGCGAGAACGTGCCATCGCCTGAGTCGTTTCATAAGCTATTCCCAAACTAGTCCCAAAAGCATCAATGCGAACCGGGTAGGGGTCCTCTTGATTAGACACCGGGCGATGTGATTAGGCTAGAACTGTACGCCACGTTGGGGGTTGTTGACGAAATCACATGATAGCGCTCCCCCCCCAATGAGCGAAATGGCGACAATTGTTAACCGACTCGGGCGGTGCTGGGCTACGAGCAGCGGGGAAACTCCCGCGGAGGGGGGCTGGCCCAGCCTCTCATTTCTGAGCTTTACACAGGGGTGCCCCACCCTTGTCCCTGCGCACTTTGCAGGGACAGGGTGGGGACTTTAACTTTTCCGTTCATTCCAAAATCGCAGGTCAAGAACCCCGCCCTGTCGCGCAAAACGCGACAAGGACGGGGCACCCTCAAGTCTATTGAAGCCGGTTTTACTGCCCCGCAGGCTTGTCCATCTTGCTCGCGACTTTCACCCCGCTCAATCCATTTACGTACTTGGCGATGCCGCGATAGAGCGACTCGGCAATGCGCTGGCGGTATTCGCTGGTCTCCAGCCGGTGCTCGTCGCCGGGGTTGCTGACAAAGGAAATCTCCGCCAGGATTGACGGCATGTTGGCGCCGATGAGCACGATAAACGGCGCCTTCTTCACCCCGCGATTGCGGATGCCTGGACTCTTTGCGGCCAGGCCGCTGTGCAGCGCCCCCTGCACGTCTCCGGCGAATTCCCGCGATTCTTCAATCTTCTCTTTCAGCGCGATCTTCTTCACCAGGTCCTGCAGTTCGTAGATGGATTTCTGCGAAACCGCATTCTCGCGCGCTGCCACTTCCAGCGCCTCCGGCGACGACGTGAAATTCAGGTAGTAGGTCTCGACGCCGCGCGCATCCGGATCATCGCTCGAGTTGGCGTGTATCGAAACGAACAGATCGGCGCGCTGCTGGTTGGCGATTGCCGTGCGCGTTTCCAGAGGAATAAACGTGTCGTCCTTGCGCGTGTAGACGACTTCCGCGCCCAGGCGCCCCTCCAGCAACTTGCCCAGGCGGCGGCCTACGTCGAGCACCAGATCCTTTTCTGCCAGACCATTCGGACCGATGGTTCCCGTGTCGTGCCCTCCGTGCCCGGGATCAATCACGATCTTGCCGATCTTCAGCCCCAGAGCTCGAATCAGCGAGCGATCTCCTCTGGCCGTGGGTTTCGCCTCATGCACATCCCGATCGGCCAGGCTCCGGTTGCCGGCCAGATGCGACGAAGTCTCGCCCTTGGCATGGCCCGATGCGGACAAATCGGTGGGTGGCTTTGCGTCCACGGCAGGGGAATCAGGGTCCGTGTGATCCACCCTGCGCGAAGTGTCCGCCGACGGGGCCTCGTGTTTCGCTGGAGTCTCAAGCTTTGGAGCCTCGAGCTTCGCCACCTGAACTGGGGAAGAATCGTCATCGTCGGCTTCCACGATGACTTTCTTCACGCCCGTTTTGGCATCCACAGCTGAGTGGACAGCCTGGCAAGGTGCACCCGGATCGCGGTCGGCGCAGCGCCGATGCCCGCTGCTAGCCCGGTTTTGGCTTGCTGGCGGGGAGGGCTTTCCCGCGGCGTGAAGCGGCTTGTTTCCGGTAGCGGTTTCAGCCGTCCCAGTTTCGACCCTCTCCTTAGCCTTTGCCGGCGCGCCCTGCTTGGTGGCTGCGGCACCACTCGCGGGTGCAGCGTCTGAGTCGTCGCTCCCGTTCTGGTCAGCCTTTCCCGGTGCTCGCGCATCGGCTCTTTCGTCTGACGCCACCGGATCGTTCTTCGCCCCTGCTGTTGGTGCAGCTTCAACATCCGATATAGCCGCGCCCTTCGCCAGCTTCGCCCGCGCCGTTTTTCCGTGGACATCCTTGCCATGAATGTCAACGATCAGCCGGTAGGGATTGGGCAGCAAAAACGCGTCGTAGTCAGAGAGATCATCTACTTCCAGCACTACCCGCGTGCGCCCCGGCTGAAACTGTGCCACCCGAATCTTTTTCAGGAAGCCGTCATCCACATCGAAGCTCTTGCCCACCAGCGTCGAAGCCAGCTTGGTGTCGCGCAGGTCGAAGAAGATGCGGTCGGGATGGGCGATGCGCTGCGAGGCGAACTTGACCTCGCTTTCCAGGTCAATCGCGACGCGCGTGTAGTCGGGCGTGGACCAGTGCCGGATTCCCGTCACCCGCGGCAGGCGGCCGGAACGGTGATCGGAAGAGGGCTCAAACTCCTGCGCGGTGTCGTCCTCGTGATCCGCATCCTTGCTAGAGGAGTTCTTTATGGTGCTATTCTTTCCGGCCGTTTCTTTTTCGGATTTCTTCTCAGCCTCAGCCTTCTTGTCCGCCTCAGCTTGTCTGTCCAGTTCGACGATCGCCTGTTGCGCGTCTTCTACCAGCCGGTTGTGGGGATAGCGGTGCAGAAACTCTTCAAAAACGGTTCGCGCCTGCTCCGGATCGTTGAGATCGTCCTTGTAAATCTCGCCGATCGTGAACAGAGCGTCGCAACGGTATTTGCTGCCGGGATACTCTCGCCGCAGAAACCTGTACTGGGCGATGGCCTCGTTGAGAATCTTGTTGTCGTCGAAGCGCCGTCCCATTTCGACCAGCGTTTCCGCGACCGCAACCACGCTGGGATCGGCTTTGGTGGAGGTTGGCGCCCCATAATAGACATTGCGATAGGCGTTGACCACCCGCTGGTAGTCGCGCCGCGCGCGGTCCGCAGGAGGGCGTCCGTTGAGCGCTTCCCGCATGCGCTCAGCCGCGGCGAAGCGCTCGCGGGCCCATGATTCACCATGATGCGATTCGCTGTGATGCGCGCGGGCATGGGCCGGCAATCCGGGAAGCGCCACCAGCAACAGCAGCGCTCCCCAGCGCAAGCCGCGCTGGCTTGATCTGGTCTGCAAAGTCGTCGGCCCGTTTGTCATCCTGAGGCGGGCGCTTCTTGCCCGCCGAAGGACCTGGGCGAGCCGCGCAACCATCGCGCGCTTGGCTCGCTTCCTTACTGCCGTTGCGGTTGAACTGCTCGTGGTACCTGAGAGACTGCTTCTACAGATGCTCGGAACTTAATCCGTGTTGCTGATATAAAGTACGCCCCGCGCGTCCCGTTGCACGCGCACGGGATCGCGCGACGCCCCGTGAGAGGCAAAATCGAACCCTCCGTAGTAGAGGTTCGTGATTCTCCGCACGTAGTCCTGGGTCTCGGCAATGCGAGGAACACCAGCGCTCCGCGCCACTGCGCCTTCACCCGCGTTATAAGCGGCCAGGGTCAACTTCACATCGCCGCCGTAGCTTTCCAGAAGCGACTTGAGATGCCGCACTCCGGCATCCACGTTTTGCGCCGGATCAAACGGGTTCTTCACTTTCAACATCCGCGCCGTCGAAGGCATCAACTGCATCAGTCCCATTGCGCCCTTGCGCGAAACCGCGTTGGCGTTATAGTTCGACTCCACTTTGACCACGGCGCGCACCAGGTTCGGATCCACGTTATGCCGTGCCGCCGCCATCACGATGGCCGCGTCAACCTCCTCTTGCGAAGCCTGATGGCTGCGGGAATTGGCGGCTATAATCCGCGCGTTCGCCGACTTGGACGATTCGTGCACGAAGTACTGGCTGATTTCTGCCGCCGCCGAACGCGCCGCCTGCATCGAGGCCGTATTCGCCGATGGCACCGGCTTCCAGCGGTTCTCCTTGGTGCTCCAATACATCCAGGTGGAATGCTTGGGCTGCGCCGTTGGGGTCGGGCGGGGCGCTGCAACCGTTTCGTTCACGTAAACCTTGCGCCCGTGCTCATCCGTGGTGGTGATCACTTGCGAGGTGTTGTCGCCTTCGGCCGCCCAGACACGGGCTGGATTGCCGAGTAAAGCCAGGGAGGTCGCGGTTGCCGTCGTGGCCGTCAGCATCAATGCGATTTGCAGGCGCTTTCGCATATCCGGGCGTTTTCCTTCACCAATCCTTCGCTGGGAGGAGCTTTCGGACAAAATCTTACCCTCCCAATTTGTTCTACCCGGAACCTGACGGAGAATCCTTAACCAGAGTAGGACGATTATAGGCGGCGGGAGGTGCCCCGGCAATCTCTCCGAAGGGAGTAGAACCAGCGGAGTAATTCTTGCCAACCCGTTGATGACTATAGTCCTTAGAACTTTCTAAGCACCGCAAGGATTTACCCGACAGTAACCTCCGGAATGATTACCCATGACGATAGCGTGCCGCCCAAGTGGTCAACCGCGTGTCGGCCCAGACTCGCCCAAGCTGAACTGCAACTAAAGCCGGCGTCCGCCTCTTGGCTTGAAGCGAAGGGTGAAGGTGTAGCCGGGCAGGGTTATGTGAGCCTTGTAGTCCACCGCCAGGTAAACCACCGGAGTCTCGCTGCTTCCCGAACGCCGCACGGTTACTTGGCGGGGATCGAGCACAATGCCGTGCTCCCGAGCCCTGCTGATGACTGCCTCGCGGAGATCGTCATCAGACTTCGGAGCCGCCAGCCCGATTCGCCAGCTGTTGAGCGAGGCTATATCCTTCAGATCGTCCTGCAGCTCATAGTTGGCGATTTCGCAAGCACCGATTTGCCATCCCGTGCTTGCGAGCAAGACGAAGAGAGCGCAGACCACGATGATTTTGACTTTGCCCACGACGACATTCCGCGAGAATCCGAACCGTGCCGGCCAAAGTTCCAGCCCGTGCTAGAAACCTTTGTTCCCGCTTGAAGGAGTGAAATGCAGGGTAAAGGAATATCCCGGAAGGTTGACAGGAACGCTGTAATCCACCGCCACATACACGGCCAGCGTTCCCGGCGATCCGATGCGCTGCACCGTCACATGCTCAGGGGTCAGCGGAATTTCGTGCTCCCGCGCCTTCTTCATCACCTGTTCCACCAGATCCTGGTCGGACGTGTGCGGGTTGGAGCCTCCCACCATCGCGATATTCTTCAAATCGTCCGCAAAGGAATAGTTGGTCAGTTCGGGCGGAATGATCTGAAACCCGAGGTAGATCACCAAGACGATGGCAAGAAACCCGGCAATGGCTTTAACAGTTCCCATGTCCCACAATCCGCTGCCCGGGGCTTAACCAACTTAAGACCGGGAACCGCTTTATCCCGCCCGCCCGAGCAATCCCTGAAAGTATTCGACTACCGCCGTGATCGTAACATCGCGTCTCTCGAGAGTCGAGCGTTGAACGACCTCCACGGTACCTTCGGTAACCTTCTTTCCCACAGTGATTCTAAAGGGGATACCGACCAAATCCGCATCCTTGAACTTGACCCCCGGGCGCTCATCCCGGTCATCCAGGATCACATCGAATCCCGCGGTCTCCAGCCGCTGGGCGATGTCTTCCGCCGCCGATTTCACGCCCTCATCTTTCACGTTGACCGCCGCTACGACCACCTCAAACGGCGCAATCGCCACTGGCAGCCAGAACCCGTTTTCGTCATTTCCCTGCTCGACTGCGGCCGTAAGAATGCGCTCAATTCCAATCCCATAGCTGCCCATGATCGGCGTCACTTCCTTGCCGTTGTTGTCCAGAACCCGAGCGCCCATCGACTCCGAATACCGGTACCCCAGCTTGAAGATGTGCCCAATCTCCACCGCGGTATCAATCCGCAGCGCCTTGCCGCAATTCGGACACGCTTCGCCCGCGGTCACGGATCGCAGATCGGCTATTTTTACACGACTCTTATCGTTCAGCATGTCGGCCGACTTGGGATCTACGACTTCAACTTCTATGGGTTCAATCTGATCGAGGTTACCTGTCCCGTCTGACTTCTTTCCGAACTCGCCCCACATGCTTGTTCCGTATCCGAAAAGATTTACGTTGCGTTTGTGATAGCCCTCTTTATTCGCACCTGCGACAAGACCTATTCTGCCGAGCAGGGCAATATCAAAATAAACTTGCAGCCTCATATTCCTAAGCTTCTTCCAAGTCAGACCAATCGCAGGCCCAATGTAACCGGGCGGTGTGCCGAACACTTCCCTGATTTCATCTTCCGTCATGGGACGAAGTTCGCCGCCAGAAAACATAGAATTAAACTTGGCTTCGTTAAGCGTGTGGTCTCCCCGAATGAATACGACCACCGGAGTTGCGATGCTGCCATTGACTGCCTTGTAGGTCGAAACGAAAGCTAAGGCCTTTACCATACGGCTAGTAGGCACTTTCAAAAACGCTGCAACTTCTTCAATCGTTTTCATTCCCGGGGTCGACACCTCTTCTTCAGGCAGACCTGCATCCCCCGTAGGATCCGCCACAGCCTCCAGTTTCGACGTCGCCTTTTCCAGGTTCGCCGCGTAATTGCAGCCTTCGCAACTCACGATCCGATCTTCGCCCGCCGGCGTCCGCACCATGAACTCGTGCGACTCCTTCCCGCCCATCGCTCCCGAGTCGGCCTCGACCACCATGTATTTCAGCCCGCAGCGGTCAAAGATGCGGCAATAGGTGTCGTAATGTTTGCGATATGACACATCGAGCCCCGCCGCGTCCATGTCGAACGAATAGGAATCTTTCATCATGAACTGCCGCACTCGCAGGAGTCCGGATTTCGGCCGCGGCTCGTCGCGAAACTTCGGCGCAATCTGATACCAGATTTGTGGCAGCTGCTTGTAGCTGCGCAGCTCCTTCAAGGCAATGGAGGTCATGACTTCTTCTTCGGTCATGCCCAGGCACATGTCCCCGCCTTTGCGGTCTTTCAGGCGGAACAGGTTGTCGCCCATCTGCGCCCAGCGCCCGCTCGCCTCCCAAATTTCCCGTGGATGCAGCGCCGGCAAATAAAATTCCTGACCGATGCGGTCCATCTCCTGGCGCACGATGGCCACAATCTTGTTGAACGACCGGTTGCCGAGAAACAGGTACGAGTAGATGCCCGCCGCCAGTTGCCGGATGTAGCCCGCCCGCACCAGAAACTTGTGCGAAGCCACTTCGGCATCCGCCGGCGCCTCGCGCAATGTAGGAACGAAGAGTTCTGACCAACGATGCATAAGTTTGAGTACCGTGTACTGAGTCGCAAGTACCAAGCAACAGGGACTCGCCAATTCCACTGGGGAATTGGCTATTGTAAATGACGCGAGAACACAATTGCTGGATCGATTGGACAAGCTATACTGCCCTGCATGGATTGGTCAGATCCGTGGTGGTTGCTAGTCCTCGGGTTTGCCCTTGCGCTCTTGATCGGCATCGCGGTCTACGCGCGCCGGTCGCGACGTTCCGGCTTTGGTTCCGCAGCCGCGCAGCTCGGCTTTAGCGCGCTCAACGGCCCCAGTCCTTTCAGCGCCGAGGAAAGAAAAGGATTCAATCTGTTCTCGCGCGGTTACTCCCGCAAGTGGACCAACCTGCTTGCCGACAACCCGGAAATGCCATCGACGTTGCTTTTCGACTTTAGCTATCGATTTGGATTGAGGATCATTGCCAGCGTGGGATACAACCAAACGGTCGCCGCATTCTCCGCCCGCTTAACGAACCTGCCGGATTTCCAGCTAACGCCTGCCACGTCTCTGGAGCGGATGGCTCCGAAGTTGGGACTGCAAGGCCTCCGTTTCGAGTCGCGTCCCGAGTTCGGCAGGAAGTATTGGCTCCGGGCAAAAGACGAGATTTCCATCCGAGCCCTTTTCACCGATCCATTCATCGATCGACTGGCCGCCACCGACCCTCAGGCCATGTGGTATGTGGAGAAGAGTGGACGGTGGCTTCTGGTCTATTCTCACGGAACAACCT
>Ga0209517_10010326_pt1 | contig 10423 bp, 10 predicted proteins | sample PeaSoiMetSII2010_FD_187695 | JGI IMG/M metagenome (GOLD analysis project Ga0209517, IMG submission 187695) | Peat soil microbial communities from Weissenstadt, Germany - SII-2010 (SPAdes) (version 2) | ecosystem: Environmental > Terrestrial > Soil > Wetlands > Peat | place: Germany... | reverse complement strand
AGTGCCGCCAAGTCTCGGCGGGCACCTTCTTGGCGCCGGCGGCCAGAAAGAACATCTCGGTTGGCTTTCGTGCCACCTGATAGATGAGGTTCGTTACGAAGAAGGTAGCGAACACCGTCACCACAATAAGGATGATCCTGACCGCCGGCGGCGTCGCGCTCAGCTTTCGCGACGCCCAGCGCGTGCGCTTGCGCAGGCCGCGAAGTCGACCCCGGAAAGCACTCGAGCCAGGATGGCGGGCGCGCGAAAAGGACATGGCCATGACGCCGCCCATTATGCGGTGCTGCGACGACGTGCGCTATGAGGCGATTGTCAACAAACTGGAGCTTCCGCTATTGGGGGTGAATAACAGGCACAGCGCAGACAAACCGCAACGGCCGTTGATGGACCCTGAGCGGACGTTGGCTCAAGGGAACAATAAATGACAGCTCTGCGCCCATCCCAGCCGCTCAGGCAATATTGGTCGCTTCTCGGAAGCGGACATTGGGTCGGCACGTGCGCTCGACCGACATGTGCCAGAAGGCGACATCGTTGGGATTGTTGAGCGCGCACATTCGATGGCCGTTCGGGATCCACCTGGATCCTGCGCGTTCGTTGTCAGCCGATAGCAAGCCGGTCGAAGTTGCGCCCAACTTCACGGCCACGCGCGTCCAGTCCGTCGGCTAGTGGGCCGATAGGCGCAGCTGGGCACCTCGACATAGCGAACTGAGCGCTGAGGTTGGTACCCGTCCAAGGCACGCGCGTTGAATTCACTTGCCGGCTTTGATCCAGCGCGCGATATCGCCGACGACTTCGTCCTCGATGCCGAGATACCCGTGCCGGGACATGGGCTCGCAAGATTGGACCTGTGGAGCGGTTCCGCCGCTTACGACGATGAGCTCCTTCCGGGGTGTTTGCTTGAAATGCTCCATCAGCGCAGCGACACCCCCGAAAGAGGCCGCGACGCAGTTATCTTCCTTGTTATGAACGAATAGGGTTGGAACCGTGATTGCACCGACATCGACCAAGACATTGATGGGCTGGGAGCGCTTCGTGGGTGTCGTCATGCTCGATGTCAGCACCAACCCATCGGGGCCCCCGGTCTTCAACCGAGCGGCCGCGTTTGCTGCGGAGATCGTGCCCATGCTCGTGCCGATCAGCCAGACCGGTACGGCGGCGTTTTGGCGCGCATAGGCAATCACAGCCGAAATATCCTGAGCGTGCTCCGCCGTGCTACGAAACTCATCGACCCCGGCCCGATGGTCCGAGGGCGCATCTACTGAAATAACGAGGAAACCTGCGGCGGCGAAGCTGTGGCGCGTCCGTATGAGGAAATTCTTCACGTAAAGCTCGGCTAAGCCATTGTCGAGGCGCCGGATCTGACCCGCGCCGTCTCGCACAAACAGGAGTCCCGGGCTGCCTGAAAATAGGATGACGCTCGCCACCGGCACCCCGGGTGCTGGAGTTACCAAGAGATCCTCGGTCACGCCCGGCCGCACCGACAGCTGAACGATCTTCTCCTCTGAGCGGGCCGGTGATCCCGACAGCGCAAGCCACGCGAGCCCAATCACAAGGGCGCTCAATCGGAAGCTGAGCATCAAACACCTATGATTCCGGGCGGACGGCGAAGTTCGTTCCTCCCTCGCCATTGGGAGAAAAGAGAACCAGGTAGTCTATAGCGGTACCGCAACGATCAAGTGTCCAGCGTTCCAAGCGTGGGTGCCGATTTGGCCAAAGTTCGAGGACCTTCGTGTCGACGATCTTCCGCTGATCGCACCCTGGCACGCTCGCTTTATCGTAGGTCACAATGAATCGAGTGACATCGGTCGCCAGCGCCGCATCGGCAGTGCTCTCTCCGGGAACAGCGGGACCCGCGCTAGCGCCTGATGCAAGCAGGGTAGCGAGCAACACATACACGAAATTTCGCAGCGCACGCATTGGTTTCCAGTTAAAATGGCTGCGTCCATTTAATCAAGGTTCATTTGTCCAATTTCGCCAACGGACAGTCGCAAGCGGGAGACTGCGGAATGTGGACCCTCAGATTATGTACAGCTCTGGCGTTCCTCGCCGCAACGTGTGCGGCACCTTGCCTCGCGCAGGCTCCCGTACGGGCTGAGCGACCACTCGTGAAGGTTGGAGATTCAACCGTCTTCGAAGAGCTGGACGTTCGAACCGGCGAGAAACGCGACACGACATTCGTGGTTACAGCGGTGGACGCAAACAAGATCGTAAACGAGGCAAGTGGTAGCACGTCGGGGGCACGCACTTTCACGCGCGACTTCAACCCGCTCGAGATCCGCACGGGAGAAGCGGTGGCGACTACCTACAGACCTTATTTCCCGGCCCTACAGTTCCCGATGGAAGTCGGTCACAGTTGGAGTATTGCATTCGAGGTCAATATCCCGGGGCAGCGCCAAGTTTCCAAATGGCAGATGACGGCGCACGTCGTCTCAATCGAGCCGATTACGGTACCCGCCGGGACCTTCGAGGCATTCCGCATCGAATACGAAGGCAATTTCACGACGCAGAAAGGTGAGGTTACGTTCACTGGAACCCACAAGGAACCCACAAGGAAACCGCTTGGTTTGCCCTCGGACCGATGCGCATAGTCAAGCGTGACTACGAGCAAGTTGCGCCGTCACGCAACTTTCTTGAGCATCATGTAATTACGATGCTCTCGTTCAAACCTGCCAATTAGCTGTCTCCAAGAGCGTCGAGCAACCGCGTCGAGCGCAGACTAGGCGCTACGCGACCACCTCTGCGGGGAACCCTTGATGGCCGGCGGGCCCATCCCAATCCAAGCAGCGCGGGTACGAGCAACGCGAGCGATGCAGGTTCGGGGACGTTCACCAGCTCAAATTGGAGCAGACCAGTGCTGGAGTTCGGCAAAAAATTGGGGCTCCCCGTGTTGCCGCCGAAAGCTCCGTCGAGAGTCAGATCAACGAACACATCGAAAAAGCTATTGATCTGAAAATTGCCGCCGCCACCCGTCACCGTGTACGTGCCTGTGTCGTCCCCGGCGGGTGGTGGAAGATCGAGCTGGAACTTGGTGTTGCTGCCGGGGATGGAGATGCTGAAAGTCTCAACTGTGAACGGATTCGTTGACGTGGCCGTATTGGTCTCGCTTATGGGAAACGAGAAGCTAAAGGGTGTCGACGTGGGTGTTGGAGTGTTTTTCTGATTCGTTCCACTGATAAAGCCCTCCAGCCCGGGCGTGATAGTGAAACTGTCGATTGTTATATTATGGGTATTGCCGTCGCCGTTGCCGGACATGCCAGAGATGGTAACTGGGCTGACGAGGACATATTCGCATCCTGTCGGCAAAAAAGCTGTGGGTGCCGACGCCTGACCCGTGAGAGAGCAGACCGGCCCTGGGATCGCACCGGCTGGACCTGACGAAAGGCACAGTGCCGTGCCCGCCAAGATTGCGCTCAGCGTCAGTGCCTTCATTCTTGATTTCATCGACCCTCCCCTTTCTGGCAACACGCTGAACTGGCGCTAACCAACAGGCAAATTGAACTGAGACGGTACCAGGCGTGGATTACGATCTGCGATGGCGCCGCGCTACCCCGAAACCGATAAGTGCGGAGCTGAGCAGCGCAAGCGTGCCGGGCTCGGGCACACTCGCGGAGTCCACATCACTGACCGTGAGTATTTCGAAGAGGGCGACGCCGGCAGGAATCGCTACTGGTCCGATCGTGAAGCTGTCGGGCTCGTAGGTGACCGATGATGACTGGAGCGCCAGCGCCTCGTTTATCGCCGACTGCGGAAGCGCCAGCTCTCCCAGCTCGTCCGAGGAGAAGATCTCGGCGGTAGTACTGATCCCGCTGCCGAACAGGAAATAGATATCGGCCCAGTTAGCAGTGTTGAGCTGATCGACTGGATTGGCCGGATCGCCCGTGCTCAACGTCACGAAGGCACCAGTCAGCGTATCAACGGTGAAGGCGCCCGTGCAGACGTTGCAGGAATCTTCGGTGATCGTCACGAAGATGCTGCTTCCGCCGGCACCAGCGTAGACCGGGCTAGCCCACATCAGGGGGATGGCAACGGACGCGGCGCTTGCCATGGACGCCACCCAGCTTCGAGCGGACGGTTTGCTCATAAACGGTCCCCACAGCGCTTGCCATCGAGGCATGCAATTCCGAGGCCATCGAGATTGTTAATTGGAAATCAAGTAGATCGGTGAGAGCGCTCGGCCGCGAAGAGCAGAAAGTGTTAAGGATTCCGACACCTGAAATAGTCTTTGATGTCAGCAACGGCGCTAATCCTGGTGCCAATGATTGAAGATTCCGACATCAGGCGTGCCGCGACTTACATGATCAAGAAACATGGCGCCGCCTATGCGGCCGCCGCGGCGACAGTCCGCTCCCCATGCGCGACGTCTTCGGGAGGTCCGCTCCGGGTCAGATTGAGACGACGCCTCAGTCGAGTTAAATGTTCGCTTTCCCTCATTTACCGCCGAAAGCCGCCATTCCGCTCCCGGCCATCGGCTTCCAAAGGTCGAACGCAACGCGCCTTGTCCTTCGCTTGGCCGATGACGGCCGGAAAAGGAGAAGGCTATGGGACACTCAGAGTATGATCCAGCTGCCAAAGATCGGCGTCCGTGGAATGCGGGGCGGACGGTTGGTGCCAAGCGCGCGCTGAAGCCGCAGCAAGTCTGGGCCATCCGGTTCTGGCTCGACCGCGAACGCCGGCTACGCGACCGCGCGATGTTCGATCTCGCTATAGATAGCAAATTGCGCGGGTGTGACGTCGTGAAGGTCAAAATCGGCGACCTCGTCAGCGGCGGTCGGGTTCGGTCACGCGCGATCGTCGTCCAGCAGAAGACCGGCCGGCCCGTTCAATTCGAACTCCTCGAACCCGCCCGCGGCAGCATTCTGGCCTGGCTCGAACACCGAGGCGGCACACTGGACGAGTTCGTCTTTCCGAGCCGGATCGATCACGCCGATCATATCAGCACTCGGCAATTTGCTCGACTTGTTGATGAGTGGGTGACCGGGATCGGATTACGCCCGGAAGATTACGGGACCCATTCGCTGCGCCGAACCAAGGCGTCCATCATCTATAAGCAGACGGGGAACCTGCGCGCTATGCAGATCCTGCTCGGCCACACGAAGATCGAGAGCACCGTTCGCTATCTGGGCGTCGACGTAGAGGACGCGCTCGCCCTCGCTGAGGGCACGGAGGTGTAGCGATGTGACGAGCTCCTCGACCTTAGCGTCGAGGAGCTCTGTGCCGCGGTTGGCTCAGCGAAGCTGCGCCCATCCCGGCCGTTCAGCCAAACTTAGGCGTTTCTCGGTCAGCGGACATCATGTTGGCGTTGTGTCTTCGAGCATCATGGGTCAGCGGATCCGCTTCGACCTCACAACAATCGCACCCAGTATGACGTTCCGGTTGGGAGTGTCGGCGACTCGTTGATATCGCCAGCGTCCAATGTCATCAAGTCCGCGGCGATATCCGTCCCCGCCAGTTGCTGCTGGAGGTCGGTCAATTTTTTTGTCAGGGCTGCTGATTTCGGCTCCATCACGGCCAGGGTGACCACATCGGGGCGGAGCCGCTTGGCGAGTTCGGCAGTCTTGGCGATCTCGATTCCTTGCCGTGAAGCCTTGCCTTCAATCAGGCGGACGACGCCATCGGACACGACGAGCAGATCGAATTCGGCGTCGGAGGCACCCTTGTCGGCGCTCTTCACCGAAAAAAACAGCTCGTGCGGGTCGAGGTAGAAGTACGACGTGGTCGCTCGTTCCGCGTATTTCGCCAAACACCACACGATGGGAAGCAACCCGTGTTCCCGCAAACCTTCGAGAACGAATCCGTTGATTTTGAAGTGCCATGAATCCGCGACCGGGGCCGGCTCGTTTCTGCCGCAAACTTCGCAGACCATCACCCGCTTCAAGTCGTCAAGACTCACCCAGTTGTTGTTGAAGCACTGGCCGCAACGCCATTCATGGCCCTGGTGCAATATCTCCCTCTGACAGAGGTATTTCGCCGATGCCGCGAGCGAACGCCTTTCGTGCTCGTCCCACTCGTCGCGTGGCGTTGACGCCGGGTGTTTCGCCCAGTACGCCTTGCGAAAGGCATCGAACTCGCTGCGCAGGTCGTCGAATTTGAGATAGCGCGAAGGAAATCGTTCGGCGCGCGCTTCCGCGAGCACAGTGCTGGCCAGCCATGACCACTCGTCGTCGGAAGCGATTTTGCCGCCCTTGAACCGCTTCTTGAGCCGCTGCGTCACCGCTACAACACGATCGTCGGTTGCCTTGGGTGTCGCGCCGAGCAGCTCAAATCGCTCTTTCCAGAATTGCGAAAGGAAGATCTCCTTGGCCCGGTGGATGTCGCCTGACATGCGAAGCAGTGCGGTCAAATAGCGCCCCTTGTCGGAGGGACGCATATCAAGTGCCGGACCCGGCTTCGGCATTGCATGGCTGCGGACAAAGGGCCACCAATCGCGTGCGGCGCAGATGGCGTAACGAAACGCGGCTTCATCGGTCGGAACATTGATTTCGGGCAACGTTCCCTCGGTCGCACAAGTGAGGCTCAACAATCCGCCGGCCGTCGACCTGGGCATGCAGACGGACGACATGCCATGAAGTCGATACCCGCGCGTGAAGGCACCGACCATCCGCAGGCGGCGTGGCAGCCGCCAATGATGCTGCACGTTTTGTACCCAGCTATGGTCAACGGTGCGCTCGATATCGAGATCGAGCTGCCAATGTCCCTGCTTGGCGCTTGCCGGCAGTTGCGCCGCATCGCGCAGATGTCGGGGTAGAACGAGGGTTGGGCGGAAGGTGTCCTCGGCAAACGCCACCTCATGCCAGTCGCGAGGCTGGAACGGCGATCCCGGCTCGACATGGTCACGAGCGTTTTTCAAAGCGGGCGCCGATGGCACCGGGGCATCGACCGAGGCGAGACGTTCCGACGTGTAAGCGTTGAATTTATTGGCCAGATGCAGCCGATTGGCGATTTGTTGAAGTTCGTCTGCGGGAACGCTCGCGGACCGCACGACGATATGAGCATGAGAAGCGTTTCCGCCGACAGGAAGGTAAATGCGGTTCTTGATGATATTCACGATCGCGTTGAAGCGGTCGGCATCGTTCAGGTCGTCCTGCGATACTTTCAGCGCGGCGATGCCGCCGCCTAGCCAGACGGGCGTGTGGTGAAGCGCGTTCCAGAATATCAGCCGATCGGCGAACGAATCACCCACGACGAGATTGACGGTGCGCGACCAGATCATGTCCCCGAGTTCGATGCGTGGCGCAAAGCTGGCGGATATCTGCGCCAGTCCACGCAGATCCCGCTGTCTCGCCACACGGTCGATCAACTCCTTCTCGGATGAGACGATTTCTCCCTCGGCGCGCGGCATGATGCGGCGGTCTGCCTGAATGTGCTCGGGCACAAAGATGACGGGCTTCAGGTAGTCGCCCATGTCTCGGGCGATAGGCCAAGGGCTTAGGCTCTGGCCGTAGCAGCCAAAGTTCTCCTGTAGAAATAGGGATGGCGGCGTTCCGAGCTGGGTATCGACAAGCGCGACGGGACGCGGCGCCGATATCATGTCGCCGCGCGTCAACATGGCGCCGACCGAAAGCGCACTCAGCGGCGCGACTGGTAAATGTGGCCGGTAGGCGTGCCGATCACGTTCCTCCCGCCGATGAAAATCGTGTCTCACGAGAAAGGCAGGACCGAGCTTCTCGTGATACCGCTCGATGACGGCGTCGCTTAGATCGACGTACGAGTAGATGATGTCCGGATCGTAGGTTTCGAGCCAAGGAATGTAAGCAGGACGGACTGCGCCGGTTTCGCACGGAACGATGAGGCTGAAGCGCCCGCCCCATTGCCCGAACGACTCTGCAACGATGGCATCGAGCATGGTTTTCCAATGCTCGTTCTCCTCGACGAGATACGCGACCCGGACCGGGCGGGGCCGAACATAGGCTTTCGAGGCTGGCAACTCATGCACCTTCGAAGGTCGAAATGCGTTCATTTGAACGGACATCATGCGGATGGACCGGATTGCGCCGCTCGCCGCCGAGATCCCTAATTCTTACTCCTGATATCTTTGCCACGTCACGATCCTTCCACATCGAAGATGGCGGCTAACTGGGCTAGCCGCAGACGCTAATACTCACCCAATTTAGGGCGAGACTCATATTGCCGGACACCGGGTGTTGAGTGTGGGTCACATGGTCCGGCGAACCGTTTGCTCAAGACCCGAAACGAAAATTCCACGGCAGGAATGCGCCCAGTCAGACACTCGGTTTCGGGCGAGGGCGGGCCGAAACAAATCAATCCGAATTCGACGCTGGCGAGATGTCCGGGATCAACGCGGAGGCAAGTCCGTTCGCAATCACGGTCGGGGAATTTTGAAAAGCGCGCTCGCGTCATTGCGGCCAAGCCCGAGGCGTTGATTGAGTTCCTGACGGGTCAAGGCGGGCGCACTGGCCGTCCGATTTTTGGCATGATTGCCGCCATGATCCAAGAGAAGCGCATGCACCCGCCCAGCGGCCTGATCACCGCCGGGTTCGAATAACCATTCCAACCGCGCCGACGGATTGCTGTCGTTCTCCAGAAGATATCGCACGAGCGCCACCGCATAGTCCGCGCCTACCTGTCGATGCAGGATGGTGCCGTCCAGGTCCCGCACGAGACGCTGCGCCGACGCAATCAGCGTCGAGAGATCGAGTAGGGTGGGCGCCTGGCTTTTGGTGTATCGGTCAAGAGCCGCTTGGATGTCGGCGCCGCCATGATTGTCGCGAAAGAAAGCGGCTGTCTTCGCAATGGCCTCACATTCCTTATTCGTCAGTGCAAACTTGTAGTCACCATGGGCGAATCGGTTGCGCCAGTTGGCCAGGAGATTCATCGCCAAAAGATGTTCGGCCCTGGCGCCAGGGAAAGCCGTGTGCAACGCGTCTAGGCGTTCAAACAATGTCGGCCGATGGTTGTCACCGGGCACCTTTCTGCCGTTGAGCTTGTCATGCAGCGTATCCGGCACCAGCCCGTCGATGCGGGACAGCACGCGGAGATAGTGGTCGAGCGCGTCGATGGTGACGATCATGGCGCCCTTGAGCGCGAATGTCCGCGCATCGTTCCATTGCTCGGGCGTCGCTGGCTTCTGCCAGGAAAGAAAAATGAGATCAGCGGGGCGGACCGGCTCGACCTCCTTCAACGTCTCCAAACCCACGATCAGCGCATGGAGCGACTGGTTCGCTGCGCCAACCTGACGGCGAAAGCTGATCAGGGCAGGGGTCATTTCAAAGCAGATGGTTGCCGTCGACGTCATCGAAGATCCCTGCGTGTCGGCTTGCGGGCTAGATGTCTCCTCTGGGGCATCGGCATCGACACCCTGAATGTCCTAGATCGGTCGGAAGTTACCAAACCAGATTTCGTAGTGTGTGTCCGCTTCCCCGTATGTCGCCACCAGAAGCAGCCAGTCTGCTTCCGGCCAAACTCGGCTATTCCCGACCACATGCACGAATGACCGGTACGGGCACTTCCCAGACCAGACCATCGCCGGAGCACACGTCTGTTGTTGGGTGATGAAGCGACATGCCAATTTCCCGATGTCCGTGTCAACGCCTCGAGCCCGGCGCACTCTCGTGCGTCGGGCCGAGGCGTCACAAATACTTGAGGCCGTACTGCGCCTGCATGCGGGCGAGGCTGCCGGAGAAGATCCGGGTGATGGTCCAGTCTCCGTTCTGCTCCGAGACCGAGTAGCCCACGATGTGCAGCAGATTGCACTTCCGCGTCACGTCGTAGAGATACTGGATATTGGTCGCATAGGTCTTGAACGCATCAAGGCCAGGTCTGTTGACCAGACGGACGCCGCCGCCGACGCAGTCGGCATAGCGGCCGCCAGGCCCGTAATCCTCAGCTGCTTTCAGCAGGTGCAGCTTCCTCTCTGGATCGGTCTCCCGTTCCGCCTTGGCGATGGTGTCCATGCGCCGGGTCTTGGCGGAAGCCTTGTTCGCGGCGACAAAGGCCGCGGCGAACTCGTCGGCCTCGAAGCGGGGCAAGGGCCACGCATGTTCGAGGGCTCTGGTGATCCAGCAGACGGCTCCATCCGGGTATCCGTCAGAGTGCTTGTAGACCGTCACGACCTCGGGGTTATTGGTGTCCGGGTCGATGAACCGGTAGCAAGCGCGGGTACTCATGATGTCTTCTCCTTGGAGCGGGATGCTCCAACGCCCCAACCCCGGCATGCCGCAGCATGTCGGGGCGAGGCGCCGCCTTAGGCGGCGAGCGTGAGGTCGCGCCACTCCGTCGCTTTGAGGTCGAGCACGGTGGAACCGGCCATCTCGAGTTCGGTCGCACGGTCATAGGACCTGGCGTCCTCGGCCGTGCGGGTGACGGCGTTGATGAGCCCGTACTGGCTCAGGTCGCCGCCCTCGATGAGGTGCCTCAGGACCGAGGACTGCTCGTCCTGGGTCAGGCTGAGCCGGTTGCTAAGCAC
>Ga0209517_10010317_pt1 | contig 10433 bp, 11 predicted proteins | sample PeaSoiMetSII2010_FD_187695 | JGI IMG/M metagenome (GOLD analysis project Ga0209517, IMG submission 187695) | Peat soil microbial communities from Weissenstadt, Germany - SII-2010 (SPAdes) (version 2) | ecosystem: Environmental > Terrestrial > Soil > Wetlands > Peat | place: Germany... | reverse complement strand
CTCCTTTGCACCTGAACTACTGGACCCGCAGCTGTTCAACGTTTGGCTGGTGTTCTGGAGCATGGTGGCGCACTCGCCGGAAATCCGCGAAGTACACGACCGCACCTACGGTAAGTATCGATCCACGTTGGAATCCTTGTTGGGGCAGCTCGCGCCGTCAGGTGCTGCACCGCACTTCAAACTTCGTCCGGCGGCCATCGCGCTGGCTGCCTTGCTGGACGGGCTGTGGGTGGAGCTGAGCTTGGCCCCCTCCACTTTCAAAGCACGCGAAGCCATCGCCCTATGTGAGGACTGGGTCACCGCGCTGTGCAACGGCGCCTTCCCCCGGTTGCTCCGAACGAATACGCGCGCCAAGAAATCGAGGCCGCCCGCGCCGCATCGACAGTCCTAGCGGTCCTGCGGCACGCTCGACGCAAAGTCTGACATGGACCGCAAAGTCCGTGCCGGGCGATGCACGGCAAATCCGGTCTTGTTATACTAGCGTTCAATAAGACTTTGGGAGGTTCCGGGTCATGGATGGACGATGCGCGCTTAAGTCCGGCAATTCGGCTGCAATCACGCCGAACCTCGACGGATTCAGTCTCCCGGGCTGGATATACCACGATGCCGATTTCTTGGAAGTGGAAAGGGAACGCGTTTTCGCCACGTCTTGGCAAATCGTCTGTCATTTGAGCGACATTCCTCTCCCAGGCGACTACCACACGTTGGATTTTTTGGGTGAACCATTGGTTGCCGTCCGCTCCGAAGACGGCGGTGTCAAGGCATATTTCAATGTGTGCCGGCATCGTGCCGCGCGGCTCTTGGACTCGGGCTCGGGGCATTGTCCCGGGCGCATCGTCTGCCCCTATCATGCTTGGAGCTACGACTTGAGCGGCCATCTCACGGCCGTACCGCAGCGCAAGGAATTTGGCAATTTCTCACCGGACGATTACGGGCTCAAGGCGGTTGAAACCGAGATTTACAAGGGATTCATCTTCGTCCGTCTGCAGCCCGGGCCGACCAGCGTCGCCGACATGCTGGCACCGTACGCAAGCGAACTGGCCGCGTATCGACTCGAGGAATTGCAACCCCTGGGAAGGGTCACGCTGCGGACTCGCCATGTGAACTGGAAGAACGTGACCGATAATTATTCGGACGCCATGCACATCAACGTTGCCCATCCTGGCCTTACGCGCTTGTTTGGTCAAAGCTACGGCATCGAAGCCCAGCCCTGGGTGGACAAGATGTGGGGGCTTTTGCGCGATGTTCCCTCGTCGCAGCGCTCGGAGCGGATGTACCAAAACGTGCTGCCGCACATACCGCATTTATCCAATGAGCGGCAGCGCCTGTGGGTCTATTTCAAGCTATGGCCGAACATCGCCTTCGACATTTACCCGGATCAGATCGACTTCATGCAAATGATTCCGATCTCGCCGACCGAAACATTGATTCGCGAAATCGCCTATGCTCACCCGGACGGACGCCGCGAAATGCGCGCGGCGCGATACCTGAACTGGCGCATCAATCGGCGGGTAAGCGCCGAAGATAAGGCGCTCATCGAGCGTGTCCAAACCGGCATGGGCTCCCGCAGTTACAGTCCCGGGCCGCTTGGCCGAAACGAAGTGTCGCTGCGCAGCTTTGTGCACCGCATGCGCGAACTCATACCCGAAAGTCGATTGGCGCATGCTCCTGCGGCCGGCTGGCGCAGTATCACGGGTAGACTTTCTCGTGGCTGATTCAGCATTGCGCGACGTAGTCATCATCGGCGGCGGCCACAACGGTTTGGTATGCGCTGCCTACCTGGCGTCGGGGGGACTCAAGGTCACCGTTCTGGAACGCCGCAGCGTCGTCGGCGGAGCGGCGGTTACCGAAGAGTTTCACCCTGGCTTTCGTAATTCTGTGGCGGCATACACCGTCTCGCTGCTCAACCCGAAGGTCATCCGCGATCTTGATCTTGCGGGGCATGGCTTGCGCGTGGTGGAGCGCAAGCTGTCGAATTTCTTGCCGCTGGATGACACCCGGTACTTGAAGGTCGGGGCCGGCAGAACCGAACAGGAAGTTGCCAAATTTTCCGCTCGAGATGCTGTGCGCTTAAAAGGTTACGGCGAACGCCTCGATGTGATTGCCGACGTGCTGCGTGATCTGGTGCTGGAGACGCCGCCCAATGTGACTGCCGGAGGCTGGCTCGAGGCGCTGCCCGAATTGCTGCGCAGCGCACGACTGGGAAAGAGGATCGCGAAGCTCGACATGGTCATGCGCCGTGAATTGCTGGATTTGTTCGTGAAATCCGCCGGCGACTACCTTGACGGCTGGTTCGAGAGCGCACCCATCAAAGCGGCCTATGGTTTCGACGGCATCGTCGGCAACTATGCGAGCCCGTACTCTGCGGGCTCCGCCTACGTACTGCTGCATCACGTCTTCGGCGAGGTCAACGGCAAAAAGGGCGTCTGGGGTCATGCCATCGGCGGCATGGGCGCCATCTCCCAGGCGATGTCCAAGGCCGCTGCCGAGCGCGGCGTCGAGATTCGAGTGTCGAGTCCGGTGCATGAAGTCATCGTCAAGGCGGGCCGGACCGTCGGTGTGATCCTGGAGAACGGCGACGCGATCCACGCGCGCTGCGTCGTTTCGAATCTGAATCCGAAACTGCTGTACGGCAAGCTAATCGACCCATCCTCTCTGGACAACGACTTTCGCGAGCGCATGAATAATTGGCGCTGCGGATCCGGCACGTTCCGTATGAACGTCGCGCTGTCCGAGTTGCCGGATTTCAAATCCCTGCCGGGCGGCACTCTGGCGGAGCATCACACATCCGGCATCATCATGGCGCCGAGCCTAGCCTACATGGACCAAGCGTACCTCGATGCAAAGTCGGGCGGTTGGTCGAGGCAGCCCATCGTCGAGATGCTCATTCCGTCGACATTGGACGATAGTCTAGCGCCTCCGGGTCAGCACGTGGCGAGCTTGTTCTGCCAACACGTCGCTCCCGCGCTGCCCAACGGCGCCTCATGGGACGACCATCGCGAGCAAGTGGCGGACCTCATGATCGACCTGGTGAATACGCACGCACCCAACTTCAAGGCATCCGTGCTGGGAAGGCAAAGCATGAGTCCGCTCGATTTGGAGCGGACCTTCGGCTTGATCGGGGGCGACATCTTCCACGGCGCGCTGAGCCTGGACCAATTGTTTTCTGCTCGGCCCATGCTCGGTCACGGCGATTATCGCGGACCTTTGAAAGGTCTGTACATGTGCGGCTCCGGAACGCATCCCGGCGGTGGCGTCACGGGCGCGCCTGGACACAATGCGGCACGGGAGATCCTTGCGGATTTCCGGCGCGGCCGCTTGAGACAGGCCTGACAGCGGGCCGCAGTAGCAAGCGTCAGCGAGTGGCGTCGAGAACGGCGCGCACCAAGGGTTCCGGCTGATAATGCTCTCTCGCCGGGGTAAGCCCCATGCGCACGATCACCACTTGGCGCGACGGAATGATGGCGGCGAACTGTCCATCATGGCCTGACATCCAAAACGTATCATCGGGTATGCCGAACGCCGCATCGGGATTCACGCCAGGCTTGTCGCCACGCGTGGGCCAGCGCCAAACCATGCCGTGTCCATATTCGCCGCCTGAAGCCGCGACCGGGGACACCATCATGGCTACATAGCCCCGCGGCAGTATCTCCTGGCCTTCCCAGACGCCGTCTTGCGCCAGCAATTGCCCGTAGCGCGCCCAGTCGCGCGGCGTGGCGTACATGTAAGAGGAACCGACAAACGTGCCGGTTTCATCCGTCTCCATGACGGCGCTTTTCATGCCCAACGGACCAAACAGGCGCGTTCGTACGAAATGGACCGAGTCGCTGCCTACGGCGTCTTGAAAGGTGCGCGATAGAATGACGGCGGATCCACTCGAATAACTCCAAACTTCGCCGCTGGGGTATGCACGCGGCTCCCCGCCGGCGAATGCGGCCATGTCGGTCTCGAGGTACAGCATGCGCGTGACATCGGACACCGCCCCGTACCCCTCGTTGAATTGCAGGCCGCTGGTCATGCTCATGAGGTCTGCAATGGTGATGCCCTCGCGGGCGGCGCCCGCCAACCCCGCCGATTGCTCAAGCGTGAGACGCCCATCCTTGACCAGCAAACCGATGAGTCCTGCGGTTACGCTCTTGGTCATGGACCATCCTAGCTGCGGTGTGTCGCGGTCGAAGCCGCGGGCATACCGCTCTGCAACCAGATGACCTTTGTTCAAGACCACGATGGCGCGCATTCCGGGACCGGCCAGCGTGTTGTCGGCGATGACCTCCTGCAACGCCGGCACCGTGAAGCTCAAGTCGCGTTCGAGCGAGCCCGCGCCAGGTAGCGGCTTAGGCTGAGGCACAGTGCGTGCGGTATCGAGCCTCCCGTCAGGCATCACCGCGCACCCCACGTCCGGCCTCGCGACCGCGAGTCCACCACCGATGAAGCCCATCAAACCCGCTCGCACGATGCCGAGCTTTCGATCAACATCGATACGCATGAGTTTGAGCAGGGGATGTCCGGGAGCTTGGACGTCGTTCGTTAGCACCTCCGTTGGATCGCGGTTCGCCAAGAACACGTTCGAACAAACGATCTTCGCTGCGTAACTGGCGCCGATGCGAATCAGATCGGGCGGCCTCTCCCACACCACGAGCACCAGCGCGAATAGCAAGAGAATCAGCGTAACGATGCTCGCACCTAGAATCTTCTTGAACGTTTTCAATGAACTACGCCAGCAGGACTATTGTGGCACGACCGTCCGATCCATCTCGGGTCACGGCAAAATCCTCACGCTTAGAACCAAGGCAAAGAACCCCAAAGGCGTACCCTACAATTCCGTCGCCGTATACGACAACAACAGAACTCAAGGTGAACGGGCAGCCCCGCTGCCCGTTTCCTCTCCGCGCCGCCCGCTGTTTGCAAGCGGTGCCGGCGCCAACAACGCTCCGGTCCGAGCGAGACTAACGTTTAACCAACGCGTCTCGAATCTCTTCGAGCAGTATTTCCTGGCGCGGCGGCGGAGCGTCGGCGGGCGGCGCGGGCGGCTTCTTCAGCGTGTTGATTCCCTTCACCGCGATGAAAATCACGAACGCAATGATGAGGAAATCGAACACCGTCTGCAGAAAGGCGCCGTACTTGAGCAGTACCGGTGCGCCCTTCGGATCGGTGCCCAACGTGATTGCGAGATCGCTGAAATTGATACCGCCAATCAACACACCGAGCGGCGGCATGATGACATCGCCGACGAACGAGGAAACGATCTTGCCGAACGCCGCGCCGACGATGACGCCCACCGCCAAGTCGATCACGTTGCCCTTCATGGCAAATTCTTTGAATTCCGAAGCAATGCTCACGATATCGTCCCCTATTTATTGTTGATTGATCTGCGTAGGTGTCCGCGCCCTTGCCGCCCGTGCTCCATCAAGCATGCGGAACGACGCCGTTCGGAGTGAGTTTGTCCACCGCCTGCGGCAGCACTTGAGCAAGCTTCTGGGCGAACTCTTGCGAGTTCATGCCGAACTTGGCCGCCGGCCCGGAGATCACGTCCGTGCCGAATGGGGCACGGATTTGATCGGCCGAGATCGGCAGATTCGCGCCGGTGCCCACCCACGATTTCACCGTGTTGCCCAAACCTTGGCTCTCCATCTGCGCCACGATGCCCTGCACGCCGCCATGCTTTTCGATCAAGCCGTTGACCATCGCGGCCATCTCGCCGCCGACCAATGGAAGCGCAGCGCACCGAAGGTATACGAATCCGGACTCAGATCGTAGTTCGTCTGCCAGTTCGTATCCCAGCGCTCCGCCGACACGATCCCGGCGCTCTGCCCATACAGGCCGCCCAAGTGAAACGCATGCTTCCACGGCCCATCCCAATACGCCGTGTCGAGCGCCGCATTCGCCGATTTGCCCTCCGAATTGCCTTCCGATGCGGTGTAGCCGGCCTGCCCTTTGCCCGTCCACACCTCCTGCGGCGGCGGCGGCGCGGCCTCGTCGCACAGCCCAACCACTGGCGTCAAATACGCGAGCGCTAGAGTCCGTGCACGAACATTCATTCTGTATCCCTTCGATAGGTAATAAGTCAGGAGGTGGCGCCGCGCATCGCGCAGCGCGCTGTTGCCTGGCAAACGCGCGCGCTCAGGGTCCCGCAGCGCGCGCTTTCCTCAGGGGCTATTTGCAGGCTTTCCCGTGATCGGCATGATTGCCCTTGGCGATCGCATCCGCCTCGCTCATGTAGGCACCGTTCTTGGTCTTGCCGTACCACTTGTCCGACGGGCAGTGATACACCTTGCTGCTGGTGTTCACCCACACCAATCCCGGACCGCCGCCCGGCGCGGGGGTCGCCGCCGGCATCGCGGCCGCCTTCGGGGCAGCGGCAGCAGGCGCAGCCGTCGCCGGAGCGGCGGGCGCCGCAGGAGCCGCAGCCGTACTGCCGGCCGCCGCCGCCGCTCCGTACCAGTCCTGGACTCCCTTGTGGCCGCGGCACGCGCCCTTCTTCGTCGCTCCCGACCAGTAGCTGCCATCCCGGCATAGACCCGTCGAGCCCGCCGGCGCCTGCGCGATGCTCACCGTAGCGATCAATACGCCGGCCATCAGCGAAATCAGTTTGACGCTGCGAAACATGGTATCTCCTTCACCTTTTCTTGATCGTTATTATTGAGGACAACGCATGCCTACGATGCCCCCGAGCCGACGCCCGGATCCCTTGTAATGGAATATTATTGCAGAATTTGACCACAAGGAAAGCTTACGAATCCTTCAGTAAGCTCGACATGCGTTCGCCATCGATGTTTCCGCCACTGACGATCACTCCGACCCGCTGACCGGCAAGCCGTGTACCGAGTGCGCGAACTGCCGCAAAGCCCAGGCATCCGGTTGGTTCGACCACGATTTTCATTCGAGTTGCGAAAAACCGCATGCACTCGAGCAACTCGGCGTCCGATGCGGTCAGGATATCGAGGACGTCGCGGCGAATGATCTCGAATGTATACCGACCGAGAGCCTGCGTCTGCGCGCCGTCCGCAATGGTCTTCGGGACGGGAATACGAACGATCGACCCCCGACGAAATGATTGTTGACCATCGTTTCCGGCCTCAGGTTCGACCCCGAATACCGCGCAACCAGGGGATAGGGCCTTGGCTGCCAATGCTGAGCCGCTGAGCAGACCACCGCCGCCCAGACACACGAACAAGCTGTCCAGCCGCCCCGCCTGTTCGATGAGTTCAGCCGCTGCAGTGCCCTGCCCGGCAATGACGGCGGGATGGTCATAGGGCGGCACGATGGCCGAGCCTTGGCTCTCCGCCAACCGCTGCGCGATTTCCTCACGGTTCTCGCGGTAACGATCGTAGGTCACGACGCGGCCGCCGTAGCCGCGCGTGGCCTCCATTTTTGATACCGGTGCGTCATCGGGCATGACGATGGTGGCGTCGATGCCGAGGATACGCGAGGCCAATGCGACCGCTTGCGCATGATTTCCGGACGAGAATGCGATGACGCCCCGGCTCCGCGCGTCCGGCGCAAGCATGGAGAGCGCGTTGAAAGCGCCGCGAAATTTGAAAGCCCCCATTCGCTGGAAGTTTTCGCACTTGAAAAACACTCTCGCGCCAACCGCCTCGTCGACGATCCGTGATGTCATCACGGGAGTACGGTGAGCGTGCCCTGCGAGCCGCCCGGCAGCCGCCTCGACGTCCGCATAGGTGGGTAACTCCATCAATTGCCCACGCGATAAAGTGCTAGCCAAGCGGCGACACGCCAAACAGCCGCACATGTGCCCAGCCGATGAAAACAACATACAGCGCAAGTCCTAGAACGATGGCGAGGAAGTCATTGAACCTCCCCGGAGAAGCCGTTCTTATCGCCTGCGACCGGCGCTTCAAAGAGATTCGATCCATGACCGCCCAGGCCAGGAACCCCCCGAAAAGCAACACGTCGGCCAATGTTCCGTTGGCGAGCAAATGGCTGAAGGCCCAAAACTTGACGGCAGCCAACATCGGATGCTTCATCGCCGCTTTGATTCGTCCGGGCAAATACGCCGCAAGGAGCAGCGGAAAAACCGGCAGCATGAAAAGAACGGCGGCGTGCCGCAGCCACAGTGGCGGCGTGTACAGCACCACGGACGCCTGACGCGCCAATCCGAAGCCATAGATCACCATTGCAAAGCCGATCAGCGAAATCAAGCTGTACCCAGCTTTCCAGGGCCCTTCGCCCCAATGCTTCAGCGCGCGCGCGCGCGCGTCGGGCGAGAAAATCGCGATGGAGTGCACCCCGAGAAAGACGACCAAACCTGCGATCAATACCGCCATTTTACCTTCCTATTGAGCGCCCACGATCCGTCGCACCTGTTGGCGCAAGATATTGCCGAAACCGTGCGTGTCAAAAAACGCCTCGAGGCGAGCCGCATCCGGTGGCCGAGGTTTCAGCTCCTCCAGCGTGAATTCGAGCGGAATGTTGCAAACTATGCCGGTCAACCGTCTGGCCAAATAGGCGGCATCTTTGTGCGCAAGAAGCCTGGCCGCCACCGCAGCGGCGCCGCGCAACTTCAGCGCAGCGACACGCTCGAGATTGGCGTACAAGTCGTCGAGCGAGCCGAATCTCGCAAACAATTCCGCTGCGGTCTTTTTCCCAATGCCGGGGACGCCGGGGATGTTGTCGACGGCATCTCCCGTAAGGGCCAGGAAGTCCGCAATCAGTTCCGGGATCGCACCGAAGCGCGGCCCAATCTCATGGTATTGATAGCGGGCATTGCCGCTGTAATCCCAAAATACGTCGCCGTCGCGTATCAGTTGCGACAGATCCTTGTCACGGGTCACCAGAACGTTGCGGAGGCCTGCGGCGCGCGCGCGCGCCGCCAATGTCCCAATTATGTCGTCCGCTTCGTATTCGGCGCTTGCAAACTCTGCCAAGCCCATATGTCGGCAAAATTCGCGGCACAACGCGAATTGCCGCTCCAAATCGACCGGCGGCGATTCGCGATTGGCTTTGTAGGCGGGATAGATGCCGTTGCGAAACGACGTTTCGCTACGCAGGCTCTGATCGAACGCCACACCGATCCTCTCGGGCCTGACTTGTTCGAGCAGATCCGAGATGAAGCGTGCGAAACCGTACAATGCGTGGGTGGCGTTGCCGTCGGCGTCGACCATGTCCGGCGGCATCGAGTGATACGCGCGAAAAACAAAGTAGCTGGCATCAATGTGATAGACGACGCCAGAAAGCGAACCGGTTGGCACGGCGGGAGTATACGCGTAAGGAGGAACGGCGGGGCGGCCATCCGCCGCATCCACGTTCACATCGGCCAGCGTTGCATGCGCTCGTGCAGCGGACTGGAACGCGGAAAGTGTGCGATCAAGTATTCCATTTGGTCCGCGAGCACGCGTCGGCCTTTCAGAAAGATATATTCGGCGTAAGTCGGTGTAAACGGCACGGCCAACAGTTGCATGCCGGCCTGCTCCGGAGTCCGTGACGCCTTGGCATTGTTGCAGCGGCGGCAGGCAGACACGACATTCCCCCAGGTATCCTGACCGCCGCGGCTGAACGGTGTCACGTGGTCACGTGACAATAAACTGTGGGGAAACCGCGCGCCGCAGTACAAACAAAGGTACGCATCGCGCCGGAACAGGGTTTGATTGTTCAACGGCGGCGTATAGCCGGCACCTCGTAGATTGCCGGGGTTGCCGGTATGGCCATGTGTCGCGATGATGGAATTCACGTCGACGACCGTGCGCAGGCCCGTCTTGGCGCAGGTCCCGCCGAATAGGCGATACAAGAGCGTCCCGCAGGTGTACGCCACTTGCTCGGTATGATAGAGGCGCGCAGCCTCGCGATAGTCGACCCACTCGAGCGGCATCCCGGAAACGTCGGTCCGCAAGACTTGTTGCGACAATGGATGCCCTCGAAGAACGACCGCGAGGTCCTCCGCCCAATCCAGCGAACGAGGCTTGTCTTTGATCATCGGCTCCATAACAATACTAAAGATAATCGACTCTTATGCCATAATTCAACGTCTGGGGAGAATCCGTTCATGGCTGTCATCATCGGTATCCTCCGAGAGACAGCCGCGAACGAAACTCGCGTCGCCGTTGTCCCGGAGATAGCGACCAAATTAAAGGCCCTTGGGGCGCGCGTTCTTATCGAGCGCGGCGCGGGCGTCGCGGCGCATTTTCCGGACGCCGCATACGCGGATGCGGAAATCAGCGATGCCGCGACCATTTTGAAGAGCGCAAACGTGCTGCTGACGGTTCAGCCGCCCAGCATCGCTGAAGTAAATTCCCTCAACGAAGGCGCCTTGGTCATCGGATTCATGCAGGCCTATGCTCGGCCCGACCTGGTGCGGGCTCTGAAACAGCGCCGCATCACGAGTTTTGCGATGGAACTGGTGCCGCGCATCTCGCGTGCACAGTCCATGGATGCGCTGTCGTCGCAGGCTTCGGTCGCCGGCTACAAGGCCGTGCTCA
>Ga0209517_10010316_pt1 | contig 10433 bp, 6 predicted proteins | sample PeaSoiMetSII2010_FD_187695 | JGI IMG/M metagenome (GOLD analysis project Ga0209517, IMG submission 187695) | Peat soil microbial communities from Weissenstadt, Germany - SII-2010 (SPAdes) (version 2) | ecosystem: Environmental > Terrestrial > Soil > Wetlands > Peat | place: Germany: Weissenstadt... | reverse complement strand
CCCCTCTCCCCGACCCTCTCCCCTTCCGAAGGGGCGAGGGAGAGGGATTGGCAGCGCGCGTCGCAATTGGCCCGGTTCATGGGAAGCCCAGTTTCGCTTTCGCGCATGCATTGGGACCATGAACCTGGGGACGGCTCGGCGGGAGCCTCGCCCTACCGGGCCCCATCCGATCTCGGATGCGCATTGTCCTTGGGGTCTTTGGGTCGAGCAAATGTGAATAACTTTTCACCTTCCCGTAACACAACCGTCACCGGGGCGTTCCAGGCTTGGTACGGCAAAAGCAACAACTGCACGAAAGCCGCATGAAAAAAATACTCATCCTTACGGCAAGCTTCGGTGACGGTCACAACGCCGCTGCGCGCAATCTTCGCGAGGCCATTGAACTGGTGACCGACGAGGCCAAAGTGGAAGTGCTCGATCTGTTTGAGTCCACGTACGGGACGCTCAATGCGCTGCTCAAACAGACGTACCAAGGCCTGGTGCGTTATGCTCCCACGGTCTGGTCGGGCGTGTTCTCGATCTTCGACAACCCCGCGCTCTTTCGCCGGCAAATGAGCACGATGGGAAAGCTGCGCGACTCGCTGGCTTCGCTCCTGCACCAGGCCGAGCCGGATGTCGTGGTTTCCACCTACCCGGTCTATGGGCATTTGATTCAGGAGATTTTTCGTGATCATGCGGATCGCCCGTTCCGGTTTATCACTGTAGTCACGGACTCGATCAGCGTTTGCTCGGCCTGGTTTCGCGCGCCCTGCGACCTGTTTGTGGTGGCCAACGATCCAACCGCCAAGGTATTGCTCGAGGCCGGCATCCCGGCCCAACAGATCAAAGCCTTGGGCTTTCCGGTCAGCCCCATTTTTGCCCAGGAGTCCCGGCCTCTGCTCCCTGCACCTGACCACGATGACCCGTTCAAAGTGTTGTACGTCATCAACACGGGAAAAGCCAAAGCTGGCAAGTCGATCGATCGGCTGCTTAAACTTGCGAACCTCGACCTCACCATCACCGTCGGGCGCGACGCCACGCTCAAGGCCAAGCTCGCCGAGCGCGCGCGGGAGTTCGGCGACCGGGTCCGGGTGTATGGCTGGACGAACCAGATGCCGCATCTGCTCCTGACCCACCACCTGGTCATTGGCAAGGCTGGCGGCGCGATGGTGCAGGAAGCGATCGCCGCCAAGTGCCCCATGATCGTCAACCAGGTCATCCCGGGCCAGGAGGAAGGCAACGCGCGGCTCATCGAAGTGCTCAAAGTGGGAGCCGTGGCCGAGAAAGGAAAAGAAGTACGCGACCTGGTGGAGGAAGCTTTCGCCCACCACAGCCGGCAATGGCGGGCCTGGCGGGAACGGTTGGAGAAGGTCAGCCGTCCGGACGCCGCCTTGCGCGTTGCGGAGCTAGTGCTGGAGGAGAGCGACCACCACGGCGCTTCGCCGCACACGCTCAAGCTCTTCTCCAACCCTCCCCGCCAGCGCGCGGGTTCCGGCGCCGGCTCGCCCGGCGTGGTCCAGCCGCAGCTCTGTGATTTTCACATCCATACCAACTATTCTGACGGCCGCCTCACGTTGCCCGAGGTGATCGATTTTTATGGCCGGCGCGGGTTCGATTGCATCTGCATTACGGACCACATCGCCGACCCACGGCGGTTCATCGGCCGCTTCAGCGAACTGCTCAACTTTACGATCGCCAGCGACCAGGTGGATGAGTACTTTGACGTGCTGGAGCGGGAGCGCCGCCGGGCCTGGCGCAAATATGACATGCTGGTGATGACGGGCCTGGAATTCAACAAGGAGGGTTTTACCCGCAAAACGTCGGGGCACCTGCTGGCTTTGGATCTCAAGGCGCCGATTCTGCCCTCGCTGGATTTCGTGGAAATAATAGCTCAAATCCACAGCCAGGGGGGGTTAGCCGTGGCGGCGCACCCTCATGTTATGAAGAGCGAGTGGGGCAAGAACACCCTCTTCCTTTGGGAGAACCAAGAGGTTTTTGCGCCGATCATCGACGCTTGGGAGATCGCTAACCGCAATAACATTTTCACCCCCGTCGGCCTCAAGCGCTTTGCCTTCCTGGCCAATAGCGACTTTCACAAACCCAAACACATCTACTCCTGGAAGACGTTGCTCCATTGCGAGAAGGAGCCGGAAGCGATCAAGGAATGCATCCGCCGCAACGAGCATGTGGCGTTAACGCTGTATCGGGATGGGTTGAGCGGCCAGGCCTTGCGTGCTCAACCGCGTCTCGCCGACTCGATCGGCCTGGGGCCCTTGCCCCTGGATTTGGCCTTGGCGGGCGGAAAGCCCGCCTCTTGAACCCGTAGCGCCCCTTCACGCCGCAAGAGCCCAATACCGCTTCTCGAACTGGCGCTGGCGTTCCCGGACGGCGCGGGCCCGTTCCTCGAAGAGGCAGGGAAACAACAGCAATGGAAAAGCGGTTCTTCGGGCCAGCGCCGCAGACATTTCAGCCTCATGGATAATGCGGGCATGGCACTCTGTATCGGGGATTTCATCCAGGCGGCGCAGTAGCAGCCGCTGCTTGAGCAATTCGAACACAGCCGCTTCCTTTCCCGAGCGGGCTGTCGCCTGCAAACCATCGGTGAACTCGGGAGCCTCGCTCCCAATTGGTCGATTCATCTTTAGGAGCGCCATCCTAGCAGACCAACGTGACAAAACTGAGGCGCCGAGGTTACAAGTAGCCGACGGGCAGCGGAACGATGAAGGACCAAAAGCCCGGAAACAAAGGGTTTCAGACGAGGCCCCGACCCAGGGCAGCCCAGAACACGGTTAGCGGTTAGCGGTTAGTTAAATTTTAGTGGAACATTTTCTATCTTGGTGCATCTTAACAAGAACCAAACAATGTCTGCCAAAACAAGCATAACAACTAACTCAATCGACAAGCCATGAATGATAGACCAACACACCTCACCAATCCAAAATCCAACAGAATCGCCAATGCCGCGAAGATGCTGCTCGGTTTGGCGCTCACGGGCGGAGCCGCTGCCTCGGTCCTGGCCCAGGGCCAGATAGCCAGTGGCACGATCAGCGGCTCCGGCAGCGGTCCCTACACTTACAGCCTGACGTTCAGCGATGCGGCAGGCGCCACTTCGGACATCGGCAGTGTCTGGTATGCGTGGATACCCGGCCAATTTTATCTGCCGGGAATCCCGGCCGGCGCTTCGGCGCCCGCGGGCTGGACAGCTACCGTTTCCGGCGATTCCGTTCAGTACGTCGCCAATGCGCCGACCGATTACATTACGCCGGGTTCTGGCCTGTCGGGCTTCGGCTACACGGCGACTTTTTCACCGGCCCAACTGGCCGCCGCCCCGAATTCAGGGAAATCGGATGCCTATTCAGTCGGGCTGTTCTCGGACGCTGGTAATATCTTTACAGTGGTAAGCGTCCCCGAACCTTCCTCGCTCATGGGCGTTGTGTGCGGTGCGGCCGGCTTGCTCCTGTTCGTGCGACGTAACACTCGGGCGGTCTGATTTCGCAGCCAGGTCTGCGTGTTTAGCGCGAGGGCGCATGCGAACTGCGTGCGTCCTCGCCCGCCCTTTTCCATTGGGAGACGCACAAGGAGGCGTCCTGTTTTATTCGCTCGGGGGCAGTCACGGGTTACAGAGCCGTAGGCCCCCAACATATCGCGCCCGAACGGGGGGGGTGTTTGCCCGGTGCCTCGTTCCTGAATGGAGTTCGGGCGCTTGAGGCCCCTCCTGCGAGTTGCAGGGCCAGAGCGGGCCTATCTTCGGGGATGCCAGCTTGCCAAATTTCCGCGGGGCGCCGGAGACCCGAGGGCGCGAAACCCGCTGCCGTGACCTGTCCCCATCTCCCTGGCCAACAGTCGGCCAAACGACGGGGCTGACTGCAGGGCCGCGCCCAGACCGACAATCTCGCCAACCCCAGGTAAGGAGTGCTCGGTGCGCCCAGGGTGTATTGGCGGCTGCTCGTCCTTTCTCACCCCGAGCCGCCGTTGACGTGCAGCCTGGCTGGGATTTCCGCGCGTTACCCGCCGAAAAATAAGACTTGTCATTAGTTTTGATGACATGCCAAGCCGTTGGCGGCGTTGGTATGCTCTGGTTCATGATTGTTGGCGTCTCATAACGTCTCATCCGCTTCATTAATACCCGGACTGGCTGTTAGTTGTCTTAATTAATAAGGGCGCTGGCGCTGGGCAAAGGCTCTTGGTGTCGGGGCCGGCTCGGGTGGTTGATCGAGGCGGGATGACCATAAACACAGAAAGAGCAAACGATGAAAAACACGAATCCAAGAAAAACAAAACCAAACTGCACATCATTGAAATGGATAGTGCCAAGCTTGGTCCTGGCATTTGGCTGCTGGACCGGCTGGGCACAAATTGCCACTAACGTCATTCCCGGCCCCGGCGCCATGCAGCCGGGCGGCAACGCAACTGACGTCACCCTGAATTTCGGCCAATGGTGGACCGGCAACGGCGTGGTCTCCGAGGTGCTCGACACAACGATGCACTCCAGCAACAGCATCGCTGGGTCTATCTATGTCACCGTCGATTGCCCGGGTGGCACCGTCACCCCAATCGCCTCGGCCAACCTGGCCTACGGTAATTTCTTTAGCTCGCTCTGGGGCGATAATGGCTGGCTCGGGGCAGGCAATGAGTTCGATGCCTCCAAGTACCAGAGCCTAACGATGGATATCTATGTGGCCACGACGGTCTCCTCGAACACCACCATCCCGATAAATCTTTATGGGTATAGTTATGAGAATGTCAACTTGACGAATCTACCCATCACAACCCCAGGCTGGCAGCAGGTCGTCATCCCTATCCCCGCGAACATCGTCCTTGGGGATTGCACTGCGTATGGGAGTTATTTCTGGTATAACACGACTGCCAGCACGCCTCCGTGCCACGTCGAGTACTGGTTCGATAATGTGGAGTTGATAGCGCGACCCTACGTACCGCCGCCACCGACCGTGTCCGTCGCGCCGGCGACGCGCAAGGGCTTGATCTTCGATTCCGCTCCTGGTGAAGGGGGAGCCCGTGGCGGCATTCACACGGCCGTGAGCCTTCCCTGGCAGGGGCTCGCCGCTTCCGGCACACCGCTTAGCTATTCGATGAACATCAGTTGGGTGCCGAACCAGAACGTTTATTCGAACTTCGAGGCCGCCATTGCTTTGGGCGCAGCTTTTGAAGGGACAGCCGCTGATTGGAATCCCACGGACTCGGGCTTCCTGCAGATCTTGGGCAACTCGGATGGTACAGCCATCGCGCGCATGATGTGGAAGACCAATGACCCCAATGACAACACCATGCTTTTTAACACTCAATATGGGGGCAATGGAGGCACCAATAACCATTTCGCTGCCGGCACGATGGGCTATTTGACGGCCACATCCATGGTAGGCAACTGGAGCATTACCTTCAACGACGACACGAATTTCACGGTGAGCGGGCCGGGGGCCAGCACTAACTTCACCCTGCCTCCAGATTGGCTGGCCAGCTTCGAGACCGCAGCGGCCAACGGCGGCGGTTCGGTCTATGCCACGTTCCTCGGCGGCCCCAACGGGGCTGCTAATTCCGGCCAACCGATGTTCCTTGGCCAAGTGACGGTCACCGGGGGCGCAAGCGGCTATGCGTACACGAACAGCCTCTCAACCATCCCCTTGGACACCACTTACTGGGGCCTTGATGGCGCCGAAACGGCCATTGTCCCGGCGGACCCTTGCTGGTGGGTCGATTGGACCATGCCAGCCACCGGGTACAGCCTCTGGACCTCACCCAGCGTGAGCCCCGGCACGGCTTGGACGCTGCTGTCCGGCAACACGAACCTGATTGAGCCGGTGAACAGCTATCTCTCGGGCACCAATACCAAGGCAATCGTCCCTGCCATCGACCTCGTGGGGGTTAGCCAGAACTTCTTCCAACTCCAGAAACTGGCCGCCACCGGCCTACAAGTGCTCATGCCGGGTGAGATCAATGCGCCCTATACGCCTACCGGCAAGAGCGGCACACCCACCCCCGAGTCCATAACTGCTAACAACCCTGTGACCGTGACGGTCAATGCGGTGGACAAGCACTTCAACATCGTGACGGGCTGCGCAGACACGGTGGCCATCACCAGTAGCGACACCGGAGCTAACCTTCCTGCGAACGCCGCTTTGGTTAATGGGACGGGCGCATTCTATATCTACTTTGGCACAACGGGCCCCCAGACGGTCACCGCGACGGATGTCACCACCGCCACCGTGACGGCTAATACGGGAAGCTCAACCTCGATCACTCCTTAGGCTATCAGAACACAAAAGGGGCGCCGCCCCGAGGCGGCGCCCCAACTCACTGCTCTCAACGAACCTCTCTCCGAAAACTATGGAGTCGAGACGGTGGGCGAGCTTACGCCGGGTTTGATCGTGGGCGCATTAACGTCGCTCGCGGTGACGGTGAAGGTACCGGTTTGGCCGAACGAGACGAGGAACTGGCCTGTCCCACCAGCCAATGGCCCATCGAACGGCAGGGTAGCCGTCGTATCGCTGCTCGTGATATGGATCGTATCGGTCACCCCCGTGAGGACGGTCCAATCCGCGTCGCAGGCATTGACGGTAACGTTGAATCCGCCCATAGCCATAGACTCCGGGTCGGGTGATCCGGTCTTGCCGGTGACCGTGCCCGGGGCATTGGTTTCTCCCGGCATCAATACTTGCAGTTGAATAAACGACTGGCCAATCAGCCGGAAGAAGGAGGAGTTGGTATTCAACAGATCGGCGCCGGGCACTAGGACGCTTCGAATGCCCGGAGTAATGTTGAAAATGGTCGGAGCTACCGGCGGAGGCGAGTTCCCAGCATCAGGTCCCGTCAGGGTCACCCAATTCGCGGGAGGATTGAGGCTCCCGGCGGTCTGCAAACCGTAGCCGACATCCGGCTGGTACCACTGCACCAGAACCTGGGCTGGGTCGTTGGGGAACACGTACACCGTGTTAGCCTCATTCTCCAGCGTCCGCCACGTCGTGGTATCGAGAGTGCTGTCGGCCAGGAAATTGTCATAAACTACCCCGATGCCCATCGCGCTGTTGGTGATGGTGAAATCGCTATATACGACTCCCTGGCCGTTGTAACTGGCATTAGTGTTATTAGGCTGAGCACCCAAGGCGATATTGAGCGGTACCGGGAAATTAGTGAAGTTCAGCAGGTTGGTGCTCGCGCTTACGCCGCCCGGCCCAAAGACGGTGACGTTCGTGTCGTTGTTGAAGGTAAGCCCCCAGGTGCCCAGCGGCGTCGCCGCGGGGAGCACGATGATCGTGCCGGCCTGGCCGTTGTCAGCCCCGAACATACCAGCGTTGCTGGCCGGCTCATTGACCTTGTAGCGGAGGTAGCCAGTCCCGCTGCCGTCGGCGTTCTCCTGCACATTGAGCCACACCACGTTTGTGTCGTTATAGTCCAGGGAAGGAGCCGTATCGACTCCGCCATCGGAAGTGATGAAGAGATGGGCCTGGAAGCTGTCATAATTTGTTGCCGGAAATTCTTTGATGGTGAACGAGTAGGTAATTCCCGGGAAGCCGATCCAGCCTACTCCGGTGTCTTGGATCAACTCGATTTCGTTGCGTTGGTATTCATCAGAAGGGCAATTCTCGGCAAAGACGTTCAAGCCCGAGATTATATTTTTGGTAGGGGCGAGCATAGTAGGTGGCGGAGACGCTGCCGAGGAAAGCTTCAGGTAGAGGTTGTCGATCCAGATCTCGGTTGGCGTTGTATTGGTAAAGAGCGAACTATTCTCCCCGCCATAGCAATTGATGTTGAAGCCAGGTCCACCGGCTAAAGGCGAAGGGGGTGCGGGGGCGGTTGCCTTATTGATCGGAACCGTATAGCGCACCCACTTCCCCAAGTTATTGGTCGGGATGGTTACGTTCCCGATGGTGAAGGTGTTGTAATTCGTCAACCAAAAGAGGACCGTCAGGCTGCAGACATTGCCAGCCGAATCGAGTGGTGAACTGGGGTTCACGTAAATGTCGAAAGAGAGGGAGTCATACTTCGAGGCATCGATGGTCTGCGAATTGTCATATTGATTGCCGCCGCCGAAGGTTCCATAAATCAGGTCCTGACCGGCGTAGTTGTTGTTGGTCTGCTTTCCGGCGGGCACGCCCGGCCAAGGGAGCAGCCAGTGGAGGGAACCGGAGCCTGGAGCCGAGGTGGGGGGCGGGGGATTAGTGCTATTAACGGAAGGATCGAACGCATTGGTGATCGAGGCGTTGTAGCCGTAACCGTAGATGGTTTGTTCGAGGTCGTACCACCAGCACCAGGAGGCGGTGCTGTTGACGTTACCGGTGTCTGTGTCAAAAGTGTTGGTCCACGAAGTGGTGAGGGTTTGGGCCCGGCTGTGGGCAGGAGCGCCCAGGAGGGCGGCTCCGGCGGCAAACGCCAAACTCAATCGAGTAATTGATTTGCTCTTCATAGGAGTATTGTACGCGACCGCGGGGTCGCTGCTGGTGTTTGATTTCATTCGGTACTTCTTTTGGGTTGAGGTTAGTTCAGTTCACAAAAACAGTAACTACGGTTCGCATGGCTTTTATGCGAGACAGAGTAGCAGCGAAGCAGGAGAATGGCATGTCGTCAAAACTCACGACAAAAAGGAATGTAACCAATTAGATCTCCTTAATCAATGCCCGGGCTCCGCTGCCGTGCGGTACAAGGCACGCAGGCAAGCCTGCGCCCCAGCGAGGCGCCGCAGGCCCTAGCACGCCCTAGCCAGCCTAGCCCAGCCTAGCCAGGATATTTCGAACTAAAATTGTCTCAAAGATGCGACAGGCTGCGGGCAACCGGGAAAGACTCCTGCGGAGCCCAGGCTGGCTGGCTTGCACAAGAGGCTCGGCAGGAGCCTCGCCCTGCCGGAGTGTGAATTATCGCGACAAGCGGCGATGCAGGGGGAAGAATTTTCTGAAGGCAGAGGCGAGGTTTTGACGACGGCACAGCACGAATTGCGGCGGAGATAAAGCCGCAAACAAACGCGCCCATCGTTAAGACCGATGGGCGCGCTTTGGCATGTCCAGCAATGAAAAAGGGGCGCCGCTCCGGGCGGCGCCCCTGCTCACTGCTCTCAACGAACCTCTTCCCGAAATTACGGAGTCGAGACAGTCGGCGAGCTTGTGCCGGAGGTAACGGTCGCGGTTGTAACGTCGCTCGCGGTCACCGTGAAGGTGCCGGTTTGGCCGAATACGACATAGAACTGGCCCGTTCCAGCCGCCAACGCGGCGTCGGCTGGCAGAGATGCCAGCGTATCGGTGCTCGTGATGTGGACGGTGTCAGTCTCATTATTGACGATGATCCAATTGTTGTCGCAGGCATTCACGGTGACGTAGAAACCACCCGCGGCCAAAGATTGTGGCGCGGGCGAGCCGGTCTTGCCCGTGCTCGTGAACGGGGCATTGGTTTCTCCCGGCATGAGAACCTGCAACTGCGTGGCTACCGGCTTGAACATCCGGAAGTACGTGCTGGTGAGCGAGGGCAGCGCCGTGTCCGGCACGAGCACGGACTTGGACGAGCCGGTTTGAACCGCGTTCGAGGCGAGGGTGGACAGGGACCAAGGACCGGTAACGCTTGGGGCGGACTCCAACAGGAAATGGAGGTCCGGCAGCGTCCAGCCCAGCTTCCAGTGGACGGTGCTGGGGACGAGGGTGACCGCACCGGCTTGAGACTCACGGATGACCCAAACGTTGGGGTCAATGGCCGGTCCGTTAAACTTGTCATCGATGGGCGTGAGGCCTGGGCCGCTGATGGAGACTTCGGAAAGCACAATGCCCAGGCCGACATTGGCGGCGGCATTGGGCTGCCCGCCGAAATAGGCCACCACCGAGCCTTGCGGGAAATAGGTCTGGAGGGCGCTATCGTCGGGGAAGACCCAATTGGTGCTCAGACCGCTAGGAGAGGTAAGGGTGACATTCGTGTCGTTCACGAACGAAAGGGACCACTTGCCCAACACACCGGCTGGGTCATTCAAAGTGCCGAGCGTGCCCGAGCCCCACAACTGGTCGTTAGCGTTGGCATCGTTGGTTTTCCACATCAACCGACCCGAAGCGGACCCGTCGGCGTTATTCTGAATCTGCAGAAAGATACAGTTGGGCTCATTCCAATCCGGAGAGGCCTCGGTGCCTGGCGGCGTCCCGGCACCCCCCGAGGCTAGGAAGATTTGGGTTTGGAAGTTGGGGTTGTTAGTGCTCGGGTACTTCAAGATGGTAACCGAATAGGTCACCGGCGAACTCCCGGCACCCACCCAGGAGTAATTGTCGCTGACGGTGGCGATGCTATCGCGGTCATAGGTTCCAGCGCCGGCCGAGGTTTGAATGCTCAGGCCCGGCGTGACTTTGACGGGGCTGAGGGTCAATGTGGGCGGTGCCAATGGCTTGGTCAAGTTGGTGGTGAAAACGATGTTGTCCAACCAGAAGGTCGTGACTTGTGAAGCATTGGTATAAAAGGCGTTGGTATTGCCGGTA
>Ga0209517_10010315_pt1 | contig 10433 bp, 7 predicted proteins | sample PeaSoiMetSII2010_FD_187695 | JGI IMG/M metagenome (GOLD analysis project Ga0209517, IMG submission 187695) | Peat soil microbial communities from Weissenstadt, Germany - SII-2010 (SPAdes) (version 2) | ecosystem: Environmental > Terrestrial > Soil > Wetlands > Peat | place: Germany: Weissenstadt... | reverse complement strand
GCCGCGGCGGCCGTTGCGGCGCCGAGGAAGAACCTGCGGGAAGTCTCGTGAGACATAACGTTGCTCCTTGACGCGATCATTATATCAGGGGACGTTCGGATCTTTTCAGCGGCAAAACGGACACGCGCGCGGCGGCCCTTGCGCGGGCTCGAAACTCACTTTCAGCAATTGCGCGACGATGCCCGCCACATCGGTGTTCGGCAGGGTTCCCACACGCGCCCCCGGCTGGATCCCCACGCCCCAAGCCACCAGGATTGCCTCCATGTCCGGGTCCGTATTGAGATATCCATGGTTGCCAGGCGTGGCGCCCGGATTCACTTCGGAAACTACTTCGCCCTTCGTCGCCGGGTCGAAGGCATAGCCTGAGGCGGCCGCCAGCACCATGTCCGACATCCGGCCCTGGCTCACCGGGGCAGGGTATCCGTACGATGCAAACTCATCCGGCAGAATCACCTTGGCGATGCCAGGGACATTCGTGAAGGCCTCCTTCAGAACTTTCAGAGTGGCTTCGCGCTTCGACTCGCGGGTGACGTACACCATCGCCGTTCCGCCTTCGGCCATCACCCAGGCATCGCAATCCACCTGGCTCCCCTCATCGCGCAGCAGTCCCTTTTCGCGCAGGACGACGTTGCCGCGGATGACGTGCCGATAGGTCTTGAATCCGTGATCCGACACCACCAGCACGGTGGTCCGCTGGCGAATGCCCGCGCGCTCGATCGCGTCCAGGATACGCTCGACCTGGCGGTCCGCCAGAATGAGGGCCGTATTGCCAGCCAGCGAATCGGCGCCATAGCGGTGCTGCACCGAATCGGTGGTCAACAGGTGATAGAGCAGCAGGTTCGGCTTGTGCTTCTCAATGATGTGGACCGCGGCCCGCGTCCAGATCTCGTCCTTCATGGTGATCGGCGCCTTGGGGAAGGCTTGCAACTCCTCGGCTGTCAAGACGCCGCCGGCCACCATTTCGCGTTCCACTTCTCCATCTGGCCGCGGCACTTCGGCAAAAGACCAGTTCACCGACGCGGCCTGATGGATCGCCACCCAATCCACTTGGGCAACCGTCAGCCCGGCGTCATGCGCCGCATCGTAGACCGTCTTTGCCAGCACCAGGTCGTTCTTGGGGACCCACGGCTCGACGCGGATCGGCTTGCCGTCACCTGGCCGCACGGGAAGGCCGTTGTACAGGACACCGTGCCGGACGGCGGTGGCCCCCGTGATCATGGCGGTGTGATTGGGCCACGTGACCGTCGGATTGATGGGCTTCAAAGCATCCGCCACCGCGCCTTCCCGGATCAGCTTGCGCAATACGGGCAACGGGAGATCCGGATCGCGCAGCGACCTCGCGGGAAAACCGTCGAGGCTGATCAACACGACATGCCGATCGGTCTGCCCGGGCAGCGCCCACGAACCAACCAGAAACATCGAGAGCCGTAAGAGGGGCCAGGGGTCGAAGCCGCTGGCGGTCGTCTTGATCGATTTCATAAATGCTTCCTCAAAACAATAAAACCGCTCAAAGTGAGCGGTCGGTTCAATTTAGAATCAACAACTTACCATGGAAGACTGCTCAGCGGTGAGCGGTTTTCGCGGACCGGCCGCGGCGGATCGAGCCGCATTTCAGCCTGCCGAACCGATGCTTCTCCCCGGTGGCGTTCAAACTCACCGGGCGGGCAATCCATCTCTTCCTGATTCAAATCTAGCAGACAGATCTGGGCCGGCGGGGATGCGCGGCGCCGTGGAGGGTGAGTAGATGGGCGCTGTGACCGGCGGAGCTACAGCGCCCGGCGGACGTGGGGCGGCGATTCGTTCGCGATGCCTGGATACACCGGACGGGATGTAAGGTCTACGGGCCGGAGTCAGGCGGCGGGGTCGGTGGAAGGGGATTTCGCAACAGCTATGAGTTCCTTTAACCCCTTCGGTTCGGTGTTAGTGGGGGCTCGTTTGCTCAGTGCTCCGACCAGCGTCAGTTCAGCTTCTTCAGCCAAATGTCCCGCACCGAAACCTTGGTCGTCGCCTCGAACTCAATCCCGAACAACCCCGATTGATTGTTGGACGACTGCGGATCGTCATCGACCATCACCGCCATCAACTGGCCATTCAAAATGTGGATGAGCACGCCGCCGCGCGCGATCACGGTGTACTGGTTCCAATCGTTCATGCGCACGAGTTTTCCGAGCGCATCGCGGTCGCCGATATTTCCCATCAACCGCTTCGTTCCCATACCCGCGCCTTCCACCACCTGGCCGCGCCACGCCATGATGCGCATGGGTGTGTTTTCGGAGTAGAACTGGCCCGTCCAATACGGCGCACTCGGCCAGAAGTCCGCCTGCGGACCGGTCATTCCAATTGAGGTTCACCGGACCCACGTTCGCGGTGACGTTGGGAGCAATCGGCGCAAGCCAGGGGATGCCGGTTTTGCTGCGGTACTGCAGCCCGCTGCCTCCCGAGCCTTCGATCTTGATTTCGAATTTCAGCGTGAAGTCCTTGGCCTCCACGTCGCGGTATACGATATAGCTGTTGCCGCTGGGATTCTGCGGGGTGGACTCTCCGACGATGGCGCCACCCTCCACGCGCCAGAACTTGGGGTTGCCATCCCAGCCCTTCAAGCTCACGCCGTCGAAAAGAGGACTGTAACCCTCGTGGCCGTTGAAGTCGATTGGTTCCGGCAAAGTGAAACCCAGGCCGCCACCACCGCCGCGGCCGCCGCCTATGGCGCCTGCCGAAGCGACCAGGAACGCTACATAGTCGGGCGACAGCTTGGCGGGCGAGGCCTGGAGGCGCGTAAACTCGTCGGCGCGGGCATTGGCTAGCGCAAGTTCAGCCGACTTCAGGGCATCGGCCTTCGCGGTCTGCTCGGCTGCGGGCGCCGCGAGGAGAGCGCTCCGGGCAGCGGCGGCGGCCTGTGTCAGCGGCGCCAGGTCCGTGTTCATCCGGGCTAGCGCGTCAGCCTGCCGCTGCGTCAGGTAGACGGCCGCTCCACGGCCACGGCCTCCTCCCTGCGCCGAACTGGCCACTCGATTCCAGGCGGCGACCTGATCGGGCGAAAGGCGATCCGGCGACGACTGGATGCGGGCCAGCACATTTGCATGAGCTATGGCAAGGGCCAACTCGGCCTCGCGGACCGCGCCCGACATAATCGGAATCGCGGCGGGATTGCGCGGTTCGGCCAGCGCGGCCGCGGCCAACGCGTTGCGCGCCGCGGTCACAGCACCGGCCTGTAAGGACAAATCCTCATTCGCGCGTACCAGCAGAGCGCGCTGCGCAGTGGTCAGACCAGGAACTGAGTTGAGAGTGTTGGCGTTGCCGCGTCCCCCTTCCTGACTTAGACCGGCCTGCAGCATAACGCTCAGCAACACAATGGTGATTCCAGTAACCCGTTTCATGTCGTGGTCCATTCTATCGAACAGGCCGGTGCCACGGCGTGCCGGTGTTTGCTTGAGAGCTGCCACTCATGCAAGCCATGGCCTTCCCCAAACGGGATGTTCTTACACAGCGCTCTCCAATGCGCCGGAATGCAGTAGCACTCAGATGACAATCGAAGAGTTCGACTTCCGGAACCGTCTGGAGACGGGCAACCGTGATGCTCCTTGCCGGGATTGTGGGACCACCGGGGAAAGCAGACATCTCCGCCAGCCGTTCGCCCCGGCTTACCACCTGCCCCGACGGACGGGGGACGGCCGCGGTGAAGAGGAGTGGGACCGATGAGCACCAAGGGCCCTCGTGATCGCTGGTGGGAAGGGGATTTCGCAACAGGAATGCAGGGGATCTCGGGATTCAGTCGGGCGTCCGCCATCCGGCCCGCATGATCACGCAACCGGTAACACTTGCTCAGCTAAATGGAGTACGGAGGCCGAGCATGGCTTCTCTCTTTCATCCGTAAGTCTGTAAGACAGCCGGCAGTTCCTGGCGCTCGGTTGGTGGTCGGATCTGGGGCTACTTCCCGGCCGAGGCCTGCCAGTTCACCAGAACACTGATCGAGGAGCGCTCGGTTGGAGTTTGTTCCGGCAGCCGGTTCACCAGAAAACGGCCGTCGCGCGCGGCCACGTATCGATTCCGCCGCCCCTGGCCGGCAAAGCGGGCCTCGAACAGGACCCGCGGAACGCCCGCTTCGAAGGTGGCGCCGTCCGTCTTCACCGGGACCGCCAGGAGCTTGTTGCCCGACAGGTAGTAAAGCTCTTTGCCGTCGGCCTTCCATTGGGGCTCAGTTCCCACGGAGGGCGACACTTGCCATCTCCCGCCGGTGGGCGGAAAGGGCTGAACGTAAACCTGGAGCTGCCTGCCGGATTGGTTCGAACCATAAGCCAGGAATCTTGAGTTGGGTGACAACTGGCCCTGCCGCTCAATGAACTCCGTGGCGCGGACGGGGAAGGGCTTGCGTTCCGCTCCGGGGCCCATCGGAAGTGCGAAGATCGCGAGCTCGGGGCCTCCCTCGACCGGCTGATTGAAGATCAGGTATCCACCATCTTTGGACCAGTCCTCCGTTTGCTTCGGCAGGGAGGATACCAACAGGGGCTCGTCCTGACCCTCGCCACTGGCCGATTTGACGTACAGGTCCCGCGCACCTTTGCGGTCCGAGGTCCAGGCGAGCCGGCGGCCATCCGGCGACCAGACGGGGTCCAGATCGTCGGCCGGATCGAAGGTGAAGCGGGTCCGTGAGCCGCGGTTCAGGTCGAGGATCCAGATATCCCGCGTTTTCGTGGACGGATCGTAGATATCCACGGCTAATCGGCTGCCATCGGGCGCAAGGGCGGGACTGCCGTAAGAGTCCGGTGGTCCAACCGCTCCGGTGCGCCTGCCGGAGGCATCCAACCAGACCAGCTCCGAGACAGTATGGGTGGCCGCCGTCCTCCATGCCAGGACGCCGTTGCCGGAAGCCGAGAACTGGGCTATCAGGTTGTCACCCTGGCTCGCCGTTCCACCGACCATCCAGGAGGCTTCGGCGAGTTTCATGCTACTCACATCCAACTTCTGCGCGAACAGCGCACCCTCGCGGGGAAACAGCAGGTAACCGGGCGGCGCGTACTGAAGAGACGTCGATTGAATCGTCAGTTCACCCGACTCTTTGCCGTCCAGGGATCCCCATTTTGTCTGAGATTGACCCTGCGCCAGGCTCGCGATGTAGACGAAGCGCTTTCCATCGGGCAGGAACACCGGGCGGATGTGGGCTAACTCCCCCTTCCGCGACTCGAGCGTGGTGACCAATTGGGGAGCCCCACCTTGCGCGGGCACGCGCAATAGCCCCCTGCGCTGGCCTCCGAGCAGGATTACGTCGTCCCGGTTCCAGTCTCCGTTGGTCACATCGGCTACCGAGCAAAGCGTCTGGGGCTGTCCTCCGGCGAGGTCCACTCGTTTGAGGTGTCCGTCACTATAGAACCCGATGCTCCGGTTATCCGGGGACCAGAATATGTCCGTCCCGCGCTCCGTCCCTGGGACCGCCACCAGTTCGGAGGAGTTCAGCCTGCGAACGTAGATCTGGGTTCTCCCGCCGGTTAGATACCCGCCGCTTGAAACGACGCTGAAGGCGATGCGCTCGCCGTCGGGCGATACCCTCGGTCCAAACAGGGTGGTGTCTTCGGGAGCCATGATACTGAACTGGACGGGACGCGCCGCCTCAGGTGCGCGGCGGAAGGCCAGGTATCCGAGAGCCGCGGCCGCAATCATCAACAGGGCGGCGGCGATCCACCCGGCCTGCGCATGCGGTCTCCCGGCGGCCGGGGCGCCGGTGGATTCCCGCACCCCTTGGAGGGCGTGCTGGAGATCCCGGGCGGACTGCCAGCGGTCGTCGGGATCCTTCGCCAGGCAGGTCAGCACCACACGCTCCAGCGCGGTCGAGGTCGCCGGCTGGAGTTCGTGAATCCGCGGCGGCTCGCCGGCCAGAATCGCCGCAGCCACGCTGGCCGAACTCTTCCCTTCGAAGGCGCGGCGGCCCGTCAGCATCTCGTAGAGCACGCAGCCGAACGCGAAGATGTCGGTACGCGCATCGGTTGGATTGCCTTCCACCTGTTCCGGAGCCATGTATTGCGGCGTGCCGAGTACCGTGCCCTCGGCGGTAAGCGGCTGCGTCAAAGTGGTTGAAGAAATGGCCTGCGGCACGGCGGCGCGTAGTTTCGCCAGCCCGAAATCGAGCAGCTTCACACCGGATTTCGTGACCAGAATGTTGCCCGGCTTCAGGTCCCGGTGCACGATCCCCTGCCGGTGTGCCGCGTCGAGCGCGGCGGCGATTTCGATGCCGATTCTCACCGCCTCGGTTTCCGGCAGGGGCCCTTTCGGCGGCCGGCCCTCCACATACTCCATCACCAGGTAGTCGGGGCCGACGTCGTAAAGTGTGCAGATATTGGGGTGGTTGAGCGCCGCCACCGATTGCGCTTCGCGCCGGAAGCGCTCGCTGAACTGCTGCTTGGGGAACTTGATGGCGACAACGCGGTCCAAGCGTGTGTCGCGGGCCTTCCAGACCTCGCCCATCCCGCCTACACCCAGCCGGCTGAGGATGGTGTAGGGCCCGACTTGGCTGCCTTCCAAAACGGACATGCAGATCTGAATGAATAATACTACACGGAACCGGCGGACGCAGCTCGCCAGTCTAAAGTTTTACCCGCTTTTTGGCGTTTCATCCGGTCCTCCCATACGACACGACGATTGCGACGGCGTATCAGCTTGTCAGGCCGGCGGGAGATGTCCACGGCAGAGAATTCCTGGCGAGAACAGCCCTTCCCACCAGCAATTCGTCCTGATCGAGCGCCCTCCTGTCCGGAACCCGCCCGCAACCGCGCGGCCGGGGCGAACGCCAACGCCGGCAATGGCGCCGATAGAGTTGCTCGGCGGTACTGCGTGTGCACACGTCAAATTTGCCGCACGCCCGCACTGGCTCGATTCCTGGTGGGAGAAAGGATTTCGCACCAGCGATTGGATCGTCAATTCGGTACCTTTAAGGCGACCCGCCGGGCAATCCTCGATGTGCGGCGAAGCAACAATCAGAGCCACACGAGGGCCCGCACTCTTCTCTCCACGAGATTCGCACTGCCGAAAGGCGCCGTCGCTGGCGTCGCCATTAAAGATCTGGCAAAAACGCAAAGTTAAAGTGATTGAGTTCGGCAGGGGGCGGCGGCATCGGGCGCATCCAGTACACCGGACGTATGAAATTCTTGCGGGCCTGATTCAACGCATGCCTCCACTCGCGCTCCACGTATGTGGAATCGCGGGCAGCGTCAGACCAATATAGCTGGAAGATGTCAGCCTGCTCAATCAGCTCAAGTAGACGCCCGTTCCATTCCTCGCCGCTGCGGAGCACCTCGATGTCACGCAGGAACTGCATGCCCAAGGCTTTGTAAGCTCTCCCGACCCGCGCAACGATCGACTCATCTACATGTGAGTAGGATACAAAAACGGATTCGTAGCCCGCGCGTGAGGACTTTCGCATGGAATCGGCGCTACGGCCGCCATCGGCCTCTGCGGAACCGACAACCCAAATGGGAACCTCTCCGATCAGTACCGATTCCGCGAAGAAGCTGACCTGGCCGGTTAAAGGCCGTTCGAGTTCAAAGCCAGGACGCCCAGCGGCAAGTTGAACGCGAAACTCAGCACAGTGGAGGTCTTCGAGCAGAAGCAGGTTAAGACTGCGCGGATTGAAAACACATCCCGGGAGTTCCGGAATGACCGTGATCTCAGTGCCGCGCAGTAGTGGAACAGTCGCAGCACCGCGGGCTTTCCGATGGTGATCCATGCGGCCCAGACGTTGCAGCGAGTCGGCCTCGACATCGGCATCCGACGCTTCCGTGTGTATATACGCGAGCAGGCGATGCCACGTCTCAGGTGTCAAATCAGACGGATGGTAGACCGTGAAACGTACGCGTGCGGCGGCGAGCTCTTTCACGTCGGGCGAGGTTCCGCCCGGAGGCTCAACACGAGACGAACCAGTCCCGCCTGGGCGCGTCATCCCCGTCGAGGGCCCACGCTGTTGAACGGCGGGAAGGCGAGGAGGGGCGTCGATACTCGCGTTCTGCGCGAGACTCCACGCAAAAACCGGGACCGCTTCAACCCTAGCTCGGTCCGACGCGGCCGACTGATACTCCAGTTCCACACGCTCAAAGCGCAGCGAAAGTTGTTCAGTGGAGCGCCCGCCCTCCGTACCTGCGACCTGGATTGAGGCGATGATGACATTCGTCATGCGTATCTGCAACCGATGATCCGCTTCCTCCTCTACGTCGAGCGTGACCTCGGGAAGATCTTCGCCCGTTGCGCAATACCGGAATAGTGCGGGCGACGACTCGTCGACGAATTTGGTGATCGCAATGTTTGTGATGTCGGTTCGAACAGTGCTGGCACCTCCGCCCGCCCGCCCCTGCCCAAGGCCGGTTTGGGCGATACCCCAGTTCCACCCCATCGCCGCGATATTGCGAACCACGTCGGCGTTGTTGCCGGGCCGAATCTGGAGGGAGATCCGCATGAGGTCACCGTTTAGCCATTGTCATGAAATAACCAGCTCAATCGGCGGCAACCGCTCCCTTACGGTCGCGGCTCTGAGAGCGCATCGGAGCCGCGACCGTAAGGAGCGGTTGGCACAGTTATTTCGCGACGAGCGCTTAGGGTTAGCGTACCATGCGAGCAAGGTTCTCCAGCCGCTGACGCGCCCGGGGACACCGGCGGCCGGAGCGTCGTGCGGATTTTGACTCTTTCTGAGCTCTTGCGGAGTGTATGTCTAAGCGTTCTACCCTGTGGTTCAAGGCCGACGGCCGCCGATCGATTGCCTGGGGCCTTCCGACTGCGATTCCCGGCGAAAAACAGCCCTTCGCACCACCAATGCGGATCACTCCTGGGAGACGCCGGTCACGCGGTCGGCCCATGGCTCAGAACACGTTCCCGGTAAACCATTAGTCCAAATACGGTTCACCTTCGGGGCGAGAATGCCGGTGCCACGTCAGTCGAAGGGCAGACCGGTGTAGTTCTCGGCGAGGTTGGTGGCGGCCGCGCGCGAAGTGGTGACATTTTCCAACTCGGCCAACTGACGCCGGTAGTCGAAGCCGCTATCGCCATCGACGCGATGCAGCATCGAGGTCATCCACCAGGAAAAGTGCTGGGCGCGCCAGACGCGGCGCAGGCAGGTAGTGGAGTAGCCGCTCAGTTGATCCTCCGAGCCTGCGCGGTAGAACGAGCTGAGTGCGCGCGCGAGCACGCGGACGTCGGCGATCGCCAGGTTCATCCCCTTGGCGCCCGTGGGTGGCACGATGTGGGCCGCATCGCCCGCCAGGAAGAGCCGGCCGCACTGCATGGGCTCGGCTACAAAGCTGCGCATCCCGGTAACGCCCTTTTGCATGATCGGGCCTTCCGTAAGACGAAAGCCGCCGCTCGTTCGAAAGCGCGCTTGCATTTCGTCCCAGATGCGGCGGTCCGGCCAATCGGCTAAGTCTTCGTCCGGCTTGCACTGCAGGTAGAGCCTGCTGATGGCGGGGGTTCGCATGCTCATCAGCGCGAACCCGCGCTCATGATGCGCGTAGATCAGCTCCTCGGAGGCCGGGGGCGCCTCGGCCAGGATGCCGAGCCAGGCGAATGGGTAGATGCGCTCGTAGAAGCTCAGCGCGCCGGCGGGAATCGACGGTCGGCAGATGCCGTGGAAGCCATCGCAGCCAGCGATGAAATCGCAGGCGATCTCGCGCGGCTCGCCCGCGGCCTTAAACTCGATGCGCGGCGCCGGGGAATCGAAGCCGTGAACGGACACGTTCTCCACATCGAAGATGATTTCGCCGCCGGAGGCCAGGCGCGCCTGGATCAGGTCCTTCACCACCTCCTGCTGGCCGTAGACCGTGATCGAGCGGCCCGTCAGCTCGTAAAAATCGATGCGATGTCCGCAACCGTTGAAGCGCAGCTCGATGCCGCGATGGACCATCGCCTGCCGCTTCATGCGCTCGCCCACGCCGGTCTCAATGAGAAGATCCGCGGTGCCCTGTTCGAGCACGCCCGCGCGCACGCGCGTCTCGACGTGCTCCCGGCTGCGCGCCTCGATGACCACGGACGAGATGCCTTCCAGGTCGAGGAGGTGAGCGAGCATCAGGCCGGCGGGACCGGCGCCCACAATGCCGATCTGCGTGCGCATGGCGCGGCTCATGTGCGGGTCTGCTCCAGCTCCTCGGCGGCGATCTGGAACGCCATATTGGCTGCGGGAACGCCGGCATAGATGGCGGACTGCAGAAGCACTTCCTTCAGGTCGCACGGTTCGAGCTCATGCGCGAGGCCCGTGCGGACGTGCATCCGAAACTCTTCCCATCGGCCGAGGGCGACCAGGGTGGCGAGCACCAGCAGGCGCCGCGTGCGGGGCATCAGGCCAGGGCGCGTCCAGATGGTTCCCCAGGCGTAGCGCGTAATGAGGTCCTGGAAGTCGCGGTTGAAACCGGTGGTGCGCGCGATGGCGCGGTCCACGTGAGCATCGCCCAGGACGGCGCGGCGCA
>Ga0209517_10010313_pt1 | contig 10434 bp, 13 predicted proteins | sample PeaSoiMetSII2010_FD_187695 | JGI IMG/M metagenome (GOLD analysis project Ga0209517, IMG submission 187695) | Peat soil microbial communities from Weissenstadt, Germany - SII-2010 (SPAdes) (version 2) | ecosystem: Environmental > Terrestrial > Soil > Wetlands > Peat | place: Germany... | reverse complement strand
GTCGTGCTGGTCGGCACCTATACCTCGATCTTCATCGCCGCGCCGATCCTGATCTATCTCGGCGTCGGTACCAACCGGGCGGACGCGCCGGACACGCCGCAAAAGAAGTGACACGGGCATGATCCCCCCGAAAAGTGGAAACCGGCTTTCGGACGAGATCATGCCCAAACAAGCAAGCAACCAATCGGACGCTCCACATCTTCCGAGGTCGGCGCCGATTGAGGCTTACGGCAACGGCGGCTTTGCCTTTGCCGAGATGTCGCATCGCGGCTCGCTCCTGTGCCTGCCGGATGCAATCTGGGCCTGGCCGGTGACGAAGCCTGCCGATATCGACGAGGAATCTCTAGCCCGTGTCTTCGCAGCCGCGAATGTGATCGACACTCTCGTTATCGGGACTGGCACCGATGTCTGGGTCCCTCCCAGGGGTCTTCGCGAGGCGTTGCGCGCGGTCGGTATCGTGATGGACCCGATGCAGACTGGCCCTGCGATCCGCACCTACAACATCATGATCGGCGAAAGGCGGCGCGTCGCGGCGGCGCTGATCGCGGTTCGATGAGCGACACTTCCCAGAGCAAGGAAGCGGCCGGCTTCTGCGCCGATTTGGTGCGCTCGCACGATTTTATCCGCTATGCATCGACGCTGTTCGTGCCCGGCCCGCAGCGCCGCGCGCTGTTGGCGGTATACGCCTTCAATGTCGAGGTATCGCGTGTCCATGTGCAGGTGAGTCAGCCTTTGCCGGGCGAAGTGCGCCTGCAATGGTGGAGCGACATGCTGGTCGGCAAGAGCCATGGCGGCGTCGAGGGCAATCCTGTCGCCGCCGAATTGTTGCTGGCGATCCGGGCCTGGCGGTTGCCGGTCGAGCGGCTGTCGCGCCTGATCGACGAGCATCAGTTCGATCTTTACAACGATCCGATGCCGACCATGGCGGCGCTGGAAGGCTACATCATCGACACCTCATCGGCGTTGTTTTCGTTGGCCGCCGCGGTCTTGGGACAATCGTCGGGGGAGGTCGAGCATCTCGCCCGCCACGCTGGACTCGGACAGGGCCTGACGCAGGTAATGGCTTCTTTGCCGCTCGACGCCTCGCGGCGGCAATTATTCGTCCCGCAACAGGTGCTGGCGAACCATGGCTGCGCCATCGAGGAGGTCTTTGCCGGCAAGGAGAGGCCAAACGTGCGAGCTGCATTGGATCAGGTGCTCGGCGAGGCGCGGGAGCATCTGGAGACCGCCTTTGCCTTGCTTGCGAGCGTACCGCCGGAAGCGCGGCCGGCGTTCCTGCCGCTGGCGCAGGTGCGCCGCGAGCTCGAGCAGATGTCGCGCGCTGACAATGATCCCTTTGTGCCGCGGCCAGCGTCGCGGTTTCGGACCTTGTGGACCTTGTGGCGGGCATCAAGGTCGCGGCTATTTCGACCGTGACGGTATGCTATCATTCGATGATGAAATGGCTGCAGTGGAACCCTGACAGGAACAGCAACTTGGGCACCCTCCTTGCCTTGCTGATCATCGTTGGTGTCCTCGCAATTCTCGCCGTTTATCTGCCGAATTTCCTGCAGCAAAACTCCGGCTTTGGGCCGGACTGGGACTGCACGCCACAAGCAAAGGGTGGCCCGATCTGCATCAAGAAACCGGGGCGGTGAGGGACGGTGGTCATACCCGCGAAAGCGGTCGGCCGGCACGGCAACTCAATTGAAACATTTGACTACGGAACATGAATCACCCGCCCCCGCGGCTGATGACATCCGGCGAGGTCGGTAGTGCCAAATCGGTGGCCTCGAAATTGAACCGATCCCGCAAATTCTTGCGCTGTTCGAGGATGTTTTTCAGGAATGCCCGATCCGTCTCGTTCCTCATCATCGGCTCGATCAGATCGAGCTGGTTGGTCGCGACCAGTTGCAGCACCTCGGTTCGAGGTTTGCCGCTTGCATCGCGCGGCAGGGCCTGCACCACCTGGATATGCTCGGGCGGTTTGGGGCCCTTCGCCGCCGCAAGTTCGGTCTGCAGCTGCGCTTCGAGGGCCGGGCGATCAGCCTCGACAAAGGCATAAAGCCCGACGCCGGAGCGCCGGTCGGCGAACGCGACAATGGCTGCGTCGCGGACCGCGGGGTTTTTTCTGATCAGTTCGATCAGCACCGGCGCGTCATTGACGAGCCGGCGGCCGCCGCCCTCACGGTCGGTGAAATTGAACAGGCCGCGCGTCACGACGCGGTATAGCCTCTTGCCGGTTACAAGCCAGAGGCTGGCGACCAGCGATTTGCGCGCAAGAATCTTGCGTTCCTTCGCAGTCAGCGCCGACGGTGCGTAGCTGCGCTTGTGTTTTAGCAGATGCCGAAGGTCCTCATAGGCCGCTATCCGGAACAGTCGGCCGCGCCTGCGAAAGCACGCCGCGAGCTGGAAGTCGGTGAGATAGGCGCAGCCGTCGCGGCCAACGAGCCAGTTCTGTTCCTTGGCAAGATCATTGTGGCAGATGCCTGCGCGATGCAACTTGCGCAGCGTCCGTTTGGCGGATCGGAAATAGGCGGCATCGTCGAACGGCTTTGCAAGGTGCAACGCCACGCCATCGATGAAGCCGCGCACGAGTGCCTGCCGGCCGGCCCACAGCAGTTCGGGTCCGACATTGAGGTCGCGCGCCAAACCCAGCGCGCGACGCTCGCGCATGAACAAATGACGCGCGGGCAGATAAGACCACCAGGGAACCTGATCGATCCGGCGCAGTACGGCATCGACCTCGCCATCTGTTTTTCGAAAGCGGCCGCGTTCGACCGTGGAGAACAGGTCGCGCTTGAGCAATACGCCTTCGGTCCATCGCGCCGAAACAACTTCGGCATCATCCCTGTTCAAACTCATGAAATGCTCATGCCGCCGCTGCTACGCGCAGATGATCAATAGTCCAGCGATCGAGATCCGCCAGCGCGCGGGCGCTGATGGCCCGCCGTTTTGTGATCGCTTTTTCGTTGCCGCGTAGACGCGTTCCGTCGGGGCCACGGGTTGGCGGGCTGACGAGCGGTGGAAACAATCCGAAATTGATGTTCATGGGCTGGAATGAGCGCGGGCCGCTGTCGATGGTTTCGATATGTCCGCCTGTGATGTGGCCAAGCAGCGATCCAAACGCCGTCGTCGCAGGCGGCGGCGGCAGCGAGCGGCCTCGCGCATCGGCGGCGGCAAAGAGCCCCGCGATTAGCCCGATGCTTGCGGACTCGACATAGCCTTCACAGCCCGTCATCTGACCGGCAAAGCGCAATCGGGGCGCAGCGCGAAGGCGCAGCTGTGCATCCAGAAGCTTCGGCGAGTTGAGGAAGGTGTTGCGATGCAGGCCGCCCAATCTTGCGAATTCGGCATTCTCGAGCCCGGGAATCATGCGGAAGATGCGCTGCTGGGCGCCATATTTCAGCTTGGTCTGGAATCCGACCATGTTGTAGAGCGTGCCGAGCTTGTTGTCCTGGCGCAGCTGCACGATTGCGTAGGCCTTCACGGTTGGATTGTGCGGATTGGTCAACCCGACCGGTTTCATCGGCCCGTGACGCAGCGTCTCGGGGCCTCGTTCCGCCATCACTTCGATCGGCAGGCATCCGTCGAAATAGGGGGTATTGGTTTCCCACTCCTTGAAATCAGTCTTTTCGCCCGCGATCAGCGCAGCGACGAAGGCGTCGTATTGCGCTCTTGTCATCGGGCAATTGATGTAATCGGCGCCGGTGCCGCCGGGGCCGGTCTTGTCGTAGCGCGACTGAAACCACGCTACCGACATGTCGATGGAATCCCGATGCACGATGGGCGCGATCGCGTCGAAGAACGCCAGCGCTTTCTCATCAGTCAGGTCGCGAATGGCTTCGGCCAGCGGCGCCGAGGTGAGGGGGCCGGTCGCGACGATGACATTGTCCCATTCGGCCGGCGGTAGATCGGTGATTTCGCCACGCCGCAGCTCGATCAGGGGATGATCGTGCAACGCCTTGGTGACGGCGGCAGAAAACCCGTCGCGGTCCACGGCCAGCGCGCCACCGGCCGGAACCTGGTTGGCGTCGGCGGCGCGCATGATCAGCGAGCCCAGCCGGCGCATTTCGGCGTGCAGCAGCCCGACGGCGTTATTGGCGGCATCGTCGGAGCGAAACGAATTCGAACATACCAGTTCGGCAAAGCCAACGGTGCGATGGGCCTCCGTCATCCGGTGGGGGCGCATCTCGTGCAGAACGACGCGAATTCCAGCATTCGCGACTTGCCAGGCCGCTTCCGAGCCTGCGAGACCCGCTCCGACGATGTGCACGGTGTGCGATGGGGAATTGGTGCCTGTCATGCGGCAGAGAGGTAGCGCGTTTCGCTGCAGAGTGGAATGCGCGTGGCACCTTGCGAATACGACAACGCCCGCGGCTCGGCGGGCGTTATCCGTCTCGAATTTCGGCTGAGCGGCTTGTCAGCCCTGATAGTTCCCGGCTGCGACGCGCGGAATATCCGACCGATCAAGGCCGATATCGGCCAGTTCGCGATCGCTGAGCTGGGACAATTCGGCGACATTGCGCTGATAGTCCCGGAACGCCCGGATCATGCGGATGAGCGAGAGCAACATGGTAGTCTCCTTGTATCGTGATTCAGCTCTTGGAGGTGAGCTTCGTTGAAATGAATATACGTCAGAACTTGGCGGTTCTGAAGTTCGAATGCTGCGGTGCAGCTAATCTCAAATTGCATGGCTATTGCAAGAGACGATTAACGCTTCGGCATGGCTGCCCGATACATCATCGCAACGCGGCGGCACTCAGCCCGATTTCGCAAAATCCCGGTAAATTGCCAGGTTTTCAGCCGCGGTATCTCGTCTCCCACGCAAGAGAAATATGAACCGGATTGCCCCTTGCCAAGCGTAGGCTTGCTCGGATCAGCAACCCTGTGGCTCGCTTTCCCGACGGAATTATTGCCCATCCATGCGTGATTCGCATGTAATAAAATGAATTAATATTCACTATGGAACTAGGGCATATGGGCTAGCTGGCTCGCGAAATAGCCGATCGTCCTCGCGTAAACCTCACTCTTGTTCCATTGCTGGAGCACGGCGAAATTCGCGCTGCCCGGCTCCCAGTCTTTGCCGCGTTTCCAGCCATAGCTGTTAAGGAAATTGGCGGTCGAGGCCAGTACATCGGGCGCACTGCGTAAGAGGTCGCGGCGGCCATTGGCGTCGAAATCCACGGCAAACTTGATGTAGGAAGACGGCATGAACTGGGTCTGGCCGATTTCGCCGGCCCAGGCGCCGCGCATTTCCGATGGCGTCAGGTCGCCGCGTTCGATGATACGCAAGGCATCCATCAGTTCGCCCCGGAACATCTCTGAGCGCCGGCAATCATAGGCCAGCGTCGCCAATGAGCGGAGCGTCGGGAATTTACCGGTATTGGCGCCGAAGTCGGTCTCCAAACCCCAGATCGCGACCAAGATCTCGCCCGGCACGCCATAGGCTTCCTCGATGCGCGAAAGCACCGAGCCGTACTGCTTCAGCATATTGGAACCGCGCGCAAGCCGCGGCGGGACCATGCGGCCGGAGAATTCTTCAAAGCTCTGATTGAATACCTTTTGCGAGCGATCGCGTGAGAGAACCCCTTGATCGAGCGTCACGCCGTTCAGCCCCGAGGTGATGGCTGCCTGGGAAATTCCCTTCGCCGCGGCCTCCGTCTTGAATTCGTCGAGCCATGCCTGAAAGCTGCCGCTGCCGCAGGGCACAGCGCCTGCTGCGGCCGTCGTTATCAAAAAGACTGCGCTCAACGCGAAGAGGCAGCGGAGGATTACCCAATTTCGCACAGATTAGCTTCGCTCCTGGAGGGGCCGGCGTTTCGTATGTCGGGTGCAACCGCGGCCAAAACAAGGCTTTTGGCAAAGACGGCGCGCGCAGCAACATCTGCGGTCGCGCCGCCGCCGTCAACTCTCCTGCCAAATCCGGCGGTCCTTGCCGAACCGCCCGTCAACGATACCATCATCAGCCGGTGAGCCGATTGCAGCCCTATGCGCCGTCCTTACGGCGCCAAGGAAACAGGTTCGCCGGGAAATCGGCCGCGGGGCGCCGTTGACGCGGCGGGCGCGGCGGGATCGGGCGTAGATTGGGGTCCGGCGCGATCACCTTTCGATAGAGATGCCAGGTCGCGTGACCGAGCAGCGGTATCACGATCGCAAGGCCGACGAAGAACGGCAGCGATCCCGCCACCAGCAACGCGGCGACGATCAATCCCCAGGCGGCGATCGTGAAGGGATTTTTTGCCACCACGCGAAGCGAGGTGACCATCGCCTCGCCGGCGCCGGCGTGACGGTCGAGCATCATCGGGAATGAAACCACGCTGAAGCAAAGAGCCACCAGCGCAAAAAGAAATCCGACGCCGCAGCCGACGCCGATCAGCCACCAGCCCTGCGGTGTCGTCAGCACGCGTTGCACAAAGTCGGAAATGCCGGTCGCACCCTGATACCCGAACACCGCGATATAGATCGCCTGTGCCGTCGCCACCCAGGTCACGAACAGCGCTAGTAACAGCGTACCGAGCCCGAGCATGGCGCCGAATGACGGCGAACGCAGCACGTCGATGGCATCCCAGGCGGAGGCTTCTTCGCCGCGCTCGCGGCGGCGGCTGAGTTCATAAAGACCGAGCGCTGCGAAAGGGCCGAGCAGGGCAAAGCCCGCGGCCAAAGGAAACAACAGCGGCAGAACGGAATAGCCGAGCACAGTGCGCGCCAATGCCAACCCGAGCAACGGATAGATCACGCACAGGATGATGGCGTGGCTTGGAACCGCCTTGAAATCCTCCCAGCCAAGCCGCAGCGCTTGACGCAGATCGGAAAGGCTGAGTTTGCGGATGACAGGCGTCGATGCTTGCGCTGGCTGAGCCAGCGGCGTGGCATTGCCAGAGTATGGTGTGGCCATGGTCGCTATCTCCCTTAACGCAGCGGTCCGCCTTTCACGCCATTACGGACGCGCAGGATCGTCTGCAGAAACGATCACGATCAGGCCAGACGCGAAAGACTAGGGAAACCAAACTGGCCATGTCGCGAACTGAACTTGAAAGCGTACTCCGATTTGCCCACGTTGTCGCTCACGCTTGAGTGACTGCGACGTCGTGCAGCGTTCAGTGACCATCGCGTCATGCCGCCGTCATTCTGCCGCAGTTAAGCTGAGCTCTGGGCGTTTACTTGCCTTGGCCGAGGGGATTAAGGTTTACGGCGACCCGGCGCTGTCCGGCAATTGAGAAACTGCTGTTCTAGCCTCAACGATTGACTGGTTCATTGGGAGAGAGCGATGAGTATTTTCGGAAAAATCATGAGCGCGATTTTTGGCACCAAGGCGGACGCTGCCCCGGCGAGCGGCGGGACTGCTTCGACTTCCGGCTCGGCTGCGCGGGCCGGCGGATCGTCGTCCGCTTCCGCCGCGCCGGCGCAAACCGTCGATGTCGCGCCGATCCTGGACAAGGCGGTCGCGGCCAAGAAGGAGAAGCTGGAATGGCGCACGTCGATTGTCGATCTGATGAAGGCGCTCGATATCGACTCCAGTTTGGGCGCGCGCAAGGAGCTGGCGAAGGAGCTCGGCTATACCGGCGACACCAATGATTCCGCGAGTATGAACATCTGGCTGCACAAGCAGGTGATGGCGAAACTTGCCGCGAACGGCGGCAAGCTTCCGGCCGACGTCAAGTGGTGACAACTCATCTGATCCGATCCAAAAGGCCCGCGCTGTCGCGGGCCTTTTTTCATGCCGCGACGCAACCGCCTTCATTGGCTTGCCCGGTATGGAGCCCGGCGCTAGAAACCCCTCCCGAATCGAACAACAGCGACGAATCGGAGCACAGCCATGGATACCGTCGATCGCAGGGCCCTTCTTGCATCGGGCGCACTCGCATTGGCGGGCGCGGCGACACCAACCGGTTCGGCGCGGGCGCAGTCGGACACGAGGCCGATCTTCGACGTCCCCGCGATCACGATCCCCATCGCCGGCGAGAAGGAGGTATTTCCGGTGCGCCGCATCTATTGCATCGGCCGCAACTACGCCGCGCATGCGATCGAGCGCGGCTCTGATCCCACCCGCGAACCGCCGTTCTTTTTCCAGAAGCCGACCGATGCGATCCAGTATGTCGGGGTCGGTGAGGTGGCGGATCATCCCTATCCATCGCTGACCAGGAACTATCATCACGAAGTCGAACTGGCGGCGGCGCTGAAGTCGGGCGGCACCAACATCGCGCCGGAGAAGGCGCTCGATCACGTCTACGGCTATGCGCTCGGCCTCGACATGACCCGGCGCGATCTGCAGAACGGCATGGCGGCCGAAAAGAAGCCGTGGGAGATCGGCAAGAGTTTCGACCACGCCGCTGTCGTCGGCCCGATCCATCCCGCGACGAAGACGGGACATCTGACCAAGGGTGCGATCTCGCTGGCGGTCAATGGCACGGTGCGGCAGGCTTCCGATCTCGACAAGATGATCTGGAGCGTCGCCGAGCAGATCGCCAAACTGTCGGAAGCCTTCGAGCTGAAGGCCGGCGACATCATCTATTCCGGCACGCCGGAGAATGTCGGGCCTGTGGTGAAGGGCGACGTGCTGTTGTGCAAGCTCGAGGGCTTGCCGGACATGTCGATCCGGATTGTGTGAATGATTCAGGGCGCCAAATAACCTCTGCTGTCGTCCCCGCGCACGCGGGGACCCATAACCACCACAGCCGATGAGTGGCGCGGCTAGTGCCACGGGCGTCATGCGTCCCCACAAGGGTCCCGGAGCACGGGTCCTTGCTTTCGCAGGGACGACAGGTTGAGCGCCCTTTAGCGCGGGAGTTATTTCGTCATTGCGAGCGAAACGAAGCAATCCAGAGTCCCCTAGATGTCGGTGGATTGCTTCGCTTCGCTCGCAATGACGGGCTAGGTCTTCAAAAGATCGGCGTAATCGGCGTGCTTGGCGATATAGGCTTTGACGAACTCGCATTGCGCGACCACCTTCAAGCCTTCGGCCCGCACTTGGTCGAGCGCGCCCTTGATCAGCTTCGAGCCGATGCCCTTGCCGCCGAGTTCAGGCGGCACCTCGGTGTGGATGAAGGTGATGACGTTGCCGGCGATCTTGTAATAGGTCGCGGCGAGGTGGCCGTCGACCGTGAGTTCGAAGCGATGATGCGCCTTGTTGTTGACGACGTCATTCATGGCGCTGTTGTCCGGGATATCGTCACACCACTTCCTTCAGGGATTCATTGAGCAGGTCGCGGATCGACCAGGCCTCGCCGTCGATGGTGCCCGAGATATCGTCGATTTTCCATTTTCCGTCCTCGCGGACGAAGTTGTAGCGGATCGTATTGTCGGAGACCTTGAAGCGCAGCAAATGCCCGGTGATGGTGACGGCGATGACGGCCTTGTCGGCCTCCATCTTCTCCGCCTCGACCTTGAACGATTTCACGTCAGGCTCTTGCGAATTGGTGACGGGATCGAAATCGATCGGCGGCACGTCGTCCTTCGGCGTATGGGAGTCCGCCTTGGCCCATAATTCGATCAGCGATCTGGAAAGATATTTTACCTTCGCGGCCTTGTTCTCGATGATGAAGGTGCCACCGCCGTCGCCCTTGCCCTTGGCCGCGCGCGTGTAGATCGCATTGATGATCGCGACGGGATCGTTGGGGGAGGGCTGTGCGGCCGGGGCGCGGCGGGCCGCTGCCCCCGCGAGCAAACTGGTCAGGCCAGTGAGAAAAAGCGTACGCCTTGTAATCATGCCGATCCTCATATCAATTTGCCTCGCTTATAAACCCCGTCATGTCAGGTGCAAGCGCGATCGCGACCGGTTCCGTCACCTCTCGCCATTGACAAACGCATTAACAAACCTTCGTGAATCTGGTTCAAGCTTGCGGTACAATGTGCCGATCCAGGCCAGGCCGCTTGCCGTTTCGCAAAAGGAATTTCTCCATGAAGATCATGATCACTCTCCTCGGCGTCGTTCTGCTGATCGTGGCCGGCGTTTATTTCCTGTTGCCGGCCGATCAGTTGCCGGCTTTCTTCCCCGGTCACGAGGCCGGTGTGACGCACGTGCATACCAAGCATGGCATCGTCGCCGGCGTCGCCGGCGTCGTGCTGCTGGCGACGGGGTGGTGGCTGGGACGGAATTGAGTTGCTTTTTGACCCGTCATTGCCTGCGACAAACGCAAAGCGTTTGCGCAAGGGAGCGAAAGCGACGAAGCAATCCATCTTCCTTTGCGTGGCGAAATGGATTGCTTCGCTATCGCTCGCAATGACGGCAATTGAGACAAACGTCCGCGCGCTCGCGACGCGACTTGCGCCCGAGTGATGCTTGATACCCTCGGAAAAACGAGGGCGCAGGAAACGCCGGGTGCGCAGCCGCACCCGCGGCCTCGCGTGCGAAACAAACAAAGCACACGAGCGTAGTCACCACAGGTTCAGCCGAGATCACCCGGCGTTTCCTGCGCAATGGTTTTAACGGTTTCCTTCGTACTCTCCCCGGTG
>Ga0209517_10010312_pt1 | contig 10434 bp, 9 predicted proteins | sample PeaSoiMetSII2010_FD_187695 | JGI IMG/M metagenome (GOLD analysis project Ga0209517, IMG submission 187695) | Peat soil microbial communities from Weissenstadt, Germany - SII-2010 (SPAdes) (version 2) | ecosystem: Environmental > Terrestrial > Soil > Wetlands > Peat | place: Germany: Weissenstadt... | reverse complement strand
CTGCTGCGCCACCGCATCGCCGAAGCCATCGCCTACCGCGCGCCTTTGGTAATAGACACCGACGCCTACCGTGTCATCTTCAGCGAAGCCGATTTCCTCCCCGGCCTGATCGTCGACCGCTACGCCGACATCCTTTCCGTCCAAGTCCTCACCCAGGCCATGGACGCCGACCCCGTGCGCCAGGCGATCCTCGCCGAACTCACCGACCGACTGCACCCAGCTTCCATCGTTGAACGTGTCGACCCGCGCGTCCGCGAACTCGAGACTCTGCCGCCCCGCGCCTCAGGCCTGTTGCAAGGTGAAAAGTCGGCCACCACCTTCACCATGAATTCCGTTCAATTCCGCTACGACGCGCTCGAAGGCCAGAAGACCGGAGCCTTCCTCGACCAGCGCGAGAACTACGCTGCCGCCGCCCACTACGCCAAGGGCGATGCCCTCGACGTCTTCTGCTATCAGGGAGGCTTCGCCCTTCACCTTGCTCCCCATTGCTCGCAGGTCACGGGCGTCGACAGCTCGCGCCCCGCCCTCGAAGTCGCCGACCAGAATGCCGCCCTCAACCACGCTCTGCTCAGCGGAAAGGAGATCGAATGGATCGAGGCCAACGCCTTTGACCTGCTCAAGGATTACTCGTCCTCCGCTCGCCCCCACGAAGCTCGCCGCTACGACACCATCGTTCTCGACCCCCCTGCCTTCGCCAAAAGCAAGCGCGATCTCGACGCCGCCCTGCGCGGCTACAAGGAACTCAATCTTCGCGCCCTCAAGATGCTGCGCCCGGGCGGAATTCTGGTCACCTGCTCCTGCTCCTACCACGCCAGCCAGTCCAACTTCCTCGAAATGCTCGCCTCCGCCGCCCTCGACGCCCACCGCACCCTCCGCCTGCTTGAGGTCCGCGGACAGGCCAAAGACCATCCAGTTCTGCTGAATGTTCCAGAAACTGCCTACCTGAAGTGCGTCATTTCGTCTGTAACCTAATGAAAACAAGGATTATTAATAGCTTGACAGTAACACACTAAGATTTTATGCTTCTTTTACGATAACTATGCGTCTAATGGAGTGACCGCGAGAAGCCCGCACAGTTCGTGTGGGACCGGGTCTTAGACCCGGTCATCGAGCGCAGCTCGATCGTCTTCCCGCGGACAAAGCTGCAACCACCAAATTTCCGAAGGAGGATTTAGCCATGACTGTATTAACCCGTTGGGAGCCGTTCCGTGAGTTTGCCACCCTGCAGGACCGCATCAACCGTGCATTCCGCGAGTCCTACGCCGGCGCAGACCGCGACGAGTCTCTGACCACTTCCAGCTTCGCTCCCGCCGTCGACGTTTACGAAGACGAGCACAAGGTCACTCTGAAGATCGAAGTGCCCGGAATCGACGAGAAAGACATCGACGTCCGCGTGGAGAACAACACTCTCACCGTGCACGGCGAGCGCAAGATCGAGAAGGAAGAGAAAGAAGAGAACTACCGCCGCGTGGAGCGCCAGTACGGCAGCTTCACCCGCACCTTCAACCTGCCCCAGACCGTAGACACCGAGTCCGTTTCGGCGACCTACGACAAGGGCGTGCTGAAGATCGCGTTGCCCAAGAAGGCCGAAGCCAAACCGAAACAGATCAAGGTCAACGTCGGCAGCGAGAAGTCAATCGAAGCCAAAGGCCCCAGCAAAGCCGCGTAAGGAGTGATTGTGTGGGACCGGGTCTGAGACCCGGTCATCGAGCGCAGCTCGATTCGTTTTTGGCGGGAGGCGGCAAAAGTGCCCGCCTCCCGTTCTGTTGTAGCGCCGGCGTCTCGCCGGCTGTCGTGACGGCGTCCTCGCCGCCACACTTGCAAGCAGGAAGAAGAAGCTGGAAACTGGAGCTACTATGCCCATCCGTTGGGACAAATTCACCGTCAAAGCGCAGGAAGCCGTCCAGCGTGCGAACCAGCTCGCCTCCGAGCATGGCAATCCCGAGCTGCGCCCGATCCACCTGCTCGCCGCTCTGCTCGAGGACAAAGAAGGCATCGTCCCGCCCGTGCTCGAAAAAATCGGCGTCGGCCCGCAAGCCGTCTTGGCCGAAGTCTACAAAGAGCTCGAAAAACTTCCCAAGGTTTCCGGATCCGACGCCCAGGCCACGCTCTCCAACGAAGTGAACAAGCTGCTCGAGCAGGCCTTCAAAGAGGCCTCCAACTTCAAGGACGAATACGTCTCGACCGAGCACCTGCTGCTCGCCATCACGCAGCTCAAGCGCGACCCCGGCCAGCAGATCCTCGCCCGCCACGGCGCGACCAATGAAGCGATTTTGAAAGCGCTCGCCGTCGTCCGCGGCTCGCAGAAAGTTACCGACCAGAATCCCGAGGCCAAGTTCCAGGCTCTGGACAAATACGCCCGTGACCTGACTGAGCAAGCCCGCCGCGGCAAACTCGATCCCGTCATCGGACGCGATGAAGAAATCCGCCGCGTGGTCCAGGTCCTCTCGCGCCGCACGAAGAATAATCCTGTGCTCATCGGCGAGCCCGGCGTCGGCAAAACTGCCATCGTCGAAGGCCTCGCCCAGCGCATTATTTCCGGCGATGTGCCTGAAGCGCTGAAGAACAAGCGCGTAGTCGCACTCGATCTCGGAGCCATGCTGGCCGGAGCAAAATATCGCGGTGAGTTCGAGGACCGCCTCAAAGCCGTCCTCAAGGAAATCGAAGACTCGCAGGGCCAGATCATTCTCTTCATCGACGAGTTGCACACACTGGTCGGCGCCGGAGCCGCCGAAGGCGCCATCGACGCCTCCAACATGCTGAAACCTGCGCTGGCTCGCGGGGAACTGCGGGCCGTCGGCGCCACCACGCTGAACGAATACCGCAAGTACATCGAAAAAGACACTGCCCTTGAGCGCCGCTTCCAGATTGTTTTCGTCGGCGAACCGAACGTCGAAGACACCATCGCGATCCTCCGCGGCCTGAAGGAAAAATATGAAGTGCACCACGGTGTGCGCATCAAAGACTCGGCCATCGTGGCCGCGGCCACGCTCTCGCACCGCTACATCAGCGACCGCTTTCTGCCCGACAAGGCCATCGATCTGATCGACGAAGCCGCGTCTTCGCTGCGCATCCAGATTGATTCCTTGCCCACCGAGATCGATCAACTGGAACGCAAGGCCACACAACTCGAAATCGAAAAGCAGGCGCTGAAAAAAGAGGATGATCCAAACTCCCGCGAGCGCCTCGCCATCATCGAAAAGGAGCTCGCCGAGATTCGCGAGAAGTCCAACACGCTCAAGGCCAACTGGAAAAAAGAAAAGGATCTCATCGCCCGCATTCGGGCCCTCAAGGAACAGATCGAAAAGCTAAAGGCCGAAGAGCAGGCCGAATTACGCAAGGGCAACAACGAGCGCGTCGCCGAAATTCGCTATGGACTCATTCCGCAAGCGGAGCAGGAACTGGCCAAGCTCAGCAAACAAATGGAAAGCCAGGGCGGCAAGCGCATGCTCAAGGAAGAAGTCGACGAAGAAGACGTCGCCCGCATCGTCTCCAAGTGGACCGGAATCCCGGTCTCAAAGATGCTCGAAGGCGAAGTCAAAAAGCTGGTCACCATGGAAGAGCGCCTGCGCCTGCGCGTCGTGGGCCAGGACGCAGCCCTGGAGCGCGTGGCCAATGCCATCCGCCGCTCGCGCGCCGGGCTCAGTGATCCCAAGCGCCCCATCGGCTCGTTCATCTTCCTTGGCCCCACCGGAGTCGGCAAGACTGAACTCGCCCGCGCTCTCGCCGAATTCTTATTCGACGACGAGCACGCCCTGCTCCGCATCGACATGTCCGAGTACATGGAGAAGCACTCGGTCGCACGCCTGATCGGTGCGCCTCCCGGCTATGTCGGCTACGAAGAAGGAGGCCAGCTCACCGAGCAGGTTCGCCGCCGTCCCTACGCGGTCATACTGTTCGACGAAATCGAAAAAGCGCATCCCGACGTCTTCAACGTTCTGCTGCAGATGATGGACGACGGCCGCCTCACCGACGGCAAAGGCCGGGTCGTCGATTTCAAGAACACGATCCTGATCATGACGTCGAACATCGGCTCGTCCTTCCTGCAAGCGGAGGGCCCCCGCTCCGAGCAGCAGTTCGAAGAGGCCTCAAAGCAGGTGCTCAACGCGCTGCACGCGCACTTCAGGCCCGAGTTCCTGAACCGCGTCGATGACATCATCGTCTTCCGCCCGCTGGGCAAGGAACAACTGGTGCGGATCATCGAGCTGCGTCTGGAAGACGTTCGCCGCCTGCTCGCGGACCGCAAGATTTCCCTCGAACTTACGGACGCAGCCAAAGAACTTCTCTTCACCCAGGGCTACGATCCGAACTTCGGCGCGCGCCCTCTGAAGCGCTCGATTCAAAAGCTGGTGCAGGATCCGCTGGCATTGAAGATCCTCGACGGCGAGGTCCTGCACGGCGATCACGTGATCGTCGATGCCGACAAGAAAGCGGGCAAGATGACGTTCGAAGTCAGCCCGCGCGTCGGCGAGAAAGAATCGGCAAAAGCAAAACAGTAAAAAGCGCCACGGATTCCACGGATTTTCACGGATCAATCGAACTCGATTGGGCTTGATCCGTGCGAATCCGTGTTGATCCGTGGCAAAGTTCTGTATCATGTTCTCCGGCACGCGAGGTGCCGCTCATGACCCGAACATTCTCGTCACTCTCAGCAGTCATTCTGATTTCACTCGTCCAACTCTCCGCTGCCCAGGCTCCCATCAAATGGAAGATCCACGATCTCAGCCGTCCGCTGCCGCCGATTATCGATCCCGGAACCGCGAGCACGCAGGAAACACCCGGACGCGCTCCCTCCGACGCCGTGGTGCTGTTTGACGGCAAGGATCTCTCGCACTGGGTCAGCGTCGAAGGCGGCGGGCCCGCGAAATGGAAGGTCGAAAACGGCTACATGGAGGTCGTCGCGAAGACTGGCTACATTGCCACGCGCGATTCCTTCGGAGATTGCCAACTGCACGTGGAGTTCGCCGAGCCGTCGCCCGGCGTGGGAGAAAGCCAGGAGCGCGGCAACAGCGGCGTCTTCCTGATGGGCCTGTATGAGACGCAGGTGCTCGACTCCTACCAGAACAAGACGTACGCCGACGGCCAAGCGGCCGCGGAGTACGGACAATATCCGCCTCTGGTGAATGCCGCGCGTCCTCCGGCGCAGTGGCAGACCTACGACATCATCTTTCACCGCCCGCACTTCAACGATGGCAAGGTCACTCGACCCGCGCGCGTCACTGTCTTGCACAACGGAGTGCTCGTACAGGACAACGTGGAACTCACCGGTCCAACCGCGCACGGCGAGCGTCCTCCGTATAAGCCGGGACCTGACAAGCTCCCGCTGCAGTTGCAGGATCACGGCGATCCCGTGCGCTACCGCAACATCTGGATTCGAGAGCTACACGAGGAATAAGACCAAGCCACGGATCTCACGGATTCTCACGGATAAACCAAGAAGCTAAGAATTGATCCGTGGGAATCCGTGAAAATCCGTGGCTAAGGTTGCCGTTTGGCGGCGAACGCGTCAACGACTGCCGGCGCCTGCGCCAGATACCAACCAACAGCCACGCGCAGGGCGATCTGCAATCCGCACCATAAAATGGGAACGCCGAGTTCGGCCATCGAGATCATCGGCACCAGCGATGCGACTCCGAGCACCATGACCAGCATCGCGGCCCAACGCGCCCCATTGTGCAAACGGAACAATCCCCAGCCGACGAGCGCGTAAGCGGCTCCGACCAGTAGAGTCATGTAAGGTCCGGCCAATTCCAGGCCGTACATGAAGTGTCGTCCCGCCATTAGCGAGACCGCGTTCGGCGCGAATAACTTCACTACGCCGATCGTCCAGAGATAGATTGCGGCCAGAACGAAGAGAGCCGAAATGGCGGTAACGACCGCGGGCCGCTGCATGGGAGAGAGACTAGCAAAACAAAGCCACGGATCTCGCCGATTTCCACGGATAACCCTTCTTGGGAATTATCCGTGTTGTTCCGCGCAAATCCGTGGCAAAGAAGTTGACTTATGCCAGGTCGAAAAGCAGCACTTCCGCATCTTTCGTTCCTTTGATGCTCAGCTTCTTTTCGTTGCTGATGGCTGCGCCGTCGCCTTGTGCGAGCGGCTTTCCGTTTACCTCGACCGCGCCACGCGCGACTTGCAGCCAGCCGTGGCGTCCGGCGGTCAACTCGTGCGTGACTTCTTCGCCGGGCTTGAGCAGGGAGACGTAGAGCTTGGCATCCTGATTGATCTTCACTGATCCATCACTGGCATCGCGCGACGCGATCAGCCGTAGCTTCCCACTCTTTTCCGCCTTGGGGAACGACTTTTGCTCGTAGCTCGGCGGCAGCGCGGCCTTCTCCGGCTGAATCCAGATCTGCAGCAGGTGCACCGCGTCGGTCGTCGACGGATTGAATTCGCTGTGGCGAATACCGCTGCCTGCGGTCATGCGCTGGCCATCGCCCGGCAGAATCACCGAACCGGTTCCCAGGCTGTCTTTGTGCTCGAGTTTGCCTTCAAGAACGTAGGTGATAATTTCCATGTCGCGATGCGGATGCGTGGGAAAGCCGGTATTGGGCGCGACCCAATCTTCGTTGATGACGCGCAGTGAGCGGAATCCCATCCACTTCGGATCCCAATAATCACCGAAGCTGAATGTGTGATGAGTGTTCAGCCAGCCGTGGTTTCCGCCACCACGTTCCTGGCTGGGACGAATCTGAATCATGGCCTTTGTCCGTTGTTATTAACCTCTAGCTAATAATTAACTGATAACCATTAGATGCGGCGGCCTCGCGGAACGGTTCAGAGCCGAGGAACCTCGCCTATCGTGCCTGTCATCCTGAGGCCTGCGTTCTTTGCAGGCCGAAGGACCTATGCAACTTCACGGCCCGGGCGGCTCGCTGTGGCACACTAGCTCCATGCACCGGCTCACGCTTGGCGACTTCGAACTCAGCGTTTTTTCTGACGGGACTTACCCGCTCGACGGCGGCGCGTTTTTCGGCGTTGTGCCCAAGGTGATGTGGTCGCGCAAGGTTGCAGCCGACGACAGGAATTACGTCACCACCGGACTCAACTCGCTGCTCATTCGCACCGGCAAGCACACCGTGCTGGTCGAGACCGGAATGGGCAATAAACTCTCCGATCGCATGATCAAGTTTTACGGGCAGCCGGCGCAGTTGCTCGATAATCTTGCGGCGGGCGGAGTTGCGCCCGAGGATGTCGATATCGTCATCAACTCGCATCTTCACTTCGATCATTGCGGATGGAACACGCTGCGCGACAAGAATGGGAAAATTGTTCCCACGTTTCCGCGCGCCCGGTACTACGCGCCCGAAGGGGAGTGGCAGTATGCGCGCCATCCCAGCGAGCGCGATTCCATAAGCTTCATCTCGGAGAACTACGACCCGCTGGTCGAGAGTGGGCAGATGACGCTGCTCAAAGGCGATGAGGAAGAAGAAATCGTCCCGGGCATTTCGGTGCAGACGTTTCCCGGGCACACGGCGCACATGCAAGCGGTGATCATCCGCGGACACCCAGGCAGCAGCACGGCCGGGAAGAGCCCGACTTCAGCCGTGCAATCCGTTCCCAGCTCTGAAAGAGTGCGGCCTCAAGCCGCGCCGTCAGGCACCACGCGTGAGAGCGGGGCTTTAGCCCCTGAGGGGACAACCGCCTGTTATATTTCCGATCTAATCCCCACCACGGCGCATATCGACCTCACCTGGGGGATGGGCTTCGACTTGTATCCGCTGCAGACGATCGAGAGCAAGAAGCGGTATTATGCTCACGCGATCCCGGAGAAGTGGCTGACGGTGTTCACCCACGACCCGAAGACGCCGTGGGCGTATGTGGAAAGAGATGAGTCGGGAAAAATGGTAGCGAAAGGAGTATGAATCGAAATGTCCCGGAAAAAAGTTGCTCAGATCTTATTCGTGGCGGAATGGTGGTTCATCGTGTGCCTGACCCTGGCACTGGACTGCGCGGCTCAAGCCCAGCAAGACAAGGACAAGAGCGCGCCCGCCAAGACATCTTTGACGGGCCGCTACGAAGGCACGGCGAAGAACAAAGCGGACGAGGTCATCACGGTCGCCTTCGATCTGACCGAAAAGGACGGCGCGCTCTCCGGCACGATCAACTCCTCGCATGGGGATTTTCCCATCACCGGCGGTTCCCATCAGGGAGAAACGGTCACCATTGAGTTTGATGCCGGCGGGCCTGGCACCATTTCCATGCGCATCACCGACGACAGGTTAGTGGGAACGTGGACCGCGGGAGACGATGGCGGACCGGTCGACGTGAAGAGAGTTGCTGCGCAACCGGGCGGAGCGAAGGACAAGTCGTAAGGGTTGCCGCCAGGGAAAACTGCTATATTGTTCCCCGCGCGGTGGAATGCTCCAAGCTTGGCTTGGGCCGGGCTTTCGGGCCTGGTTGGGCCTCTCTGGGGTTACCCCAGGGGAACGTGAGTAGCTGGGATTTTCGTCGCGTGAGCGTCTCTGCGCTCCGGCGCAGGCTTGCTCACGCAGGGTCAGACTCGTTGGAGCATTTCGCCGTCGTTTGTCATGCGGGATTCTCTTCTTCATGGGGCGCTGGCCCATTCTCTTCTCGCCGGCGAACCGACCGTTGATCTCCTCGTCGATCGTTGCAGCCGAACGCTGGGCAAACCATGGCGCTGGCTGCGTCCACTGGCGCAGCGTTATCTCAAAAAGTTTGGAACAGGGACACGTCCCCGACATCGGGACGTGGTTCAGTTCTTAAGAAACGATTCCGGCTTCAAGCGCGCTCATGCGAAATATTCCAGAGAACTCTCCGTTGACCTGTGGCTGACGGCGCCGCAGCATATGCAGCCCGTGGCGGCTGCTGGGGCGTGGGAGATTCCTGTTATCGAGTCCGCGGGCGCCTTGGCCAGTTGGCTGGGTCTCGATGCCGGTGAATTGCGGTGGTTCGCAGACCTAAAGCGATTGGGGTACAAAAGCGATCATCAAAGGCTGCGGCATTATCACTACAGGATCTTGGCCAAGCGATTCGGCAGCATTCGATTGATCGAGGCGCCGAAGGCGCGTCTGAAGGATCTGCAGCGGCAGATTCTGCTGTGGATTCTGGAGAAAATCCCTCCGCATCCCGCAGTGCATGGGTTCGTGAAGGGGCGGTCGATTCAAACCTTCGTCGCACCACACGTGGGGCAGCGGGTCGTGTTGAGGATGGACTTGCGGGATTTCTTCCCTACGTTCAGAGGTGCGCGGATTCAGAGTCTGTTTCGAACGCTGGGATTTCCAGAAGCGGTGGCCGACCTGCTCGGCGGGATTTGCACGAATGCGGTGCCGCGGGACGTCTGGAACGAGCTTGTGACCGATCTCGGTCCGGTGGTCGTGGGCGAAGCTTGCCGGTTGTATGCGCGGCCGCATCTGCCGCAGGGTGCGCCTACATCGCCCGCGCTGGCAAATCTTTGTTGTTATCGGCTGGATTGCCGGTTGAGCGCGCTGGCGAAATCGGCTGGCGCCGACTACACGCGCTATGCCGATGATCTCGCCTTTTCTGGTGGCGAGGAATTTGAAAGAGGAGCGGAGCGTTTCGGCCTGCACGTCGCCGCGATTCTGCGCGAAGAACGTTTCTTGGTGCATCACCGTAAGACGCGAGTCATGCGCCAGGGAGTGCGCCAACACCTGGCGGGTCTGGTGACCAACCATCGGATCAACGTTGTGCGCAGCGACTTCGACCAGCTCAAGGCCGTGCTCTCCAATTGCGTTCGCCTGGGGCCGGAAAGTCAGAATCGCGAGCGGCGTCCGCGTTTTCGTTCGCACCTTGAGGGTCGTGTGGCCTTCGTGGAGAGGATCAACCCAAACAAAGGAAAGCGGCTGCGGGCGATCCTTGAGCGGATTCAGTGGCCGGGGTAACCACATCGCGAATCGTCAGATCATTCCGGAATTGCGCCGGCAGTTTCGCGGGCAGGAGCCTGCCCTGAGGTTGCCGAAGGGGCGCCCGCGCCACATAATCTGGCTTCAAAGAAATCCTCCACGCGGACCAGGATTTCTGGCGCGCTCTTCAATTCGTAAATCGCCTTGCGCAAGCCTGCGCCGCCGGGAACTCCGTGGGTAAACCAGCTCGCGAACTGCTTCATTTTGCCGACCGCGTCGGGGAGTTCTTCTTCGATCAGCATCTGGAAGTAGGTGCGGATCATCTGGTAGCGGTCGGCCTCGCTAGGGTGGTCGTAGGGCTGTGCGGGGAAAGATTGTGTGGGACCGGGTCTTTGACCCGGTCGGGCCGGGCGAAGCCCGGCTGGCTCGATGCCGATCACAGCTTGTGTATCCTCGCCAGGAAGAGCAGCCGAGCTTTGCTCGGCCCGGCCGGGTCTGAGACCCGGCCCCACACAAACATCGGCGCCGCCGGCTTCCGACATCCCCGCGCAATATTGTTCAATCTGGCGGAAGATCCACGGGTTTGACGGCGCGGTGCGGCCGATCATCA
>Ga0209517_10010311_pt1 | contig 10434 bp, 12 predicted proteins | sample PeaSoiMetSII2010_FD_187695 | JGI IMG/M metagenome (GOLD analysis project Ga0209517, IMG submission 187695) | Peat soil microbial communities from Weissenstadt, Germany - SII-2010 (SPAdes) (version 2) | ecosystem: Environmental > Terrestrial > Soil > Wetlands > Peat | place: Germany... | reverse complement strand
CTAAAGCGGCAGAAAACAATAATGCAGAAAATCTGATAATCATTCAATCGAAAGAGTTAGCGAAACTCTATATAGATAACTGGTATATACATCAAAGACATAGCTCAACGTATGAAGGACGGTAATATGACCATTTCCCAATGCCTTTACTGGGGTTGGAGATAAAACATGTGTGGAAGATTCGAAATTCATAGCGCCATTGAAATTATTGCAAAGTTATTTGGAATTGTTGAATGGGATATCGATTTTAAGCCCAGTTATAACGTCGCACCAAGCCAAGATATTATCATTGCTATTGATAAAGGGAAACGACAGCTGATAAAGTCACGATGGGGATTTCTTCCCTCTTGGGCCAAGGATATCTCTGGTGGATACAAAATGATTAACGCTCGGGCGGAAACAGTGGCAGAAAAACCAAGTTTCAAGACGGCCTTTCAAAAGCAGCGATGTCTCGTGCTTGCGGATGGCTTCTTTGAATGGAAAAAAGAGGGGAAAAGCAAGAAACCATACCTCATACGGCTTAAATCTGAGCAGCCATTCGCCATGGCGGGGCTCTATAACAAGTGGATTTCACCCGATGGTGAAAAAATAATTACAAATACCATAATCACAACAGAGTCAAATGATCTTGTCAGGCCACTACACGATCGAATGCCAGCAATTTTACCTGAAGACAAGTATGCGGACTGGCTAAGCAATGATATCGTGGATCCCTTCTTGCTGCTCAAGTTATTAAGACCATACCCCTCCGATGAGCTGGAAATGTACGAGGTTAGTTCGAAAGTAAACTCACCTGCGGTTAATACACCCGAGAATATTCAGCGGCTAGCGTGAAAATGCACATGTCACGCTGTTAGCCCTCAGATTTACGGAATGTATCAACATCCACGTACAATTCAGATTCTTCAAATACACCACGGATAAGTTCGCAGCTTAGTATCACAGACTTGGGAACCGTTGCTTTCACCTTAGTCCCCGTCCTTGATGGTACGAAGGTCGTCAATTTTAGTGACAATAGCGTCTTGATTCATTTTTGCATTATTGCTTTCTATTAATATAATTGGCTGTTTCGCGATATATACCCTCAGCAAATCTTTCAAAACTTGCAGACGAAACTATTTCGCCGGTATACTTGCAATAATCCGCAAACAACTTATTGAGATTATTATAGTACGCCAAATACCATGTTATATAATCCATGATCCTCCTCCGCGTTTATGGGCGAACCTGATTAAGGCCCGAAAAGGGCCCCAATATAATAGATCAATTTGTTCTAAAAATAATTTTAGTATGTCACTTATCATAGTCATTTACGCTGTTTTCAAAACCATAATTCCCCTAGAGCTTCCGTAGGGTATATCCGACAAATTTGATTTGCCTTTTCATATATACATATCGGCATTTTCAATTATTTATTTAAGCGCTTTTGGTTTTTTATTAAAAATAATTATTTGGAGGGAAATCTTCCGGGTGGCAAGGTTCGGATGCCTATTCGAAACAAGTAGGTAAGATTTTGCAATTTGGTACAAAAATTCAGACCGAGAAGTGCAATTATTTAATTCACAATGTTTCGCGAGATAACTTCTTGAAGCAGTTGAAGTTGCCATTATCTGAAACACTTGATGTTTCATGCAGAATCCTTCAATTATCATTCTCTATATACTCACAAGATACTCCGCTACGCCATGCTGTCGTTGACAATTCCGTAAATCCGGCATATATTCGTCAAGGATACTGCTAAATGTCTAGCAGGATCATTGCCAAACCAACAAACACCGAACTCGCGACGATAGGGTCTGCTCAATAAATGGCAGAGCCCAAACCTCGAAGTGGAGTAACAAATTGTACGTTCGCAAACTTGAATTAAGGAAAAGCAACTCAATCTTTACGTCTGCCGCCATGCGGCGCTCCTATCTCCTGAACTTCTGCTGGACGTTCAAGGACGAGGATCCTTCTGTGCGGCAGGGAGGAGAGCGATGATCGTCACGGACCTACAGCACATTGAACAGCAGATACCGATGACGCACTCGATGCAGCGGGCCATCGATTTCCTGCGCCGAACGGACCTTCTTGACCTGCCGGACGGTAACGTCCCCATCGAGGGGAAGCGCGTCTTTGCCATTCTCCAGCGGTATCGGACCGCCCACTTCGACGCGCCGAAGTTCGAATACCACCGGAAGTACATTGATATGCAGTACATCGTCTCCGGCGAGGAGATCATCGGATGGGCGCCTGCGGACGGGATGACGGCGTCGTTCAACTACGACGAAGGCCAGGACATCTGTTTCGGATTGATGGAGTCGGGCAAGTGGTCGCCCTTGCGTCTCGTTGCCGGGCAGCTTGCAGTGCTCTGGCCCGAAGATGGCCATGCACCCCGACTTGCAACTGAACGGGTGTGCCTGGTGAGAAAGATCGTGGTGAAGGTAGCTATCGAGGCGCTCTGTGCTGAAGGCTCACACACATCAGCTGGGTAGGTCACGAATACCGGTTGCAGTTCACATTGCGCTCTGCTTCCTGTACATTGCACTTTTAGCTAGATGATCCCATGTGCAATTTTGAAGTAGTATTTTTCAAGCACCTACCCATCTTATCACCATTTGACAGCCTACTGTCCTTAGCTTGACAAAATATTCACTAAGAGTATACTCACGACAAAAGCGGCGGGACAGGAAGATAGCCGAGGTTATTGAGAAGCACAGATACACTCAATGTTCGATCGCAGGTCATCTCGGTGTGCACTGCGCCTCCGTGAGCAGAATTTCGCGGAAAAAAGGAAAAGTAAACTCGGGAGGTTTGTCATGAAATGGACGGGTGTTTATCTTCTTGGTTATGTTATCTTGATTGGTGGCCTTCTCGCCGCGCTCTGGAAATTGGGGGTTCTGGCCCGCATCGGTACGGCATGGACCTTGATCGGAGTCATGATCGCGATCGGTATTGGCATCATGCTCGCAGTCACCAGTAGTGGCAAAAAAGAGAATATCGAAATCGGCCGGAAGAAATAATCCAAGGCTAGCTTTGCTGAAGATGGAATTGCAACGAAAATAACTTTACCCTAAAGACCCCCTCTTTTTAGCGTTAACCTCGATGTTCGTCTCTCCCATTCATCAAGTGAGCGTGCAATCAAACAGGTGGCCGATGGGTCTGATCTCTTCTGCAAGATATGAAGGATCCTGGTTGAAGTTTATAGTCACAGGTCCCTCCTGTATCTTTTGTAGATCCCATTCATTGAAACACATAAAGTCTTATTCTGAATTCTGCAACGAATGATCTTCTTCAAAAATACCCATTCGCTACCATAGGCCCGACTCACGGGATGGTACAGGTTTTTGGGGTAAGGTCTGTGACGATTCCTCGTATCGAATTCTATCTTCCTCATCGGTTTGACAACGAACATAAGCAATTATAGGCTTCTTTCTGAAGCTGATAAACGGGTCAAATAGGAAAGACGGCGATTATAACGAAGAAGCGTTAGATTGGAATTTCTGGATTCTTAGGCTTCCCTCCCATACCCGCACGAAGCGCGTCTGCTATAATAAAACAGTTGCCGTTGCTTAGATAAGCAACGTACGCAGTAGACCGTCAAGGAAAGGAGCCTTGTATGCCACAGTATCGCATCAAGATGGTCAATAACATTGCCCGGGAAGGGCTTGAGTTATTCGGGCCCGATTACTCGTTGCGTGCCGATGAACAGGATCCGGAGGGAATTCTAGTGCGCAGTACTCCGGTGGATACGGATGGCCATCGGTCGCTTCTGGCGGTGGCCCGGGCAGGCGCGGGCGTCGATACTATCACGGTGGCGAAGGCAACAGCGAAGGGGATCTGCGTTTTCAATACGCCAGGGGCCAATGCCAATGCAGTGGCGGAACTTGTCTTTGTCATGCTGGGGATCAGCGCCCGCAATATACATCGCGCGATAAACTTCTGCCACGACCTTGCCGGGCTTAGCGATGCGGAAGTCACCGAGGAGGTTGAGGCGAAAAAGTCGGCCTTTCGCGGTTTCGAAATTGCCGGCAAAACCCTGGGTGTGCTGGGGCTCGGCAAGATCGGGGTGCGCGTCGCAAACGGCGGGATCCAGCGGCAGATGCGGGTGATCGGCTTCGATCCTACTCCCGCTCTGGAGAACATTCATCAGCTGTCGCCCGAAGTGTCCCTCGCCAGAAGCTGGAAGTCGGTCGTGGAGCAGGTGCATGTCCTGACCTTGCATATGCCGTTCAACGAAAAGCTGCGGAATTTCATCAACGCCGATGTATTGAGACGTCTGCCGCAGGGCGCCATACTGGTCAATCACGCGCGGGGCCCCTTGGTCGATCAGGCCGCCGTGCTTGCTGCCCTGGGCAGCGGCCAGTTGGCCAGTTACGTTACGGATTTCCCTACCGCCGCGATGCTGGACAATCCGAAGATCATCGTCTCGCCCCATCTCGGGGCCAGCACTGAGGAGTCCGAGGAGCAGAGTGCCACTATGGCGGTGCAGGAGCTCAAAGACTATCTTGAATACGGCGCGGTCACGCATAGCGTTAACTTCCCGACGGTCGAGTCCATTCCCTCCGAGGATGTCCATACGCGCCTAATCATGATCAATCGCGATGTCCCTGGCATGATCGGCTTCGCCTCCCAGAAGATCGGCGCCCATGACATCAACATCTCCAGTTATTCGAACGAGAGCAACGGCTCGGTCGGTTACAACATCATCGATCTGGCGTCGCCGATCCCTGACAATGTGGTCCAGGAAATAGCGGCCCATAAAGACGTCATTCGTACGCGCACCATTGTCTTTGAGCATAAGAACAGCCCGTGAGCCGGCCGCGAAGAAGGAGGATCGTGGGGTCTTTCTTCTTGGGGGACCACGTGGGGCCAGGCTTGACTTGTGGACTTATCGCCCTTCAACCCATTTAACACCACCCGGACTTCCCGCTCATTCTGTAAGTTTCAACCCGTATTTGATGAGAGTTTCTCCTTGTCTAATTGCACACTTGTAGGTACACTGCGGAGTGACAGTTTCATAAGGAAAACGATAAATCGCGTTTGTACTTTGCTATGAGCTTTTCTTCCGGGAAAATATACATAAAGCGAATCATGACAGATTGCATGTTTCATCTCGAATTTGTTACTCATTATTGAAAATGATGCTGGAAGGCTTCAAAACGTCTATTTTTACGAAAGTAATATTTAGAAACGAAGGGACTTGCGTGCCTCGACCTAGTTGGAAGGGCATATCCTCAACTGATATTTTACGTGATATACTACGTACACATAGCCGAACTATGAAGGAGACATAGCCAATGAAGAGCGAAAAAAATCTTAAGGATGTAGTTGCAAGAAGGATCGAGTTCTTCAGAAAAAAACCTGAAGCTGCAATCTACAAGCCGAAGGTCACCTCCCGTCATATTAAAAACCTCTATACCGAGTCAATGGCGCGTGAGCATCTTGTGAAGTCAGATTATGGTGAGGCAGCCGGAGGAGATAACCAGGCGCCGAACCCTATAGAACTTCTCCTCGCCGCCGTCGCAGCATGCATTGAGGCCGCCTTTTATGAGTTTGCTGTGCATGAAGGCTTTACGATCAATGCACTGGCCGTAGAGGTAGAAGGCACGCTTGACCTCAGAGGGTTTTTCATGCTGGATGATGTATCCGCTGGATTTAAAGACCTCCGGTATACGTTTAATATAGAAAGCCCTGATGATGAAACCAGGATACGGGAATTCGCAGAAAAGGTCATAGCACATTGCCCCGTTGTGGATAGCCTGAAAAAACCTACCCAAGTGTCGGGCCAGATAACGGTTGTGAAAGGGTAATAAATTTAAAAGATCTGGTAAATACAAAAATCTCAACTAGTCCCCTCCCTTCTAGTTGTTCACTTATGAGGGGAATAACATGAGAGTAAAATTCATCCAGTAGTCTATGCCCTCGTCAAAAAATTGGCTATGCATGCTTGTAGGTGGATCCCGGAGCGCAAGGATCGCAAAGAAAATAAATAATTCCATTTGAAGTTTATATTTAACTGTTCTTCCTCCGTGGTTCTACTCAATTTAAGGTTATCATACGTAAGGAAAAGGAATGAAAAGAAAAATTCGTCGGATTGACAGGGCAACACCAGAAAGTGAAGCAAGAGGGATATTGCAGAAGGGGGAATATGGCATTCTATCCACTGTATCTGATGATGGGCAACCATATGGAGTCCCTCTCAGCTTCAGCTATGCAGGAGATGTAATTTATTTTCACTGCGCTTTGGAAGGTCAAGTCGTTGATAATATAAATACGAATAAAAGAGTCTCTTTTTGTGTTGTCGGAAAAACGGAAGTATTGCCGGATAAATTTAGCACGAAGTATGAAAGTGTTATTGTGCATGGCACGGTAACTGAAGTAAATGGCGATGAAAAGCAACAAGGCCTATTAGAATTGATAAAGAAATATTCACCTGGATACATTAAAGAAGGTCTGCAATATATTCATCGAGATGGCGGAAAAACACGAGTATATAAAATAACGATCGATTCTCTATCAGGGAAATCGAGAAATTAACGAGTCAGTCGTGTCATCTCGCCTTGCTCGGTGGCTCATCTCTTCGTTCACGTAAAGGATGCAGCAGGTATTCTTTGTCCGCGTCGCAACATTGGCAGTGCAGAGTTGTAGATCAGACAGCCAGACTTGCCGAGAAAGTGAAAAATTCCTTTTTAATTTTTTAGTCAAATCTACATTCTAGATGTTGTTTTTTCCATTCTCGGAAACTCAATTATCAAAATGCGTTCCTTTGCTCTTTGGACATTGCTTCACTGAAAGGGAAAAACTATGGATCTCCATTTGAAAGGTAAGCTCGCTCTAGTTAGTGGGAGCACGGCTGGCATCGGTTTGGCTATTGCCACCGCGCTTGCACACGAAGGGGCACAGGTCATTATAAACGGACGCTCACAATCATCGGTCGATGGTATGGTGAAAAAGCTTAAATCTGCAACCGGTGGTTCCCTGCAGGGATTTGCAGGCGATCTCAGTGCGGCGGATTCAGCGGAAAAACTCGCGCGGCAACATCCCGGGGTCGAAATTCTTGTTAACAATCTCGGTATTTTTGAGCCGAAACCATTTGAAGAGATTCCCGACAGCGACTGGATGAGATTCTTTGAGGTGAATGTACTTAGCGGCGTACGCCTTTCCCGCCTTTTCCTTCCCGCCATGAAGCAAGCCAATTGGGGGCGCATTATCTTCATCTCCAGTGAAAGCGGAGTACAAATTCCGTCCGAAATGATCCATTACGGCATGACGAAAACGGCACTGCTTGCCGTGTCGCGCGGCTTGGCCGAATCCGTTGCTGGCTCCGGCATTACCGTGAACAGCATTCTGCCTGGCCCCACAAGATCCCGCGGCGTCGTTGATTTCGTCGATGCACTTGCAAAAGCCGATGGGAGATCGTTTGAGCAGTTTGAGAGGGAATTCTTCGAGAAAGTTCGTCCCACATCGCTCATCAAGCGATTTGCAACGCCCGAAGAGGTTGCTTCGCTTGTGGTTTATATCGCCAGTCCGCTCGCATCGGCAACGACAGGAGCCGCTTTGCGGGTTGATGGGGGTGTTATAAAGAGCGCATTCTAGGGTCAACTAAACCCCGGCTAATTCGAATACCTCGACATTCACTATATGATATAATTCGTATTCTTTGCCATCGTCAATTTATTTGCATAGCAGAATAGTAAGTGGGTCTGGGAGAATCTGTATAACCAGCGTGATTATAGTTTACAGATTGAGGTTTTGCGCAGTCAGATTATATGAAAGACCGTAAAAAAATAATTGAGATTAGCCGTTGGAAAGTTGAAGATGCTGATGGGTTTCAAGCTATGGACCCGATAGAGACTGGTGAGGAGCCAGATACGGCGGAATGTGATAATATCGAGGAAGATGTGCACGATGGCGCTCACAATCAGAATAAAACAGACAAGGGAAAAGCCACGACAAAATCTAAAAGTCCCCTGCGATGAACTCGAGACGAATCCTCTTTTTCATGTAGGAGCTACTCGATAACTTGTCGTATAAAACTTGGAGTTAGGGTATGTTAAAAGCAAGTGATACAATCAGCCGTGAAGATCCTTTTGGCTTAAGTCGCTTCATAAATGCACAAGACGACGTTTATAATGATGTTCTCACAGAGTTAAAAAGCGGCCTTAAACGAACGCATTGGATGTGGTTCATATTCCCGCAGATTGATGGGTTGGGACACAGTCCAACGACAGAATACTACGCAATAAAAAGCATTGAAGAAGCTCGAAAATACCTCGCCCACCCTATTCTTGGTTCAAGATTGATAGAATGCGCGGAAGCGGTTTTGGCCATTAAGGGACGATCAGTTTCAGAAATCTTTGGATACCCTGACGATTTTAAGCTTAAATCATCGATGACGCTTTTTGCGTTTGTATCAGGCCCGGGCTCCCTTTTTGTCCGTGTGCTCGATAAGTATTTCCATGGAGAGCACGATATTAAGACCCTCCAGATCCTGGAGAAACTCAAGATAAAATTGTAACATAAAACAGGTGACAGATTTACTGCTGACCTGACAATGTCGAATTTGCAATGTTCTCTTACTAGGGCCATGGAAAGCCTGCGATTATCGGCTAGAATGCTTATATCAGGAAGTCAGGAGCATCGGAACACAGGCCGAACAACAATAAATACATGGGAGATAATGATGAAGCATAAATGGATTGTGTCAGCGATTATTTGTTTATTTATAACTACCTTGTCGCTTACATCGTTTGCAGAGGATTCAAGTGCTCACAGAAAAGATGGCCATTGGTGGCTTAATCAATCCACAGACTTCAGGCTGTCCTATGTTGTAGGATTCCTTGACGGGATGGAGCTGGGAAATGACTTTTCCTATTGGGATTTGTTAATTTCCAATGATATAAAGAAAAAGCAGTGCTATTCTTATGCTATTGATAGTTACACAACCTATTCCAACAAATATATGGGCAAAGTCACCGATGTTAAAATTGTAGATGGATTGAACACTTTCTATTCAGATTCTAAAAATAGTGGAATATTGGTGCTCAATGCTGTATGGCTTGTGGTAAATGGTATAGCAGGAACACCACAGAAAGAACTTGATACGATGATTGAGGGTTGGAGAAAAAATTCTCAAAATTAAATTAGATTGGTTAGTTTACCTTTGCCAAATGCCACTGAATGACACAATGCGGAACACTTAATCTAAATGACCTTCGGGTCAGCCTATGAGGATTTGTCCTGTAGCTGTCCTGATGCTGTCCTGATAAAAATAATGGGGCTACAGTGTATGCTGTAACCTCTCCATAAGTTTAGCAGCTTGGACCGGCCCCTTGGGGCTTTCTCAAGACCTATCTGATAAATGATCATTCAGACTGAGAATGATCTACGGAGCTGGCGAGGTTCAGGTCAGGTAATAAGAAATTTCGGCGCTTTTCCCATCCCCATTCCTCAATCTTAAGCAACGGTTTTTATATGCAAGACGCTTCTGAAATAATCACATTTAAAGCAACGCTCAAGTTTATCACCATAATTGTCTTGGACTTCTCCCTTACATGATGTACATTTCTCAATCCATATTTCACCCTCCCAAGCAGCTCCACTTCAACTATAATTGTGCTAGGGGTAAAAAATGTGCGCTAGATTCGACATGCACAGTGCCATTGAAATAATCGCCAACATTTTTCAAATCGACATTATCAATTTTGACATAAAACCGAGTTACAACGTGGCTCCAACGCAGAATATGCCAATTGTCGTAAATGACGGGACGGAACAAGAACAATCCTTGAAACAGGGTAACGCTTGGGTCGCATTTACTTGTAAATGAAGATGAACGGTTCAAACAGACAAGATATCAACATGAAACAACGTGTTCTTTTAGCAGGGGCAACTGGACTTGTTGGACGCAACATACTTCACCTGCTTTCGAAGGATAACAGGATAGAAGAAGTGCGTGCTTTGATAAGACATCCACTACCTGCTCCGGACAATAGTCCTCTTGTTCAGGAACTCATTACCGACTTTGACCGTTTGCAGGAACACCCTGAATGGTTTGAAGTGGATATAGTTTTTTGCGCCCTTGGGACAACGATTGCCAAGGCTCGAACAAAGGAAGCATTCAGGCGAGTGGACTTCGATTATCCCCTTACAGTTGCCAAGCTTGCTCGTTCACAGGGTGCCCGTCAATTCCTACTGGTAAGTGCCATTGGTGCAAATCCCCGCTCTCGGTTCTTTTATAATCGAATCAAAGGTGAGTTGGAAGACGCTATCCTAACACTTGGGTATCCTTCTGTTACGATAGCTCGTCCATCCATGTTGCTGGGCGACCGACAGGAATACCGGCTTGGGGAACATATCGCCAAGAAGATAACATGGCTCTTTCCATCCTTCTTGGCAGGTGTGGAAGCTTCTAAGGTAGCATCTGCATTGGTACAGGCTGCACATCGGTCT
>Ga0209517_10010309_pt1 | contig 10435 bp, 9 predicted proteins | sample PeaSoiMetSII2010_FD_187695 | JGI IMG/M metagenome (GOLD analysis project Ga0209517, IMG submission 187695) | Peat soil microbial communities from Weissenstadt, Germany - SII-2010 (SPAdes) (version 2) | ecosystem: Environmental > Terrestrial > Soil > Wetlands > Peat | place: Germany: Weissenstadt... | reverse complement strand
AGCCAAACCCAAGTTGCCCCCGGACTTCGAAAACCCCGACAACTCAACACCCAAGTTCGGCATCCGGCGCATCGTTGCGTTCGCCATTTCCATGACGGTGATCGCGGCCGGGCTGGGATGGTGGCACTGGCAGCAAGGATGGGCGGAGTTGGAAGCGCAGCTTCCGGCAAAAGAAACCGTGGTGGTGCAACCACAGTTGGCGGTACCCCCCGACGCAATGGGGCGACGGATCATCTACCAGGTCATGCCCGAATATCCGGAGTTTGCACGACAGGCGGGAGTGCAAGGTACAGTGGTGCTGGATACCGTCGTAAGTACGGAAGGCGCGGTGACCCAAATGAAGTTTGTCAGCGGGCCCGAGGCGCTGTCGCAAGCAGCCATGGACGCAGTGCGGTGGTGGCGCTATGAACCTTATCTTGTGAATGGTCAACCGACGACAGTTGAGACCACCGTGGCTCTGGACTTCCGGCTGGCGAACTAAACGGCCTCCCCTGTTTCTGTCCGAAGGATACAGGCTGCCTCATTGCTGTTGCAAAAGCGTTAAGGAAAAGGTGGCTATTTCAGTATGCCCGAGAGCGATGTCAGCTCTGCCAGTGCCTCGGATGCGGGCGGTGTCGGCCCGCGCGGATGTCGGCGGCGTGGAAGGCGCTTGTGCAAATGAGAAGACGCTACCCTGTCGAGGTAAGCACTCGCGCACCCGGCCTACAGGATCCGATCAGCACTGCCCCGCAGGCGTCAGGAACGCGGCCAGACGGCGCGCATTAGTTTGTTGGCTTTGCATTCCGTGTTCGATCATTGTTCGCCTAGTCGGACTTCCAATAAATCCCCACAAGTATAAGAAACAAAAGCGTAGCGGGATTATGCAGTTGACGCAAGTTAAGGCGTATACTTCGCATGATCTCCCGTTTGTTTTCGCCAAAAGCGGGAATATTCGGAGGTCACTGCGGAGGTGTGCGCAATGCCTGATTTGCCACTGCCGTCAAATCCTACGGCCCAAGAATTCCAAGAAGCTATCAAGAGTCCTTGGGGGCATTTTGTGGATGTCGTTGAACAGCCGCTGGTGCTCACTGGATTGGCGATATTGGCGGCTCTCGTGGACCTAATCAGCCATGTTCCTACTCTGCTGTTTATAGGATTTCTTGTACTACTTGGTTTCCATCGATCTCGAAAGGTTGCTGGAAAGAAGTGGTGGATTCAACTGTCTTCATATATTGGCCTGCTCGTGGTCATGAGTGTGATTTTGTTTGGAGTTCATGTGTTTATTAAGCAAAGGAGTGCCCAGTTTGTAGATGAGTTTGCCGCCAAAATAGCAAAAGCAGTCACACCAAAACGTGACGCAGGTTCAGCGCCCACGGCTACGCAGCACGGTGCTGATAAAAAGCAAGAGTCTCTGGATGCGAGAGTACCAAGAGCAGCGGAAAGAAGGGAGGCAGTTTCTACACCAGAAAAAAAACCGTGTCATGTCGAAAACGGCCAGTTGGTTGACTGTACCGACAGTGAGATTGTGGATTGGGGCCGACCGATTCTTCAGCGACTAAACGAGGCGATTCAAGATAATGTGACTTCAATGGATAGACGACTCCATAAATATCAGAATCAAAATGACCCAATGGCCTCAAGCGAAAGGCTGTTGGAGATCGTTCAGCTAAATCGTTATTTAGAGAAAGACTATCGCAATTTTGTAATTTATAGGGCAGCGGTCATCAGTAGGCTGAATGGCGGAGATCCAAACCCGTCATCGGTACTCATGTATCTCGCCGCACAGATTACCAGAGAGGGCGGCTTATCTGACCAGTTCTCAAATCTAAGCCAAGCCCAATTTATCTATGAAGATTTACAGGATGTTAGTAATCGGTTGGCTCGGCAGGCTGTTAAGCAGCCTTCGTGAGTTCCTTGTATTCTAGGTTTTCGGAATGAATGAGTTTCAACATCGTGTCCCGAAACAGGAACGGATTCTTGCGGTTGTTGAATCGCCATGTCATTTCGTCAAGATAGGCAGGGAGATGCTTCGCAGAGACCCGATGCCAAGTTCCCATAATCCCGCGCTTGAGCAGGCTGAATGCGGACTCTACGGTGTTTGTGTGAATGTCGCCGTCCACATACTGCTTGGCTCTGTGGGCTACTGTCTTGTGCTTTCGCTCTGGAACTCCAGCACGTTTCAGCGCGAATGGGTAGGCGACAAACTCATCGGTCATAATCACGTCCACGCCGCCACTGACATTCTCTTTAATATACGTTGCCAGAGTGCCGGACTTAGCATCCTCTGCATGAAAGAACCGGAGATCGCCACCGCGCTGCCGAATACCGATAACAACTTCCTTCGCTTTCTTGCCAGCATAGACGCCCCAGCCGATCTTCTTACCGCCTACATAGGTTTCATCTACTTCTACCGTGCCGTCCAGCTTCTCGCGGGGCGGCTCCTCAGCCATCGCGTGCCGGATGCGGTGACAGAGATACCAAGCCGTCCGGTAGTTGATTCGGAGCATTCTCTTAAGCTGATTCGCCGACATACCCTTGCGGGACTGGCAAAGCAAATACACAGCAAGAAACCATTTCGTCAGAGCGAGGTGCGTATCGTGGAAAATCGTACCAGCTGTCACGGAGAACTGGTAACCACATGATTCACTATCGCAATTGTACTGATCGCGCTTTAAGATGGACGAGACACGCTCGCCGCCGCACTTGGGACAGCGAATACCATTGGGCCAACGTAGGTGCTCAAGGTAATTGCGGCACTGCTGGTCATCAGGATAACGCTCTACTAACTCGCAGAGGTCGATGGCTTCTGTCATAAGGTCACCCATGCCGAAAAGTTCAAAGAAGCATCCGATCCACATGACGGACGAAGAGGCGCTAAAACATCTCTTCCACCCTGAAATCGTGAAGGCCGTTCGCAAGCATCTGAAGGGCCAAACACAACCGAAACGGAAAGCTGTGAACAAGTGAATATCATGTTTTAGACAGTACCATATTGGCAACCTTGTGTCAAGTGCATAATCTCGAGGTGTGGGAAGCGCACTGGCAGGGCAAGACTATCCCCACATCATCTGAGCAGCGCAAGGCGCGCCGGCAGCGTGGACCACGGCGAACCTATGAACAGGGTTTCCGAGATGCCACCGATGCTATCAAGGACTTCGATTTTCTTGGCAGCGATGGCCCGCTAGCTCACTTCGCATCCCTTCTGCCCTTCGAGGCCCTCAAGGCGGCCTACCGAACAGCCTCGAAATTGCTCCATCCCGACCTTGGTGGCGATTGCAAAGAGATGCAGCTTTTGAACGCGGCCTGGGCGCGCGTCGAAGAGCATTTCAAATCGAAAGCCGATACTAGCCCCCAGGAGGTAGCCCATTGAGCGAAGCCAACCGAAGTGGAGGCCATACAGTCAACGTTCATACCACTGCGAACGCGGTGCACGGTGAAAACTTCGCGAAGCTACTCAACAAGCACGCCGCGGTTGTTGGTGCCCACGTCACGGGGCAATTGCGGCCGGATGAATCGGCGGGGATGAGTTAGCTACATCTTAGCAAGTCTACGGGCAGCCCGCCCCTATCCGGGCAGATTGGAGTAGCTGATGAGTCTATTAGAAGAAAATCTAGCTGGTCTGGAAACTGACGTGGAACGTCTCGTGCCCGCCGTCCATGAACTGACCAAAGCGATTGAGAAGCTGATACGGGCACTGGCAAAGAAGGAACGGCGCGACAACAAAGCTAAAGGACATTCCGCAAAATGAGCTTTCTGGAAATCGCGCTGGCGCATGCTGCACTTGGCTTGTACGTCTTCCCGGTGGCGAAGGACAAGAGCACCTTGACGGCCCACGGATTCAAAGATGGCAGCATTGACCCCGAGCGAATCCGGGCGTGGTGGACAAAATTTCCGTCTTCTAATCCGGGATTCGCGCCTGGGGTGAGTGGCGTGGCCGTCTTAGACATTGACCACGGGCTGACGGATATGGCTTCTTTTCTCGCGTGGTGCAGCCGCAACGGCATTCCCGCAACTTACACTGTACGAAGTGGCAGCCGTCCAGAGTTTAAGGTTCACATGTATTTCCGGGGAGCTATTCCCGATGTGGGAATCTGGGAACTGGACGGTTGCAGCGGGCAGGTGAAGAGCCTGGGCGGCTACGTCCTTGCTGCGGGTAGCGAAGCCCTGCATGGCGCAAATCACGATAAGCCGGGCGCACCGTATGAAGCAATATGCGGGACGCTCGGTGTTTTCACTGCCTTGCCTGATGTAATCCGGCAACTGCGCAAGCCTATGCCTGAGGTCACATCCTCATCCAAGGTGCCAAAGACCGCGTGGCGCCTCCCGGTACACGAGGCTGAAAACCGCACCGGGTTTCTCTTAGAGCAAACGGGCGCAATGCGAAACCTGGGATGTGGCAAGGATGCCATTCTTGCCCGGATGGTAGAGCTAAATGATGACCCGGAAATTATTGCGGACCCGGTGGATGCCGAGAGGTTGGAGAGCACAGCGGCCAATTGTGCAAAATTCCCTGTGCCGGCGCCGGTGCCTGTGGTCCGCATTGGCTCAGCGTCCACCTCGCAGCCCGAGGCCGCACCACTAGCGGAAGCAACCCCGCGGCCGGTGTACCCGGATGACGCCTGGACCGATACGCTTTATGGCGAATTTGCGGACATTGTATGTCGGGACAATTTCATCCCGCGCAAGTTTCCCGTGGAATCCTTCCGCGTTCTCACCGGCGCGTTGGTAGGTAATCAAGTAACGTGCGGCATGGCGGGCGTGAGGATGCGGGAATACCTTGTAGCCATCGGACACCCGCAGAGTGGGAAGAGCTACGGCAAAGATCTTGCGGTGATGTTCTACACTCAGCAATCTCTGTCCTTCACGTTTGAGCCTTTACTGTTTCACGGCGGTGGAAATCCCTACCGCGCGCAAGGCATCGGCGCCCAACAGTTCTTACCGGGGTCACCTAATTCCTTCGCAGATGACTTGAACCGCAAACCGAAAAATTCCAAGACACCCAAAGGGGAATCCGCCATCGTGATTGACATTGACCCCGGAGAGAAATGGACGCCTTACGCGCGCCTCATCACCATTCAAGGTGAAGCCATGAGCATGTTGGCCCGATTCTCTAATGAGTGGGTTGGACAGGCGCTCAGCGCCCTTGTCACCGATCTCTATGACGGTGATGAAGCAGAAGTGGCCGTAACCAGCGAGCGCGGATCTACCAAGCAAGCGGTTCGGCTGCAGTATTCCATGATGCTGTACACCCAGCCGGGCACATGGCGCAAGTACATGGCCGAGACGGTGACTGATAGCGGTTTATTCGGCCGCTTCTACCTTGTGGGCTCAGAACAGCGACCTACCCAGGTTCCGCTTGGTGATTATCAGCAGAATCCAGGGCTGTTCCAACAGCACTTTGGAGACTTGCGGCGCGACGTGTTTAACCGCATTCACGCACTAGCCAACACAGAAATGGTGATGCAAGTTGCGCCCGAAGCAAAAAAGAAAATCACGGAGTGGTTGAGTGCCATTCCGACCGCAGTAGACCACGTGGACCGCGTTAGCCGCATGGGGCTTCACGTCTACCGTTGCGCCATGGCACGCGCCTGGGGAGCAAAGAAGCAACGCACGGTGATTAGCGCGGAAGATGCGGACGCCGCCATTTTGTTGGGTCAGTACCAGATTCGGATGCGGGAGTTTTATGCCCCCATCACCGGAGATGACCGGCGCGCCAAAGCGCTAAATTTGGTCCGGCATACCATTCGCACCATGGGCCAGATAACACTCAATGAGTTGCGCCGGCAAGTCCACGCGGAACGATTCTCCGAGCAGTTTGAATGGGCCTTGAAGTGGCTGGAATCCCACCACGAGATTGCTATGTACAAGAAAGGGCGCACGGTAATCGTAAGCTGGGTTGCAGGCCGCGAATCTGCAGGAGGTATTTATTAGCACCAGAGCATCATGTACTCAGGTATAACGGATATATCCCCCTTTCTTTACTATAGGTTACGGGGAATTTTCCCTATACCCCGCGGAGGTGTTTGGTGCTATTGGAACGGATGCGACTGATTTTAAAGGAATTAAGTGACGTTTCATTCGCACCACGCATGGGGACGATGTGGTGCTAATGGGAAAAAGGGGGCATACGGACGGCGGCCTGTGAGGCGAGCCATAAGAAAGAATGATGTCCAACACTGTAAACATTCCGCTTGGTGACCACATCTCAGCCACCGGTGGACGCCGCGGACGCTGGGGCTGTAGGCCGCTATCGGTGGCATCACCACAAAAAGGACATGTACGGCGCTGAGTTCGTTTTCCGCAACGTGGATGGACGCACAGCACAGAACCTGCCCTCTTTTATCTTGGGGCAATTCGTTGCACCTGAATCGGGCCCAGGTTGGCCTCGTGGAAGAGGTGCGCTTGTTGTGCGCTACCGAGATGGCAACCCGTTGAACTGTTGCAGATGCAACTTGGAAGTGAAAGGGGTCGGCCTTCTTTGAGTAAGATGGTCTCCCAGGTGGGATATGGGAGTCGGATTTCGTTTTTTGTTCGCTTTCAGTAGCCGACGCGCAGGTTTCGCACCAAAAAAGACCAATTTTCTATAGGTGTGTAAATGTTACATAGTGTGAACGCCGTTGCAAGTAAAGGTGTTAGAGGTGTTGTATGGAATCTATAACTCACATCAGTCGCAAGCCGCCTCAACGAGTAACTGCGACTGATCTTCAATTCGAGCCTCTGCTCGACAGCGCCGAAGCCGCTGCTCTTTTGCAGATTCACCCCAAGACCCTTCAAAAGCTGGCGAGGGCAGGAATAGTGATCGGGATTCGTGTAGGCAAGCTGTGGCGGTTTCGAGCCTCCGCTCTGAACGAATGGTTGGCAAGGATGGCGGGCTGATCTGGTGGCATCGCGAAAACATTTCGGGTTTCACGAGGCGCTGAGCTATTCTGCTAGCGGCTGTCAGTGCCGTTTAAACAAAGGAGGAATTTTGTTTAGACGGACACGTTATCAACAAGGAAGCTTGAATCTCGAGGAGCGTAAGAAAGGCGTTGCTGTATGGGTTTACCGATGGTGGGAAAAGGACCTCGACGGAAAAGCGGTTCGCAGGAAGTTGCGACTCGGCGATACCGTCGAATACCCCACCGAGTCGGGAGCGCAGGCAGCGGCGGATGCTCTTCGGCTAACCATCAACAATCACTCCCCGCGCAACAGTTCTCGCAGAACAACGGTCAACACTCTCTGGGAACACTACACTGCAGAGGAACTTCCTCTGAAAGAGGTGTCCACTCAGGATGTGTACACGATCATTGCAAAGAAATGGATTCTTCCCCGCTGGGGTCGGTTTCTCCTGGACGAGGTGAAAACCGTCGAGGCGGAGCGCTGGCTCCGGGCAATGGATCTAGCAGGTGGAACCAAGGCCAAGATCAAGAACGTAATGTCGGCCCTGTTTTCACATGCGGTCCGTTGGGAACTCTGCGGGCACAATCCGATCTCGTCGGGAATCCAAGTCGGCGCCGGAGGCAAGCGGGGCCCGAGCGTCGGCGTGCGGATCAGTGCCAAGCGCCAAAGAGCACCGCTGGTCTTGTCACCGGAACAGGTCAAACAGGGCCTGGCCGAGCTGCAGTTCCGGGATCAGCTTCTGGTGTTTCTCATCGGGGCACTCGGTATTCGAAGAGGGGAGGTTGGAGCACTTCGCTGGGCGGATTGCAATCTCATCAACCAAACCTTCGATGTCCAACACTCCTACTATTGGCGCAGGGGAGGATACTTAAAGGCGACCAAGACGGAAGCTTCGGCGAAACTTTTGCCGATGCATCCGGCATTGAAAAACGCTCTTCTCGAGTGGAGAGCCCAGAGCTTGTATGCAACCGAAGCAGATTTTGTGTTTCCGTCGGTGCGCAACAAGGGAAGGAAGCCACTCGACCTCGGCGCGGTGCTGAAACGCAAGATCCAGCCGGCCTTCGCAAAGCTCGGAATCACGGGCGTTGGCTGGCATACATTTCGGCATTCGGTGGGCAGCACTTTGGCCGAAATGGGAGAGCATCAGCTCACCATCCGCGACTACTTGCGTCACAGCAACCTGAACGTCACCAACCAATACTTGCAGGCAACATCGAACATCAAGCGTCTCGCCCAGGGGAAGCTAGTCGACGCGATCCTACCGAGCGGATCGCTGTCTGCAAGCAAAACAAGCCTGATTCAGTAAATGCTCCAAGACGGATCCTTTGCGCTGGTCGACAACGATCTGCGAACGAGCACTGTTTTGGAGTCGGAGCGTTTATTGGACCCAAATGGACCCAGATTCCCGGAAGGGGTTCTGGGCAACTGCTTGAAAGACATGGTAGGCCCGAATGGACTCGAACCATCGACCTCTTCCGTGTCAAGGAAGCGCTCTAACCAGACTGAGCTACGGGCCTACAGGCAAACGGTTGTGGTTTCAATTCTAATGGCGGCGGGTGATTCCGGCAACGTTTCGTTGCGGTTCAAGTATTCATGATCACGGGTTGATCAAGAGCTGGAGACTTTTTTGGTACTCTCTCTCTAATCGTATGGAAACAATCGTGGGTCTTCGGTGGAAGGCCGAAGACACTTCTGTCGGGTAGGGGTGGAGCGGTAAGCTACGGATGCCACTTCTCGAATCCGCTGTTACCCGCAACTAACTCCCCGAGTTAGCCATCATCAGCGCGAACAGCGCGGGCAGATAGAGAATCGTCGCCTGCAGCAATCGCCGAGCCGCCGGTTTCGATGCCGCCGCCGTTGCCGGCAGTTGCGGATATGCCATCCCTAGTGACACACGGAGCAGCGCCGCCCCCATCAGGACCGCTCCAGCCAGGTACATCCGTCCTGCCATTCCCAACGCCACCGGCATAACGCTTACCGGAATCAACGCGATGGAATAGGCTAGAATCCGCCACACCGTGGACTTCCCATCCGAGTCGACCACAGGCAGCATGCGTATATCACCTTGCGCATAATCCTCGCGATAGAGCCATGCGATCGAGAGAAAGTGCGGGAACTGCCAGACGAACATGATGGCGAAAAGAGTCAGGGTTTCGATTTCCAGTTTTCCGCGCACCGCCGTCCAACCCAGCACCACCGGCATCGCTCCCGGAAACGCGCCCACAAAGGTGCACACCGGAGACACTTTCTTCAGCGGGGTGTATGCCGCCAGATACACGATCGCGGTCAACAGCACTAATAACCCAGTTAGTAAGTTGGCATAGATCGCCAGATAAGCGGAACCGCCCAGAGTGAGCGCCAATCCGACCGCGGCCGCGTGCGCGCGGGTCATGCGTCCCGAAGGTATGGGGCGCAGCGCAGTCCGCCGCATCCGCGCATCCACGCTCGCTTCGAGGACTTCATTCAACGCCGCGGTTCCGCTCGAAACCAGCGCCACCCCCAACAGGGCATGAAATAAACCTATCGACCACGACGAGACGCCCAAGCGGTGCGCGCCAAAGAAATAGCCGCACCAGGCCGTAAGGACAATCAGAGTCGTAATGCGCGCCTTAGTCAATTCGGCGTAATCATGCAGCAGAGAAACAAATGTTTGCAACATGGACCCCACACTCTCCGGTTTGCCTTTTCCGCCCTCATGCAGCGGTTTAGCTCAAACCGGCAGTTACTGAACCAATCCCCAACGGAACCACAGCAACCCCAGGAGACAGCATTGGTATCGCGCAATCGGTTTAATGTCAAGCCAAAATTCAAGATGAGACGCGTCTTGCTCTCCGATGCTCGCACCAGAACAAGGTCATTGGCAACTAACAACGTCGACTAGTGACCGCCTGGAGGACTGGAGACGCTGAAGGTTTCGGGTGGATCAAAATAACACCGGTGCCAAAGAGCCGCGTCGGTCAACTTGCCTGCCTTCCATTGCTGAATCGTGGGCAGCGTTATAGCGATCATACCGCCATCGACGGAATCGAAAATGAGCACCACTCCAGCGAGTTCCTGTGATTTTGCCGCCAGTTCGGCATAGTTCTTATCGAGCAAAGACTTGGCGTATTCCAGCTTAGCTGGCGCGCCGCTGTTTTTCTCGTCTTCCTGAACCTTTTGTACCGAGACGATTTTTACGTTCTTGCCCCGCAGTGGCTCCCAATCCCCCGGAAAGGGCGCAGTTTCCTCGCGCTTCACAAGAAACAGATCGGCCACAACCGGTGCGGCACCCGGACTGTCGGGTGGAACATCTGAAATGCCCTCCGGCATCTGAAGGCTGGTGCGCCAAATCCATCCCCGCGACAAACCCGAAATCCGCACATGAACCCAGTCCGCGTTGTAATCCAACATCTCAAACTCGTCGTGCGCCGTCGCCAGAAATAAAGTCTGGGCATTCAGACTGGGCGATGCGACGACCGGGGTTCCTGTTTTCTTTATCGCGACTAGATTCTTCGGATGCGCCTGATTCTTGAGCACCTCTTCCAAACTCGCCGCCTCCGCCTGCAGGCTGGCCGCTGCCTGATCGGCAGCTTTGTTC
>Ga0209517_10010308_pt1 | contig 10436 bp, 5 predicted proteins | sample PeaSoiMetSII2010_FD_187695 | JGI IMG/M metagenome (GOLD analysis project Ga0209517, IMG submission 187695) | Peat soil microbial communities from Weissenstadt, Germany - SII-2010 (SPAdes) (version 2) | ecosystem: Environmental > Terrestrial > Soil > Wetlands > Peat | place: Germany: Weissenstadt... | reverse complement strand
CTTGTCGCGCCGCTATGCGCCACTCGCTGTGCTGCTCTCAACTGCCGTTCCCTGTCATCCACGGAAAACGGAACAACAGCCTGCCATCACCAGTTTACTGGTCATCCCGTTAGCGGCTTTGCAGGGCAATCCTGCTCTGGTTCCTGCAACCCTCCTGAACTTGTGCTCGATCTTCCACGCGTCGAAAACCTGTTGTCAGTTTCACCGGCACTCCACAATCCGATGGCCGGCCAATCAGCCGTTTCGTTTCTGGCAACGGAAGCAAGCGACGACCTGCTTGATGCTACCCCGCCCGGCTGGCACGCTCTCTCGTTATCGCGAATAAGCTTCGAATCCCGTCCCCCTGCCGCTCTTCGCCTCTGAAGAAATACTCCTCCTACAAGGATTGCAAAGACTCCCGATTCTTACTTGTCGCATCGCAATGCGCGCGATTTTCTAATCATATTCCCGACGCAGTGGAGGAACACATGAACGGTACTCGCAGAAGATTTTTCCAGGACGCTGTGCTCTTCGGCGCCGGACTCTTCGGCCTCAGCGCACGCGCCCAGGCTCAATCGCAACATGAAACGCAACAGTCTGGAAAAAGACCATCGTCCGCGCGGGCATCGGCCAGCTCAACCAAATCCTCGCCGCCTCCCATCCCAATGACGACTCCCGATGTTCCGGACCTGCCATTCGAGCTCGACGCAGGCGTGAAAGTCTTTCGCCTGAAAGCAGAACCGCTCAAACGCAGAATCGTCCCATTCAAAACGATTGATGTATGGGGTTACAACGGTTCCTGTCCCGGCCCAACCATTCAAGTCACGCACGGCGATCGCGTACGCATCGTATTTGAAAATGCGCTTCCGGAAAGCACTTCCATGCACTGGCACGGTCTGGAACTTCCCATCGAACAAGACGGCATGCCCTGGATCAGCCAGAAGCCCGTGCCACCCGGTGGCACATACGTCTACGAATTCACGGTGCATCAGGACGGCACTTTTTTCTATCACGCCCACAGCGCCATGCAGGAAATGATGGGCCTCATCGGCATGTTCATTGCCCATCCTCAAGTGGCTGACTCACCCCCCGTGGATCACGATTTCGGCATCGTACTGCAGGAGTGGGCCGTGCTTCCGGGAAATTCCGTGCCGAATACCGCTGCGATGGAGTTCAACTGGCTCACCTTCAATGGTCTCTCCGCGCCAGCCACCACGCCGCTGATTGTGCGCCTGGGCAATCGCGTGCGCCTGCGCTTCGTCAACCTGGGCATGGATCATCACCCCATCCACCTGCACGGCCACCAGTTCGTCATCACCGGCACGGAAGGTGGGCGCGCCCCGGAATCCACCTGGTATCCCACAAACACCGTGCTTGTCGGAGTGGCACAGGCCAAGGTCGTCGAGTTCGAGGCCAAATATCCCGGAGCGTGGATGATTCATTGCCACCTGCCGCACCACATGATGAACAGCATGATGGACCTGCTGCGCGACCGCCAGATTCCCACCGCAAATACCACCGATGCTCAGGCGATGCAGCAGATGCAGGCACTCTCACAATCCATCGGCGTGCAACACGTGCATCACTCTCCGATTGCCGAAAACGCAAACGCCGTTCCCGGCTTTCCCCAGGATGCGTTCATGGAAATGGGCATGGATGAAGCGGTAGCGAAGCCGGAAACCTTTGGCCTGCCCAAAAACTGGAGCGCCGGAATGATGGGAATGATGACCATGGTCCGCGTGCTCCCCGACAAGGAATACGAAGAGATGCAAGCCCGCATCCGCGCGAAAACGTCGTAGCGGCCGCCTTCTGAGGCGGGCGCTTTTGGAGTGCGGCGGCTTGCCGCCGCTTTTACGTTCTAAGCAGCTTCAGAAAAGCGCTTTTCTCAGAGAGCGGCCCCAACATTCTCGATCTAACAAAAAAACGAAATTGTCAGAGAAGCAAACGAGGAACCGCAATGCAACTGAAATCAAAGCTATTCTTGCTGATCGCAATCGGACAGATAGGCACGCTTGCCCCATGCTTGGCGCAGCAACCGATGGACATGTCCCACGATCACCAGCAACAGCAGCACGCAGAGATGCAATCCTTGACGCCCGTTTATCCGCGCATGGGCCGCGCGCAAGAGCATCCCACCGCCACGCTCTTCACTCTGGAAGACGCGCAGCGTATCGCCGCCGAAGCCAATCCCACGCTGCGCCAAGCCGAAGCGGAAATTCGCGCGGCAAAAGCGCGCCAGCAGCAAGCTCGCCGTTATCCGAATCCCACCATCGCTTATGCGGGCGATGAAATCCGCGGAGGCTCCGTCGGAGGCGGCAAGCAGGGCTTTTTTGTAGAGCAAAACATCGTGACGGGCGGGAAATTGGCCAGGAGCGGCGAAGTTTATGCAAAGGAAATCAGCCTGGCGGAGATGGAAGCCGAGGAGCAGAAACTCCGCGTGGACACGGCCGTGAAGGGCGCTTACATCCGTGTGCTTGCGGCGCAGGAATTGCTCGACGTCCGCCAAGGCCTCGCGCAGATCGCCCAGGATGATGCGGATACGCGCCGCCGGTTGTTCAACACCGGCCAGGCCGATGAAACGGAAGTGCTGGAATCGGAAGTGGACGCGCGACGGGCACGCCTCGCCGCCCGCGTGCAGGAAAACTCGCTGCGCGAAGAGTGGCGCTCGCTGGCCGCTGTTCTTGGCCGGCCCGACCTTCCCTTCGCCAGCGTAGCAGGCGACTTGGAACGCAACTGGCCCGAAGTGAACGAAGACCAAATCATGGAAACCATCGCCACGCAAAGCCCAGCCGCGCAAATTGCTGAGACAGACACACAGCGCGCCGAAGCCGAAATCGCACGCGTCAAACGCGAATCCATCCCCGATCTGCAACTCCGCGGCGGCCTGGAATATAACAACGAATTGCTCGGCAGCGTGCCTTACGCGAAGGGATGGGAGGGCATCGCCGAAGTTGCCGTGCAGGTCCCTCTCTTCAATCGCAATCAAGGAAACGTGGCTGCGGCCAGCGCGGAACGCGATCGCGCGCAACTCGAAAAGCAGCGCGTCGCTCTAACGTTGCGTGAGCGCGCGTCTAGCGTTCTGGATCAATACGCCAACGACAAGCTCATGGCCGTCGAGTATCGCGACGCCATCTTGCCACCCGCCAGGAAGGCCTATGCATTGATGCTGGAAAAGTATGGCCAGATGTTGGCCGCATATCCGCGCGTCGTCGAATCGCAGCGAAAACTCTTCGAGCTGCAAGCCGAATACATCGCCGCGCTTCAAGGCGTCTGGATCACTGGCATCGCCCTGCAGGGTTTTCTCCTCACCGACGGCCTGGAAGCCCCCGCGCGCCCCGGCGAAGTCGATCGCCCCGTCCGCGAAACCAACGTGCCTGCGCCTGATCGCGGGCTGGTCCCAGCCCTCGCGATACCTCACCCGTAGACCTGTCCGAATGGACATGTCGAGTGCGTCACACTAGTACTGCCGTAGCGTTGACCCTTTGAAAATGCCCCCGCTACTGTCGTAACTGGCGAAGGGTGTGTGCGGAAGAGGCGCGAACACATCGCAGGAACAACTTGGTTTTTCAACAGTGGCAGCCTTTTCCGTTTGCCCTCGTGGATGAAAATGGGCGGAACACTGCGCCAGGCGTGGTGTTTAAGGGGACAGGCCACGGAAGCGTGGCGGCGATAGCATGGCAACGATGGTCAAAGCGGGGCGGTATGAAATCCTCGGCGAACTCGGCCGGGGCGCCATGGGTGTGGTCTATCGCGCGATGGATCCGGTGATTGGGCGCACGGTTGCGGTCAAAACCATTCGCCTGAGCGAGGAAGGCACCGGCCTTTCACGACCCGAACTTCTGACGCGGTTCCAGACCGAAGCGCGCGCCGCGGGTCTCCTCACGCATCCCAACATTGTGGTGGTCTACGATGCCGGCGAAGAGAACGGCTTGTATTTCATCACCATGGAATTGGTGGAGGGCCACAGCCTCCAGGCACTCCTCGATGGCGGCCATGCGTTTCCCGTTCCCCGCGTGATTCGCATTGTGGAGCAGACCTGCAGCGCGCTGCAATTCGCCCACGAACGCAATATCGTCCACAGGGACATCAAGCCCGCCAACCTGATGCTTACCGCCGACGACACTGTGAAGGTGACCGACTTCGGCACCGCCAAAATCCTTCAGTTCGGCACGGTTCAACAGACGGCGCACGTGATGGGCACGCCCAGTTACATGTCCCCGGAGCAGGTGAAGGGGCGCCCGGTTGACGGCCGCAGCGATATTTTCTCTCTCGGCGTCATGTTGTATGAAATGCTGACGGGCGAAAAACCTTTCCCCGGCCAGAGCATCACCACGGTCATTTACAAAATCGTCAACGAAGATCCCGTGCCGCCTAGGCAGATCAATCCTTCCATCCATCCGGGCTTGAATGACATCGTGCTCCGCGCCCTCGCCAAGGAGCCTGAAGTCCGTTACCAGAGCTGCCGCGAGATGCTGGAGGATCTGCGGAACTACCGCGCTCTTGGCGGCAACAACGAACGAAACCCCGACGCCACCATGATCTCTCCGCGCCTGGGCGCCACTTTGCCGCTGAACGCCGAAGCCGCCGGCATGCGCGGCACACATCCTGATGATCCGATGACTGTCGCTACGGTGCGCTCACTTCAGAATCGCGCCAACGGCCCCTCGCAAACTCCCATCGTGCGGCGCACCGGAACGGTTCAGCCCGTCATCGAACCCCCGAAGAAGCAAAACACCTTTGCAACGGTGCTGGCTGCTTTGCTTTTGGTTGGCGTGATTATCTATGGCGTCAATAAACTTCGCCCGGAACTGAAGGCGGCGCGCGAGCGCAACAGCTCCTCGCAACAGGATCCCGTGACGGACGGTACGCCGGCGCAATCGCCCTCACCGAAAGATAATCCTGCTGATCAGTCCTCGGCCACGGTCACCGCGCCAACAACGATTTCCGTGCCAGAGTTGGCTCCGCCTCCAACGCCTCCGCCAACCGCAACCCCCGCCGAGCAACCAAAAACTGGCGCTCTTCAGCCCGCCGCTGCTCCCGCCACAAAACAGGTTCTTGGCACAAAGCCTTCTGTGGAAGCCAGGAAACCTGAAGCCACTCTGAATGCCGACGCGCTCGAGTATAAAGGTCACATTCAAGAAGCCATCGCCGACCGCGGTTTGAACGGACGCGTGCAGATCGCCGGAATCGGAAACACGCTGACCTTGAGCGGCAAACTCCGCCCCGCGGAGCACGCCTCCCTCCTCGGTTTCATGCACAATGCTCCCGGCGCTGTGTACATCGTCGACGACATTCTTTACGATGACACGCCCCTTCCGGCTTCCGACACGGGTAACGCTGACGGTCACCCTGTCCCTTCCAAGGGCTTGGGCGCGGTTCACGTTTTGACGGATGTCATCGGTGCCAAAGCCACACTCTTTGGTCCTGGTGGACACGCTCTGCACGAGTGTCAGACGCCCTGCAGTTTCAATAACCTCTTCCCCGAACGTTATAGCCTGCAGATTCAAAAGGACGGTTACCTGCAGGTACAAACGGCGCTCCAGATCAAAGCCGGCCAATCTCAGGATCAGAGAGTTCATCTTGACGCCCTTGCCAAGGGTGTCTACGTCTCCAGCAAACCCTCCGGGGCGGACATCTTCATCAATGGCGCGAAGCAGTCTGGGCAAACCCCCGCCTCGCTGCCGCTTGCTCCCGGCCACTACGACCTGGTCCTCCGGCTCCCTGGCTATGATCCCTACGTGGGCGAGGTCCAGGTAAAGGACAATGTTCAAACAACGCTGGAGGCTGAGCTCAAGGAGCGCAGCCAGTCCGCTCATGTGGCCTGGGCCCAGGTATCAACCACGCCAGAAGGTGCTGAGATTGTTGTAGATGGCAATTCGACCGGACAAGTCTCTCCTGCACGCGTCCAGATTCCTGCCGGTACCCACGTTATCGCTTTGAAACTAAATGGCTTCCAGGTAGTTCGCAGGGGCATTGAGGCCAGCGAAGGTGGTACTGTCACTGTCACCGAGAAATTGAAGCAGAAATAGAAGCCGTGAAGTACAGCGAAGAAAAGCAAAAAGAGAGCTAGCAGAAGCGCTGGTTCCCTTTGGAATAATGTAACTTTTTTATCCAACAATGGACTAGAAGTACTATATCCATCTACCTCTCCTTATCCTACCCTACCCTTGCGGAACTCGCTCCCTCCGGGGCGCGGATTTCTCACTTTTGCAGTCCATTTGCACCTTGTGTAGTCGCGACTCCGTGCGGTGGATCTAGGACGGCCCTTTGGTATTGCGAGCCTCACCTCTGGTGGACGAGAAAAAAGTGGCGAAGCCTGCTTCTCTTCGTGGCTTGCGGAGCGAGCCCGCTGCGGCTTCTCGTGAGCGCTCGCGCCCGGGCGATCCCCGTCTGGCGGACATGGTCCAAGCCCTGCGCGATCTGCATCTCCTGCTTCGTGCTCACCGTTTGTACGACTCCGCGCATCCCTGCGTGCTGGACAGCCTGGACGCAGCTTACGATTCCCTGAAGCGCGCCGCCACCGATTTTGACGGTCTGGAAATTCGCACGGAACGCGGCGGCTTGGTTGTTCCCAAATTTGCCGAGGGTCATTTGACAGATCCCCGCGGCGAATTCCATGCCCTGGCGAACGATCTGCAACGCGCTGGAATTCAGACTCTCTACTTCGCCACGAAATTCCATGTGGGCGAATTGGACACGCTCGCACAACTCGTCAAGTCCGCCTTGCTAACATCAGAAGAGCAGGCAAGACGCCCGGGATCGCTGGGCTGGCCCGCGCAACTCCGGGAGCATCGCGTGCAAGGGATTCATATCAATACGCTGACCGAGCGCAAGGTGGACACGGTCCTCGCCAGTCTGATCGCAGCGCTCGTCGCTTATGGCGGAAACGCCCCGCAGGATAACGGCGACGCACCTATTCGCGCCCCGCAAGTCGCCGAAACACTCGACACGCTCCGCCTCATCGGCCATCTGACTCCCCCGATGGAAGTCGCCAGTGGCCTTTCCGCGGAAGATGCCGCCCGCGCCATTCATTCGTCCATGGAACTCGCCAGCCGCAGCACCGTGCGCATGCTCATGGCCGCCATGACGCATTACACACCGCAGGAAGGCGAAGCTCCACAGACTTATCTGCAGCGGCTTTCCGAAAGTCTTGTACTCGAACATCTGAGCACGGAATTCGCCGCCGCAAACCTTACTCCAATTTCCGTGCGCGCGGTTTTGATGCAACTCGCCGACGCCCTGGTGAGTGCCGGCGAATATCGCGGCCCGCATTCCTCGCAGCATTTTTCGGTGCTGGCCACCGCCTGGGCCAACGACACCTACCGCGAGCAATTGATCGAGCGTTTCTGGCTGGAATTGCCGCCGCGAGAAAAGTCTGCGGTCCTGCGCGGCGCGGAAATCTGGTGCGTGCCCATCACGGTGATTCGTCACACGCTGGGGCAACTCGTCGAAGCTGGCGCGGACGCTCCTCGCCGCGAAGCCCGCACGATTCTCCTGAACTATGCAAGACGTCTCGAATACGCCGATCCTGCGGCGCGCCGGATTGTCGCCGCCGGCCTCAGCGAACTTACCCCAATGCTCGAATCCCTGTGGCCCAATCAGCTCCCGGAAGAGCTGAGCCGCGGCACGATGAATGCCCTCTCCAAGGAACACGCCCCGGAAACCGGTGCGCTGCTTGCTGCTTTCCTTGAGACTCTCGGCCGCATCGCGGTCACCCGCGGCGATTTTACGAGTTTCGAAAATATCCTGATTGGTCTGGAAAAACTGCCACGCGACGCCGAGCACGAGCACATGAGCGCTCTGGGCCATCGTCTTGTCGCGAACGACCGCTGGATGATGATCGTTGACGCCGCGCTCGCCAATCGCCCTCTCGATCCTGCTCTTCCGCGGCTGCTTCAGCGCGATCCGGAGCGTTTGCTTGATCGCCTCACCCTGCTTCTAACCGACGCCCGCGGCACGGAGATGCTGCCGGCCATGGCACGCATTTTGCGTGCTATTGGCGTGCCGGCTCTGACGCTCCTGGAAACACGGCTCTTTGAAGCGCGGCGCCAGCGTGTCAGCGCCGCCATTAAACTCCTCGCCACCGCTGATCCCGATCGCTTGCTTCGCGGCCTGACCCGCGCGATGGCCAGTTGGGAATGGAACCTTCAGGATCTGGCCGTCAGCGAACTGGCGCGCCCCACCAACTCACCTTCCGCGCAGAGCACCGCATTCGTCTTCTCCGCGATTCTTGCCGACGCGCATCCCCTGGTTGTGCCCATGATGATCGATCAGATTGGCATCGGCCAGGAAGCCACCGCCGTCCCCATGCTGATGGAGATTGCCGCTGGGGAGCACGAGATATTGCGTGACCAGTTCGTCCGCATTAAGTCTATCGAAGCTCTGGGCCGGCTCCGGGCCACCGAAGCCAGCGAGTTGCTCCACCAACTTGCAAGCAAGCGCGAAGGCCTCACCTTTATCGAGCCAGCCGGTCTGCGTGCCGCCGCCGAGGATGCTCTGGGCCTCATGGAGGAGAGTCCTGCCTCCGCGCGAGCCCACGCCGCCTTTGAACCGGCCGCCGCCCCGCTTGGAAATTTCGTGGTGCCGCGCCGTTACGCGCGTATCCCGCTGGAATCGCCCCTGCGCGCGCAGATGGGCAGCCAGCAGATGATGAGCCCTGTGCGCGTGCGCACCATCAGCCTGGGCGGCGCTTACTTGGAATCCCCCAACCGCTTGAACGTGGGCGATTCCATCCAATTGGAAGTGCGTTCCGGGCTGCGCAAGATTCATTTCACCGCGGTCGTCCGCAACATCGGCCCGGATGGTGGCGGCGTCGAAATCGTGCACATGAAGGACGAAGATCGCGAACGCCTTCGCAAGCTCGTCCAGCGCCACATGCACCTCTAATTCCGTCCTTCTGCTCCATTAATAAGATTTTTATTTACAATCACTTACATCCTTTACATCACGATCTCTTTTTTCGCATTCTCCTCATCAATGCGTCACATCCAAAACGTTAATTTGAGGGCGCCCCGGGCCCTTTGTTAAAATTGCTTATGACCTGGCGCTCTTGCGGACCCCGTATTTCGGGTTTCCTCTGGCTTCAGATCGCCAGAAAAAACCTAGGAGAAACCGCACGATGACTGCCCCCGTTTGGGTCGAGATTCTAGGAGCTGTGGCCGGCTTCTGCACCACCTTTGCTTTTGTCCCCCAGCTCGTCAAGATCTACAAGCAGGGGGGCCGCGACCTCTCCTACGGTATGCTCAGCCTCTATTTGGGTGGTGTGCTCATATGGCTGGCCTATGGAATCCTAATTCATGCGCAAGCCGTTGCGCTGACCAACGCGGCTACCGCCATCCTGATCGCGGCTGCAACCCTACTCAAGGCCTGGAAGGAACGCCAGGATTCCGCTAAGCCGCTTGTTCCCGAACAGCTCACCGAAAGCTGAAGCTTCTCCAAAACCTTCCCCCCATCTTCTGGATTCCCGGAACCGGGTGTTTCTACCCGATAGCAGATTGGGCACCGGGTCCGCGTGTGACATTTCGCGCTATGGCCCTGTGCAGATTACAGTTGCAAAGTTTCGAGCATTGCAGTAAAAGCATTCATCCATCACATCCGTTTTTTGGGGTCATCATCCGGCGGGCCAGGCTCGTCACCGCGAGGGGTAGCGGGCATTTTTGCAGGTTCAATGAGGAGGAAGAATATGCGGCGCAGGCAGTCGTTGTTTGCGTTTGTGGTTCTGTGCGTTGTGGTTTTGCTGGGGGCAACAACGACGGTGGCGCAGGTGAATACTGCGACACTCACTGGCCTGGTGACCGACCCGCAAGGGTTGGCTGTCCGCGGCGCAAAAGTTACGGCTACGAGTCTGGCAACGGGTGCTTCGCGCACCGCGACCGCCGATGAAGGCGGACGTTACGTGATCGTTGGACTTGTGCCGGGCGAATACAAACTTCATGTGGAAGGCAGCGCCAGTTTCGCGCCGTATGAGAATCCTTCCGTCCAGGTCACTGTCGGCCAGGAAGCCATCCTGAATGTGCGGCTGCAACTCGGCACGCAGACTCAGGTGGTCACCGTCACCACCGAGTCGGCTCCCATTGAAACCACCCGCTCGGAAAGCGCGCAAGCCGTCGAGCAGCGCCAAATCGACAATCTCCCCATTAATGGCCGCAACTATATCAATTTCACACTCATCAATTCCCAGACCACTCGCGACAATTCAAACGCCATCGGTCCTGCACCTAATAGCGGCCTGAACATCAGCGGGGCGCGCGCCCGTTCCAACATGGTCAGCGTGGATGGCGCCGACGCCGTCGATGCTTCCATCGACGGTATCCGCTCCACTGTCTCTCAGGAAGCCGTCCAGGAATTCCAGATGATTCTCAGCAACTACAACGCGGAATACGGCCGCGCCACCGGCGGCGTGGTCAACATCGTCACCAAGAGCGGATCCAACGACATTCATGGCGACGTCTTCGGCT
>Ga0209517_10010307_pt1 | contig 10436 bp, 8 predicted proteins | sample PeaSoiMetSII2010_FD_187695 | JGI IMG/M metagenome (GOLD analysis project Ga0209517, IMG submission 187695) | Peat soil microbial communities from Weissenstadt, Germany - SII-2010 (SPAdes) (version 2) | ecosystem: Environmental > Terrestrial > Soil > Wetlands > Peat | place: Germany: Weissenstadt... | reverse complement strand
CAAATACTTCTCGATCTCCAGCTCCGTGAACCCTTTCTATTGGTAGAGAAGAATCGCAGATGGCTCATACGTCGAATGTGAGCCATAAACATACACATCACCACAGTAGGTGATCTGGACCTTTTGAGGCTGGCTCTCCGCCAGCCACCTGTTCATCTCTGCCGTGAGCTTGTCAAGGTCAGATCCTCTAAACCATATCGTTTTCCACACACCGTCCTCCACTCCGATCGATTCCCGAGCAATGGCCACCAACAGTCTATCGCACCTATCTTTTTCCCCATCAACCCTCCATACCGGCTCAAACCGGCTTACAAACGGGATGAGCGGCCTGGCGTTCGTGGCGCAATATCAACCTACAGGTGGCGCTAGCTAGATGGGCGACTGCTTTCGTTCACCGGGGACGGGGCGAGCGGAACGACGGTTACGCCGCCGTCGAATGCGGCGAACGCCTTGAATCAAGGGACGGTTGGTATCTCCTTCGGCGACGAGGACGACAGCAACCTGCGGGGTGACAGCGGGCGACGAATCGGTAATTTCGGCATACAACCCGGAGGGTAGTAGGGTTCACTCTTGCCCGCGTCAAAAACGGTCGCCCTGGAATGGAAGGAGGCCTTGTCATACGGCCCACGGCGAGCGTGGATCGACCGCGACCTGCGCCAGCAGATTGCCAATGACCTTCTTAGTGTTGTCCGACGACAGCTCCGTTCGCAGCCAGTTGGTGAAAGCCTCTTCTGTTTCGAGCTTCAAGTCGCGATTCAGAACGGTTACGGGATAGAAGTCGATACCGTGGTCGATAGCAAAGAGATTGTAGGTATAGTGGTCCAAAGCGGGGACGACCAGATTAAACACATGACGGAATGAGCCGCGGACGGATTCGGTGAATACCGTGGCCTCGATCAGGTTCTTTGTCTTGGCGCCCAGGAGGGAGGCCTGTTCCCGCAAGATCGCAACCGGTGTACGCACCGCGGTGGGCGCAATATCTCCCCAAAAATCCGTCTGCGCAGCCATTCAAATCTCCTCAATCAGAATTCTACCGCGAACAGCAGCGGCAGGTGATCCGAGCCACTATCGCGATCGGGCCTGCCATCTTGCCGAACCAGAGACCGAGAACCGATCCTCTTGATGATGCTCACCTGAGCCGGGTCGAAGTACTCGGCCAATTCCGGCCGCAACAGGACCTGGTCGAAGATATTCCAGTAGTGGTTCACATGCTGCGCTGCGTTGTAATAATACGAGCCAGCAGTCTCGCTCGATGCGTCACCGAAATGGTTCCACATTGGATTATAGAAAAATCGATATTCGCGGCCTTGGACCGTTCGCGTCGTGCGAGAGGCTACGCGCCGTGACATCACCGAGCTCAGCCCTCCGGCAAGCCCCTCATCAAAAGGGTTCAAGTTGAAATCGCCGACTAAAATCGTCCTCCGATGACCCGCCACCTGCTCCTCGTTTTCGATGTTCTTTGCCAGTTCGGAGCACTCAACCGCCAAGCTGGCTGCGTTCCAATGCGGCTTACTGGGCAGGTGGGTGGCGGCAAGCAAGATTGGCATGCGTCTCGGCAAGGTCAACCTGCGTATGGAGACCCGCTCGTCGTGAAAACACTCCTCCAGAAACTCGCGGGGAAAACGAGTAAGGATAGCGAGCCGCCTTGACCGGGCTTCCGGAAAATGAAAGACTGGATCGTCGCGGTTGAGCGCCCGGAGCAGGGTGCCGGGAGTCATGATGCACTCGGCCAGTATGATCACATCGACCCTGTGTATCTCCGCCAACTCGGCAACCAAACCGGCGAGCGGTTTCCGATTGATGTTCCAGAACAGGAATTTCGTTACCGGCAAGACGTCAATCTATCACAATGCATTCTTACTTCTCCCCCGTCCCCAGCACCGTCTCGAAATGCGGCGCCTCCGTCTCGCGATACACCACCGCGGTCTCCACGTTCCGAAAGCCCGCGCCCTTCAAATATTTCTCGAGCTCCAGCTCCGTGAACCCCAGCCACAAGTCGGCGTACATCTCGCGCGCTTCCTCAAAATGGTGGCGATTCAAATCCAGCACCGCGATCCGCCCTCCGGGCTTGACGATCCGGTACGCCTCCGCGATGGCCCGCTCGGGATGCGCCGCGTGATGCAGCGCCTGGCTCAGGAACGCCAGGTCCACGGTGGCGGCGCGGATCGGCACGTCCTCCAGGTCGCCCAGGCGGTACTCCAGGTTCGCGATGGCGTGCTTCTTCGCCAGCTCCGCGCCGAACTCCACCATCTTCTCCGAATTGTCGATCGCGATCACTTTCTTGGCCCGCTGCGCCATCAACTGCGCGATGGTCCCCTCGCCCGCGCCCAGGTCTGCGATCACCATCGGCGGCATCAGCTTCAACAGCGCTTCCGCTACCCCTTTCCACGACCGCCCCGGCACATACTGCCGTCCGAACTTGCCCGCCAGCTCGTCGAAGTAGCGCCGCATCTTGTCCTGCCGCTTGCGCAGGACGAGCCGCAGCGCCTCGCGGTCGTGCTCCGCTTCGGGCACCTCGTGGATCGCCTGGCGCAGCAGCCGCATCAGCTCCGCCGGGGCCTTCAACCGGTAGAACGCGTTCTTTCCCGTGCGCCGGTCGTCCACCAGCCCGGCCTGTTTCAGTTGCGCGAGGTGCGTCGAAATCTGGCTCTGCCCCTTGGCCAGGATCTCCTGCAGCTCCGCCACCGACAGTTCTTCGTGCTCCAGCAGCAGCAACAGCCGCAGCCGGTTCGGGTCCGCCGCCAGCCGCAGCGATTTCAGGATTGACGCCATACGTCGAATTCGCTAATATCAATCTATCAAGATTTGTTGATGCGAGCTAGGCTTTAATTGATGAGAGGAAGAGAAAAATCATGGGCACCGCAACGCTGAACCAAACCACCACCGATTTCAAGGTCGCCGACCTGACGCTCGCCGAATGGGGCCGCAAGGAAATCTCCATCGCCGAATACGAAATGCCCGGCCTCATGGCCATCCGGCGCAAGTACGCCGCGGAAAAACCGCTGGCCGGCGTGCGCGTCACCGGCTCGCTCCACATGACCATCCAGACCGCCGTCCTCATCGAGACGCTGGCCGATCTCGGCGCCTCCGTCCGCTGGGCAAGCTGCAACATCTTCTCCACCCAGGACCACGCCGCCGCCGCCATGGCCGCCAGTGGAGTGCCGGTCTTCGCGTGGAAGGGCGAGTCGCTCGAAGACTACTGGTGGTGTACCTACCAGGCGCTCAGCCACCCCGGCGGACAAGGTCCCCAGCTCATCGTCGATGACGGCGGCGATGCCACGCTCCTCATCCACAAAGGCTACGAGCTCGAAAAGGGCGGCGATTGGGTCCACACCCCCTCCGCCAGCCACGAAGAGGAGGTCATCAAGGACCTGCTCAAGCAGATCCACGCCGAGAACCCCCACCGCTGGCACGAGGTCGTGAAGGATTGGCGCGGCGTTTCCGAGGAGACCACCACCGGCGTGCATCGCCTCTACAAGATGCAGGAAGCCGGCAAGCTGCTGGTCCCCGCGATCAACGTCAACGACTCGGTCACCAAGTCCAAGTTCGACAATCTCTACGGATGCCGCGAATCGCTGGCCGACGGCATCAAGCGGGCCACCGACGTGATGGTGGCCGGCAAGGTCGCGGTGGTCTGCGGCTACGGCGACGTCGGCAAGGGCTCGTCGCACTCGCTGCGCGGCATGGGAGCGCGCGTCGTGGTCACCGAGATCGACCCCATCAACGCCCTCCAGGCCGCCATGGAAGGCTTCGAAGTGACCACCGTCGAAGACACCCTCGGCCGCGGCGACATCTACGTCACCTGCACCGGCAACTGCGAGATCATCACCCTCGAGCACATGCGGCAGATGAAGGACCAGGCTATCGTCTGCAACATCGGCCACTTCGACAACGAGATCCAGATGGACCGCCTCAACGCCTCCGGCGCCCGCAAGACCAACATTAAGCCGCAGGTGGACATGTACACCTTCCCCGAGGGCCACAGCATTTTCGTCCTGGCCGAAGGACGCCTGGTGAACCTCGGCTGCGCCACCGGCCATCCCAGCTTTGTCATGAGCAACAGCTTCTCCAACCAGACGCTGGCTCAGCTCGATCTCTGGAAGAACCGCGACACCTACAAGGCCGGCGTCTACACCCTGCCCAAGCGGCTGGACGAAGAGGTGGCGCGCCTCCACCTGGAGAAAATCGGCGTAAAGCTGACCACCCTCACCCCCAAGCAGGCCGAATACCTCGGCGTGGCGCCGGAGGGGCCGTACAAGCCCGACCACTACCGATACTAGGTCGGGCAGGCGGGGTACCCTCTGGGTCCGCCTGCCAACTTGCAATGAGCGGTGCATGTTAAATTAATCGAAGCAACCTCAGGAGGCTAAACTTGGCAGAAACTCAAAGACACCTGTTCACCTCGGAGTCCGTAACCGAAGGTCATCCCGATAAGATCGCGGACCAGATTTCCGACGCCGTACTCGACGCAGTCCTGGCGGACGACCCCACCGGCCGTGTGGCGTGCGAAGTGCTCGTCACCACCGGCACCTGCATCGTCGCCGGTGAGATCACCACCAAGACCTACGTGGACGTCCAGCGCATCGCCCGCGGCACCATCGAGTATGTCGGCTACAACGACGCCTCTTACGGATTCGACTGCCACACCTGCGGCGTGCACAACCTGATCCAGTCGCAGTCGCCCGACATTTCCATGGGCGTGGATACCGGCGGCGCCGGCGATCAGGGCCTCATGTTCGGCTTTGCCTGCGTCGAGACGCCCGAGCTGATGCCGCTCCCCATCATGCTGGCCCACAAACTCGTGCGCCAGCTTTCCGAGGTGCGGCGCCAGGGTGCTCTCGACTTCCTCCGTCCCGATGGCAAAAGCCAGGTCAGCGTGGAGTACGTCGGCAACACCCCCACGCGCATCGAGGCCGTCGTCATCTCCACGCAGCACTCCCCCGAGATCTCCACCGACGATCTGCGCCGCGAAGTCAAGAAGCACATCATCGACCCGGTCGTCCCCTCCGGCATGGTCGATTCGCAAACCAAGTATCACATCAACCCCACCGGCCGCTTCGTGGTCGGCGGACCGCACGGCGATACCGGTCTCACCGGCCGCAAGATCATCGTCGATACCTACGGCGGCATGGGCCGTCACGGCGGCGGCGCCTTCTCCGGCAAGGACCCCACCAAGGTGGATCGCTCCGCCTGCTACATGGCGCGTTACATCGCCAAGAACATCGTGGCTGCGAAGCTCGCCAGCCGTTGCGAAGTGCAGCTTGCCTATGCCATCGGGGTCGCCGACCCGGTGTCCGTGCGCGTCGACACCTTCGGCACCGGCGTCATTCCCGACGACCGTTTCACCGACCTCGTCCGCGAGACCTTCGTGCTGACTCCGCGCGGCATCATCGACCACCTGAGACTGCGTCGTCCCATCTATCGCAAGACCGCCGCGTTTGGCCACTTCGGCCGCACCGAAGACACCTTCACCTGGGAAGCCACGGACAAAGCCGAGGCCCTGAAGGACCAGGCGGCAGTAGCCCAGGTGGTGGCCAAGTAGGCCCCTTACGGGCGAAACTGGCTCATGTACTCCAGAAACGCCCGTGCATAGCGGTCCAGCGCTTCCAGGTCTCCGCCCGCCAGCAACGGCGAGCACATCTCGTAAGCCACGCTGGGGTTCGATCCGGCGGCCCGGAGGGCGGATAGGAATCCTCGATAATCGATGGCGCCTTCTCCCATGGGCACCGCCTGCGCGAGCGGGGGTTCCGCGGCGTAGTTGCACACCGGCGGATAGTAGCGGTAGCGCGGCCGGAGTTGATAATCCGCGATCGTAGTGTGGACCGTGAGCGGAGCCAGTTTCTTCGCGGCGGCGGCCAGGTCCGCTCCGTGGAGGTACGGGGCCCAGGCATCGAACATCGCCCGGCAATTGGGTTCGTTCACCGCGCAAATCAGGTCGTACATGGTTTCGTATCCGGCGGCGAGATCATGATGGTTCTGCACACCGACGATGACGCCGTAATCGGACGCCCGGCGCGCGCATTCCCTCAGGGTTTCCACCAGCAGCTTCCATTGGACCTGGTAGGCGGCGGAGGAATTCTCGTAGCCGGTGAAGACCCGAACCATGCTGCCGCCCAAGGCCTGCGCCATGCGCGCCAGGTCGGTTACGTGCTGCGTCTGGATTTCGCGGTGCGGGATGTCGCTGTGCTCCAGGTCGGCGGAAAAATTCGTGTACCCGGCAACGCAAACCGAGCGGAGGCCGCGCGCTTCCAGTTTCGCTCTCAGCCGCTGGCATTCTTTCGCCCCGTAGTCGAGGACGGAAAGATGCGGCCGTTTGGCCATCAGCATTACGCCCTGGTAGCCGAGGTCCGCCGCCTTATCGATGAACTGTTCCAATGGAAGAAACGCCTGCCCCCAAAGACCGGCGTAGCTGACGGAGTGAAGAAGGAGAGGGCCCATATTCGCACCTCCTACCCTAACCGATTTCCGGCCTCGAGGAAACCCGACCTCCCGGCCATCAGGCCATCCGGTCCACGGCTTGAATCAATGCGCGGATGTACCCATAGCAATAGGCGAACGACTGCAGCCCTGCCGGATCGTTGGGCGCCTGAGGCACGTGGTCGGGCATCATCAGGTAGGAATAGCCGACTTCCTTGTAGACCTGGATGGCCTTGACGAAATCGACGTCGCCCTCATCCGGGTAGACCTCGACGAAATCGTCCCGATGCCCGCGGATATTGCGGAAGTGCACGTTGAAAATCTTCTGGCGCGATCCAAAATACCGGATCACATCATAGATCTCCTTGCCGGGGTCGGCCAGCATTTCCGAGACAGTACCCTGGCAGAAGTTCAAACCGTGGTACGGACTTGCCTGGATGCCCACGAATCTTTTCATGCCGCTCACCGTTCCCAGCACGCAGTCCACTCCCTGGTAGCCCTCCGGCGGCACGCCCGGATCCTGCGGGTGCAGCGCCATGCGGATCTTGTACTCCGTAGCAGCCGGAATCACGCGTTCGAGGAAGTATGTGATGCGCTCCCAGTACGTATCCGCGTCGATGCGGCCGGCGCGCGTCAGGGGCGAATTGGGGTGTGCATCCTTCAGACGCCAGGTGCTATAGGAGCCGTCGCCGCGTCCCGGAGATCGGCTCGTGCGCAGGTCGCCCACGATACTCAGGTTATACTTGATGGCCGGGATGCCGGCCGCGGCGCAGTTGCGGATCAGGGTCTGCAGGTCCTCGATATCGCGATCGCGCTCGGGACTCTCGGCCAGCATGATGGCCGGGTGCTTTTCCCGGTCGATGTGACTCGACGCCAGGAAAGGAGGCGCGATGCAGTCGACGCTGATGCGATACTTCTCGGCCAGATCGCGCACGCGCTTGAGCTCATCCACGGTGGCATAGAGACGTCCGCCGGCAATCTCGGGATAGCCGCAGATGCCTTCAACGCCATAGCGTGCCAGGTACTGAAGGTGCTGCTCACTGGTGGGCGCACTCTGGCACCCCAGCCTCATCCGGGCGGGTTGGGGAGGCGCCGCGCTTGCCGGTTCGGACGGAATGCCTGCCAGCGCCGCGGCCGCGGCTCCCGAGGTCGAGACGAATTCCCTGCGATTCATATATAGCGCGCCCTCCCGCTGGCGAAGAATTTTATCAAAAGTGGCGCATGCCCTGTCTCCACCCGCGCCGGGTCTCGTGGAGGTAAGGTTACAGTGCGGTGCTTACAGTGCTCGGTTTTCGAACGGTTGTCTTAGCCGAAAACATCGGCCTCCATGCCGGTAAGCCTTAAACGCCGCGCCGCCGGATTCCGCTGGTTTGTGTCCGGCGTTTACTTCGACGTGCTCGGCGTGCCGCCCATGCTTGGCCGCCGTCTCACCGTTCGTAGATCGTACGTGGATCTTATCTCACGTTGGTGGGCGCGCGTCGCGCGACGATCTCGTACCAGGGGGAAAATTCCTGGCCTTCTCCCTGCAAGTGAATGCGGAACCCGCCGCTGACGGTTTCCACCGCGCTCGCAGGCAATTGCGTCCTGCGTGCCCCGGCGCCGTCGAGCGGATACACCGTGATCGTTTGAGCTGTCGAATGCACTGTTATGACGCTTTCGACGCGCTCCATCCAGACCGGGGCAACGGAGTTTCTGCCTCCGGACGGCTTATCGGGGAATGCCGGATCCGGCTCGAAAGTCCACCAATCGGTTGTGCCGGGATATGGCACCAACCGCGGTCTCTTCGGCGGGTCGGTGCCGGCCAGTGTGGCGAGGGTGTAGCCAGGAGTCGAAAGCAACATGCGCCCGGATTCGCGCAACGGTTTGCCATCGATCGCGGTCATCAGGATGGCGGCAAACCCACGGGAAGAAGGCTCTAGACGTACATCGCAGGCGCCCGCGGTAACCGCACGGTCCGTGCCGAGGAATCCGAAGACACCCGCGGCCTGAGGTGTATCGATGAGGAAGATTCTCCGGTCGCGGTCATAGCCCAGCTCCCCGGTGTCTGAGCGGAACGGCGAGGCGAGCGGACCTTTAGCCGCCGACGGGAATTCCGTCGCAGTTTTCTTCACGAGTGCCACGCGATGCTGCAACGCGACTGCGGGATCGTAGGCAGCCACCGAGTTGAGAAAAGCAGCAATGTTGCCATTGCGCTTCTCACGTCCGGCCTGCAGTTGCAGATCTGCAGACACCGGAATCTCGATCAACGTTTTGCCGGACTTTATGGCTCCGGTACGGAACAGCCACGCGGACTGGCCAAACGCGGCGAACTTCTGCCAGTCACCATTAATATCGAAGCCACCGGGCAGCGAGTAGTCCCAGGAGTGGCTGTGAGAGTAAGCGAAGTGAATCAGTGCGTCCCAATCCTGAAACGCGGCGAACGCGGCGAAGGTGGGGTCGATTTCGGCGGCCTGGCGGTTCGGGTAAGGCTGGTTGAATTCGCTCACGGTGTAGGGCCGGCCGGCCTGCCGGGCGATGGCCATATTCAGATAAGCGGATAGGCCGGTACCAATCGCCGAGCTGTCCCGGATTCTCCAGTCCCTCGCGTCCCACGCTTTGTGCGGGAAATTGTAATGGTCGATGTAGAAGTGATTGTCGAGATAGTCCATCTGGGCATGGGAGTCCAGGTTTAACAGCCCGCCATATCCCATCTGGGTTCCCGTAACTGGCGTCAGAGAGTCAGTGGTCGCACGCACGGCGCCCATCATCTTGCCGAGGTAGTTTCGGTCGGACTCGGTCAGGAACAGCAGGAACTCGTCGGACAACTTTGGATCGACCGCGGCATCTGCAGCGGCGACCAGCGGGATGTCCCCGCCGGAGTGGCCACGGGCGTGCCGGAATACATTCCACTGTTTCCGCAACTCGGCCTGATATTCGCCAAGGACAAAGCGCTGCATCTGGCCGCGCTGCCATGCTTCCAGCATGGAGCTTTCATTGTTGATCTCGACCATCGCGAGCACCGAGTCGCCCTTGAGCTCGAGAGCGCGTATCAGTTTGGCGGCGTACTCCGCTTGCAGTTCCACCATGCGCGGGTAGAACATGTGCAGAGGCTTGCTCTGGACGGGGATCTCCATGTTCTCGGGCATCGGCGGGATTTTGTCCACGCCGGGCCGGAACTGATATCCGATCTTGAGGTTCAGGTTCGCGTAAATGCCTTCCGATCGGAGTGCATTGAGGAACACACGCAGCCGGCGGATCGAGAAAAGATTGAGAGTCGGATAGGCCCCCGTGGTCAAAGTGCTGTTGGCGTTTTCGGGATTAGCATCCGGATTACTGTCGAGGTGATGTAGCCGCACCAGGTTGATGCCCAGGCGGCGAAGACGTTTGGCAATGCGTTGCGCGTCGGCTTCGGTGGGAAAGTTGCCGCCAAACGCGAGATTCAGGCCGAACAAGCGCACGCGCTCGTCGTCGTCGGTGTTTGGTTTGAGGTCCGGCCCGACACGGTAAAAGTGGCCATCCCGCACGAACAGCCGGTCGGAAGCTTCGAGCGGATGATTCAAGAAACTGAAATCCGGGGCGCCGGTCAGCTTATCCTGATCGACGGAGAATGGAAAGAAATGATCCTGGGCGACGGCCGGACACACGGCAAAGACAATTGCCCACACAAACAGCCCGGCATATTTTCGATTCATGATCTTGAGCGCCTATCAGAAGTACAGTTTCAATCCCAACTGTACCTGTCTGGGCGAGTTTGCCTGTCCTGTGACTTTGCCGAATGCCGAGGATCCAACAGTCAGATTCGGTGGGGAGAACTGCGGGTGGTTTAACGCGTTGAAGGCTTCGAGGCGGAACTCCAACTGCGAGCCTTCGCGTATGGGAAGCGGAAACTGCTTGAACAGCGAAAGTGCGCTGGTAGACGTTCCAGGAGCCCGGGCGGTAGATATCTCGCGCGGAGCATTCCCGAGGGTAAACGGAGCAGGGGTAACCGCATTCTGCGGATCGGCGAAATACTGGTTCAGCCAGTTGGAGCCGTTGTTCCG
>Ga0209517_10010306_pt1 | contig 10437 bp, 3 predicted proteins | sample PeaSoiMetSII2010_FD_187695 | JGI IMG/M metagenome (GOLD analysis project Ga0209517, IMG submission 187695) | Peat soil microbial communities from Weissenstadt, Germany - SII-2010 (SPAdes) (version 2) | ecosystem: Environmental > Terrestrial > Soil > Wetlands > Peat | place: Germany: Weissenstadt... | reverse complement strand
CCACTACAACTACGACGCCTACGGCCAAGCGCTCACTGGCACATCCTCGACCGTCGGCGCAAACACCCACCTGTACTGCGGGGAGCAGTTCGACTCGACGCTCAACATGTACAACCTCCGTGCGCGGTATTACAATCCCAGCAACGGCAGGTTTAACCAGCGGGACGTTTTTGCTGCAGCTTGTGATGAGCCCCTCGGTCTGCACAGGTACCTGTACTGTGCATGCGATCCTCCTGATCGGAAGGACCCCAGCGGGCTCTTCGGTATCGCGGACTTCTTTGTCGTTGTTGCGGTCGTTGCGGTTGTGGCTGCTCTTAGCTACTTTGGGTACGCGGCCCGCAACATGAGGGCGGGACATCCCCCGACCACGATCGAGCAGGCAAAGCTGACCGCTGCTCTAACAGGTCTGGACGGGCTCGGACTCAGCGGCGACCTTGCAAGTACGCTCTCCCGAGCGCATGGGGCGCGGTTTCGCTCGATTCCGAAGCTGGATCCCTGGGGAGTAACCGCCAGCTATCTCCGATTCTTTGGCTTACTCGATACGATTTGGCTGGCAGACAAGTCCTACAACCTCGATCCGCGGCTTCTTGGAGCACTAATAATGCATGAGTCGACGCATTTAGCTCAGTGGTCACGTGACGGGGCAGTTAAGGAGCGTGCAGCTTACGAGGCCGAGGCGGACATCTTCAGGGCCTTTAACGTCACTGGCTCCTACAGCAGCCTCAGACTCGTTTTTACTAACACCCTGGACAGACAATTCCTTTATTCTGCCGCAAATAACTCGACAAAATACAGAGTCAGAAGGCCCGCGTTCGTCGACGACACAAGCGGCTATGGGCCCCCGTACTATTGAAAGATCCATGAGCCGAAAGCTGCAAAGATTGCAGGGGAGCCTGAGCCAGCGCGTCGCGCTGATCGCAATTACGCTCGCCGCTATTGGCGCGGCCTTTCCGGTCGCTATGGCTTCGAAAACCGTGAGTTTTGGCCTGTACTGCTTGGCGAGTACAATTGCTCTAGCCGCCGCTGTCAGCCGATTAAGCTTGCTTATGAGGCCGCTCCTCATATCGTTCATCTTGTTCGTCGCAAGTTTTGCTGCGCCATTCGACGTAGCAATCGTGACCCATTGTCCTCTTGGTGTCGAATGGCGGCGGTTCCAGGACCTGGATCCTTGGGACTACAGTCTTTCAGGACCAAAGGCTGGGACTAGCAACCCCGTGCCGACAGACCTGCCTCAGATCATCGGCGTAAGACCAAGGTGGATCCTTCGGGTTTGTTTCCCGTAATGTATTGCCCGATGGACAATTTTGATTTTTCGGGCTGGACCCTGCAGACGCTGGACGGCACCCAGTACGTCATCCGCCGCGATGACTTGGGCGGGCACACCATGCCCAATGGCAACCAGGGCAGCCCGACCTACTGGGTCCAGGCTTTCGGGGATGCGCACCTGTCGGAAATTATCGAGCGCAGCGGGGACACGATCACCATCGGTCGGGCCGGCGTTGCGCATTACGCTCCCGGCTCGAACACTCCCAGCGCGTCGATTCTCTTTGCGCGCAATACCCAGGGGCTAATTTCCGCCCTTTACGACCCCAACTCCGGGGTGACCAATGCCCAGTCCCCGGGCAATGCTCTCCCGTCGGTTCAGTACGTGTATGACAACAACCAAAACCTGATCCAGGTGCTGAGCCTGGTGGACCGCACGGCCGGGACCTACTCGACGAATTCCTTCAGCTACACGAACGCGGCGTTTCCGCACTACATAACAGGGATCGCCAATGCCAACGGGACGCAGGTTGCCAAGAACCTTTATGACGGGGACGGGCGACTCGCCGGAACCATAGATCCTTTCGGAAACACAACGACTTTTATCTACAATACCAACAACAACGTCGAGGTAGTAGTTGACCGGCTAAACAACACGAATACCTCAGTCTACGACTTGCGCGGTAACGTGATCGCCACCACTAACGCCCTCGGCCAAGTCAAGCTGATGGCGTACGACGCGAACTGTAACCAGACGAACAAAGTCGCCTTTTTGGGTGGCCAGCCTTACGCAACCAACAGCTCATTCTTTGACCCAAATAGCCTTCTTCTGGTGTCGATCGACCCGCTAGGGCACAGCAACACTTTTAGCTACAACCAGCAGGGGCAGGTAACGCTCAGCGCGAACGCCCTAGGAAATACCTCGACGAATTGGTACGACAGCGAAGGGAACGTTACCAACGTGTGTGACGCTCAGGGGCACACTATCAATTGCACCTACGTGAACGCGCTGCTGGCATTATCACAGGATCGCTGCGGCACCTTCGCTGCAAACTCTTACGATTCCGCCGGGGATCTCACGGGGACGATGATGTACACGCTTTCCGGGTCCGTTACGAACATCCTCAGCACCAACAGCTTCAGCTACGATGCCAACGGCAATCAGCTAACCTCCACTGCATGGCGCCACATTCCGGGGGATGGCGGCTGGGTTGGCGCAACCACCACCCACGCGTACGACGCTCAGAACCGTGAAATCCAGACCGTCGAGCCGGACGGCGGCACCAACACGATAATCTACAATATGATCGGCCAAGAGGCCATGAGCATCGACGCACTCGGCCACACAACCAGCTACTATTACGACGCACTTGGGCACCTAACCAACACGACCTACCCCGATTCGTCCACGACCTCCTCGGCCTACGACGCCAACGGGAACCGGACCAACAGCGTCGATCAGCTCGGTCGAGTTACCATGTACGTTTATGACGCACTGAATCGCGAGATACAGACCATTTATCCTGACAACACAACCGACGAGATGGTATATGACGATGTCGGGCGCGTGCAGCTCACTATCGACGCCCGCGGCGTCACTAACGCCTTTGGCTACGACGCTGCGGGCCACTGCATCGCCGTGACCAATGCATGGGGCACGCCAGCCACAAACATCAGCTTTTACGCCTTCGACGCGAACGGGAACGAGATCGGTTTCAGCGACGCCCTCGGACGCGTCACAAGGTTTGTCTTCGACTCCCTAAATCACCAGATCCAGACGATTTACCCAGACGGCACTGGAGTCACAATCGGCTACGACGCCAACGGCAACCCGGTAGCGCGGACTAACCAGGATGGCGTCGTTACGCTGCGCGGATTTGATGGCCTTTGCCGCCTTTGCTCAGTAACCAGCGCCGTCGGCACGGCGCAGCAGACCCTGACCCAGTTTCAGTACGACGAGGCGGGCAATCTCACCGCTCAGATCGATGGGCTCGGCCACACCACCACATTTGCCTACGATGGAATGCACCGCCGACTCAGCCGAACTCTGCCAGGCGGTCAGACGGAAAACCGCGGCTACGACCTCACAGGAAATGTCCTCCTTGCCACCAATTTTAACGGCTCAGTAATCACGAATACCTACGACGTGATGAGTCGGCTTATCGCCCGCAGTTCTGGCGCTAATTACCAGATCATGTTCGGGTACGACACGGCGGGGAACCGCACCGGGATGATCGACCCAAGCGGCACAACGATTTATGTCTATGACGTCCGCAACCGCTTGGCGTCAAAGACCGAATCCTGGAACGCCGGGCCGACTATCTCGCTCAGCTATGCCTACGACGGCAACGGGAACGTCACGAAGATCCACTCAAGTACGACGAACGGCGTAAACCTCGCCTATGCCTACGACTCGGCGAACCGGATCACCAATGTTCTGGCTGGAGGCACGCTGGCGGCCGGCTACGGTTTTGATCCTAATGGCAACTTGCAGAGCGTGGCTTTCGGCAATGGAGCGACGAACCTGAACCAGTATGATGTGCTCAACCGACTGACGAACTCCGTCTGGAAGAGCAATGCGCTGACCCAGGCCAGCTTCTATTACCAATTGGGTGCCACCGGCAACCGCACCAACCTTACAGAGACTCTTCTGACCGCCGTAACGAACCGAACGTACGCCTGGCAATACGATTCCCTTTACCGGCTCACCAGCGAAGGGATCTCTGGAATGGGCACCAATGCCTACGGCCTTGACAAAGTCGGCAATCGCACGAATCGCACCGCCGGCCTGGGGAGTTTGCCGTTGCAGAATTTCTCGTATACTAGCAACGACTGGTTAGTGACTGACGCCTACGATTCCGATGGAAACACGCTTTGGAGCACCAATGGAGTGACTCTCACCGGGCCGTACTTCTACGACGCCGAGAATCGCGTGACGAACTTTAACAACTTCGTTTACTTGGCATATAATGGAGACGGCATTCGGGTCACGAAGCAGGCCGGAGGCACGAATTACTTCTATTTGGTGGACGACCGTAACCCCACCGCATACGTCCAAGTCCTCGAAGAATGGACAGCTAGCAGTGGGACCCTCGCTTTAAACAGCGTCAACAACTTTGGTCTGGCCCTAATCAGCCAACAGCAGGCCAGCACCGTTTATTATTTAATCCCGGACGGCCACGGCTCGACGCGACTTCTCACCGACGGAAGCGGCTCTGTCGATAACGCGTTCACGTACGATGCGTACGGGAACTTGCTTACCTCCTCCGCCTCGCCCCAGACGCCCTTTCTCTACTGCGGGGAGGAGTTCGACCCGGATTTAGACCTTTACTACCTGAGAGCGAGGTACCTGAAGGCCAGTGTGGGGAGGTTCTTAACACTCGACGAATTCGAGGGCTTACCAGACGAGCCGCTTTCACTCCATAAGTACCTTTACTGCCATGCCGAGCCCATTATGGGGCGGGATCCCTCCGGCCAACTCGATCTCGTGGAGATTATGGTCGTCTCAGCCGAGTTGGCAAGCGAATTTGCGGCTGAGGCCATCGAGGTATATGGCGTTTACAATACCGCTCTAACGACTATCGAAGCAGCGCAGATCGCCATGACTATTGCGGAGGGCGGGTCGGTTTCCACTGCGCAAATCGTTGCGCTCGGAATTCAATTCGTACCGCTTGGAAAGGTACTCAAGGGCCTCGGAGGTGCAACCCAGATAACAAAGGTCGGGCAATCTCTGCTAAAGGGTTTCTACAAAATCACGGCGAACAGCACTAAGATGGGGGAATTGGGAGCGGTAATGGCTGCAAGAATGAAGCGGTTCAGGTCGGTTGGCTATCAGCGGCCTGGACCTGGTATCCACGGCTTTGACGATGTGGTCATGGACAGGGCGGGAAACTACGTTATTATCGAGGCGAAAGGAGGCATAGGTCGACTCGAACGACTCGCCCGTGGCGAGCAACAAATGAGCCAGCGGTGGATCGAGGACAAAATTGAGGAATTGGCGGAAAGTAACCGCGATCTAGCAGATAAGCTCCGAATTGCGGTTCGACATCGTAGGCTTAAAGGTATGGTGGTGAAAACGAAGATCACTGGTCCGAACGCCTTCTCGCCCCAGTACACGATCAAAGACTGGAACAGCATAGGTGGAATGTCTTGGCAGCCATGAGCACGAACCTTCGCGAGCGACTCGACCTTCTATCTGAGTGGTGCGATCCGTCAGGGTACCTCCGCAGCGCTCAGGATTGCGCGCAATGGGCGAGCGTCGATGACGAGCAGCGTGCTTGGCACAAATCCGGCCTCGCTCACTCGCGCCACCTTGCGGCCCTGGCGGCCTACTTTGCTGGAAATCCAGAACTGGCCCGTCGTTCCGGTCAGCAGTGCCTGAACGATAGCATGGACTACCTCTTCGGGAATTGGCGAGCGAGCTTCAAGATACCCGAGAATCATAGGAGGGAACTCCTCGAACTGGAGTCGCGCCGTGCGAAGCGCACCGGAGGTCCCCTGCCCCTAGACGCCCGCCAAGCGAGTTCAGAGGAGTTGCTAAGACGCTACTGGGATTGGACGAAGGTGTTCAAGGGGATTATGCTCTGGGGCTCAGTGCTCGGCGATTGGGAGGCGCTAAACAGAGCGGGAGCCTACCCCCAGGCCGACAGCCATATAGATAGTGAGCACGCCCAAGATATGGACACGTACGTCGCTTTGGGAGGCTTCCTTCGCAATGCGCCAAGTGCCGAGCTAGAGCCGTTGTTTTTGCGGGCGGCATCGAGCAAAAGCAGGTTCTCCGGGCTCATCTTGGCGATGATGCGGGCTTGCCTTGCGCGCGACGCTGGCGAGCTGCAACGGGCCTTTGTCGCATTTTTGCGACATTACAAACGGTCTGAGTTCCCCAAAAAGCAAATCACTAGGAAGATCACAATCGAAGGAACGTTCTTCTTCCACTGGGCAAGCCACAATGGTCTCAACATCGAGGTGCCACCAGAATTCGTGGATCATATTGTTCCTTCGGATCTAATTCCGCCAGCTCCACAAGAGGTTTCCACACCCCCAGAGCCCCAGCAGCAGCAGCGTGGTGCGCCGGATATGGCCCCTAGCCGGTCGGGACCGCTAACCATAGAGCAGCTTATTACACTTCTCCAGGCACGGCTCTCAGTTGCGAGCCCTTCTGGAATCCTTGCCAAGTTGGGCGCGTTCCTGTGGAAGAGCCCGGAAGGCCAGCAGGGCCACTTGTACGGGGTGTTGGGCACCGAACGCAAGCTTGCTAAGTTTGGTGAGCAGCTCTCGAGGGCGAAGCTAGGCGGGGGCCCTCTGTCCGTGAATCGTGGCCTCATCGAAGCGATGCCTGATGGAGTGCTTGAAGGGACCTCCGACGAGGCGGCGCTGTCCGCACTGCTCAGCGCACCGTATGAAAGATTCATCCATTCGCAGGTTGCGGGGAAGGGCTTGGTGGTATTGGCCGATCTGGAACTCCTGTTCGCGCACAACCTGGATCCTGGGCTGCTTTGCAGCCTTACCCAGGAGACCGACCATATTGTGCTGCTCCTTCCGGGCAAGCGGGAACAAGGCAAGGTTTTGCTTTTCCCGCAGTCGAAGCAAGGTGGGTTTGAATTGCCTCCCGGCCTCATTGCCGGAGACGATCTTTGGGAGATTAAGTGAGATGCTGCTTCGCAGGTGCATAGGAAGGGTTCAGCCGCCCGGCGCCACGCCCCCGATGGATTTCAAGATACCAGACCCATCTCCCCCATGAACCGGGCTACTGTAATTGCCTTGGGCTGCTTCTTCCTTACCGGCTGCTCAGGCCCGCACCAGAGCGTTCGGCCCGAGCCCTCGGTTGCCATTGGCTACATTCGATTTGATCTTCTCTCGGAGCAGGCCGAGGTCCTGAGAAATCTTCGGCAGAGGGGGATTGACGCCGGTTTGGAAGGATCGAAAGCCTATGACATTCTCGTGCCAGAGCGAAAGGCGGGCGAAGCACGAAAGATACTGGCGGCTAGCCACCTTGTGGCTGAAGGAAAAGAGCGATGCGCTCGGCAACACGACGACGAATTTTTACGACCAGTCCGGCAACCTCACCAACACCCTGCAACTCGACCCTCTGGGCCGCGTCATCAACGGGTCCTCCTCGATCTACCTGGGCGCCCAACTAACCCAAACCCTCAACGCCAGCAACCAGACCACCGGGACTTTCGGCTACGATTCCTCGGGCAACCTCAACTCCAGCACCGACGCCAACGGTTTTACCAACAATTTCACCTACGACGCCAATGGCAACCAGACCAGCACGTCGTACACCTGGGCCGGGCCGGGCGGCAACGTGAACGTGAATACCTACACCGCGTACGACGCCCAGGGCCGCGTGATCCAAACCATCGACGCGAATGGCAACACCTACCAGACGTTTTACAACGCGATGGGGAAGGTCGATCACACCATCGACAAGTTCGGCAATACCAACAGCTTCGTCTATGACGCGCAGGGGAACACCCTGCAAACGACCTACCCCGATGGAACGCAGACGCAGACCGTTTATGATAGCAATGGCAGGGCGGTTTTCACGACGGACCGCAACGGCACCACCGGCGCGCAGACGCAGTATGACCCGGTGGGCCGAGTACTGAGCACGGTGCGTTACCTCGGAGCGGCGGTGAGCGTGGTGGCCGACCCTAACAACGTTGGCCAGCTTACCTCCACGATCGCCACGAACGGCACGCCGTTTTCCACCAACTCCACGGCCTATTTTGCCAACGGCTGGGTGCAGTCACGGACCGGCCCTGATTTCCAGACCACCAGCTACACCTACAGGCCGGACGGACAGATCGAAACCGTTACCGACCCGCTCAGCAACGTCACGTTCTATGCCTATGACGACGCAGGCCGGCGCAGCCAGATGCGCGACGCATCCGAGCACTGGACGCAGTTCCTGTATGACGCAGTGGGGAGGTCCATCGCGACCATCTTTAATGATAGCACCTATACCAGAAACTACTTCAACGGCCTGGGCCAGAATATTGGACAAGTTGATCAGGCCGGTCTAACCAACCAGTTCGGGTACGACGTTTCGGGCCAGCTCACGAACGTCATTAAGCCGACCGTTCTCGATCCGGAGAACAATAATAATCCGGTGACGCCGACATGGTCGTACTCCTTCGACCATTACGAGCGGCTCTCCACAATCATCGATGCGAAATTCCGCACGAACACTTTCGTCTATGATGCCCAGGGGCGACAGATTGCCCACTGGCTGCCGCTGGGCCAGGTGGAAAGCAATATCTATAACTCGTTCGGCCTGATCGCCACGCAATATGACTTCAAAGGCCAGTGGACGCAGTTCCTTTACGACCACTTGGGACGGACGAGGGCCAAGTACCGCTTTGCGGTCGGAGCGAGCACGCCAAGCGAGGCAGTGTGTTACCTATACGATCCGCTCGGGCGGGTGTCGCAGATCACGCAGCGGTACGGCGAGGACGCCACCACCAACGCCTGCGACGGCTATGCGTTTGTCGTGGGGCAGGCTTCCAGCCTGTCTTCCTTCGCCCCTCCTGGCCTCCCCGCAGTGGTCAACGCTCTACGCTCCGCGGCAAACTCGTCGTCTGGCGGTTTTCTGACCGGCCTTGCCCTACTCGCGCTCGTCCTGGTATCGTTGCCAGGCAAAATGAGAAACCGCTTTATCGCGAGCCTTGCAGGGGGCACAGAACCCTCTCTCCGTTCCCTCTGTTTGCTTCTGTTCAAACAGGATCTGCGGGCCAGGACTCCAATTGTACAGGAGATAACGGAGGAAACGGAGAATCGCTTCCGGATGCCTGCCGGTAGGCCGTCGCGGCCGTGCCTGCCTTCAATGTTCTGGCGGTTCGTCACCTACATCCTCGTGGTTTGCCTCCTGGGGACCGATCCGCGCTTCGACTTCTTCACCCTGCATGCTCAATGTACGACTCCGTGGAACCCGAGCAGCCCAGCGACGCGAGTCACGCAGTTCACCTACGATTTCGATGGGCGGTTGACGCAGATGAACGCGCCTGAGGGCGTTATCAACTACACCTATGACTTGCCCACCGGTCGGCTCACCGGCACGTGCACCGCAAACTCGCAGATCGCTTACACCTATGACCAACTCGGCCGCCTCGGCACGGTCCGGGTCCTAGAGCGCAACGGCGTCCTGCTCACCAACGCCGAAGTAACAACTTACACGTACGACAAGGTCGGTAACCGCTCCACGGTGACCCTGCCCAACGGCCTGGTCACGACGTACCTCTACGACAGCCTGAACCGGCTGACGAACCTCACGCACCAAGCGGGCACCACGAATCTGGCCACCTACAGCTACAAGCTGGACCGAACAGGCAGGCGCACGAACGCCGTGGAGATTCTGCTTGAGGAGGGTGGCGCCGGCTATTTGACCAACACGCTCACGTGGCAGTACGACGGGATGTACCGCCTGACGAACGAAATCTCGGCCTGCTCACTCGCCGCTGGGCAGTACACCACGGCGTACCAGTATGACAAGGTGGGCAACCGATTGAAGAGAATCCAAGTGGTAGGCGGCACAAATTACACGACGGCTTCTGGCTTTGACACTAACGACGAACTGCAGGTTGAGACCAGCATCCAAAACGGGGTGACCAACCGTGCCACGGCATACAGCTACGATCTCAACGGTTCAGTAACCGGAAAGACCAACGCCACCGGTAGCATTAGCTACACCTACAATTTGGCAAATAAGCTCAGCAGCGTAGCCGCGAGCGGGATCGCCACCGCTTTTGCTTACAATGACCAGGGCATCCGAGTCAGTTCCGCGACGAGCAGCAGCACGAATTGCTACCTGATCGATGCCAACAACCGCACCAGCTACCAGCAGGTATTGGAGGAATTCGCCCTGAGCGGTGGTTCGCCAGCGCTGACCAAGAGCTACGTCATCGGCGATGACGTTCTTGCCCAATGCTCCTCCGCCACTAACGCTCCCTCGTACTTCCTGCCCGATGGCCACGGCAGCAACCGTCAGTTAGTCAACACGGTGTCCGGCCTCGCCAGCCATTATAGTTACGACGCCTATGGGCAGACGCAGACCAACACCTCCTCCGCAGTCGGCACCAATACCAAACTCTATTGCGGCGAGCAGTGGGATTCGACGCTGAACATGTACAATTTGCGGGCGAGGTTCTATGACCCCAGCAACGGGAGGTTCAA
>Ga0209517_10010304_pt1 | contig 10439 bp, 9 predicted proteins | sample PeaSoiMetSII2010_FD_187695 | JGI IMG/M metagenome (GOLD analysis project Ga0209517, IMG submission 187695) | Peat soil microbial communities from Weissenstadt, Germany - SII-2010 (SPAdes) (version 2) | ecosystem: Environmental > Terrestrial > Soil > Wetlands > Peat | place: Germany: Weissenstadt... | reverse complement strand
TCACAATGCTCAATCCTGCTGGCGCCCGCGGATGGGACAACCGACCGCCTCGCGGATCATCTCCTTCGTGCAACCTGCCCAGCACTTGTAAAACCGCGGATCGTCGATCCGGATCGCCAGGTTGTCGCCGCTGCGGTCATGTCCTGCCTGCGCGCAGGAGGGGCACCGAGTGACGTAGTTCCGGCCGACCTTGCGAACATCACCTACGTGCTCGAGAATGCGGAATTGCGGTCCACCAGAGCTCGCGCGTGGGACCGCGGGCTCGCGGCTGCGCGGGCGGCGGACCGCCTCCGCAGGCAGGGTTTTCCCTGCAACGAAGCGCCTCATCTCCTCCTCACTAACCTTTTTCAGTTGCTTCAGGTAGGCCATCTGCTTTCCCGGCTCGTATTCAGCTCCGTAGAACCAGAATCGGCGATTGGCCCCACGATGAATCCCGAGCGGCCCTCGGATGGCGTTCCCGAATTCGCCCGGCCCGAGTTCATCGTGCTTTGGGAAGATTTCGATCCCATCGGCCAGTCCGTTTCCTTTAATCGGCACGCCAAGCCGCGACGCCAGGTTGTGAATGTAGATCCGGCAATCTCGCGCCAGGAGTGGTGTTTCCAAGAAAATCCACAAATGGCCGCCCCGCTGGCTCATCTCTAAGGCCGCCTGGACCCCGTCTTGACTCAGGTAGTACTGGAGCTTCACCAAGTCTTCCATGGCGCCCTTGTAATCTGCGTCGATGGCGACCCACTTGCATCGTTGGGTAGCCGGGTTGATGGCGTAGAGGCCGATGGTGATTTCGCCCTCGATATGGCGCCGGACCGTCTCTGATGTCAGGCTAAGCCCTTGGCCGGTCGTCTTATCTGTGGGCCGGTAGTAGTAGTGCCGACCGCTTTCCGGGTGAGGCCGGTCGGACTGGAGCGTATACGCCCGCCGGTTCACGAAGAGGCGGAAATAGTCCTCCACCACGTCAGCGGGCGCTTTTAGAAGAAGCTGCCGCATCTTTTCCTCCGTGAAACCCGGTGGCCGCCACAAGTCCATACTTAGTGGAAATAAAACGAGAAATATTTTCTGTCAAATGAGCTTGCTGGCAGTCAGGGCGGTTTTGTGTTTTCAATGGGTTACAAACTGGCGGGATTGACAGGTATCCGATCATTGCGAAAAGGCCTTTCCTCAAGCCGGGAGTCGTCCCAGCACGGTGGGCCTTTGCCCGGGCGTGACCAACCATTGGACCGGCGATTCAAGCAACCCAGGGGATTCGACGAGCCCGAAAAAGTGGCATTGGCTGATCAGAACATCGAATTGCGATGGGCTATAGCCACCGTAATTCCGATCTTCGAAATCCACCCAAAGCCAGGTACACCGCTTCCGGTCGTAGACGTAGACGGCACCGCAATCTGGCGCGTCCTCATGGGCCAGAAGGACCACGAAAGCCGCTGGGAACTGGAACCAGCGGACGATTGTGGGGTGGTCAGTGAACTCGAGGAGAGTTGCAATGGCTTCCCCGAGGGTTTGGCGCTTGCTCAGTTTAAGCATTTGGGTGACGTGTAATTGTCCAAACATATCGTTTCCTCTCCTTTAGGCGATGTAAGTTCCGACTCCTTTCAATTCTCAGATAACGACGCGGCTTTAGCCCGCGACCGCGTGGATGCCAAATGCTCCAGGGTACGCACAAGCGTCATTCTTACTCGACGGCTAGCATCCGATGCGCAACCTGTCGATAGTATCGCCGGCCACTTCATCAGCACTTGCGGGGATCAACCGACGTCGAGGGATCGGTTTCGTTACGGCACACCTGTGGGCACAAGGCTGGGGACAGTGAGCATTTGGAGTTAAACTGTTGACTATGTCCATCCCACTTCCCTCTGCCGAAAAGGCGCGCGAACTGTATCTGGTATGGCACGGCAACTCCCTTGATGTTTTCGTGCCGGATTGTCAAAACGTACTCACGCTCGTGACGTCGCCAAACCTTTTTAGGACCGCCTATTTGAGTGCCGATGCTGTGAACGATCAAAACCAGATCCAAAACGCAGCCCATAGACTGGATAACGAGTGGCCTCTTCTGATGATGTTTTCTGAAAGCACGGACGGGGCGCCGTTCCGAAGTGCCATCGTATTTTTCCGTCAGGGGAGCCAGCCGGTTCCGTGGTGGGCTGGCTCTCTCACTGGGGCTGGGTTGGTGGCCGAGGTCTACCTCGCCTCGACATCAGTGGGGAACGCTGGATGGAGTAACGATGTTAGTGGCGGCAAACCCGGATACTTTCTCACGGGTTTGCCACAGTTGTCAGATCTGTGGCACATCAAGCGCATGGAACCAGATGCCGCAAAGCGGCTTGTGTTCACTCTGGCCCCAATCAGATTGGCACATGGATTGCCTGAAGTTCGGTTTACGCCAATCGCGGATCCGCATCTCCGCGCCGAAGCTGAACGACACTATTCAGAGTTCATGAACCATCTCATGCAGCACCAGTACTACGCTCTTGTGACCTCTGCGAAGAACGTCGCGGAAACACTCCTGGCAGACTATCTCACGACGGAAGGGATTTCATGGCATCGTGACTTCAACGAAATGCTTCAGAAGCTAGCCGAGCTCGTTGAAGGCGCCAAAAGTCAGAGCCGTGCCCGATTTAGTTATCTAGACTACCACCTGATGCACAAGATTCGACTCCTTCATGCAAGGACCCATTCACCCCGTGCCGCGTCCACCGGCCGTTCCATAACGCCAGAATTCTCCCTGACAGTGGCAGAGGACCTTGTGGAAATTCTGACTTCTGCGGGGTGCGCAGGACCCACACTTTAAGGTTGCCGCTGGCTAGTAGCGGTGTTTGATCGAGCACCTGGGGCGCTTAAACCCATGTACCTGCGCCCAGAGTTACGCGATCGACGTCAGCACGTTATCCGATTCGAGGGTGACAGTGCACGCTGGGTCGTGCTGCCGTATTTGACAAAATCTGTTGATTTGAAGCATTTGTGAGAGACACCGTACGTGGGAAATTAGCCGTTCCGTCATCGGGCAGTGGTGGCCGGAGCTGTGGATAGTAGTTCGGTGGCTGCACGCAACTTCGGGACATCGGCCTCGGTCATGCGACCAACATCTCCGTACTTGAAAGCGCCGCCACTTGCCCATTCGACCACCTCGGCGATAGGTTGTTTCTTGCTTGTTGCCACGCGTCGCGCCACTGTCAGGAACTCGTTGCGGAGTTGGTTGAACCCGGAATCTGGCCCCGACCCATTACCGTTCTTTTGTGCGGAGGGCGAGGCCGTCTTGCTTGCAGGCGGCTTGGCTGAGCCGTTCCCACCAGCAGCGGCAGTCCCAGTTCCAGGGGAGGAAGATTGCGCAGCGGGCTTCGCCTCGTTGGCCCCAGATCTCACACCAGCGACCGAGTTGGGTTCAGCGCCTTCGGCAGGCGGATGTGGATTGCCGTTGTTGCGGGAGTCACAGCCCGGCGCACAAGAACTAGCTTCACCGCCTTCCGCAGCCGCAGAGCCATTCGCCGACGAGGGATAGAATTCGGCAGGAAGCTCCGTCGCCTGCTCTTGCTCGTCCTCGACAACTTCGAAGACCTTGCCGCCCGTCCCGAGCAACTTTCGAGTTTCGGCGAACAGCCGCGCGTTCTCAGTGAGGTTGGCGATGAGCTTTTGCATGTCATCACCTTCCACTTCAAGACTCAGTGCCCAGATGGACGCAGTTCTCTTCCTCTTCTCCTTGCGGTCAAAGTACGTGGCTTCCTCCGGGCGAACCGTCAGCTTGGCCGTGATCCCGGCCAAGCGACCACCCGTAAAGGTTTGGATCTCCTGCAAGGCGGAGTGAATCTGGCGGATGGAGCGGTACGAGCAGGTGTGGATGCGGCAGACACTCCCCAGTCGCGGGAATTCCGCCAGCACAAAGCGCAGATCCCCGCCTGGCTTGCATTGGCCGGCGGTAAGCTCGGGACATTCGCTGCCGCAAGGCTTCCACGGCTGCCCGGTGGGCTTCTCGGCTGTGCGCCGTGTCGCCGACGTTCCGTCACCCCAGCACTTTCGCTCGGTGGCCGTCCACCAGGCGTACGAACTGGGGAAGACGTTCTCAATGTCGTCGTCGATCAACATAATGTGAAGATCCCGGCACTTCTCTCCGTAGTGCTTGGTCAGTTCCGGGTCAATCTCCCACTCGACCCTGTTGGCCGTCTTCTTCTTGCCGAGGAAGACGAAGTGGTCGAGCTTGGTGGGATGGTTGCGATCTCCATTGGGTGGAAGGCCGATGGAGACCTTTGTGGACACGGACAGCCGCTGAATGACACGGCCGCCTTGCTCGTGCGTGACTCCGATGATCACGTGAATTCCTCCTTTTCATATTGATTTGCTAGACGAAATGCCTGCCCCAACCCACTCATACCTAATCTGCACTGGCATCTGGTTTCAGGGAGTGTGGGCATTTTGACCACTGCAAGAGATTGAAATACTTTGCCTTTTTCTCTTGTGGTAGATGATCTATGGGAGTATAACAGCAGCATGCCAAAGAAAGGTTCACCTCCACTCGAAGGGGAGCTGCTCCAGGGCACGCTCGACCTGTTGATTCTGCAAACGCTTGTGCTGGGCCCGGCGCACGGGCACACCATCGCTTACGCTATCGAACACCGCTCCGAGGAGGTCCTACAAGTCGAGCACGGCTCACTCTATCCCGCGCTCCACCGGCTCGAGGACCGAGGCTGGATCTCTTCGTCCTGGGGAACTTCTGAAAACAACCGCCGGGCACGCTATTACCAACTGACGCCTACGGGGCGCAAACAACTGGCCCAACAAACCAGCCGCTGGGAAGAGTTGGTGCGCGCTATTGATCGCGTGTTGCGGCCAGCCGAGGAGTAGAAAGTGGAATTCGATTTCCTTCGTCGCTTCCGCCGATTCTTTCGCCGCCGCTACTGGGATGAGGAGCGAAAGCGCGAACTCGAGGCCTATCTCGAAATCGAGACGGACGAGAACCTTGCCCGCAGCATGTCGCCGGAAGAAGCCCGCTTCGCCGCAACGCGCAAGCTCGGCAACACCACGCGGATTCGCGAGGAGATTTATAACATGAACAGTCTGGGTTGGCTCGAATCACTTTGGCAAGACCTGCGCTATGGGCTGCGCGTGCTGGCCAGAAGTCCGGGTTTCACGGTGGTCGCTGTTCTCACCCTGGCACTCGGTATTGGCGCCAACACGGCGATCTTCTCGATGATCAACAGCGTTCTGCTGCGGCCGCTGGCCTATCGGGAGGCGCAGCAGCTTTACCTGGTGCGTGAAATCGTCCCCGAACTGAGCCAGACTTACCCCACGCTTCCGGCCAATCTGCCCAACTTCCGTGTCTGGCAGAGCGAATGCCACTCCTTCGACGAGGTGGCCATTGTCGGAGGGTCGGCGATGACCCTGACCGGCTACGGTGAAGCGGAGGAAATTTCCGGCGGGATGGCTTCCTCGAATCTATTTCACCTTTTGGGTGTTGTACCTGAATTGGGCCGCACGTTCCTGCCGGAAGAAGACACGCCAGGCAAGGACCACGTAATTATGCTGACCGACGCCTTTTGGCGTGACCGCTTTCGCGGTGATCCTGGCATCGTGGGCCGGACGGTCGCCTTTAACGGCACGCCCTTTCAAGTGGTGGGAGTTCTGCCGGCTTCTTTCCGATTCCCCAGAGGCGCTCAGTTTGGCGGTTTGGGAGGAGGACTGCCGTCTGGGGCTCAGTACTTCAAACCGCTGGGACTCGATCCGAAACAGTTTTCACCGCTGGGGGAATTCGATTTCGCGGCCATCGCCCGGCTGCGGCCCGGGACGAGTGCAGGGCAGGCCCTCGCCGAACTCGACGTGATTCAGGCGCGGATTGCCAAGGAGGCAAACCAGGGCGTGGGCCTTCGCGCTGTGATCATTCCTCTGGAAGGCGCGGTGGTGGGAACGGCGCGACGGGGGTTGCTGCTTCTGCTCGTCGGTGTGGGAGCGGTCCTGTTGATCATTTGCACGAATCTGGCGAACCTGTTGCTGGCGCGCCTTCCGGCTCGGGCCCGCGAGGCAGGCATCCGGACCGCACTCGGAGCCTCCTGCGGCCGTCTGGTGCGTCAACTTTTGACGGAGAGTGCTTTGCTGGCAAGCCTGGGAGGAATCCTTGGGGTCGGCCTCGCGCATTTCGGGCTGCAATGGCTGGTGGCAGCGGCGCCTGCCGACCTGCCCCGCTTGGATGAGGTACACCTGGACGGGCGGGTGCTCGCATTTGCGGCACTCACTTCCCTTATCACCGGGATCGTTTTCGGCGCCCTGCCCGCTTGGCGAATATCCCGCGCGGATCCGCAACAGACGCTGAAAGCGGGCGCCGTCACGATCACGGAAGACCGTTCCGCCCGCCGCCTGCGAGAGTCGCTCATTGGCTTCGAGGTCGGCGTCGGCACGTTGCTCCTTATAGTCGCCGGCCTGCTCACCACGAGCATGGTCCGGCTGCTCGGCGTCGACAAAGGATTCTCAGCCGAGCATGTACTTGCCGTGGACGTTAGCTTGCCTCCCTGGAGCTACACGAAATTAGCGCAAAAAGAGGAGTTTTACGAAAACGTGCTGGAGCGGGTGCGCGTGCTCCCGGGCGTGAAAGCGGCGGGATGGATCAGCCGGCTTCCCCTTCAAGGACAGGAAAAAGTTGACGGCATCAACCTCCCCGGCCAATCAGTTCCAGGCCTGCAAGTCCCAGTCGCAAATTACCGCTATGTGAGCCCCGGCTATTTCCAAGCGATGGGTATTCGCTTGATCCAAGGACGCTTGCTCGAGGCGAAAGACCGCGACCTGGATGTTGCACTTGTTTCGGAGAGCGTCGCCAAAAAGATGTGGCCCGGCGAGAATCCGCTGGGCAAGCAATTTCGCCCGGGAGACGACGAACGGTCCCGGGTGCGAGTAGTCGGTGTGGTTGCTGACGTCCGCATGGTGGCGCTCGAGGAACCTCCTTTCATGATGGTCTATCTCCCTGTCGGCTCCCCTCGCCCTTGGTCAGGTTCGTACTCGTCACTCGTGGTCCGGGCCGCTGTTGCCCCGGAGACGCTTGGTCCCACTGTACGCGGCGCCATCCGAAGCGTGGATTCGGGTGTCCCCATCCGGCACCAGCGGACGATGGCCGATATCGTCTCGGACTCAGTAGCCGTTCGCCGCTTTCAGATGGGGCTCGCGTCCCTTTTTGCGGTCTTCGCCCTACTCCTCGCGGCGCTGGGAATTTACGGGGTCGTAGCGTATTCTGTGGCCCGCCGCCGCCAAGAACTCGGTCTGCGCATGGCCCTGGGCGCCCGGGCATCCGACCTGCGGAACCTGGTATTGAGGCAGGGACTGTCGCCGGTGGTAGCGGGATGGGCGGCAGGCGTCTTAGCAGCCCTGGCTGCCGGTCGTCTGATGCGCGGCTTGTTATTTGGCGTAACCGCCGACGACCCCCTGACCTTTGCCGCAGTGACCCTGGTCGTTTTAGCCACGGCAGCACTGGCCTGTTACCTTCCTGCCAGCCGAGCGACGCGGGTCGATCCCATGGTGGCGCTCAGATATGAGTAAGGCAATTGCGCGTGGTGAGAGACTCGTGCGACACCAGTGTCATTCCGAGCGAAGATGTCATGAGCCTTCGGCTCACCACTAGGCATGAAAATGGTCAGCCACCGGATGCGCGGGGATGTAGCGCGGACCTGTTGTTCAAGGTCGGCGGCTTTGCCGTGGTCTGGGCGAAGAGCCGCAGACCTCAGGAACAGGTCTGCTCTACCAAGAAGGGCAAATCATGAGCTGGACTCGATTCTTTCGCCGGCGCTATTGGGATGAGGAGCGAAAACGCGAACTCGAGGCCTATCTCGAAATCGAGGCGGACGAGAACATTGCCCGAGGCATGTCGCCAGGAGAGGCTCGTCGCGCTGCGCACCGCAAGCTGGGCAACACCGCACTGATCCGCGAGGAGATCTATCGGATCAACAGCCTCGGCTGGCTCGAATCCCTGTGGCAAGACCTCCGCTTCGCCGTGCGTATGCTGCATAAGAACCCGGGCTTCACCGCAGTTGCCGTGGTCACGCTCGCTCTCGGGATTGGAGTCAACACAGCTATTTTCAGCCTTCTCAATGACACAATTCTGGCGAGTCTTCCCATCAGCCGTCCGCAGGAGTTGGTGCAGCTAAGGTATCTTCACGATACCGAGATCGGGGCAAATTTCAACTGGCCGGACTTCGCGCCACTACTCGAACCGCAACCGGCGCTGCCGGGCTTGTTCGCCTACTTAATCGAGGAAATGAATCTCCAGTGCGGGAAAGTCTCTGAGCGCGTGCGGACTCAGTTGGTCTCTGGCTCGTATTATTCCACCCTCCGTGTCAATGCCTATCTCGGCCGCACGCTCGATGAGAGGGACGACCAGCCGGGGGCCGAACCTGTTGCCGTCCTCAGCTATACATACTGGGGACGCCGCTTCGGGTTTGATCCCGCTGCCATCGGCGGGACGGTCTACCTTGACGGCACGCCGTTTGCGGTGGTTGGCGTCGCACCTCCCGAGTTCTATGGTCTCAACCGGCTAACACCACCGGATATTACTTGCCCCCTCCACGTCACTCCGCTCCAAGGTCACAAGTCGTACTACGTGTACTTCTTCGCCCGGCTCCAGCCTAGCGTGTCGATTGAGCACGCGCGGGCTCAAGTGGCAGTTCGTTTCCACGCACTTCTTGATGAGGACTTGAAACCGGAGCGAGGTTGGATGGGCAGGTTGAAGATGGACGTGATTTCCGCCGCGACGGGCGAGGAAAGCGTTCATTTGCTCCTCCGAGAGCCTTTACGCGTGCTCGGGATACTAGTGGGCATCGTCCTGCTGATCTGTTGCACTAACCTGGCTACCCTATTGCTAGCACGAGCCGCGGTACGTTCTCGCGAAATAGCCGTTCGACTTGCACTCGGCACCAGCCGCCGGCGCCTCGTTCGCATGTTGCTGATCGAATGCGTATTGCTCGGCGGCGCGGGCGGTGCAGTCGGGCTGACAGTCGGCTACGGCGTCCACAGGCTGCTTCGTATGCTACTGGGCATCGATCAATCCATGAGCCTGCAATTCCATTTACACTGGCCGCTATTGGGATTCACTGCTGCTCTGTCGCTTATTACCGGCGCGGCGTTCGGACTCGTGCCGGCGCTGCGGGCCGCCGCGGTGAACCCTAACACTGTCATAAAGGGCGACGCTCCGGGCGTCGGCCGACTCTGGCTCGGCCCCGCGCGTGCCTTTCTCGTAGGGCAGGTTGCAGCCTCAGTACTAGTGCTGGTTGGCGCAACGCTTTTCAACCGCACGCTGCGCAATCTGGAGGGCGTAGATGTTGGCTTTAACCGTGACCACCTGCTGTTGATGACTATCGATCCACGCGAGTCTCGATTCCAGGGCGACCAGAATGCGCACGTCTTGGACGAACTGACGGAGCGGGTGCGCGCCGTTCCAGGAGTACGCTCGGCCAGCTTTGCAGAGGGGGCGCTCTTTCAGGAAGGGGTCCACGCCATTTGGGTACAGGGCGCGGCGCAACGTGTGCCAGCTTCTTTTAACAACGTCGGCCCAGGTTTCTTCGCTACCGCCGGCATTCCGCTGCTCATGGGTCGGGACTTTTCAGCGCGTGACCGAATCGGTGCTCAGCGCGTAGCAATCATCAACGAAGCCTTTGCCCGCACGTACTTCCCCGGCCAGAATCCGCTTGGCCAGCGCTTCGGCGACGACGGACCGCAGTCGGCCGCCAAGTACGAGATCGTTGGGCTCGTCAAGGACAGCAGGTCTCGAGGGTTGCGGTGGGCTCCACACCCAGCTGGTTTCCAGCTCACGTGGCAATGCACGCAGCCGTTTGTGCTTCATGTGCGCGTCATGGGTGATCCGAGAGCGGTCACCGCCACCTTGGTTCAAGCGATCCATGGTATCGACCCGGCCTTGGTGGTTTACGATGTCCGAACAATGACCCAACAAATGAATGGCACCTTGCACGAGGAGCGCACTTTCGCAACGCTGTCGGCGATGTTCGGGGCGCTGGCACTCGGCTTGTGTTGTGTGGGACTTTAGGGCGTCACGTCCTACTCCGTAACACGCCGTACCAACGAGGTCGGAATTCGGATGGCTCTTGGTGCTGCCCGGACTCGCATCATGTGGCTTTTCCTCCGGCAGACTCTGGTACTCATCCTCGTCGGCGTGGCGATAGGCACGCCCATCGCACTTGCGTGCGCAAAATTCGTCAAGAGCTTACTCTTCGGCCTTGCGTCAGCCGATCCGGTTTCATTCGCGCTCGCGCTCCTCGTACTGGTCGGTGTTGCAACGGCAGCGTGTCTATTGCCGTCCCATCGTGCGACGAAGGTCGATCCCATGGTGGCGCTCAGGTACGAGTAGCTCACCGGGCTTTGGCCCGGCAACGAAGGACGAAAATAGGCGAGAGTGATGTAAGGTATTGCTGGATGGGGCGACGAGAGAGGTCGTTTCACTCTGGCGCAGCAGGAAGCCCGCGTAC
>Ga0209517_10010303_pt1 | contig 10439 bp, 12 predicted proteins | sample PeaSoiMetSII2010_FD_187695 | JGI IMG/M metagenome (GOLD analysis project Ga0209517, IMG submission 187695) | Peat soil microbial communities from Weissenstadt, Germany - SII-2010 (SPAdes) (version 2) | ecosystem: Environmental > Terrestrial > Soil > Wetlands > Peat | place: Germany... | reverse complement strand
ATTTCGGCGTGCCCAACGTCTGGGTGATCGATCCGGAAACGCTGGAGTGCGAAATCCACACCCCACAGGGCAGCCGCAAAATTGACGACGGGGTGCTGCGGGTAGACGGCACTCCGATCGAGGTTCCGCTTCACGGGCTGGACGAAGAATAGCCAAGCCGGCCGTCAGTGGTGATATCTTATGACCATGAGTACGGTCGTTCTGGTTTCCGAGGAAGAATACCTGAGCACTGCTTACGAACCGGACTGCGAATACGAAGATGGCGTGCTGATTGAGAGGAATGTGGGTGAGAAGGGTCACAGTTGGCTGCAAGGCGCGCTTATCGCCTGGTTTTTCCGGAGGCGCAAGCTCTGGAACATCGAGGTCTATCCCGAGCAAAGGGTTCGGATTCGTAAGGGGAAGTACATGTTGCCTGATATCTGTGTCTTCCAGCGGCCGTCCCCTGACGAGGAGGTCTTCAGCACCCCGCCTCTCATCTGGATCGAGATTCTGTCGCGTGAAGACCGGCCCATCCGCGTGAATCAGAAAGTCCGCCAGGTGCTCGAGTTCGGTGTACCCAACGTCTGGGTGATCGATCCGGAAACGCTGGAGTGCGAAATCCACACCCCACAGGGCAGCCGCAAAATTGACGATGGCGTGCCGCGGGTGGACGGCGCTCCGATCGAAGTTCCGCTTCACGGGCTGGACGAAGAATAGCCAAGCCGCCGTACCCACAATACCTGAGAGTCCGGACCATCCCGCGGCACTACACGTATACAACCTATGCTTCGATGCTGGTTGCTCGGGAGCGGCCTCGTCCTCTCTCTGGCAGTTATGGCCGCCGAGCCCGGTGTTCGCGCCCAGTTTGTTGGGGGAACGCTCGCGGGCGTCCCCGTCAAGTCGACTGCGCGCCTGGACCTCACGAGGGCCGACACGCTGCTATTGCGCTGCGGGACCACCGAGTTGCGCATCGCCTACCAGAGAGTCAATACGCTCGAGTATGGCCAGAACGTGAGCCGCCGTTACGCCGCCGCGATCCTGATATCGCCGCTGCTGTTGCTCAGCAAGTCCCGCAAGCACTTCCTCACCATCGGGTACGTGGATACCGATGGCCGCCAGCAGGCGCTGGTGTTCCGCGTGGAGAAGGGCGATATTCGATCGGTGCTCGCCGGCCTGGAGGCGCGCACCGGCCGCCGCATCGAGTACCAGGATGCGGAAGCTCGCAAGGCGGCCAAGGGATGAGACTGCTCGCGATCCTGCTCCTCTGGGCGCCGGCCGCCGCCGCCCAGGCCACCCCGGCCGCCATTGAAGACAACAGCCTGCGGCAGTTGCTGACCATCCGGCGCGTCTACGTGGACAGGCTCACCGGCGGCGACACGGCCGCCCAGATGCGCGATATTCTGATCAGCGGGCTGGAAGGCACCAAGCTTTTCATCCTCACCGAGAAGGAGGAGCGTGCCGACGTGGTACTGAAAGGCGCCGCCGAGGACCTGGTCTTCACGGAGAGCTTCGGGTCGTCCGACAGCATCAGCGCACGCATGAACGCAGGCACAGGCCGCAGCTCGACCAAAACCGCCGGGCCGTACGGCGGTATCGGAGCGGGCGACAGCGAATCGGAGCATTCGACCGAGCGGCGGCATGAAGCCATCGCCGCCGTGCGCCTGGTGAATAAGGATGGCGACGTCATCTGGGCCACCACGCAAGAGAGCCTGGGCGCCAAGTTCCGCGGCGCCAGCCTGGACGTGGCGGAGAAGATCACGGGAAAGCTGAAGGAGGATTTCGAGAGGGCGCGAAAGCTACGGTAGGGAGTTGGAAACCCGGTTTGCGATTGGCCTACCACGCGCCGGGAACGGTTCTATCCCTGAGGTAGCGCAAGGCCCGCTCGGCACATGAGTCCAGGGTCGCGTCCGTGTCGATCGTGAGTTTGGGGCAGTCGATCGGCTCCCACGTCTTTCGGATTTGGCGATATAGCTCCGGCGTGCGATTCGCGGCGGGGTGGGCGCCTTCCGCGGCAGCTTTCGCCAGCCGTTCGAGCGCGGTCTCGACCGCGCACACGCACTCCAACATGGCCCAAGTGGTCCCCACTTGCGAGCAGAAGTCGATCGCCCGCACACGCTGGTACCTCCGCGAGAACGTACGGCCATCCAAGAGAACGTGGAGTGAGTCATCTTTAGCCAGCAGATACGCCGCAGTTTGCAGCATGATCTCCTGACAGAAATCGTCCTGCGCGGGCGAATATTCGACGTGCGCCGGCGAAAACAGCGCCGCCCGAATGAGGTCCTTATCGAGAACCGCGCCGGGAAGCCGCTGCGCCAGCACTCGCGCCAGCGTGCTCTTACCCGTACCGGGCAGTCCCGCCATGATCACGATCATCGATAACTCCAGGCTGGAGCTAGAGCGCGCGCAGCCATGCAAATGTTTCCACCAGATTCTGCGACTGGAATACCAGCGATCCAGGCACGATGACGTCGGCGCCCGCGTGGCGCAGGAGAGGCACGGTATGGGAACGGACGCCGCCGTCCGCGATCAGCCGGACCCGGGCGCGCCGTTCGCCCAGCATCGACGCCGCGCCAGCCAGCCGGGCGCAGGCTTCCGGCGCCGGATCCTGGCCTTTGACGCCCAGCGCGGTTCCCAGCAGAAGCAGGGCATCAATGCAGTCAAGGTAAGGCTGGGACGCCGCGACCGGCGTGTCCAGGCGCAACGCCAAGCCGGCCGAACGGCCCGCGCGACGAATGGCTTGAATGGCCGCTTCCGCTTCGGATTCCCCGGCTTCCGCGTGTACGGTGATCGCGTCAGCGCCGCTGGCTACGAAGTCCGCAATGAGGGCCGTGGGCCGCTCGACCATCAGGTGAACATGGAATGGCCGCTTGGTGAGCGGACGCAGGGCGCGTACCAGGTCCGGAAAGAACAGCAGACTGGGAGCGAAGTGGGCGTCGGAGACGTCCAGGTGAAACGAGTCGGCGAATGGGTCCATTCGCTCAATCCCAGCCGCCAGGTTGGCGAGATCCGCCGACCACAAGGAGATGTCGGCCAGAAGGCGCGTTAGTGGCAGATCCGGCCAGCCGCTCATATTCAAAATGGTATCAAGCGGGCCGTTCCGGGGCCGGCGGCTCAATCTTCACGCATGGGAACGCCGCCACAGGACCGCGGCGTGAGGGCACGTTTTTGCGCCGAGAAGGCGATACCCGCCCGGCTGGAGAGACGCGTGAATCGATCCTTGGGCCTGTCCATATTTGGAAGCCCACGGATATCGAGGAAGCGCTCCGCGCTGGTCAATCGGGGCGGCCGATGAATCGGCAACCTACAGCAAGCCTCAATCCGCCTGGGCGGCACCCGATGCCGCTCGCGCGGGTCTGATGTTTTGGTTCATGTGAAAGAAGTTGGTTGGATCGTACCTGGCCTTCAATTCGGCCAGGCGTTGGTACTTTTGGCCGTATGCGGCGCGAACGCCCTCTTCGTCAACATCGCCCAGATAGTTGACATAGGCGGCGTCGGCCAGGAAAGGCCGCATGGAATCCCAGAACTCACGGGTCCAGCGGATATTCGCATCGGTATCGGCTGCTTCGGTCCACGCGGTAGTGACCACAATGTTATAGGGCCAGTTCCGGTGACCGAACGCGGTAGCGTCTTCCGCAACACGGCTAAAGGCACCGTCGCCATCATGCTCCAGTACCACCACGGTTCGGGATGACGGCGCCTTGGCATAGAATTCGAGGATGGTGTCGATGGCCTGATCGCTGAGCGATTTCAGAAAATTGGATTTCCAGTAGTTGTAGGTTCCCCGGGTCCACAGGAAGTCGGCCATGGTTTGAGCGGCGCTATACGGCATGGGTTGGTAGATGTCCGCAGCCGGAGGACCAAACTCGCGCAAGGGCCGAAGAGCCTGCTCGCCCGCTTCGAGTGGTCCAACCCAGACGCCGCCGATCCCCACGATGGACTCCCGGTGAAGCACGTCGGGGAGGGGCAGTTCGGGCGGCGCGGTAAATAGTACGGCACCGTTGCTCATTTCTTCCGGCGCGGTCGCCTCAAAGTCACGCCAGAAGCGCAGCGACTCTCTGCCCTTGGATGCCGGGTGCAAGACGAGTCCGGCAAGCACAGTTCCGGCGGGATGAACTTGGAAATCAAAAGAGGTGACGATGCCAAAGTTCCCGCCACCTCCGCGAATACCCCAAAAGAGATCGGGGTTTTCAGTCGCGCTGGCACGGAGGAACCGGCTATCTGCGAGGACAACATCGGCGGAGAGCAGATTATCGAGGGCGCAGCCGTGCTTGCGAACCATCCAGCCGAGGCCGCCGCCTAGCGTGAGACCCGCTACGCCCGTAGTCCCAACGTAACCGCCTGTGGCGGCCAGGCCAAAGACCTGCAGTTCGTGGTTCAGCTCGGCCCAAGTCACGCCAGGTTCCGCGCGGGCAGTGCGCGTTACGGGATTCACGTGAATCCCTTTCATCGCGGAGAGGTCAATGACCATTCCCCCGTCGCATAGGCTTGTTCCTGCTACATTGTGACCAGTTCCGCGCACCGCCACCGTCACTTCCCAGCGGCGGGCAAACTCGACCGCCGCGATCACATCGGCCACCCCGGCACATTGCACGATCATGCCGGGCCTCCGGTCGATCATTGCATTGAATACCTTGCGCGCTTCCTCATACCCAGCCTGATTAGGAAGGAGCAATTGGCCCCGCAACGCGGCGCGAAATTCCTGCAGACTAGAATCTAAAATCATCGGACCTCCAAATTCTTCGGGAGCGTGTTATCGCGATTTGGTCGATTGACTTTGACGCGACCCGACGAGTATACACCAGAATTCTGTCGATCTGGTGCGGTGTTACGGGCGGCTAGTGGCCCGCGGCTAACTCCCGCCCTCACACCAGCGCCAGTTCCTCGATCGCGCCCAGCAACTCACGGCTCGCCGCAGGCTTCACTATGACGAGCGATACCATCCTCTCCTCAGGCTCTCCGTAAAGATCCTCCGGCCAGCCGGACAGCACCACCACCGGAACCGCGTATCCCTGTTCGCGAATGCTGCGAATCAGCGTCAGTCCCTCGCGGGAATCCGGCTCGCCGGCAGCGTTTAGAAATCGCAGGTCCATAATGAGCAGGTTGGCCCATCCGCGCTCCAACTGGCGCATTGTGTGCGCCGGGCTGAAAGCCACCGCCACCTCATGGCCCGCGGACTCCAGCACCTGCTTGCGTAGATCGAGCCCCACGAAATCGTCGTCGGCCAGCAGGATGCGGGACATTATCTCAGCAGATCTTCCAGTTGGATCTTGGTGTCGGTCTTCGAGTCGCGGTACTTCACGATCACGGGCGTGTAGACGGAAATTCCCCAGTCCTTGCCCGGACCGCTCGAGACCGCGCGGGAACCCGCCACGATCACGGCCTCTTCGGGGATGATCAGCGGCTCGTCATCGGTAGCCCTGTGGACCGTATTGCGCACCAGGTCGTACACCGGCGTGGAGCGGTTCAGAATGGTGCCCGTGCCTAACACCGCGCGCCGCTTGACCACCGTGCCTTCGTAGACCCCGCAGTTGCCGCCCACGAGCACCTCATCTTCCACGATCACCGGCATTGCGCCCACCGGCTCCAGCACGCCGCCGATCTGGCTGGCGGCCGAGATGTGGCAGCCCTTCCCGACCTGCGCGCAGCTCCCCACCAGCGCGTGCGAATCCACCATGGTGCCTTCGTCCACGTACGCGCCCACATTGATGTACATGGGCGGCATGCAGGTGACGCTGGCGCCGATATAACATCCGTCGCGGATGCTGGAGCCTCCAGGCACGATGCGCACGCCGTTCTCTGCCGTAAACCGCTTTACCGGATAAGTCGATTTGTCAAAAAATGGCTGGCGGACGGGGTCCACGGACATATCTACGATACGGCCCATTCGGAAGCCCAGCAGGATGCCCTTCTTCACCCAGGTATTGACGTGCCATCCGGTACGCGTGGAGGGGTCGGGCTCCGCCGCCCGGATGCGGCCCTCGTTCAGCGCATTCTTGAATTCCGCGAACATCCGGAAGTGTTCGTCGGCATAGGCCCACGGCTTCTCGTCGAACAGCCGCTCGATTTCAGCCTGCAACTGGCACTCTCCCGAGGAGGCCCACGGTCTCCAGAACGTGCTCGATTTTCGCCAGGCTGGCCGCGCCCGGCGGAACCAGCGGCAGCCTGTAGACCGGCTCCAGCAGTCCCATCAGGCCCATCGCGGCCTTCACCGGTATGGGGTTCGACTCCACGAAGTTCACGTTCATCAACGGCAGGTAGCGGCGCTGGATGGTGCGCGCCGCTGCGAAATCGCCGCGCAGACAGGCCTGCGCAAGCTGCGTCATTTCGGCGGGAATCTGGTTCGACACTACCGAGACGATGCCGCGGCCGCCCAGCGCGATCAGCGGGATGGTGACGGCGTCGTCGCCCGAAAGCACAGCGAAACTTGGCGGCACTTCGTGCAGCACATTGGCCATCTGGGCGATGTTGCCGGAGGCCTCCTTCACCGCTACGATGGTCTCAATTTGCGCCAGCCGCGCTAACGTCGAGGGTTCCACGTTCACCCCGGTGCGGCCTTGCACGCTGTAGACCACGATAGGCAGGCGCACGGCATTGGCGATCGCCTTGTAATGTTGATAGAGGCCCTCCTGCGTGGGCTTGTTGTAGTAAGGGGTCACCGAGAGAATGCCGCTTATCCCCATGTGCTCCAGCTCGCGCGCCAGTTCGATTACCTCGTGGGTGTTGTAGCCGCCGGCCCCGCCCACTACCGGGACCTTGCCGTGGGCCTCTTCCAGCGTGATCTCGATTACCCGCAGATGCTCGGCGCGCGTCAGGGTCGGGCTTTCGCCGGTGGTTCCGCACGGAACCAGGAAGTTGATGCCGGCTTCGATCTGGCGGCGGACGAGCCTCCGCAGTGTCTCTTCGTCAAGCGACAGGTCGCGCCGGAATGGCGTGACCAGCGCGGTTCCGCATCCTGTGAACATGTGCCACCTCCAAGAAATTGGGGCCGGGGACCGGGGCTTCATGGGACCTCGCTGAACTCGTGAAAGCCTTTCTTTCCCACGATCCATTGCGCGGCCTTCAACGCTCCGCGGGCGAAGCCTTCGCGGCTGCGCGCGGTGTGCCGCAGCGTGATGGTATCCGCGGCCGAATCGAAACCAATCTCGTGCGTGCCGGGATGCGCTCCCGCGCGGTTCGAGCCGACATCGATGGCCCGAGTGTATCCCGCCTTCTTCATCTCGTCCACCAGCTTCAGTAGTGTGCCCGACGGCGCGTCCTTTTTGGTGGAGTGGTGGATCTCCCACGCCCAGGCGCCATACTCGGCTTCCGATGCCAGCAGCCGCGCGGCCTCCGCCACCAGCTTCAGGAACGCGTTGACCCCCACCGAGAAGTTCGGGCTCCAAACCAGCCCGATCCCGTTCTCTTCCACCGCGGCCTTCACCGCATCAATCTGCTCCAGCCACCCGGTTGTACCGATCACGATGTTGACCCCCAAGGCCGCGATCCCCTGCGCGTTGCGCGCGACCGCGGCGGGAATCGAAAAATCGATGGCCACATCGACGCCCCGGAAATTCTCCGCCGTAATGCCTTCGAAGCCGGCGTTGTTGAACTCGTCGAGCTTGAGCGCCACGGCGAACCCGTACTTCGGCGCAAGCTGCTCCACAAGCCTGCCCATCTTGCCGTAACCCACGATAGCCAGCCGCCGCTCAGGCATGTACCACCTCGTTGCGCTCGAACACCGCCGGATCGAGCTCCGAGAAAAACTCCTCGTGCAGCGCTTCCACCGTGCGGGCCAGGTCGCCCTCCGCCACTACGAAACTGATATTCAGCAGCGACGCGCCCTGCGAAATCATGCGGATGTTGATGCCGTCGAGCGCGTTGAAGACGCGCCGCGCCACGCCCGGCGTGAAGCGGATATTTTCCCCCACCAGGCACACGATCACGTTGCCCTCCTCGATATCCGTCTCGGCGAACTGCCGCAGGTCCGCCAGGATCGCATCCACGTTTTTGCGGTTGTCGATAGTCAGCGAAACGCTCACCTCGGAGGTCGACACCATGTCCACCGGCGTCTCGAACCGGTCGAACACTTCGAAGATGCGGTGCAGGAAGCCGTGCGCCATCAGCATACGGGTGGAGTGAATGTTGACCAGCGTGATTTTGCGCTTGCAGGCGATCGACTTCACGATGTTTTCGCAGGGAACTCGGGCCGCGGTGATCCTGGTCCCGGGCACATCCGGCCTCCGCGAATTCAGAATCAGCACCGGGATGTTCCGCTCGATGGCCGGTACCACCGTGGCCGGGTGCAGCACCTTGGCGCCGAAATACGCCAGCTCCGCCGCCTCGGCGAACGAGATCGTCTTCACCCGGTGGCCGCCCGCCAGAATGGTCGGGTCGGCCGTGAGCATGCCGTCCACATCCGTCCAGATCTGGATTTCCTCGGCCCCGATGCCGGCGCCTACGATCGAGGCCGTGAAGTCCGAGCCCCCGCGGCCCAGCGTCGTGGTGACACCTTCCGGCGTGGAGCCGATGAATCCGCCCATCACCAACACGGGGGCCGGGCGGGTGCCCTCTGGGCGCGGGCCAGGGGCCAGGGCTGCCAACCTTTTGTACGTTTCGGGAAAATTCGGCGCCGCTTGCGTGTGACGCTTATCCGTCACGATGAAGTCGCGCGAATCCAGGTGCTCCGCGTGCATTCCGAAATAGCGGAACGCCATGGTCACGATGTAGCTCGACAGGCGCTCGCCGTAACTCGAGATCGCGTCGATTGATCGCGGTGTCAGCTCGCCCAGCACCGCCAGCCCTTTCACCAGCTCGGTCAATTCCTGAAAATGCTCGTCCAGGAAACGGTCCAGCTCCGCGCGCTCCGGCAAGGGCACCACCATCCGCGCTTCCCGCGAATGGAAGTCGCGCAGGTCGTGGATCTGCCGGATGTACTCTTCGCGATCGCCGCGGATGGCGGTATCCGCGATGGCCAGCAGCTTGTTGGTGGTCTTGCCCATCGCCGATACCACCACCAACGGCTTGCGTTCCTCGCGCGCCTTCACGATCCGCGCCACCCGTTCGATGGCGGACGCCGACTCCACCGACGTGCCGCCGAACTTCATTACGATCATCAGTCCAGCATCCCTTCCGAATGCATCAGCTCGGCATTCAGTACGGCCGCGCCCGCCGCGCCCCGCACGGTGTTGTGTCCCATCGCCACGAACTTGTAGTCCAGCACCGGGCAGGCGCGCAGACGGCCCACGAACGCCGCCATCCCGCGGTCGCGCTCCGCGTCCTTGCGTGGTTGCGGGCGGTTGGCTTCGTACATATAGATCACCGGCCGCGGCGGCGCGCTGGGAAGCTGCCGTTCCTGCGGAACTCCGGAGAAGCTCTCGATGGCGTGCCGCAAATCGTCCTCCGACGGTTTCGACGAAAACTCCACCGAGACCGTCACCGTGTGGCCGTCCACCACCGGTACCCGATTGCAGTGCGCGCTCACCTTGGCGGCCAGCGGCTCGATGTGGTCCCCGCGGAACTCTCCTAGGATTTTCTGCGTCTCCTGCTGCATCTTCTCTTCTTCGCCGCCGATGAAGGGGATCACGTTACCCACGATGTCCATAGACGGCACCCCCGGATAGCCGGCGCCCGAAATGGCCTGCAGCGTCGTGGTGATCACCTTGGTGATGCCGAACTGCTTGAGCGGGCCGAGCCCCATGGTCAACACCACCGTGGAGCAGTTCGGGTTGGTGACAATTTGCCCCTTCCAGCCGCGCGCCCGCTGCTGTCCGGGAACCAGCTTCAGGTGGTCGGGATTGATCTCCGGCACCAGCAAGGGCACATCGGGCTCCATGCGGTGATTGCGCGAATTTGAAACCACCACGTGCCCCGCCTGCGCGAACGCGCGCTCGATATCGGTGGCCACCGAGGCATCCATCGCCGAGAACAGCAGCCGCGGTGCGTTGCCCGGCTTGCATTCATCCACTGTGATGCCGGCGACCGTGTCCGGCACCGCGCCGCCCAGGTGCCACGTCATGGCATCCCGGTACTTCTTGCCCGCCGAGCGGTCGCTGGCGCCGAGCCACTTCAGATCGAACCAGGGGTGTCCCTGCAAGAAATGGATGAATTCCTGCCCCACCATTCCGGTGGCGCCCAAAATGCCTACTTCGATTCGCGTTTGCATAAATGCTTCACCATTCGCCGATAGATTTGAACTGCCTCGATCAACTGCCGCTTGGGCACGCGCTCCTCCAGCGTGTGCGCCACGTGGATGGAGCCCGGCCCGATCAGAAACGGCTCGCCCCACTGCCCGCCGAATGCCGGGATGTCGGTGGTGAATGCCACCACGGTGGTCTCGATGCCATCCATCGAGCTCAGGCGAAGCGCGGGGATCTCGATGACCTCGCGCAGCTCCACCCGTCCTTCCGCCGCGCGGGCCAGCGCCGCTTTCGTCTCGGCCGGATCGCCCACCAGCCGGATCATGATGTCGGCGCGCGCTTCAT